>Ga0079226_10000701_pt1 | contig 24367 bp, 13 predicted proteins | sample Poulit2014_FD_76345 | JGI IMG/M metagenome (GOLD analysis project Ga0079226, IMG submission 76345) | Agricultural soil microbial communities from Georgia to study Nitrogen management - Poultry litter 2014 | ecosystem: Environmental > Terrestrial > Soil > Agricultural land | place: USA: Georgia...
CTCTTGGCCCAGTCGTAGGCATCGTCGTGGGGAAGCACCTTGAGCAGGATGTAGGTGTCGCCGCTGTTGGGGGCCAACACCACACCTCGCCAGAACTGGTCGATACGGATGGTGCGGAACCGGCCGTCACGTGCACCGGTGATCTTCTCCAGGTGCAGGCCGGTGTGGGTGGCCTGTTCGAACTTGCTGAACACCTCGGTCACACGAGTCTGCACGGGCTTTTCGAGCTTGGCGAACTCGAGCAGGAAGTCGCGGTGCAGGGCGAGTCGTGGCACGGCCGTTTTCCTAACATCGGTGGGTTTGGGGGGCGGAGCACCGTGGAAGCGTGGGTCGGTTCGGTGACAAGCTGTGGGCATGCTGAAAACCGAGCCCGCCGAGGGCTCGTGAGGTGGTGTTTCCGCGGGGCAAGGGGAGTGTGGGTCCTGGAGGTGGACGGAGCCGGAGCGGGAGACTTCCAAAACCAGTACGTACCTTCCCAAGGTAACCCCCCGCGCCGATGGGAGATCGAACACAGCGGTCGAGTTGCCCACTCGTTATTCGAAACGTACGGCCCCGGCCGGAGTGGGTGGGGCGAAGTGAGCCTTGAGCACAGTCCAGGGATGCGCCCAGATGGTGAGGGCAATGCATGGTGACCGCGGCTTTGGCCATGTACATCAGAGCTGCTTGATGTGGAGGGGTTGTTCAACTTGCTCGCGAGGCAGTGTTGGGGATGGGACCTCCTGTTGGGGTCATTATTGGCTGTTTTCATGGCCCCGGGTGGAGGTGTCGTCGACCCGTGAATTTTCGGTGATCCTCGCGCACGCCGGGGTGATCCGCTCATTGTTCTACCTGATCAGCCATGGTTTTGGTTCACCGACCTGTTGGCGCAGTGTGCCCCAGCCATAGCTCGAGGCGACTTTCCTGGCGTAAGAGCTGTCCACCCCGGGCGGCCGCCCACCGTCATCGATGTCCTGCCCGAGGTTTTTCAGGGACGCGCTTACGCACCCCATTGTCCTTCCGGCCCCTTGTCTCATCGACTCTGACATCGCTATGCTTCAGCCATTCGAACAGCCCATGAGCCCCGATCCGTCGATGAACGGTCACCCCATCTGGGCCACCTGTTCCCTACTGCCGGGGGCACTTCCTTCTACTGTTCGGTGGTCGACGAGACCAACCTGACCCACCACCTGGCCCGAGCCTGTTCTGACTATCTGCTGGGGCAGAGGGCCGCGTCGGCCCTTGCGGTCCCCGACGCGGCTGTCAGGATGCAGGGCTGGGTAATGATGTAGGAGGAGTACTTCTACAGGAAAACCGTGGGTGCGTTGGGAGCACTACGGTAAGAAAGGTGTGAGGATAGTACCTGGGCGGAATCGCAATACTGGCGCTCATCTGGCATAATAAAGAGCAAATCTCCCAAGTGGTCACATAGGGTGACGGGAGTTATCTTTTTGTCAGGATTCTGATCCTGCATCCCCCAGGTCGGTGACGTATATGCACCAAAGGCTTTCCGCCCTCCTTTTCTCTCTTGTTTTTTCTGTGCCTATTTTGAATGCGTGTGAAGTTGAAGACAGAGAACGAACACCCGTGGAGGAGTGTTATGAAATAAGGGAGGAGGAGGGGCGGTTCGAGATGCCTTCTGATTGTCGAAACTCAGAAGTGCGTGAGTACGAGGCCGAACTGAGAGAAGAGGAGCGAAGGCTTGAAGAAGAGGAGCAAGAGCTCCAGGAGCAACAAGAAGCAGAGGAAGAAGAGGCATTAAGCTCTGCCTTGGAAGAAGTGTCTGTCGACAGTATCAATGAGAACCACCCAGAAGTTGTTGAGTTTTGGCATGGCCTGACTGATGAAGAAGTTGAGTCCTTTGGTAGAACTTACCTCGGCTACAGAGCGAGAAATGACGGAACATGGCACTTCCACCCGGAGCCGATAGCAATCGAGATGGCCCAGATTTACTATGGCGCCTGTATTGATATTGAAAACGCTGTAACTATTGTAGAGCTCGGTGGTCCATTTACCGCTGACAACTATATTGACGTCCAATATGTGTATTGTCATGATAATACAGATACTTTTGATACCATGATGGAACTCAAGGAAAACATGGAGGATGATGGCTCCTGAAAGGCCATAAGTTCATTGAAGTCTTGCTGAGCGATGAGTCGGTGTTACCAGGCCGTGGAACCTACGCTGACCTGGACAAATTCCCGAGCTGCGCGACATCATTTCAGGTCGGTCCGTACGGAACTGAACCGTGAGGACTTTGTGCCTCTGGCGCTCGACGGAGGAGATTTTCGAGTAGAAGCACAACGATGAGGACATCGCTCAGGCCGTCGCATCGGGCCCAAAGGCTTTACTCCTCAAAAATGCACTCGATCGAGGAGGGCGGGCCGGTTCATCCAGCCGGTTAAAAAGGAGCGCTTTTGGGCCGAGAAACCCAGGAGCTCGGCGCGTCTTCGCGCATGAGGCGAGCCATGAATATCCTTCCGGTCCCTGACCGTCACGAGATACCAGAAAACCCCGGGGCTGCTTTTTCGTTCACGATCACTCACGTTGCGTGTATCGGTATCTACGCCGCTGTCGAGCCGATACACGCTCAGCCCGGGGAGGAGGCGTCTTTGAGGAGCCCGTCGACCAGGATGACTTCCGGGTGCTCGGCGCCGTGCAGACGCACCAGGTCCGTGCGCAAAGCGCGCAAGGTCTCCGTGCCTTTCTCCAGGCGTCCCAGGGTCAGTTTCAGTACCCCGATCTGGCGACGCAGCTCCAAGGGTCGGTGATCATCGGGGCCGTAGGCATCCACCTGGTCCCGGAGCAGGAAGTCCAAGTTGTTCAGTGCGGAATCCTCCTGCCCACCCATGGCCAGACAGGTGGCGTCCTGCAAACGGCAGCGAAAGATCAGACTCTGATTCTGCGGCTGTGGGTCCTGAGTCAGGTCCTCGGCGAGTTCTGCGTACAACGGTCCCGCTTGGCGGAAGTTTCCTCCCTCGAACAAGGCGTTGGCCCGCTCCAACCGCAGCTCCACCACCTCGGAATCTGTGGGGCCGAACTCCGCAGCCGCCCATTCGGTGGTCTCGCTCAAGGTGGCGGCTGCTTGCCGGTACTGGGCAGAACTCAGGAGGTCGGCTGCTCTGGTGCGAGCCTTGTGCAGATCCCCTCGCCGCACCTGAGAGCCTTCCTCCATAGCGGGAATCTTGGATGCCGACCGGGGCTCTTCCAGAGGCGTTCCCCCAGGGCCCAACCCCTCTACCGCATCCCCCGAGCCCCCGGACACGCCCACACCATTTTCTGTCCCGTGCCCATGCCGGACGACCCGGGACAACGCCCTTCCGTACATCAGGTGTGGGTTGGACTTCGAGGCGGGCTGGAGCACCCCGGGGATCGACTCCGGACCGTCCACGAAACCGATGAGCCGCCCGTACACCTCCACCGCATCCGCAGGCCGGTCCTCGGGGTGTTTCTCCAACAGGGCGGAGACCACCTCCGACAGTTCTTCGGGGACGTCCGGACACACCTTCCGTACGTCGACGGGCCGCTCTGTGGCCTGTTTGGAGGCCACGGCGAAGGGCGTGGAAGCAGAGAACAGTCGTTGTCCAGTGAGCATCTCGTGCAACACACACCCCAACGCATACAGGTCACTACGTTGGTTGGCCTTGCCCGTCATCAGGTGTTCGGGCGCCATGTACTCGGGGGTGCCCGGATTCTGACCGCTGCGGGTGATCTGCGATACGTCAACACGATCCAGTACCACGGCCAGCCCGAAATCCAACACCTTGACCGTCCCACAGGCCTCCAACGTCAGGTTGCCCGGTTTCAGATCACGGTGCACCAACGAGGCCTGGTGCGCAGCGGCCAGTACCGAGCACACCTGTGCGGCGATCCCTGTGGCCCATCCCACGGACAGGTGCTCCTGCTCGGCAATCAGGTCGGTCACGCTCACGCCGTGGATGCGCTGCATCACCAGATAGGGACGCTTTTCCTCATCGGCTCCGGCGTCGAAGACCGCAGGCACACCGGGGTGTTGGAGCCTGGCGGTGATCCGTGACTCGCGTACGAACCGCCGCACCATCTCGTCACGCTCATCGACGCCTGCGTCGATGGGGAAGCGGATGAACTTGACCGCCACCTCACGCATCAGACGTGTGTCGTGTCCCTCGTACACCTCGCCCATACCGCCACGCCCCAGTGGGGCGGGGCGAAGCTCGTAACGCTCCGCCAACAGACGTCTGTTCGGCACGGATCCGCTCATGTTCTCGACCCCCGCGGTCGCAACTCACCCTCCCGAAGTCCTCGGTTTGCCAACTCTGCCAATCGTTCGCTCAGTTCCGCGACCCGTTCTCCGAGTTCGCGTTGACGCTTCAGATGCCGCCAGGCACGGGCGTGGGCACGTTGACCTGCCAAGGGCAGGGACGGAAGAGGCAAGGATCGCAAATCGGCCCGGCCGCTGGAGGTACGGAAGGCCGAAACCGTCTCCGGCACCACGACCTCGGCCAGGAACATCGGGTCGATCCGCCCCGGAACCGGCCGCAGCAACAGGAGCCGGGGGCCCAATGCGGCACCGGACTCCTCCACCACTCGCACCGGTGACTCACGCACGTTTTCGGCCACCACCACGTCCCCGGGGATGGTCATCACCAGTCCGGGCACCCGCATGCATCGGCCGCTGGGTCCCTGCCCGGACCGCAGGTCCTGAACTGTCAACACGGGAAGGGTGCCCTCGTTCACGGCCATCGCCACCGGGGCCCGGCGCAGTTCGAGAGCTCCTTCGTCCAGCAGCTTCCCCAAAGTGGTCCCGGGGTTCTTGTTCATCGGCATCAATTCCAGTTCCCGGGTCAGGGACAACGCCTCTTCCAGGACGTGGACGAGGTCGGCCGACATCGGCGGATAGTGGGCGGCCGTATCATCCCTGTGGGCTTGGGCCAAGTGCCGGGCGGGGCGCAGGTCCACCTCCTCGTCGATGAGGTCGGCGACTTCCAGCACCAGGGCGCGGGGTTCGTCCTCGGGCGGGGAGCCCTTCAAAAAGTTCAGGTACAGGCGCAGAGATTCCTCCCGGTCGACCGCGCCCACCAGCAGGATGTGGCTCTGAGGAACGGACTCTTCCTCAGGACGGACCATGACCCAGATCTGCCGTCCGGTTTCGGCACTGTCACCGGGAACGTCCAGCACCGCACGTAGCGCCCCGGCCCTGAGCAGGTTCGCGCGGATACGGCGCCCGCCCGGCCGGTAGGACACCGAAGCGGGCACCATGACCACCACGCGCCCGCCGGGCCGGGCCTGGGACAGGCAGTGCTGTACCCAAGCCAGTTCGCTCTCGCCCCGGGACGGCAGCCCGTACACCCACCGTGGATCCGCGGCCAGATCCTCCTGCCCCCAGTCACGGTCCCGGAACGGCGGATCGCACAACACCACGTCGGCGGGCTCTTCCTCCAACGCCGGGCTCGGAGAGCGCAGCGTGTCTTGGACCGCGGTCACCTCCGTCCGCACGAGGTGGGCCAACCGGGAGGAGGCGATGGCCACCGCGTCTGTGTCCCGGTCCTGGCCCAAGGCCATGGTCGCCCCGCGTCGGGCCGCGGCCACTAACAGGCCACCACCCCCGCAGGAGGGGTCCAACACCCGGTCGCCGATCCCCACCTGCGCCACATCGGCCATCCAACCACCCAGTTCGGCGTCGGTCTCTGCTCGGCCGCGCCCAGCACTCCAGTGCAGTGCCAGCCGCTCGAACATTTCCTGGGGATCCTCGGCGGCCAGCACCTCCTCGACCAGAACCGGCCATCCCGTGGCCTCCGGGCTGCTTTGCCGGGGGAGTTCACCGGTCAACAGCTTTGCCACATGAGCCAGGAACTCGGTATGACGCACGTCCGCTACCTCGGTGCGCACCCGCTGCCACAGCAGGTCGGCCTCATCGACCCGGAAGGGTTTACCGCGTTCCCGACACCAGGCCCGTACCTGCTCCATGGCAAACAGCGGGTTGGCCGATGTACCCGCCACCGGTACGGGAAAGTCGTCGAACCGACGCCGCCAGTTGCTGACCGCCGGGCGACGCACTCCCGAGAGCCGGGCGATGTCTGCCGGCCCCAGCAGGACCCCCGAGGGTACGTGTTTGTCATCCCCATTTCCGGTGCCCATCAACGACCTCCCACGCTCATCGGGGCCAGTACGCCCTGGGACTGAAGCTCGGCCACGTGCTCGGCCACCCGACGCGGTGTCGTACCGCCTCGCACCAGCAGCCCCGCTTCCATGTTGGTCGCCACCCCCGACTGGGTGAGGTTGGCGCTGGAGACCAGCAGTACCCGACGGTCGGCCACGGCGAGTTTGGCGTGTGCCTTGGCGCCCTTGCCTTCACGGCGGTCGGTCGGCCAGTGCCACAGGCGCACCCCGTCGATGCCGGTGAAGGCCTGTCCCGGTTCTTGGCCGCTGATTGCACTGCCCGCCCCGGCCAGGGTCTCCACCACCACCGACACCAACACGCCCCGCTGAACGGCACGCGCCAACGCCCGGCGGATGTCCTGGCGCCGGCGGGCGGAGTAGGTCATCAACACCAGTTCTTCATGCGCCTGGTCCACCACCTCCAGCAGTGCTTGCGCGGTGGAGCGCACCGGCACCGAGTGGCTGGCGGGGCCGGTCCACACCGTCTCCACCGACACCTCGCCCGTGGCTGCGGAATACCCGGCGGCCGCCCCGCGCAGGAACACGGCGGCCTCGGCGGCGGGCACACCTTCTCGGGCACGGGAGGCCAACAGTGGCGCCACCGCTTCCCGGTGGCGTATCGAACCCAGGATTGCCTGGTCGGGCCACCCGTCGGCCAAACGGGTGGCCACCTCGCGCAGGCCGGAGGCGCCCAGGGTCGAGGAGGCCACCGCGGTGGCCTCCTCGAAGGACAGCAGAGCAGTGGAGTCGGTCACGGCAGCTCAGGATAGAGGGCCAGATCCGTATCGCCGATGGGTACCACGAACCTACGGTCCAGGAACCGGTTGCCGTGCTCGCAGGTCGTCTCGGACACGAACAGGCACACGTGGCAGGCTGCCCCATGCAGGAAGTCCGCCTGCGATCGCGGTAGACGCTCAGAACACAACGGATCCGAGGAACAGTGCATCGCCCCGTGCAGGGCCTTGCGCACCAAATACGGCAGCCGGTCCGGTTCGGCCTGTGACACCAGGCCGCCGAGGGTCCCTTCGGCGTCGGGCACGGCGGTGTAGATGAGGATGCCTCCGCGCGGGTCCCCCTCGGTCCCGGCGTAGACACGCTCGGACAGGCTCGCCGCGTTGTACCCGCAGTCCAGGGCGATGATGCGGATCAGCAGGTGCGACAGGGTGTGCAGGGCGATGTAGCGGGCACCTGGCCAGTTACGCATCCGCTCGAACCCCGAACCGACCCGATCGGAGTACCGTTTCTCCCGGTAAGTACCGTACGCCTCCTGGTGCAGTTCCAAGGCATGGCTGTCGGTCACACGTTTTTCCCAGGTGGCGAGCAGTTCCTCCGGTACCCGTAGGAAGATGCCTTCTCCACGTACCTCGCTGGCCGGGAGCCAGGTGGGTTCATCGCGGGAGAGCCGCACCGTCTGCACCATCAACGGGTCATCCAGGTCGGGGGAGTCCAACCGGGTGAACCCGGTCAGTACCCGCACTTCACGCAACCGTTCGGCCTGCACCACGTCGGTGAACACGTCCCGCAGTTCCTCGGGTACCCCACCCTCCGGGCGGCGTAGCGCGAAGTCGGGGGTGGGTGCGTGCTCGTCGGGCGCGGACAGGGCCTTCCACTCTGCGGTGCGCAGCGCCTGATGGCCCGTGGCCGTGTCCTGTTCTTCGCTGTCGTCCTGCTGTCCGGCCAGGGCCACGCGGTGGCGCTCGACCGCTTCGTGGACGGTGTCGTCGTCCCATGCGCCGAAGTGGTCACGCATGGGCGGGGCGAACTGGCGCATCATCTTGTACTGGCTCTTCGGTGATTCCTCCAGCATCTCCCAGTACTTCTCCACCAGGGCGTCCAGCTCCCCGGTGCCTTGTTGGGAGGGGACCGCCAGCGTCGACAACAGTTCCGAGAACCACTGGTTGGAGGCGCCCAACACCAGGCTCTTGGGGTGCAGTCCACACCCGCCCGGTTCGAACGTGCCCAGGTGGGGGTGACGGCCCCGGCACAACGGCAGGTTCTCCTTGCCCCGCTCACCGCCCGCGTCACGCATGTTGCGGTGCTCGCCGCACACCACGCACGTCAGTTCCACGTTCGCGCCGACGTTGCCGCCCCGGTCCTCCATCCGCAGCTGAGGCTTCTCCGCCTTGGAGCACTCCCCACCCCGGTGCACGAACTCCCGGTAGGGGAACTCGTCCAGGTGCCCGTCGGTGCATGCCAGCACGAACCGGGCTGCCACCGCCAACGGTTTGGCCTTCTTGTGTTTGCCGACGTTGTGCACGAACCGGGCCTCGTGCGGCCTGCGCGGGTTGGCGTTTTCGAAGGAGAGCATCCCCGAGTCCAACTGGACCAGCTCATCGCAGGCGGTGCACCGAAACCACGACGGGAACGGTGTGGTGGGCACCCCCACCCGGGCGGCGGGCCCCCCGGGGTCCAGATCCAACCCCTCCGTCCACGGCGCCGGACGCAACTCCTTGACGTTGCGAAGGTCAGGTTGGTTGCGTACCTGCGCCAGCAACCTCGGCTCGACGATGGGTTCCCAGCCGTAGGCGTGGGTGTGGTTCCAGTCGTCCAACCCTCGCACCAGCACCGCGAAGTTGGGCAGGTCCACCAGGGAACCCACACCGCTGGTGAACATCAGGTGGCTGGGCCGGACCGCGCCGACCCTGCGACGGTGTGTTTCGCTGTACATCAGCCCTGCTCCTTCGACGGCCCGTCCGAGGCCGGGGTCTGCTCGCCTGTGGCACCTTCGGCCTCTTCCGTGTCCTGCGCACCCGGCGGTACGAACGACCAGGGTGGCTCGTTGAGCACCGGCAGGAAGAAGTCACCGCTGCCGGACACCAGCAGGTTGATCTCGTTCTCGGTCTCCCGCATCGACATGCCGACGGTCGTCTCGCTCCAGGAACCCTCACCCGGCTTGGTCAGCAACCCGCGCAGCTGTTGCCGTTCCTTGGTGGAACGCTCATAACCCAATCGGGTCGAACCCGCACGTGCCTGCTTCCACCGGTCACGCAGACTGTTGATCCGCTCGGCCAGGTAGTCACGGCCCCGTTCCCCCGCCACGAACTCGGCCCGGGCCAGCATCCGCGCGGCGACCTCCTCCACCACGGGCCCGTCCAGGTCCACGTCGTGGGCGTCACCGTTGCGGGAGAAGTCCTCCTGGGCGTGCCGTACCGCCGCCACGAACATCGCCGCGGTGCCCCGGTCCAGGGCCCGACGCGTGAACGGGGTGACGCTGAGCGCCTCCACCTGCCGGTAGAAGGTCGCGTGGTAGTACCCGAAGTCCTCGTAGTGCCCCAGGTCGCGCGGCCGCGTCCAGTTGTACAGGGTCACCACCAGGCCGGGCCGGGCCGCGTCACGTCCCACCCGCGAGGTCGCCTGGATGTACTCGGCGGTGTTCTTGGGTTGGCCGGTCATCACCATCAACCCGAACCGGGACACGTCCACACCCACCTGCAGCATGGAGGTGGCCAGTACCGCGTCCACCGGGTCCCGGCCGTCCCGGTGCCGTTCACCTTCGCGCACCACCAGCGGGTGGGGTCGCACCTGGCGGGAGGCCGAGGAACGTGATTCCCGGGCCCGCATGAACTCCCGGAACGCGGCCATGACGGCCCACTTGCGTTCGCTGGTGTCCAACTCGGGGTCGAAACCCACCTCCAGGCGTTTGAGCACGTCGCTGATGTCGGCCGAGGAGATCCGCGAGGTCAACTCCTGGAGGTTGAACATCGAGGTGCGCCCGAACTTGGTCAGCCGGTTGGCCATCCCCCGTTCACGCCCGTGCCTGCGGGTACGCACCGTCACGTCGTCGTCCAGGTGCCGCCGCATACCGGCCAGTTCCCGGGTGGCGTTGAAGTAGCCGACGTTGGTCATGTACGGGTCGGCGGGGGCGCCGTAGGTGTCGAACAGGTGCTGCCCGGCCAACGCAAGGATCTCCGCCAGACGGATCTCGGCGGCCTTGAGCCGCACCCCGTGTGCACACACCCCCATGTACCGTCGCCCCGGGTTGTCGGGGGTGATGTCCACCTGGGTGGAGAAGAAGGTGTCGGACACCTCCGTCACCTGCGGCGGGAACACCTCCAGGCCCCGACCGAACACCCCACGCACCTGCTCGGCGGCGCGCTTGGTGGTGGCCGTGGACGCCACGATCTTGGGTGCGGTGCGCTTGCCCGACGGGGTGACCCACGAGGCCATCTCATCCACCGCAGCCTCGAACAGGCCCACGGTGGTGCCCAACGCACCCGAGATCAGGTGCAGCTCGTCCTGGATGATCAGGTCCGGTGGGCGCAGTCGCCGCACCGGCAGACTCTCCACCTTGGGCAGACTGCCCTTGGTGTTGTGGCTGCCCCGGCACCCCGTCTTCTCGTCCAGGTCGGGGTGGCGGTACCCGTGCCGGGGACAGTACTGCGAGACCCGGCCGAACAGCATCCCCGCGAACCCCCGCCAGGGCAGCTGGGCGAGCTTGTCCACGGTGGCGATGAGCAGGCTGGGCGTGTACCGGTAGATCTCCTCGTCCACGGTCAGGATCGGCAGCCCCTCGGCCGACCTGCGCCGGGAGAACGGGCAGGCGTCGGCGCCTTCACCGTTGGCGCAGAACAACAGCACCCGCCGTGTCTCGCCTTGGGGTTCGAGGTCGCGGTGGGCCTGGAGCTGGGTGCCGCACCACGGGCACGACAGGGTCTGCAACACGTTGGCGCGCTCACCCCGGCCCCGCTCCCGTGCCTCGGAGATCTGTGTCTCGGCGTCCTTGTACCAGTTGGGGGAGACCCCACCGCCCACCCACAGGCCGATCCGGAAGGGATGCTCACCCCAGGTCGCGGGGTCGGCCACACGCTGTACCTCGGCCGCGCACACCAGGGCGGCGGCCCGCTGGAACTGCTGGGCGGTGAGAAGGCGCAAGGTGTAGCGCATCAGCACCGCCACCCCGTTGCCACCGTCACGAGCGTCGACACCCGAACCCACCACACCCTGCAGGCGCCGGATCGCGAAAGTGTAGGCGGTGAGTCCCAGGTAGGCCTCGGTCTTGCCACCACCGGTGGGGAAGAACAACAGGTCGACCGTGGCCTCGGGGGAGGCGGACCGCTCCTGGTGGTCGGGGTCGGTGATCGAGGGCAGGTTCAGCAGTACGAAAGCCAACTGGAAGGGCCGCCAGGAAGCGGCCGAAGCACCACGCGCGTTCACCGCGTCCCGGGCCTGGGCGTAGGAAACCTCAGGGTCCTCCCGAAGCCGGGAGATCTCGCTGTGTCGGCGCTGGTCGGCCATGGCCCGGTTGGCGAACCGGAACGCCTTCAGTGCCTGGCTGTGGTGTTCTCGCCCGGGGTCGGTGAGCAGGTCGATACCCGCCCGGATGCGTTCGGCGGCCCGCCGGGCCTGGAACACGGCCGCCTCGGCGGTTTCCCGCAGCGCCTCGGGCAGGTCGGCGATGGCAGCTTCCCGATCGTCCAACCACGCGGAGTAGCCCTCGGCCAGCGGCAACAGCCCGGCGCGCAGCGCGTCGGTGTCCTCGGTGGCCAGCACATCCATGGACAGCTGCGCCGAGGCCAACGCCGAACCCTCGCCCACGGCCGCCGTGGTGGCGGGTACGTCGTGGTGGGGCAGCCAGGTGGTGACCAACCGGTGCGCCCGCCGGGCCCCCTCGGCGACCTCGGCGGACACGGCGATGTTGCGCCCGTCGGCGTACTTGAGCAGGTCCCGGTACAGCAGCCGCAGGTGCAGCTCCTCGGGGTCGTCGGAGGCGGGCGCGGTGTCGGTGAGGGGGTCATCCACGGGCAGGAAGACGGGGGCGGCCCCGTCCAGGGCGGTGACCGACAACTCGGGCTGGAACAGCCACATGCTGTCGCCGTTGGGCTGCACGGGGACACGGTTGTTGACCAGGGTGAGCTCGACCGTGCAGCGCGGGAGCCCGTCGCGATCCTCGCGCACCGACACCGCCAGGTACACGCACGAGGTGTCCGGGTCCGGGTCGGTCAGCCCGAGCTTGTCGTCAGGTTTGCCGGCGAGGCGGACCTCCACCTCGTGTTCCTTGGGTTCACGCACCCAGACGTTGCGTTTCTTGCCCTCGTCCTCTTCCACGAGTTCGCGGCCGTACTCGCCCCAGGTGGCACGCACGTGCACGGCGTCGGTGTCGGCGGGCACGGAGAAGGACAACCCCATGGTGGAGGCCCACATGTGGCCCAGGTTCTGGGTGGTGCTCTTCTCGGTCACCTCGCCGGCGTCTTCACCGGAGGCGGCACCGTCCGCCCCGGCCTCACTCTCCTCCATCTGGTCAGCGGCGTCCCGGGTGGAGAGGGGCGGCTGGTGGCGTGGGCCGAGCATGCCCACCAGATAGCGCTCGCGGGGTCCGGAGTAGCGCAGCGGAAGTTCCTCGGTGGGCCCGTCCCAGGGGCCGAGGAGGTCCCGTTCCAGGAGGTGTTGGAGTTCGTCGCGCACCTGGAAGGAGGTGGCCTCGGCGAACTCCTGGGGCTGGTCGAGCGAGGCGATCAGCTCGGCGTCCCGGGCGGCGTTCTGGGCGGCACGCAGTTCGGCCTTGGTGGGTTTCTTCCTCGTGGGGGAGTCGGTGCCCTTGCCGGTGGAGGTGTCGAGGGTGGTCTGTTCGCCGTGGGGATGCTCGAAGAGCGCGTCGTTGGGCTCTGACATCAGAACAGCGTCCCTTCCTGGGCGGCGGACTTACGCTTGCCCTTCTTGTCGTGCAGACCCTGGGCGACCTCTTCGGCGTAACGCTCGTGGTTCAGCTCCAGGAGGCTGTCGAGGACCTCGCGCTGCGCGGCCGGGCCTATGGTGTACCGGGTCTCGCGGCCCACCTTGTGGAACCCGTGGTCGAGCCCGCCGACCTCCTCGATCCGGTCCTCCCAGCCGTAGGCGCGGATGGTGGCCTCGTCGATGTCGCGGTGAATGGCGCGGAGCTCGACGATGTCGGAGTCGTTGTAGGCCGGGTCGAAGACCAGGTTGTAGGTCTTGGTGAGCCCGGTTTGACGGGAGAGCATCACGTCGCGGCGGTAGGTGTCGAGACGGTCACCGAGGTCCCGGAGTTCCTGGGTGAGGGTGGGCATGGCGAAGGTCTCGAAGACGTCCGAGGGGGAATAGTTGATGCGTGTTTCAAGAGTTGATGTGTTGCGTACAGTCCACCAGAAGTGTTGCGCGCTTGACAATAGCGCCAGCATGGCTGTGTCGTCACTGGCAAATACGCCGAGCTTGTGCGAGAAAACCTGCCCGGTCGGCACCATTACCGGCATCACAGTCTTGCTTACCAGTGTTATTGAAATGACTTTTTCAAGATTATTTATTCTTTTATATAGTGGTCTGGCTTGATGTTCATACTTCCACCAGCTTTCTTTGGTTCTTTTTTTGTACTCCGGAAGTCCATCTCGATAGGGCTTGACTCTTTCTCTTGCGATTTTTAGAGGTCCTGTATAGAGTGAAGCCTCTTCTAAGTTCATGTTTCCGAAATCGATCGCCCAGCGACTTGCTGACCCGGTGGGGGAGGAATTCAGGTCCTTCCCGGTTAGGAATGGGCGCAGGACTTCTCTATTTTTTGGATCATTTGCAAGTAGGGACTCTGCTTCTTCTGGGGGTAGTGCAAAGCCAATTCCTACTATGTTGCTCCCTTGGAAGCAAGTTTCGGAATTTTTTGTTAGGCGAGTTGGTTTTCCCGCTGTGCGTGATTTTGGGTCCAACGAGGGAGATATACCGCGAACTGAGGTCCCATCCAGGGTTATTGCTGCGAATTTTCCTAGCCTTGCCTTGGTGGACCAAATTGCACAGTATTCCAACGCTGCGCTCTTTGAGGGCCATGGTTCACTCTTTATTGCTCTCCTGATAGTTGCACTTTGATCTGTAATATAATCAAGTCCAACTTCGCGTGTATCACCTTGGGTGAGTGTGTTTGTTGCAATTATTCCTGTCTGGCCGATTGGGCTCAAAACTTTGTGTGCTTGGAGGGTGAAATAGGCAATGAGGTCGGCGTTTCCTTTGATTCCACCTGCGATTGCTTCTACGAGAAACTCTCTGTAGGAAGAGCCCAAGGGGCCACTGATCTTCTTTCCACCTAGGAAAGGTGGGTTGCCGATCACTGCATCGAACCCACCCTTCTCGAAGACCTCGGGGAACACCAACGGCCAGTGCAATGGCTTCCGCTCGAACGCACCCTTCGGCCGATCCGTGTCTAGCCACTCCTGGGCCTTGATACGGGCATCGACCTCGGCGGTGTCTAGACGACTGGCCAACTCGGCAGCCTCCAGGAGGCCCTGATTCATGCCACGCTCACCACGCCCAGCATTCGCCAGCGCAGCACCCACGACCAAGTCAGCGAGAAGTCGCGCCCGCCCAGTCTCCAACTCGGCCTCACCCAGCACGGAACGCTTGCGGTTCAACCCTTCTAGGGTCGTACCGTCGATGGAGATCAACTCACGCCGCGTCTCGGCAACACGACCGACCAACTCACGAACCCCCGCCGTGAAGTCGATCGCGGTGCCCTCGTGCAGCTTCCGCCCCTGCTTCGGGTCCATGTGCATGTACTCAAGCTGCTCAAGCGAAGTGATCCCCAGCAGCGAGTCCCCGGCTGCCAACCGGTCGTCCAGGAAGGTGAACGGCCGCTCGGGGTCCATGGACACCAGCCACAGCGACAGCTTCGCCATCTCCACGGCCATCGGGTTGATGTCCACCCCGTACAGGCAGTTCTCGATGACCTGTCTCCGCGCCTCGATGACCACGGCGTCGTCGTCGGCCCGGATACCGTCCTCCGGCGGCGTGTAGCCCTCGACGCGCGGGTCCCCTTCCTTCACCCACGCCTCGATGAGCCGATCACCCAGGTAACGCGCCGCCGCCACCAGGAACGCCGCCGAGCCCACCGCGATGTCGGCGACCTTCAGCGCCAGAATCTCGTCGCTGCTCTTGAGCTTCCATTCCTTGGTATCGGCGGTCTGGAGCGGCCCCGGCTCATACACCAGCGGCTCCAAGGCACCTTCCACGACCTCTTCGGCCAGGAACCTGGGTGTGTAGTGCGTCCCCGTGTTCTTACGCAGCGCCGACTCGGTGACGTACAACTCCCCGCCCCGCACCACCATCGGCAGTCCGCGCAGGTCGTCGCGCAGGAGGCGGAAGAAGGGCAACAGCCGCTCCACCAACTCCTCGTCCCTGCCCAACACCCCGCGCAGCTTCTTGACGGCCTCGGTGCGCTCCTCCTTGGACAGCGGCGCCAGAGCCTTGGTGAGCTTGCCCTTCGAGCCGATCCTGGAGTCCTTGTACGTGGTGGCCAGCTCCGCCGCCAACTCCTCCACGTCGGTGTGTCGGGAGGCCATGGCCTCCAGGTCCCGGAGCTGGACCTCTTCCTCCAGGCCCTCCTTGCCGATGAGCCCCACCACGAGGTCCTCGGCGCGGAACCCGTCGAAGGCCAACAGACCCTCGTACACGTAACCGATCTGCTCCACGTCCAAGGCACGGAACGACAGCTTGCGCAGCTCGGCGGACTTGCCCCGGCCGACCTTGACGTACTGCACCGCCTTGAGCATGTGCAGTACCGTCCGGTCGTCGATGTCCAACGGCATCCACGGGAACGTTTCGGGGTTGAACAGCGACCCGTCCAGCGGGTGCATCTTCAACCGGGGGTGGTCGACCCCGTGGTAGACGGCGTGGAAGAGCGCCAACAGCCGGTGCCACGCGGTGGTGGTGCCCTCCAGGTCGTCCTCGGTGCTCTCCCGGGCCAGGGCCTCCAGTTCCGCGTACAGCCCGCCGGCCGAGTAGGAGGTGGCGTACAGGTCGTTGTCGCTGGGCAGCAGGCCGCGTTCCTCGGCGAAGAGCAGGAACACCACCCGCATCATCACCGACACCGAACCCCGGTACACGTCGTGAGCGGACACCCCGCTCAGGTCCTTCTCGCCGCGCTCGCGGGCCCGGGTGTCGGCCCGGCCGATCGCCGCGACCAGCAGTTCCACCGCCTGGCGGACCTGCACACCCAGCGCCTCGGTGACGTCCTCCTGTGAGCCCATGCTCCGATGCAGCAGCGGGACCAGCTGCTGTTCGTCGGTCACGGAGAAGAACCGTCGCCGGTTGAGCAGCGAGTAGAACGCGTACAGCACGTCACGCTCGGCGGCGTCCGTCCACAGTGAGGCGTCGAACAGCGCGGTGGTGGTGACCCCGCCGCGCGGTGCCCACACCAGCACCCACCAACGGCCGTCGGTGACCAGGCCCAGCTCCACCCCGTGGTGGCGGCACAGCTGCGCCAACCGGTCGGCGGGGGTGGCCGACCACGAATCGCCCTTGATCCGCTGCAGCGGGGATTGCCCGACGGGGCAGGTCAACCCCAGCAGGCGGACGCTGTCGGCCTTGACCTCACCCTCGGTCTCGGCGTCGGGGTCGGTGAGCACGAACGCCGGCGTGACGGAGGTGTCGTGTTCGGCCACCTCCATGGCCAGCGGCTCCAGGCCGTCGGTGCGCAGGTTCTCCCGCCAGTCCAGCAGGTCACCGAGTACGTATCGGGCCCAGTCGTCCCGCCCGGCCTCGTGGTCCCTGCCGCTGGGGGCGGTCCGGTCACGCCAGAGGGTGTGGGCGCTGCGCAGCCCGCGCATCTGCTCCTTGTCCAACGGGTCCAGCCCGGCGGGCCAGATCTCACGCAACACCGGCAGGGTCAGGAACGGGCCGCTGACCTCCACCAGGCCCAACCAGTCCAGGTGTTGTTGGCGGGCCTTGTCGGCGGCGGAACGCTTGCCACGGAAACGGGGGTTACTCATCGAACGGCCTCCTGCTGGGGAACGACGAAGACGACGGCGACGGGGAAGATGTGCGGGTCCTGGCGTGCGTAGCGTTCGGCGATGGCGGCCAGCTCGCGCTCACGTTCCCCGTCCAGGGCCTCGAGCCGCCTCTCCCAGTTCACCCGGTCCTTGCGGTACTGCTCGCGTTCTTCCTTGGTCTGGGTGAGGGAACGCTCACTGAACAGGGCGTCCTCCTCGTCCTCGGCCAGGGCCCCGCGCAAGGTCGCGGCGAACCGGTCCAGGACATCGGTCACTCGGGCGCGCTCGTTCTCCTCGCGTTTGGCCAACGCCTGTTTCAGCGACTCCAACCGGGTGTCGGCGCGCCACTCGATGGCCCGCTCCAGGCCCGCACGTCCACTCGCACGCTCCCACCGCTGCCGCATCCGGTTCCACACCGAATCCGACAGCGGCCGGCCGTCGGTCAAGGCACGGTTGAGGATGCCACCCAGGGTGCTCAGGTTCTCCAATCGGCGGAACCGGCCCGCCTCGGGCAGCCACCCGCCCGAGTGCAGCACCTCCTCGTGCAGACGCAACCCGTCCGCACCCACCAGTACGAACCGTGAGTAGGCGCCCACCAGGACGTCCTTCAGCTCCGGGTCTTCGCTGACCACGGCCGTGACCCGGTTCAGTCCCACCCGGTCGTTGGACACCGCCGTGCGCAACAACCCGACCGAGCGGGCCACCAACGGGTGATTGAGGTGGGCCAGCACCACATCGTCGCGGCCCTTGGCGGTCCGGGCGTTGAAGGTCACCGGAAGCTGACGCAACTCAGCCCCCTTCGGGGAACCCTGGGTGGCCTTTTCCGTCAACCCGTCGGCCGCCTTGATCCACGAACCGGTGAAGGACGGAACCTCGTACAGGTCCTGGGCCGCATGCTCCTCGTCCTCATCGATGTGGGGACGTAGCTGGGGTTGGCGGGCCAGGTCCAGGGCGGTGTCCACCACCCGCTTGATCCGGGGTGGGGTGATGGCCAACGATTCCACGGTCTCGTCCAGGTTGCGGCGCAAACGACGCACCCGATCACGGATGTTGGAGTCGGAAGGCACCCGGCCCTTCCCGTCGACCTTGGCGGTCTCGGCGTCCAGGTCGGCGTTCTGACCCAGCATGCGGCGCTGCACGGCGTCGGAGAGTACCGCGTTGACCGACCCCAGGTCCTCCTCCATGCGGGCGACCTTGGTGGCCACCCGGGACAGGAACTCCAGGTCGGCCTCGAAGGAGTCGGTGGCGTGCTCCCACCCGGTACCCACGAAGTGGAAGACCTCGGGGTGTTCGGTCTGCCCGTACCGGTCGATCCGACCGATGCGCTGCTCCAACTTGTTGGGGTTGAAGGGGATGTCGTAGTTGACCAGCCGGTGACAGTGCCGCTGCAGGTCGATGCCCTCACCGGCGGCATCGGTGGCGATGAGGATGCGCAACGGGTGCTCGCTCGGGTGCTTCTGGAAGGCCACTCGCAGTGCCTCCCGTTCTTCGGTGGGCATCCCGCCGTGCAGCTCCTTGACCTGCTCGCCGTCCAACCCCGCCTGGGCCAGCAGCAAACGCAACCAGGACTGGGTGTCGCGGTACTCGGTGAAGACCACCACACGTTCGTTGGTCCAGTGCTTGTCGGGTTTGCAGATGGCCTTGAGGTGGTCGATGAGCTTGCGGGCCTTGGTGTCAGGTTGGGCCTCGTACGTGAGCGCCCAGGTGTGCATCTGCTCCAGCAGCGACTCTTCGGTCTCGTCGGCGTCGGGCTGTAGGGGACGGGCGCGGTCCAAGGCGTCGTCCTCGGCCTCGGCGAGAGCCTCGTCGTCATAGGTGGCGGTCTCGTCCCACCAGTCATCCATCCACTCGGGCACCTCGTCCAGGTCGGTGTCCGCGGAGGAGGAACCCTCGCTGCGAGAACGCAGGGTGTTCCGGTAGACGTCGACGGTGTGGGCGAATGCGGCGGGGCTGGAGAACAGGCGTTTCTTCAGAAGCAGAGTGACCAGGTCGGTGGCCCGCTTGCCCTTCTTCGTGGTGAGTTTGGTCCGGCGCAGCTCGGCGAAACGGGTCAAAAGTGCGTGGATCTCCCGCTCACTGTCGGGGTAGGTGACCTGAAGTTCCTTGGTGATGCGCTCCAAGAAGCGGGGGCTGCCGTCGTCGTTTTCCACCTCGCGCTTGAGGCGGCGCACCACCGTGTCGGAAACCGCCTCGGGGTCCGGTTCCACCCCTCGGGCGAAGCGCTGATCATCCAGGATCTCCAACAGTGCGGTGAAGGACTGCTGGTAACCGTTGTGCGGAGTGGCCGACAGGAACAGTCGGTGGGTGAAGTGCGGGGCCAGCTTGCGCATCAACTTGGTCTGCTGGGAGTCGACCGCGTACACCTGCTTGGGTGCGGCCGGGGCCACGTGGTGGGCCTCGTCCAAGATGAGCAGATCGAAGGTACGTGGATAGCTGGGCCCGTCGACCGGCAGGACCTCGTCCAGCAGACGCTGGGCCTTGGCGCCCCGCAGCCACGGCAGGCTGACGATGGTATGCCTGTGGACGTTGAAGGGGTTGGCGGCACTGCCGTACTCGCGGCGCACGGCTGCGGCCCGCTCGGAATCGACGATGGTGAAGTCCAGGCCGAACTTCTCGGCCATCTCCTCCTGCCACTTCAGTGTCAGGCCCGCCGGACACACGATCATGATGCGTTGGGTGCGGTTGCGCAGCAAAAGTTCCTGCGCGACCAGACCGGCCTCGATGGTCTTGCCCAGGCCGACGTCGTCGGCGAGCAGGAGGTTGACGCGGGGCGCATCGAGCGCGCGGGAGACCGGTTCGAGCTGGTAGTCCTCGATCGCCACCCCCGACCTGAACGGTGCCTGGAGGTTACGTACGTCGGCGGAGGTGATCGCCGACCAGCGCACGGCGTCCAGGAAGGCGGCGAGCTGCTCGGGGTGGTCCGGGGTGATCGTGGCGATGTCGGGCAGGGAGCCGCTGGGTAGAAGTCTGCGGCCCGGCTCGACCTCCCACAACACGTCGAGGGTTTCGCCGTAGCGGCCCTCCTGGATGCTCTGGAGGGTGACCAGGGTGAAGGCACCGCCGGGCTCGACCGCGCTCACCACCCACTTTTGGCCGCGTACCTCGACGAGTGCGCCGGGGGAAAGCTGATCAGGGGAGGAGGGAGGGTCTTGTGTCGTGCTGCTGGGCATCGCGGTCTTCCTGCGTAGCGCCGGATATGAAGACCGTCCTCGGTGGGAGAGCCACGGGGCGGCCTGAGGACGTGGCACCCAACCTAGGGCTGTGCGGTGACCACGTCGACGCCTGAGATCTTATTGTTAACCTGGTTAACACGCAAAGCGTGTAATGTGTCTCACGCGACGCCGTGGCAGGCCTGTGATGCTCAGGACGGCGACGCAGGCCTCCGGGTTTACCCGGCTCGCGACCTCAACCCCCAGGTGGGCCTTGGTCCCGAAAGGGATGTGGGCCCTGCCACTGTCCATCGGAGGACACGGTGACCACAAACGACCCCCCTCGGCCCCGCGGGCGCCGCCGACCCCGCGCGGTCGGCAACGGCCACACCGGCAACCCTTGCGGCTACCCCGGATGCGATGACCGCAACGCGAGTCTGTCCGTCATGTGGGAACGCCCTGATCAGGACCACGACTTCGGTGGCACCAACCGCGAGCTGCGGTGCCGGGAGCACTGGGGCATGGAGGAACCTCGGATGCTCCCACAGGGGAGGAGGCTGGCGCCACTTGACAAGGATGTGCTGCCTGAGCAGAAGCCGCATCAGACAGTTTCCGGAGGCCTCTTCTCGCATCTGCTCTCCCGCCCCGTCAGCCAGATCGACATCTCGATGCTGTGGAATCTGTGCCGGGAAATGAGATATCTCGTTAAGAGGGACCCTGGCGAGGTACTCAATGTGTGCAGGTGGGTGCTTGAACGAGAGCAGAGATTCCTCAAGAAGGACAAGAGTCCCGAAATGTGGAATCAGGTTCATGACTTCTGGCACCTTCAACATTGGGCGAAGGAAGAGATTCAGCGGCAGGACAGGAATGTTCCGGATACTTCTGTAGGCGCCCAGCGGACCTCCGTGTCAAAGCCGGGGGGTGTGGGGGCTCCCAAGGCAGGGAAGAGAATGTCTGCTTCCAAGGAAAATAAGTCGAAGCGCCCGCTGGAACTGAAGAAACGGACGACAGAAAGTAACTCTCCTGGTGCCGGTGGGCAGTTGACGTCGTCAGTGATGGATACTCTGTTTTCCAAGGTAGAAGGGCTTGTTCAACGCAACCCTCAGGATGCTGTGGCAACCTGTGACCAGATGCTGGAGAACTTCGGCAGTTTGAAAAGGATGTCTGGAGGAGAAATGGAACGTCAGCGATGGCTTGACCTGAGGGAACGGGCACTGAATGAGATAGTTCGTTCTTCCCCCTAGGAGTAGTGATCCGTCGAAGTGCGCAATATATTTTCTACTTGGTGATACGCATTGAGTGAGGTCTAATAACGACTACTTGTGCCTATGGTTAACTCCAGTGACCCTCGACTTTCGTAGCTTTGGAAGGGTGTGCCCCCTTTCAATTTGAAGTTGCAAGTCACAGTTTTGTACCAGCGCGAGAGAAACGCCTACGCAGATAAGAAGCCTCTGGTGGGTGAGTCAACGACGAAGAAAACCTGCCGCACTAAAGGTTCCAATGCTTTTGTTTCGCTCTGCGCTTCCCTTTTGCGTCGCCATTAAGAACCGTTTTCCTGATCGCCTCAAGTAACTTATTTGTTTCCTGCTGTAGAATTCTATTTTTGGGGCTAGTTGGGGCGATTTGTTATTTATTATTTTCAGCTCAACTGTGACGAGTGCTAAGTGTGGGTAAACGTTGAGGGTGCTGTCCTTGCTAGTGGTTTTAGCGAGGAAATATGCAAGTTACTGTATTAACCTTGGAGGGGAAATGTCAGTTATTAAATCGATGTCCGTGGGGCTCGGGGACATGTACTATATCCGCCACAATTCGGACAACTTCTCGATCATCGATTGTATGCTTCCGGTTGACGATGAATATCGCCGCGAAAAGATCGTTGACGAACTGATTGGTCAGGTGGGTGGCAACGACATAACTCGCTTCATCTCGACCCATCCTGATCAAGACCATATTCAAGGGATTAAATACCTGGACTCCCGCATGCCCATCATCAACTTTTACTGTGTGAAGAATGCCACTATCAAAGATGATCCAACGGAAGATTTCGAGCATTACTGTAAACTCCGCGATGGTTCGAAGGCATTCTATGTTCGCAAGGGCTGTTCGCGTCGCTGGATGAATCAGGGTGGTGAAGGTCGGGGTTCTGCCGGTATCAACATCCTCTGGCCAGACGTGAGTAACCCGGATTTCAAGGATGCACTCACCCTGGCGGAAGCCGGGGGGAGTCCTAATAATACATCATGCATTGTAAAGTACAGTCTCAATAGTGGAGTCACTGCTCTTTGGATGGGTGACCTCGAGACAGATTTCATGAAGAAGATCGATGGGCATGTTGATCTTCCTAAGGTTGACCTCTTGTTTGCTCCTCACCATGGGCGGAAATCGGGTCGGGTCCCTGATTCGTGGCTGAAGGAGATGGATCCTGCTGTGATTGTCCTGGGTGAAGCTTCTAGCGAAGATATACACTATTATTCTGGTTGGGACACGATCACTCAGAACACGGCGGGGGATATCGCCTTCGACTGTGTTGTTGGCAGGGTTGATGTCTATGTATCCAATGAGAGATATACAAATGAAAAACTCATTAATAATCCGAACGCAAGAGCGCATCGCCTCGGAAACTATATTGGAAGTTTTGAGGTATGAAAGTGACTAGTTTGATTAGTCTGTGGCTGGATGATTATGAGCGGCAAGCGCGGCTTGCACCAGGGGTGCTGGCTCTATTTCCAATAGCGGTAGTTGCGGTTGTCTATGGCTTGCGATCCAGCCCTCTTGCCACTGTACTTAGTTCGCTTCTCTTCCTTGCCGGTGGCCCCTTACTTCTGGCTGAGTCTGTTCGTCACCAAGGGAAGAGGGTGCAGGCAAAAATTTGGGCACTTTGGAGAGGGAAACCGACTTCTAGAAAACTTCGTCTTCGTGAGCCAGATCAGAACACCGTGCGGCGTGAAGCATGGCGGAGTGCGGTATCTTTAGTCACCGGTATTGAACTTCTGTCCCGCCGTGCTGAAAAAGGAAACCCACAGCGAGCAGATGAAACTATAGAGCTTGCGGTTTCAAAACTGAGAAACCGTACTCGGGATGCAAAAAAATTCCTACTGGTAAAGAAAGAGAATCGGAGCTACGGTTTTCAGAGAAATTTATATGGGATCCGCTGGTTTGGTCGCATCGTCTCTGTGATGACTCTAGTGGCTTTATTTATTTATCTGCTGTGGCTGTATCAGTCTTCGGGCTGGCGAGCCATTGATTACATGAGCATTGTAGCTGTTGCGACGTCAGTTGCTTTCCTGATATTTTGGCTGTTTTTTCCTTCGTTGAATAGGGTGAAAAGTGCAGCAGATACTTATGCAGACGAGATCTTGAATGCTTCCATGGCTCTAGCTGAAGAAAAGTCGAGTGGGTAGGTTATTTTTATCCTTGCCTGCTCATGCCACGCTCAAGCAGCCGGTTCCACACGATCCTTCTAACAGTGTTGAAATACCACCTGATTTTGTCGAGCGACTAGCCTTCGTCGATTTGCTCCTCGATCATACGGATCCAGGATTTGTACGCTGTTGCACCCAGGGGTTACGCTCACGGCCTTCAGGTTGATTCCAAGTTGCTTTCCCAGCTCATAGACGATGGTACTGCTCCTGTACGCGGAGATGAGTTCCTGCACCTCGGGATCCTTGAGTCGCTTTGCTGCACCAGTCGTTCGCGTAGCTTCGCCTTCCTGACGGGTACTTCGAGGGAAGGAAGTCCCTGAAGAAGTGCCTCCAAGGAGTCCGTTTGGTGCCGAGGGGTGTAGTTATGTTACTTAAAAGGTCCGCACCCGGGGGTGGTTCGGCCCCCGCTCTACTTGAGCTGTGAAGTGCTTGGTTCCGCCTGCTCTATGAGCAAGCGGAATCTTGTGCCCAGGGGTGTTCAGCGCATGCTGTTCTGGGTTGTGCTGAGAAGCGCTTGGCACTCAGCCGAGGGGAAGAGCAGCATGCCGAGGTCACGATGCTTGGTGTCTCGTACAGCAGTGCTCTTCACCAGGTCTGCCACTTCGACACAGTTCGACGATGTTCCGCTGTAGCTGGACTTGAACCACTGGACCATAGGTACTCCCTCAGCAATGTGTTGATGGCATCTATCGTGTCAGTTGGTGACGGGGAGTCATTCTCCTGCTTGCTTCAGCCGCAGCAAGGCCCCGTCTGTGCGGTGACAGGCGGGGCCGGTTGCTTTCAGGGTGTTCAGCGCATGCTGTTCTGGGTTGTGCTGAGAAGCGCTTGCCACTCAGCCGAGGGGAAGAGCAGCATGCCAAGGTCACGATGTTTCGTGTCTCGTATAGCAGTCACACCTGTCCAGTCTGCTACCTCAACGCAGTTGTCAGCGGCTGAGGAGTAGCTGGAAGTACGGAACGGTCGGCTGTAGGTACTGGTGGGC
>Ga0079226_10000702_pt1 | contig 24332 bp, 22 predicted proteins | sample Poulit2014_FD_76345 | JGI IMG/M metagenome (GOLD analysis project Ga0079226, IMG submission 76345) | Agricultural soil microbial communities from Georgia to study Nitrogen management - Poultry litter 2014 | ecosystem: Environmental > Terrestrial > Soil > Agricultural land | place: USA: Georgia...
GCATCCGTGTCTGTTTTAGCAATGACAGCTGCCAATGCAGATGATTTCCCTAGTCGTGACATTAGCGTTCAAGTAACCTTCCCACCCGGTGGGGGGACGGATCTATTGGCGCGTTTGATTGGTGCCCCCTTGGGTGAGGCACTTGATAGTGCAGTCGTAGTCGAAAATAAACCTGGCGCTAGTGGAAACATTGCAGCACGGTATGTGGCCCGTTCAAATCCTGATGGACATACCTTGTTGATGGTCAATAGTTCTTACTCTGTGAACCCCGCAGTATTGGCCGATATTCCATTTGATCCTATTGAGGATTTAGAAGGGGTAGTAAATTTTGCATATGTACCGGCTGCACTTATTGTGCCAGAAGAGTCCGAATACGAGACCCTTGAGGATTATATTAAAGCCGCTCAAACCGAGGGCAATAAAGTGTTTTTTGGATCCTGTGGTAATGGTACACCCCAGCATTTAGCGGGCGAAATGCTCAATCAGGTTGCTGGTACTAACTTGATGCATGTGTCCTATGCTGGCTGTGGCCCTGCACTGAATGACGTCATGGCGAACCAAGTTGAATCTGCTTTGGTATCAGCTTCTAGTGCGTTGGCTCAGATTGATTCCGGCAAAATTCGAGCTCTGGCTGTTACCTCCAAAGAGCGTTCCGATTTATTGCCTGATGTGCCTTCAATATCAGAGCTAGGCTATGACGATTATGATGTTAACCAGTGGCATGGACTGTTGGCCCCAGCAGGCACTCCAGCCGAGGCTAAGGAGAAAATAGCAGCAGAGGTACAGGCTATTCTGGAAAGCGATGAAATTCTCGATCGCATGCAACAACTGGGCTACACCATTGGTGGTGAAGGGCCTGATGAGTTTGACAAAATAGTCAAAGATGATATCGCACGCTATAAAGAAGCTGTTGAAAGTGTGGATTTAGAAACTAATTAATTAGAAGGCTTGGAGTTTTAAAATGAGAAAACTAAAGATTAATATGGCGATGGGTAATTATGACCGGACACGGGCCCTAATAGATGGCACTGTTCAGATTGAGGGCTGTGACCCGCTCATCTTGCCGCTAGAGCCAGAAGAGGTGTTTCATCGAGCTTTTCGTTATGAGGAGTTTGATGTCACTGAAATCTCTATGAGCAGTCACATGATGAACTTAGCTCGTGGTGATAATGATTACATTGCTATTCCTGTGTTTTTGTCTAGGGTTTTTAGGCATTCTGGAATCTATGTCCGGACTGATCGCGTAAAGACACCTGCTGATTTAAAGGGTAAAACAATCGGCGTGCCCGAGTACCAAATTACTGCAAATGTTTGGATTCGCGGTATTTTGCAAGAGTACTATGGAGTACATCCCAAGGATATTAATTGGGTGCGAGGGGGGATTGAGGAGCCTGGTCGTGATGAACGTTCACCAATTGACTTGCCCGATAATATTCGTTTAGAGCAGGTTGACGATGATAAGACCTTGTCGCAAATGTTGGCTGATGGAGAAATAGACGGTTACATCGGCGCACGGGCACCCTCTTGTTTTCTGGAAGGGGCAGAAAACGTGGGTCGCCTTTTTGGGGACAATTATATAGAGGTTGAGCAGAACTATTACAAAGAAACTGGGATTTTCCCCATTATGCACACGGTTGGGGTGAAAAAAGAACTGGTTGAGGAAAACCCCTGGTTGCCGGTTAGTCTGTACAAGGCCTTCCTCAAGTCAAAGCAATTGGCAACTAAAGAGCTTGGTGAAATTTGTCATTTGGCTGTTTCCCTTCCTTGGATGGTCTATCACTATGACCAAGCGCGAAGCTTAATGGGTGACGATGTGTGGGCATATGGACTTGAGCCTAATAGACATGTCATTGAGACCTTTGCTCAATACCACTATGAGCAAGGGTTATCTCAACGCCTAGTTAAGCCAGAAGAGTTATTTGCCCCTTCGTCATTGGATTTATCCAAGATTTAAAGCAACAGCGAGGATGTTATGAAAGCTCCTATTTTTGAATATGTAGAGGCTAAAGACTTGGCACATGCCCTAGAACTCCTACAACTAGATAAGGAGGTGAGCATACTGGCAGGTGGGCAATCCCTAGTGCCCATGCTAAACATGCGTTTTACCTATCCTGATGTATTAGTTGATATTAATAAAATCAAAGAGTTGGGCTATATTCGCGAAGATCAAGGTCTTATAAAAATAGGAGCGATGACACGGCAGCGTGATATTGAGTTCTCAGCACTAGTTAAGCATAAAATGCCGCTATTGCATGAGGCCATTTTGAATGTTGGTCACCGACAGACTAGAAATCGAGGAACGATAGGGGGGAGCCTTTGTCAGCTTGATCCATCGGCTGAAATCCCTATCGTATCCTTGGCTTTTGATATCGGGTTAGTGGCAAAAAGTAAAAGCAACGAGCGTAATCTTGGGATTAGGGATTTTTCCCAAGGGTTTATGTCGCCTGGGTTAGACGATGACGAGATGCTGACCGAAGTTGTTTTCGAGCCGTGGCCATCTGGGCACGGCTATGCTTTTTCAGGATTTTCCCGTAGGGAGGGTGATTTTTCCATTGCTTCGGTTGCTGTGATGATGTTGCTTGGTGAGCAGCAAGAAATAGAGCGTGTTTCCATCGCAGTAGGTGGCACTGCATCCACAGCCTTTAGAGCAACCCAGATTGAGGATCTATTGTTGGGCGAGCAACCCAATGAGACTCTCTTTCAGGAGGCTGCCAAGATGGGGGCTGATTACGAAGCTAGTAGTGATGCTTTGGTGCCCAGCTGGTACAGGCAGCATTTAGTTGGAGTGCTTATGCGTGAGGCCCTGGATAAAGCTCTTAGCAGATGTGGAGAAAGAAATGAGTGAAGAAAAAATAAAAATTAGTTTAACCATTAATAATAAAAAATACGAAGGTTTGGGAACAGCACGTACTCATCTGGCTGATTTCATACGTAATGAGCTTGGATTGACTGGAACTCATGTCGGCTGTGAGCATGGTGTGTGCGGGGCATGCACTGTACTGGTTGATGGTCAAACAGCGCGGGGATGTTTGATGCTGGCAGTACAGGCGCAAGGAATGGAGATCACTACCATTGAAGGGCTGGCTCCCGATCCTGAGCTAAGTTTTCACCCGATACAGCAGGCCTTTCACGAGTGCCATGGGTTGCAGTGTGGGTTTTGTACTCCCGGCATACTAATGACAGTAAATGAATTGCTTGAGCATGACCCAGACCCTGATAGAGAAACGATTGTGCATGTTTTATCAGGGCACTTGTGCCGTTGTACTGGTTACCAAAATATTATTAAAGCCGTAGAGCGGGCAGCAGAACTAATGAAAGCAGAGGACAGTCATGGAGAAAATTGAAGAAATAGGCATAGGTCAGAGCGTCCCGCGTATTGAGGATAGGGCGCTGCTAACCGGAAATGCACGTTTTCTGGATGATATACCCGTGCGGCCGGTCTTGCATGCATGTTTTGTTCGTAGCCCACATGCTCACGCCAAAATAAAGTCTATAGATAAGAGCAAAGCAGAAAGTTTGCCCGGGGTGCATGGGGTATTTACGGCTGATGATTTGTTTGGCGAGTTAACAGATTGGCGTATGCCTTTAGGCTTTCCTTTTGTTGACCTGCCTTATAGTACAGTGCCTTTTGTCTTAGCACGAGATGAGGTGGCTTTTGTAGGTGAAGCCATTGCAGTTGTGGTGGCTGACAGTCGGCATATTGCCGAGGATGCGGCCACATTGGTTCAGATTGATTATGAGGTGCTAGAGGCAGTCATCAACTGCCAGCATGCGGCACAGCCTGATGCTCCGCTTGTACGGACTGAGCTAGATTCAAACGTCATTCAAGACTATGTCTTGGAGTATGGTAATGTGGAAAGCTATCAAAAAGATGAATACCACACAATTACGGAGCAGTTCAAATTACATCGTGGAGTGGCGCATCCTATTGAAGGTCGAGGTGTTTTAGCAAAACTGGATGCTGGAACTGGCGTACTTGATGTCTGGTCATCTACTCAGATGTCACATGATCTTAAATATACGTTAGCCCTCATGCTTGACCAACCAGAGGACTTGTTAAATATTCATGTGCCTGATGTGGGTGGTGGTTTTGGTGTTAAATTTATGATCTACCCGGAGGAGGTCGTCATTCCGTCGCTGGCTCGTAAACTGGGACAGGCGGTAAAGTGGGTAGAAGATCGCAAGGAAAATTTTCTATCTGCCATACAGGAAAGAGATCAGTTTTGGGAAACCACTATAAGCTTTACTGATGAAGGGCAGGTTATGGCGCTGGATGCACGGATGATTCATGATCATGGTGCTTATACGCCGCAAGGGACCAACGTACCATATAACGCAGCCAGTTCTATTTCAGGGCCTTATATCCTTCCCAATTATAGGATTAACGTTAAGGTCACACATACCAACATGGTCCCCGTCGCTACGGTGCGCGGGGCTGGGTACCCTCAAGCTGCCTTCGTGATGGAGCGGCTTATGGATAAAATCAGCCAAAAACTTAATTTATCGCCCATTGAGGTACGGAAAAAAAATCTAATACCTGAGCGCTTGATGCCATACAAAAAACCGCTGACGTCTCGTGCAGGGGTGCCTTTGGTAGTAGATAGCGGTGATTTCTTTGGCTTGCAGCAAAAGGCCGTTGATCAAATTGACTATGATGGTTTTGCTAGCCGCAGTAAGCAAAGTGCTCAAAAAGGTCTGTTACGTGGCATTGGTTTAGCCAATAGTGTCAAACCGACCGGTCGAGGGCCTTACGAGATTGCGACTGTTAAAATTCATCCTTCAGGAAGAATCAGTATTTATACTGGGGCGCTAGCAATGGGCCAGGGGATAAAAACAACCTTAGCGCAACTGTGTGCAGCGCATTTCGGGGTTTGTCCTTCGGGGGTTGATGTGTATGCCGGCAATACCGCGCATAGCCAATATGGAATTGGCGGGTTTGCTAGTCGACAGGCTCTGATGGCGGGAACAGCTGTAGTTAAAGCCTCTGTAGAGCTGAAGAACAAGGTGTTCGCATTGGCAGCCGCGGTACTAAATGTGCCCGCCGACGAGCTTGAGGTCGAATTAGGGGTGGTGCGCAGTACAAAAGATGCTCAGCAGGAGATTTCCTTGGCCCGATTGGCTATGCTTGCCAAGGGTTTCCCTGGCTACAAGCTGCCTATGGAAATGGATCCGGGTCTTGAGGTCACGTATTCTTTTCACAATGATGAGCAAACTTACTCAGGCGCTTCCCACGTATGCGAGGTAGAGGTCAATCCGCTGACTGGCGGGATACAGATCGTTGATTATGTGGCTGTACATGACTGTGGACGCGTAATTAATCCGATGTTGGCCCAAGCACAAGTAGTTGGCGGGGTGGTACATGGTATTGGTAACGCTTTGTATGAGCACATGCTCTACGACGAAGCTAGTGGTCAGCCGTTAACCACCACCTGCGCTGAATATATCATTCCCATTGCCTCGAGTGTGCCCGACATAAAAGTTGCATTTCATCCCTCTTTTACAGACCATAACCCTTTGGGGGTTAAGGGGGTTGGCGAATGTGCGACCATCCCTGTCATGGGTGCAGTTATTTCTGCGGTTGAAAATGCGCTGAAAACTTATGGTGTGGAGATTAACGAATTTCCTTTATCGCCAGTAAAGGTTGTCGAGCTAATCAATAAAGCAAAAGAATTTAACGGGGACTAATATGCATTTTACTAATTCTTTTTCTATTCCTTTGCCACTTAATGAGGCTTGGGATTTAATCCTAGACATCCCAACCATCATGCCTTGTTTGCCCGGTGCCAAATTGACGGGGATGAAAGGTGATTCTGCCTATCAGGGTGAAGTATCTGTACGATTAGGCCCTGTACGCCTAACATTTGAAGGTGAAGCTGAAATTATAGACAAAGATGAGGAGAATTATATCGTCTATATGAAAGGCAGTGGGACCGATCCGAGAGGCCGTGGTTCTGCTGAATCAAATTTTGATTTTCAGCTCAAAGAGGTCTCAGATAATCAAACAGATGTGGTCGTGAATACTGAATTGAGCTTATCAGGAGCGGTGGCGCAATACGGTCGTGGAAGTGGAATGATCAGCGAGGTAGCAGGTCAGATTTTAAAAAACTTCGAAGGGAACCTTGCACGATTGGTTGAAGGAGGATACCACTTACAAGATGAGGCTGAGGGAGAAGAGCCAATTATAGGTTATGAGGCGAGTACTTCAGCATTTGGTAATGAAGGAGCTCGAGTCGAGACCAATGGCCAGCCGCAGCAGCCGGTGCAATATACGGCGGATATTAGCACGGCACAAGCCCAAGCATTACTTGCGCAGTCTCAGGCTTTACTGGCACAAACTCAAGCGTTGCTGCTTAAAACAGGTCTGATAGGCCCAGCCCAAAAAGAAGAGTTTAAGGCTGCAGAGCTCAATATGTTCAAGGTTGGGCTGAGTGCATTTTGGGCTCGAATTCGCTATACCTTTGGCAAGTGGTTTGGTAAAAAAAGAGATTACTAGCTTTAGGTTGCTGTCACGTTGATAGTGAGCCAGCACAAAGAAATAATAATGGCCCGAGGTAGTGCAGAGTTTGCAGCGCCTCGGGCTTAAACTTAATGGGCGTTATTTTTCATTAGCCAGTACGTATCCGGCATTAGGTACATAAGGGGTTAGCCCCAGGGTTTTCAGCATTTGGTATACAGTCGCTACGGCTGCAGATAGTACGGGTTTGCCTATCATGTCCTGTACTTTCTGAATAGCGGGTAGTGAGGGCATTTGCACGCAAGCAGAAAGGATAACAGCATCGACGCCATCGTGGTCAACTTTTTGCACATGTTCCAAAAGATTTTGTGGATCTAACAGCCCGACCTCTAGATTATCCTGTACTTCTAGACTGTATGAGTCTTTGACATTAATGCCTTCCGCTTCGATGTAGTCTGCGACGCGTTTGGTCAGAGGTTTCATATAGGGAGCAACGATAGATACGTTGTTAAAGTTAAATTCTTTCAGGGTATCCACCAATGCCCCAGCAGAGCTGAGCACTGGAATTTCTACTCCATTATCTTCTACGGCTTTTTGCAGTCTTTTTTGAGACTGTCTGTGGTAGCCATCACCCTGAGCCATGATAGCAACCAGGCATGCATAGGCCATGACATCACAACGCGCATCACTAAGCTCGACAGCACAACGATCGCTCGCATCGTCCATTGCCTTGAGTTCCTCGGGTGTTACGCTCATCATGCGCATACGCGATGAATGAAATGTAAAGCGCTCTTCGGGAAAGATATCCTGGCGAGAAAGTAACATAGCAGGAATTTCAGTTTCCATTGTGGTATTTGAGCTAGGCACAATTTGCCCAATACGGTAAGTTTTCATTGGATACTCCTTTTAAAAATTAAATGTACTGTTTTGTTATATCAGTTGGACGGGGTGGGTGTTCTTATTATCTCGCGAGATAAATTAACCTTTAAAGCCATCCAGTGGACTTAAAGAACAAAGGAACAGACGACACAATGCGCTGTTCCTTTGTTGCTAGCCAAATGGTCTTACTATATAAGTAAGTATAAACTTAGACTGGGTACACAACGTCATTGGCAATAATAGAGGTGTCAAAAACCACCTGCCTTTCCTTTAAGAGTAGGGTGTCATCCTCTTGACGCTCAAAGACATCATGGTATGTGCCAGTTAGGTGCAAGGTAGAAGGCCCTTCAACCAAGGTCTGCAGCAAGATAAAGTTGGAGGTTGCACTGAGGTATTTGCCCTTCTCTTCGATGGGACGCGTATTGGTCACGATATGCTTCATGTAGCGAGGAGCAAACATCTGTGTATTCGCAATTGCAGTCGCCCGATCATGCATCATGGGCCGACCCTCAGCGTACACTAAACCAACGGGCATATCCAAGTCTACGTTTTCACGCGAGGTCATGCGGTAGACTGCATCTTCAGTAAAGAAATTAGGCCATAATTCCACATGAGCGGTATCTAGTGCTGCACAGTAATTAGAGTTGAAAAGGCTTATTTCTCTTTTAAGCTCAAGTGCCCGTTTAACCGGCAGGGCTGATACTTGATAATCGTAAGAAACTTTCAATGACATTTTATAGCTCCATAACTTTGCGGTAGTACTGATACATAGCGCGGATAGCAGCCTCGGAGATTAGTGTGTCCGATGTGCCGACTTTGTTGGCGTCAAGCTTGATAACGTTATTGTCGGTAGTAGAACGTCGGAGACCTTCTTGTACAAATTTCATTGCCTCGTTATCCTCTAGCCCAAGAAAGCCCGAGGGGCCCATGAGGTTACCTTGTCTGAGGCGATGTCTTTGCATTTCCTCATCATCATCTTCATACCCAAACATCGTCCATTCCATAATTAGACTATTGGGGCCATTGGGGATGATTTGGCGAACACCCAGTGTATTCATCTCGCGCTGAACAATAAGGTTTGGCCAGATTGTTTGCATAGTAACGGACCAGGGTGAATCAAACTCCTTAATAAACTCAAGGAAGCGTTCATCCTGCAGTCTCATGTCATCATGGTAGGAGCGCATCTCACGCTTATTTTCCTCGCTGATTTCAGCATCGGATTTGGCAGATGCCATAATGCCGTGTCTGCCATTTAGTTCATCAACGAGCATCGCAGATTCGTTACCAGCCACTAACAAACCAAAAACGACCAAGAACGAGTGGAGCAATGTAGCGTGATAGGGGTCTTTCAGGTTTTCGTGGTACATCTTCCAGTTACAAGGCAGCTCATTACGGTAATAGCCCAATACTTTCAGAGGCTTGCCTGTGAATACAACCTTGAACTCCTTTAGGATTTCTGGTGTTAGGTATTCCTCGATCGGCTCCACTGTGTCTGAGTAAGATGCAAAAACCACTCCATTCAAGGTAGTAACATTGAGTTTTTTCAAGCCATGATCTTGTGGTTTAAAGTCTTTGGGCATGCCGCCACGACGTTCAACACCGCGTCGGAAAGGTACCCCCTGCAAATTACCTTTGAGGTCATATGACCACTGGTGATATGGGCATACAAACTCAGAGGTGTTACCTTGATTTTTACGACAAAACTCAGCACCCCGGTGCGCGCAACGGTTTTCAAAGACGTGGATGCTATTGTCTTCGGCTCGAGATACGATTACTGGAGTGGCACCTACATATGATCTTTTGTAGTCGCCTGGATTCGGAATCTCTGCTTCAAGTGCTACGTAGTTCCAGGTGTCCCCTTGAAATATTCTTTCAAGCTCTCTGTTGTATATATCTGTGCTGGTATAGACCCAGTCAGGGATATTGTGGAGGGCATCTTCAGGCCAAACACATTGGCTCAATGGAAGATCTTTGGTATCTAAGGTCTGGCCTATTACTGTCTGATTTTCATACATAAAAATCTCCTTTGTTATCTAATCATTGCTTCGAGCACGGTGCTCTGCCATGGCTGCTCGTGCAAAATTTCGTGTAGTAATCTCAGGATCGATAAACTCACATACATTTATCTCTATGCCTTGCTCTATCAGTCTCTTTAGTGGACGGAGATCTCGAGCGGCATTGATGGCGATAGCATGTACTATTTTGTTATCAATTACGCCTATAGATAATTGTTTGTCAGTGCCTTCATTGAATTGTTTTGATGTATAGACGGCACTAGGGTCATACTGACCGTATATCTGTATATTGGCATCAAAAACGTCAGTCCAAAACCATGGAAGATCGGCTGCGTTGGGGTCTTGTCCTAACATGCTACAAGCAGCAATTCGGCCTTGTTCATTAGCATTTTGCCAGGACTCGATCCGAGTGGCTAAGCCATTGTTGGGGTTAACACTGGTGGCGCAATCGCCAGCAGCAAAAATCCCTGAGGCAGAGGTGCGACCTAAGTGATCAACGATAATCCCGCCACGCTCTGGGTGGGTGGCAATGTTGGCTTGTCTGGCCAAATCGTCATTGGGCTGGGAGCCAATGGTCACGGCCACATGATCCACTTGTGTAAGCTTGCTGTCATTGTAATGAACAAGCACTTCACCATCCTGTATCGTGAGGGACAAATCCTCAACGGAGTTGTGCAACTCAATCCCCCGTGCCTGAGCTTGCTGTATGAGCCACTCAGATAAAAAACTAGGAGCATGTAGGGGAAGGATGCGGCTTGAGCGCTCAAAAACCTCTGTCTCAACGCCAAGTGCGTTAGCTGACGAGGCGAGTTCTAGGCCAAGAAATCCTGCGCCGATCACTGCAAGGCGAGTACCCGATTTGAGGCAGTTTTTTAATCTGACCGCGTCTTCCCAGGTGCGAAAATAGTGCACCCTTGGTGAAGGTTCAAACCCACCAAAGAAGCGTGGAGTGGAGCCGGTAGCTATCAGACACTTGTCAAAGGATATTTCCTCACCATTTGCCAAGGTAGCAACCTTAGCAGCGGCATCCAATGATACAACTTTACTTTTGGGTCTAAACTGGATGTGTTCTTTCTGATAGTCCTCTTTGGGTCTGAACAGAATTCCTTCTGGATCCGCTGCCTCAGCGCCTACCAGTATCTCTTTGGAAAGAGGGGGGCGCTCATAAGGCAAATGGGGCTCTTCCCCTATTAAGGTGATGCGGCCAGAGAAATTGAGACGCTCTAATTCCATCATAGCAGCATGCGCTGCTTGGCCTGCTCCGATGATTAAGAAATGTTCCATGATATATAAATTGAAAGCTTAGCTTAAAGTGCTACATAAATATTGCCGTCTTCGGTTTTAACTTCATACGTTCCAATATCTACTGTCGCTGGTGCAGAGAGAGCTTTTCCTGTTTTGAGGCAAAATTGAGCCTGGTGCAGGGGGCATTCTATTCGGTCATCCTCAAGATACCCGTCTGAAAGTAGAGCATATTGGTGTGTGCAGATATTGTCAGTGACAAAGTAGCCTGTTTCTGTACGGTGTAATGCTAGCTTTTTGCCCTCAACTTCCACAGCGAGGGATTCTTCGATGTCGATGCTATCTTCTTCTGCAATTTTGGTCCACTTCATTGCTATCTCCTGATGATGAATGGGTGATCGAATAATTGATCAGTGTACTGCATATGTTTTTCTTTATATTACCCCCTTTTTTTTAAATGTAAAGCATATGGGTGTGCCTAATTGGCTTTAAAAGAAAAAAACAGTTCTTTTGTGTGCAGTAGATCTGCTTTCCCTATCATTGTTTTTCGTATAACTCATTGATACAGAATGGAGTGCGTAGATTACATCATTTTTTGATGTCCTTGAATAGGGGTGAAGTAAGCGTTTTCCCCAGTAGATCAAAAGTAGATGTTCAGTACACTCTTTAAGACTCATATGTTTAAGTGTTATTTTTTAGTTAGGCTGTTTGCTGATATTTCAAACATCCAGTAACTCTTTAGTTTTTAAACGAATACAACAAAGGTGCTTATCATGAAGAGAAGAAGCTTTTTAGCTGTTTCAGGATTAGGGGCTGCGGCACTGGCTGCACCGGCAGTGGCTGAAGGGTTGCCAAGCGTTCGTTGGCGTATGTCAGCAGGATGGCCTAAGAATTTGGATACTATTTACGGCTCAGCAGAACGTTTAGCTGCACGGGTAAAAGAACTCACTCAGGGTAAATTTGAGATTAGAGTTTTCCCCGGCGGCGAGCTCGTTCCTTATGAGCAAAATATGGATGCTGTGAGCAATGGCACGGTAGAGTGTAACCATGTCTTGAGCACCGCTTTCATAGGGAAAAACTCTGCGGTGGCATTTGACACCGGTTTGGCTTTTGGCTTAAACGCGAGACAACATAATGCCTGGCTGCAGTTTGGTGGGGGCATGGACCTACTGCGCGAGATGTACGCTCAGTACAACATCAGAAATTTCGTGGCTGGTAATGTCAACGTTCAAATGGGTGGTTGGTTCCGTAAAGAGATCAAGGACGTTGCCGATTTGGATGGTCTCAAACTTCGTATCGGCGGTATTGGTGGCATGGTATTTTCCAAGCTAGGGGCCATTCCACAGCAGATCCCACCAAGCGATATTTATTCTGCCTTGGAGCGTGGAACCATTGATGCAGCAGAGTGGATTGGGCCCTACGATGATGAAAAATTAGGTCTCTATCAGGTGGCTCCCTATTACTACTCTCCTGGTTGGTTCGAAGGCAGTGCATCGATTACCTGTATGGTCAATGAGGATGCTTGGAATGCCTTGCCTGAGCTTTATAAACAGGCTTTTCAGGTTGCAGCCAATGAGGAAACATTGCTGATGTCTGCTCAGTATGACGCCTATAACCCACCAGCGCTTAAAGAGTTGATCGCCAAGGGCGCAAAGTTGAAGTTTTTCCCACGGGAAGTGATGGAGGCGGCCTACGTTGCTTCTCAAGAGGTCTGGCAAGAGCTCTCTGATGAAAACCCTGATTTTGCAAAGATTTTTCCAGAGTGGCAGGCATTTCAAAAAGAACAAGTCAGTTGGTTCCGCGTCGCTGAGCAGCCACTAGATAACTTTACTTTCTCTCAGGTTTCCAAAAGTTGATTAGTGAAACCCGCATGGTGTTAGGTTTGGTGGGCAATTTGATTTAGGTAGGTTGTGTTATGTCCAAAGTTAAGAAGCAGGGTGTTGGTGCACGTCTTTTGAGAAGGGAAGATGAACGGCATTTGCATGGCAGGGCAAATTATATTGGCAATATGAAGATGCCTGATTTGCAAGAGGTAGCTTTTCTCAGGAGTCCCGTTGCCCATGGCGAGATGACCAGTGTCAGTATTGCCGAGGACATTAAAGATCAGGTGGTTCTTCGCGAGCAGATGGATTGCTCCGATATTATTGCTGATTCAAAGCTTCCTACTTACCAAGCCTCCACCATGCCGCCTTTAGCCAAAAGTAAAGTTCGATATGTGGGTGAACCAGTGGCCATGGCATTTGCTCCGACGCGTGCAGAAGCTGAGGATCTTACTGAGGAGATCCACGTTGAATATAAAGAGCTTCCTGCATATGCAAATATCGATGCAAGTTTGGTTGCCAGTGAGGATTTATTGCACGAGGGTTGGAAAGACAATGTTTTTTTGACATTGTCGGCAGATGCAGATTTTGAGGAGCATGCGGCTAAGGCTGATCGTATCGTTGAGCACCAAGTATCATTGGCGCGCCAATGTATGCTGCCCATGGAAGGCATGACTATTTTAGCGTATTGGGATTTTCAGTACGATCAGTTAGTTATTTACTGTGGTAGCCAAATCCCCCATATGCATCGTACCGGTATTGCTGAGTTTTTATCTCTTGAGCAAGAGCAGGTGCGAGTTATTTCTCCGGACGTCGGCGGCGCCTTTGGATACAAATGCGTGCTTCATGCTGAAGAGCTGTGCGTGGCATGGTTAGCAAAAACATACAAAAAGCCTTTCCGTTATGTCCAAGATCGTCGCGAGCACTTGCTTGTAGGAGCGAATACACGAGAACACCGTTATGGACTTAAAGCCCATGTCACTAATGAAGGGCATGTGTTGGCGTTAGAGGCAGATATTGATATTGATGCAGGGGCCTATTCTGTTTGGCCATTTACGGTTGGGCTCGAGGTTGGACAAGCCGCTGGTAACTTGCCGGGTCCTTATGATTGGCAGGGCTATCGGTCTGTAACGAGAGGGATAGCGACAAATAAACCAGGTTTTATGCCGTATCGTGGTGTTGCCCGTACCGGTGTATGTTTTGCCGTCGAGCAGTTGATGGACGCTGTGGCCGAAGAGCTCGATTTAGAGCCTTGGGAGGTTCGTCTCAAAAATCTGGTCAAGCCCGAGCAGATGCCGTATATCAATATTGCTAACAAGCATTACGATGGCGGGGATTATCCTGCTAGTTTAAAAAAAGCGATTGCCATGCTCGAGGTTGAGAAAATCCGCGAGCAGCAAAAGGACAATAATAAAAATCGTTTACTTGGGGTGGGCGTGGCTACTTATACAGAGCAGTCGGCGCATGGTACTTCTGTTTTCGCTGCTTGGGGCACTGCTGTCATTCCTGGTAGAGATCATGCCAACATTCGCATGACTCCAGATGGTGGGTTAGAGATCAAGGTGGGTGTTCATTCACATGGACAGGGAATGGAGACCAGTTTTGCTCAAATAGCCAATGAGATCCTTGGGGTAGACGTAGAGCGTATTCGCTTAATTCATGGGGATACAGCCCGCACCCCTTATTCTACTGGGACCTATGCTTCCCGCTCGCTGGTAATGTCTGGCGGTGCTGTCTCAAAGGCATCCAAGGAATTAGCGCCCAAGGTTAAGGCCATTGCAGCTCATTTGCTTGGCGGGGTATCAGTTGAAAGCATCGAGCTCATTGATGGGCGGGCTCACTCAGGAGACAAATCAATTGCCATCGCTGATGTGGCCCGGGCCTGGTATTTGGAACCCCATCTGTTGCCCGAAGATGTAGATGCGAGCGGACTCGAGGTAACGGTTGGCTATAAACCCAAAGTTGATACAGGGGCTTTTACTTATGCCAGTAATGCAGTGCTTGTTGCCGTCGATCCGGAAACAGGTGATGTAGAGGTATTGAAATATATCGTAGTAGAAGATTGTGGCACGATGATTAACCCTCTTATCGTTGAAGGCCAGACGATAGGTGGCATTGTGCAAGGAATTGGTACCGCTCTTTTTGAAGAAATGCCTTACGACGAAAGTGGCCAGCCTTTAGCATCAACCCTGGCGGATTATTTAATGCCGGGTGCAGCTGAAATGCCTAGTATTGAGATTGACCACTTTGAAACACCGTCGCCTAATACTGAGTTTGGAGCCAAGGGGATGGGCGAGGGTGGCGCTATCGCCCCTCCTGCGGCCATTGTTTCGGCTATTAACGATGCACTTCGACATGCCGGATATTCCGGCCGAGTGACTCAGACACCAGCAAGTCCAGAGCGGGTGCTTGAGGCAGTTTTTAGCTCGTAAATAAATGTCAGTTGTAAGTTCAGGCGCATTCACTGCGATAAATTAGGAATTTTCTAATGAAAGCTGCAAAATTTGATTATGTTAAGGCAACAACCTTGGAGGAGGCTTTTAGTGAGCTTGCTTCGGGTGGAACGGTTCGTTTGATGGCGGGTAGCCAAACCTTGGGGCCGATGCTTAACCTGAGGTTGGTCCGAGCAGAAAAAATAGTGGATATATCTGCTGTAGAAGCGCTTCGTGGGGTAAATAAGGACGGCACGTATATCAAAATAGGCGCTGGGGTAAGGCATGCCGAAATAGAAGATGGAACCTATCCTGAATTACGTGGGCATCCTCTACAGAAAGTCGCTGGTCGGATTGCTTATAGAGGGGTAAGGAATCGGGGCACTATTAGTGGGAGTTTAGTGCATGCAGATCCAGCAGCGGACTGGGTGGTTACATTGGCTGCTTTGGGTGCACAGGTTGAATTAACTAATAGCCAAATGCAGGTTAGGAAGGTCAGCATGGATGAATTTATGTTGGCAGCCTATACCACAGACATTCTTGAGGATGAGATTTTGACTGCGGTGTATGTACCTGCTCATTCTGAAAATACTCATTTCAGCTATTACAAATTTGCAAGAAAAGTAGGAGAGTTTGCCGATGCTAGCAGTGCGTGCTATTTCAATCCCGAAACAAAAACAGCACGAATAGTATTGGGCGCTCTAGATGGGGCGCCTCGTCAGTTACCGAAATTAGCCGCCGAAGTTGCTCGCAAGGGCAAAGAGGCTCTTGATTCTCAAATCCTCGAAGACGAGGTGTTAGACAAAGTTCAAGATTTTTCTTTGGCTAGGCAGCGTCAGTTTATTACCGTGACAAGTAGATGTATTGCTCAGTTATTTAAATAAAGAGGTTTGCACATGATTGAGGTAAGTTTAAGCATTAATGGGCAAAAGGTCACAAGAGCAGTACAGCCAAGAACGCACTTGGGTGATTTTGTTCGAGATGATATCGGTTTAACCGGGACCAATCTAAGCTGTGAGCACGGCGTATGTGGTTCATGTACCGTACTTGTGGATGGTAAACCTGTTCGCTCCTGTATTACATACGCGGGTGCCTGTGATGGTAAAGAAATTGTCACCATTGAGGGTTACGATCAAGACCCCATAATGGTCAGGCTGAGAAAGGCATTCAATATCCACCACGCCTTGCAATGCGGTTTTTGTACACCAGGTATGCTCGCTACTTCGCGAGATATTGTGTTGCGTCTACCTAATGCTGATGAGGATCGTATCCGCATCGAACTGGCGGGGAATATCTGCCGTTGTACCGGTTATCAGGGGATTGTGCGCGCTGTACATTCAGTATTGACGGACTTACAGCAAAACCCCGACGAGCAGGTTGATGCTTTAAGGGCAGCATTCGCGACCAATAGCGTTGCAGAAGAGCAGCCACGTCCCTTTACTACTTTTGAGGCTCAAGTAGCCATGCCCGAAGAGGCAGCCTCGACCAAAAAGGCCGGAGACAAAGCATCTGCAAGCCCTAAAGGTAATGTTATCGAAAGCGATTTTGAGCTTTCCTATCCGATAGAGCGCGTCTGGGAGTTCATGTCTGATCTCAAGGCGGTGGCCGCTTGCTTGCCGGGTGCAGAGCTTGATGAGCAAGTAGGAGATGAGGTTAAGGGTCGAGTCGCTATTAAGTTTGGGCCGATGTCGGCCTCTTTTAATGGGCAAGCAACGTTGCAACGCGATGATGTAAATCATGCGGCAGTCCTGAAAGGTACTGGGGTAGATAGCTTGAGTAACTCTCGTGCACGCGGAGACGTTGAGTATGTGCTCTATGAGCTTGACCCAGAAAAAACTCGGGTTGAGGTCAGTCTGGACTACGGTCTTCAGGGCCCCTTAGCACAGTTTTCACGCTCCGGATTGGTACAGGATTTTGTCAAAAGATTGATTCGCGAATTTAGTAAAAACGTTGAAGCAAGCCTAGGTAATAAGCCATTATCTGGCACCGGAAAAGCAAAGCAGCTTAATCCAGTAGCCATGATGTTCAGCATCCTATGGGAAAAGTTTCTTGCCTTGTTTAAATCTAAAAAGTAATTATTACTAATGAGTGGTGGAGGGACAGATGAAAAAAAACCTAACATTATCCGGGATTACGCTTTTATTTTGCGCGGCGATGACACAAGTTGGGGTTGCTGCCGGGCTTGAAAAAGTCACGGTTCGTCTAGACTGGACCCCGTGGGCTGTACATGCACCTTATCATCTCGCACAGGAAAAAGGCTGGTTCAAAGATGCAGGTTTAGATGTGGACGTAGAAGATGGAAATGGCTCTGTCTCGACAGTTCAAATAGTAGGTTCAAACGACCATTTCGACATTGGGCAGGCAGCTTTGGCCAGCATGGTGATTGCTCGTAACAAAGGGGTTCCTGTCAAAGCTGTAACGCCATTTTTGGTACGCAATGATATAGGTGTCCTTGTGCCAGCAGATTCCGATATGGATGGCCCTGCTGACTTGAAAGGGAAAACGGTTGTGTATACGGCTGGCTCCTTAGAAGCGCCTTTTATCGACTCTTTTTTAGCTGCCGGGAGCCTGACACGCGACGATATTAACCTACTTAGTGTGGATGCATCCAGCAAAGCAGCGACCTATATGGTCGGCAGAGCAGATGCGGTTGTATCCACCATACCTTTTGTTTATCCATCCGTTGTAAAAGAGCGTGATTCCAAGGTGATTCCTTTTGCGGATTATGGATTGGATATGGTTAGTTTTGGAATGTTTGCAAGTGAGCAAAAGCTTGCCGAGCGCGGTGAGACCATCAGCTTGGTTGGTGATATTATTTCCCGCGCTTGGGAATATATTTACGACGGTAACGAACAGGAAGCAGTTGATGCGATAGTTGCGCAGCGTCCTCAAGCGCGATTGGACAAAGATGTTCTTTTGCAGCAGCTAGAAGTGCTAAAAGAGTATTTCAGTTTTGAGGACATAGAAGAAGTCGGAGAAATCCGAGAAGAGGATTGGCAACGCACAGTCGATACGCTAAATACCGTAGGCTATCTTGAAAAAGAGCTCCCAGCATCGGATTACTACTACAGTGGAGATTGATTGTGTCAAAGTCTATTGTTAACGTCCAAAATATTACCAAGCAATATAGTAATGGCACCGTTGCTCTTAGTGATGTTTCACTTGACATAGAGAAAGGGCGTTTCATATCGATTCTCGGGCCCAGCGGATGTGGTAAGAGTACCCTATTGCGCTGCATCGCTGGGCTTGAAGATATCACATCAGGAAGACTCGTTATTAATGGGGTGGAAAGCAGCGGTACCCCAGAAGGGGTCGGTATGGTTTTTCAAACTGATGCACTGCTTAAGTGGAGGACGGTCAAAGGTAATCTGCGCTTGCCACTGGAGTTTGCCAAGAAAAATATTAAAAATTATGAGAGCAAAATAGAACAACTCTTAGAGCTGACAGGCCTAGGACAGTTTGGTGATAGATATCCCCATCAACTATCGGGGGGGATGCGGCAAAGAGCAGCTATTTGCCGGGCCTTGGTAGATGACCCTAGTATTTTGCTTATGGATGAGCCCTTTAGTGCCCTGGATGCCTATACTCGCGATCAGATGAATGAGGAGCTACAGCGGATCTGGTTGGAGACTAAAAGTACTATTTTGTTTGTGACTCACGGTATTCCTGAAGCAGTGCTCTTGGGAGATATTGTAGTAGTGATGTCGCCACGCCCGGGGAGAATTGCTGAGATCATTGAGATTGACATTCCTAGGCCCCGTTCTTTGGCTGTGCGCGCAACAAAGAAATTTGGCGATTATGCCGGGCATATCCGCGACCTTTTCGATCAAATGAGTATTGGGGCTGAATAAAATGAAGAAATCAAACCTCATTCTGCCGGGGATTTTATCTTCTGTTGTGCTAATTGTGGTCTGGGAAGTAATTTGCAGTTTATTTTCAATTAGCGAAGTAATTCTGCCTAAGCCCTCTGCAATTGTACTCGAGCTATACGAGAATTTTGCTTGGTATATGCTCAATTCGTACTATACGGTGCTGATTACTTTGGCAGGTTTTTTTATTTCCGCAATCCTGGGTGTTTTAATTGCCGTTGCTTTAGTAACTTCAAAGTTTTTTGAGCGTTATGCTTATCCCTTGATTGTTGGGTTTAATAGCGTACCCAAAGTGGCATTGGCTCCATTGTTCGTGGTGTGGCTAGGAACCGGCGCAGAGCCAAAGATAGCAATTGCTTTTTTAATATCAGTATTTGCAGTTATTGTAGATACCGTTCATGGTTTTCGTTCGGTGGATCCAGCACTATTAGATCTAGCAAAAGTCCTAAGAGCAAATAAATTAGACGTCTTTTTGAAAATTAAATTTCCTAGCGCCTTACCATCCATTGTTTCTGGATTAAAGATTGCTTTATCTTTAGCGTTAGTCGGTGCCATTGTTGGTGAGTTTGTATCCTCTCAAGCAGGGCTCGGTTTTGTCATTATGAGCGCGCAGGGGATGTTTGACACAGTCAGAGTATTTGCGGCGTTAGTGCTATTGGCAATTATTGGAATGGTGTTATACGCACTGTTAGCTCTTTTAGAACGCAAGTTAACTACTTATAAGTAGCTTTGATTCGGAGGTGTGATGGATTATTTACTGCGAATATCTGCAAGTATTGATAGTTTAAATAAATTTGTAGCAAGGTGGCTGAGGTGGGTTGTCCTAATTGTTGTCGTTATCAGTGCTGGAAACGCCATAGCTAGGAAATTTCTGCATAGCAGTTCAAATGCTTGGCTAGAGGTTCAATGGTACTTGTTTGGTGCTATTTTCCTTTTGGCAGGTGGTTATGCATTTTTAAAAAATGAGCATGTGCGGGTGGATATTCTTTATCTATCGTTATCCGATCGGAAACAGGCAATCATTGAGATTTTTGGCGTTCTATTCTTTTTATTACCTGCCAGTTTAATTATTTTATATTATTCGATCCCTTTCTTTTATATTTCGTTTGAGATGTCTGAGATGTCCTCTAATTCGGGAGGATTGATCCGCTGGCCTGCGAAACTACTTATTCCATTAGGCTTTAGTTTATTGATATTGGCAAGCATTTCTCACTTAATAAAATGCATAGGTTTTTTAATGGGTAAATGTGATATACCCACGCGTCCAACCGACACAAAGACAGCTGAAGAAGCTCTTGCTGAAGAAATTGCAGCGCGTGCAGAAGAGGGTTTAGAAAAGAAGGTGAATAATGGCTGAGTTTTTAATAGCTAATATGGCGCCAGTAATGTTCGCCAGTTTGGTAGTATTTTTGATCATTGGCTTTCCAGTCGCTTTTGCATTAGCCGCAAATGGTGTGTTCTTCGGTATTATTAGTATTGAGCTGGGACTATTTAATATATCCTTATTCCAGGCACTGCCTTTAAGGGTCTTCGGTATTATGGCTAATGATACTTTATTAGCCATCCCATTTTTTACTTTTATGGGTTTGATCCTTGAGCGCTCGGGTATGGCTGAGGATCTATTAGAGACAATTGGCCAGCTTTTTGGGCCCATGCCCGGCGGATTGGCGGTTGCTGTCGTAGTGGTTGGTGCCATGCTAGCAGCCACAACAGGGGTGGTTTCGGCGTCAGTTATTTCTATGGGGCTGATTTCGTTGCCTATTATGCTGCGTTATGGCTATGGCAGGAAGCTCTCAACGGGGATTATTGCGGCCTCAGGCACGCTATCACAGATTATTCCACCGTCGTTGGTTTTAATTGTGCTGGCTGACCAACTGGGGCGCTCAGTAGGGGATATGTACAAAGGGGCTATCGTCCCAGGATTTTTGCTAACTGCTGCTTATATTATTTATGTCCTCATTATTGCATTGATACGGCCTAATACCGTGCCCCCTATTCCAGTTGAGGGGCGTATTTATAAGGAACCTAATGGTGGATCTGGCTACCCGTCACTGATTATTTTGACGATTATTGCTGCTATAGCTGCATACTTTGGGTTGCGGTATTTTGAGTACCCTGGCATGGCTATGGATGAAAAAGTAGTCATTGCTATCTTAATGTGGGGGGCCATTCTATTTGTAGCTGCAGTTATCGATAAATTGTTGCGTCTGAACCTGCTCTCTAAACTATGCAAGCAGGTTACCTTTGTTCTAATTCCACCGCTCATTTTAATTTTCCTGGTGCTGGGGACTATATTTTTAGGCATTGCCACACCCACAGAAGGGGGGGCGATGGGCGCAGTTGGGGCCATTATTATGGCACTAGTGCGCCGAAGGATGACGTTGGATCTGCTCAAGCAGGCAATGGATACTACGCTCAAGTTGGCCTGTTTTGTTATGTTTATTCTGATGGGTTCAACGATATTTACGCTGACGTTCAGGGGGGTTGATGGAGATCTATGGATTGAGTCTCTGTTGTTGCAACTACCTGGTGGAGAACTTGGATTCCTAGTTGTCGTCAGCGTCATGACCTTTATCCTTGCCTTCTTCTTAGACTTTTTTGAGTTGGCATTTATCATCGTTCCTTTGCTTGGGCCGGTGGCTGATGCGATGGGTATTGACCTCATCTGGTTTGGCGTCCTTCTCGCAGTTAATATGCAGACTTCGTTCATGCATCCGCCATTTGGTTTTTCATTATTTTATTTACGTTCGGTTGCGCCGCGTGAGGACTACCTAGATAAGATAACGGGTAGGTTAATTCACAAAGTCAAAACTGGAGATATTTATATTGGCTCAATACCATTTATCATCATTCAGCTGTTGATGGTTGCCCTGGTACTGTTCTTTCCACAAGTAGTTACACACTATAAAGGCGGTGCAGCCGACATCGATACTGATTCGATAGAGCTGCAATTTGACTCGGGCTATGGCGAGGATGGTTATATGGGCGGCGACGATTTCTTTGATTAATTCTTGCTTTTAGGTGTTTTATATGGTTTGTTCGGTGAGTTGCCGAGCAAACCATATTTGCTTTAGATATGATTTTATTATCATTTAAGAATTTTTTTAAAGATTCGTCATTATCCGCATGGGTCGCTGGGTCAATTGCTGCATTAATTTCATGCACTGGGCCAATAGTTATCCTAGTTCAAGCAGCACAAGCGGGTGGGCTCTCAGAGGCCGAATTGGCATCTTGGATCTGGGCTGTCTGTGTCGGGGGCGGCGTTTTGTCAGTCTGGCTGAGTTTGTATTTCAAGGCGCCTTTCTTTATTGCATGGTCCATACCTGGTGCTGCCCTGCTCGTCTCTGTGTTAGCAACCACATCTTTTACAGTGGCGATTGGCGCATTTATTGGTGCAAGCGTTATTGTTTTCTTATTTGGGGTAACTGGCGCATTTGATAAATTCTTATCAATTTTGCCAGGATCTATAGGGGCGAGTTTGCAGGCAGGTATTCTGCTGAATTTTAGTATCAATACCTTTGAGGTGATGCCTGAAACCCCTTTGATTGTACTGCCGATGATTTTGGCGTACATAGTGATGCGGCGTTTTTCTCCTCGCTATGCCGTGGCTGTGGTCTTATTTGTTGGGCTAGCGACCGTTATTTATAGCCGCCAATTAGATTACGAGACCTTACGCTTTGCCCTCTCTGTCCCCGTTTGGACTTGGCCAGAATTCAGTTTCATCGAAACATTCAGTCTAGCGGTGCCGTTGGCACTAGTGTCTTTGAGCGGGCAGTTTATGCCAGGTATGTCTATCCTGAGGTTGAATGGTTATTTGATTCCTGCGCGTTCTTCATTAATAGGCTGTGGATTTTTAGGGGTGTTGTTGGCCCCTTTTGGAGCCCATGGTTTTAATTTAGCGTCGGTTACTCTTGCCTTATGTGCAAGCCCAGAAGCACACCCAGAAAAAAACAAGCGTTATGTCGCCGCTGTTGTAGGGGGTGTATTATTTGCATTATTTGGGGTTGCTAGCACCAGTTTTGTGGTCTTGCTGACGGCTCTACCCTCCCAATTGATTGCTGCTCTGGCCGGGTTAGCTTTGATGGGGCCGTTGTTGGCTGGCCTCCTTCGTACGGTCTCCGATTCCAGAGATCGCGAAGCAGGGCTGTTTTGCTTTTTGATCACTGCATCTGGAGTCAATCTGTATGGTTTATCTGCACCATTTTGGGGGGTTGTCGTTGGATTGGGGGTCTATATAGCCCTTGGGTCAGGCTTAGTAAGGGCCGATGAACCCACCAGTGACAAATGAAGTGACTTGACGAGCAAGTTCATCAGTGTCATCGGTGTCACATAATCCGCCACTGATTTCTTCTAGCCTATTGGTATCCGACGCAGCATAAAGATAGGCGCCCACCGTCAGAATATAGCGCCAATAAATTACTTCTCGAGGCACATCTGGCAGTGCTTGGATTAGAGCATCAGTGTAAGCTTCAGTGGCCTCGTGGTAGAGTTTGCGTCTCAGGATAAAGGCCTCTTCCGAGGGCTCCATGTGGAGCCATGACTGCAACTTTAGATAGCGTCTAGTTGCTGGTGTGCGGCGCATTTCAGTAATTGGGATAAGAAAGGCTTCAACCAGCTCTTTTGCTGTCGGAGGTTGCTTTCTGGCGAGTAGTCTTTCAAGACGAATCATCCTGTCGCGTGTAATGGCCTCTCCACGAGATAGCAGCAACTCTTCAATCAAACCATTTTTAGATTCAAAATAATAAGTAATTAATGAGGTAGTTGCTTTGGCCTTTTGTGCGACCTCACGCAACGGGGCAGAAAAGCCTTTTTCCGCAAAAACACTTTCTGCTGCCTCAAGAATACTTTCACGAGTGTGACTTACTCCTTCGGGTCGTCCTGGGCGTCGAGGGGTATTGCGATCTGATAAAGACATTTTGATTAAGTAGGTAAGAGTCACAAGGGATAACCTAGGTAGAAAGGGGGGTGGGCACATTATTGTAGCCCACCCATTCAATAATTAAATTACATTAAAATCGGTAGCATTATACTCATAGACCCAGTTCGCTTTGATTCCGCCCTCATGGGGGTTTCTTTTTTGTTGTTCTTGATAAGCCCGATCTCTTTCTTCAAGCTCTTCGCGCGATGAGACATGATAGGTTTTGCCTCGCTCTCGCGCCTCAATCTGTACACGGCGAGTACGGGGAATGCGCTCTTGTTCGTATTGTTTTAATGCACTATCTAGATTGTCGGGCAGTTTGGAAATTGCTTCGGCAAGCACGTAGGCATCTTCTATTGCCATTGCAGCCCCTTGGGATAAAAATGGCAACATGGGGTGCGCAGCATCGCCGATCAGTGTGATGCGCCCCTTGGTCCAGGTTTCACTAGGGTCGCGGTCAAAAAGGCCCCATTTATATACATTAGTAGCATCCTGAAAGAGTCGGATTAGATTGTCATGCCAGCCTTCAAAGTCAGCTAACATTTCTTCACGAGTACTCTTGGTGTTCCAAGACTCCTCGACCTGACCTTACCCCTAAATTAATACCAGTAGTTCGATGAGATTTTAGCTATTATGCCACCTGTTTTGCATAAATTGCCGGTGGCAAGTAGTTTAAGGCGCTATGTGGTCTTTCGTCGTTGTA
>Ga0079226_10000703_pt1 | contig 24327 bp, 22 predicted proteins | sample Poulit2014_FD_76345 | JGI IMG/M metagenome (GOLD analysis project Ga0079226, IMG submission 76345) | Agricultural soil microbial communities from Georgia to study Nitrogen management - Poultry litter 2014 | ecosystem: Environmental > Terrestrial > Soil > Agricultural land | place: USA: Georgia...
AAAAAATCAGAGCCTAGCTTCTTATGAAGTTAGGCTTTTTTAGTATTATTGCATCACTGAAAAAATGGCGATACCCCTATTGAGATAACAAAAGCATCATAACCATTACTGACATAGGATTGATAATGTCGCTATGTCATTCTAAAAATAGCAGTGATAAGTGCTGGTAGAATCTTGATAAAAGAGTACCCCCTTCTCTCCAGCGATTCATTTCCTTTTAAAAGGATTTTTAAGCAGATAATCAATCAGATCTTTTATAGTCATTTTGGCTTAAAAAAGCTTTTATAACTGCTGGCATGAGATTACTAAAAGAGTGCAATCATTCTCTCCAGCCATGCATCGACTCTTAAATAGAATCTTTAATCAGATGGCTTTAAGCCGATCTTGCAAACTTCTCTTAATAACAACAATTTTTTACTCATTGCGAATCACCTCCATTAGCACCAAATGATTCACACAGATCAAAGATATCAATCAGTTAATAGAGAATCGACAACTCGATGTGTCATTTAAACAACAAAAACAATACCGTTTTATTATTATTTATGACAAAAACAGTTGTGTAAATAATAATAAAACGGTAATATACATTCCAAGAAAGGTCATTATTAATGTTTATATTTCAAGATACATAAACTGACATATAAAACATTAAGCATGACAACAGATTTACTCACTCAAACCAAATCTCTTTAGGAGAGTTTACTATGATGAAGAAAAGCATTTTCGCAGTAGCTGTCGCTTCTGCTTTAACTTTAGGCGCAGCACAAGCTGAAACAGTTCTTTACGGTTCTATCCGTTACGACTACGAGAGCAAAAAAGTTCATGCAATGGATGGCAACCAAGGTGGCCTTCATAAACTTACAAGCAATCGCGTATCTAACCTTTCTGATGCAGGTTCACGTATCGGTCTTAAAGGTTCTGAAGACTTAGGTAACGGCAACGCTGTAATCTACAATCTTGAGTGGGGTTTTGACGGCATGGAGCAACCTGCTGGTGGTGCAAACTCTGCTGGTGGTTTCGAAAACCGTTTAGCAATCTTAGGTTTAACGGGTGATTGGGGTACTGTAACTGCTGGTCGTCAAGACAACCCATTCAAAGTAACAATTGTTGATGATACAGTTGCGGATGATTTCAACGGTTCAAGCGTACTTTCAACAGCAACACAACGTGCGATGACTTCTGCGCTTAAAGCTGATGCACCTGCATATGGTGATAAGTACGATGCTAAATTCAGCCGCGTTGGTAAAGCAATTGCTTATACAACTCCTGAATTTGCTGGTTTCCAAGCAAACGCTGCAGTGATGATGGACTCAGATCTTTACGCAACAAACAGCCGTAAAAATGCGGATCTTTGGACAATCAATGCGAAATACGCATATGATTTAAATGCAGATAGCCAAATCCTTGCAAAACTTGGTTATATCCAAGGTAAAGTATCTGGTCGTAGCCATATGAAAAACTCATCAAAAGTATGGGGTCTCTACTTAGGTTACTTATCTGATGCGATCAAAGTATCTGCATCATACGCTGACGGTACACAAAACCACATTGATGGCCAAATTGGTCCTAAAGCAAAATCAAAAGGTTGGGATTTAGGAGCATCTTACTCATTTGGTCCTAACTACTTCAGCACTATTCGTGCGGCATACGGCCAAAGCGAATTAAAAGTTGAAGGTAACAAAGACAAAGTTAAATCTTGGGCGGTTGGTTTCGAGCAAAAACTCTCTACGCGTACACGCGCATGGGTTGAGTACGGTAACGAAGAGACTAAATACCACGAAGCAAACTCAGACAAGAGAAAAGACAACGTTATCTCAATCGGTATGCGTCACGACTTCTAATCATTGCTTAATCGCATAAATTAGAAATCAAAGTCTAAAATATCAGAGCCTAACTTCTTATGAAGTTGGGCTTTTTTATTGCTCATCATATTATAATATTCTGCTATTTCCATTCTTTGCAAAGATCATTCACCTTAATATCATAAGGAGCTCGTACGACATGATATTTTTACAACGTCATTATCATCGCCGAACTTCCCTTTCTAAAATTATCTTAATCAGTATGTGTATCTTCCCCTATCTTGCTTTCCAAAAAAGTCATGCAGAAACCGAGATTTATGGTTCGTTAAAATATGATTATCAATACTCTCAACCACAAATTCAAAGACAAACACAACCTCATCATGACGATAATACTGAAAAGAATGATGCGACATCTATTCAGAAAAGACGATCTCACTCGAATATCAAACATAATGACTCTCATATTGGGATTAAAGGACAAAAAGAACTCGGCAATGGGAATGCTATTATTTATCAACTTGAATGGGGAGATGATCAATAGAATAATCAAAACTTTAAAACCAAGGATTCTTTCAGCTCAAAAACCATAGCAATCACCGGCATCAAATAAAAAATATCTCAAGAAATAACTATCCGTAAACGTATCAAAAAAACAACAATCTATTGTTACCTGCGCTAGTCTTTCCATAATTGCACCTAGAAAAAGTCATTTAGAAGGCAATTTTTTCTCCAATCACTTCTCAGAAATACATTTTTTCAAAAAAATGACACAAAAACGTGATCAATTTTTATACAGCAAGTTCGAAATATGAAGAAAACATTGACAATATTTACATCCATCTTATAGCTCTAAAAAACTAATCTTTCAGAAAAAATAAAATGTCCTCATAAAAAATCAATAAAAAAAACTTACAATCAAAAATCTCTATTTACATAAAATGTATCATTAATACAAAGACTTAGTTGCGAAAATGATAAAAAATCGCTTAAATACTCTTCATGAATGACGTCTTGTCATATCAAGTTTTATTTCACGTGGATCACTCCACACTTAGGAGAAATTAATTATGATGAAGAAAAGTATTTTTGCAGTAGCAGTTGCTTCCGCATTAACTTTCGGTGCAGCACAAGCTGAAACAGTTCTATATGGTTCTATCCGTTACGACTATGAAAATGTTAAAAGCCAAAGCGCTGGTTTCGGTAATATAGTTAGCAATAACCCAAACACAGTAAATGGTGATTATTACTCGGGAGTTTTCGGTAAACGTACAAGCGGTAAACGTACATCTAATCTTTCAGATGCAGGTTCACGTATCGGTATCAAAGGCTCAGAAGATTTAGGTAACGGTAATGCTGCAATTTTCCAATTAGAGTGGGGATTTGATGGCATGGAACAACCAGCAGATGGTTCAAGCAATGCTAGTGGCTTTAAAAATCGTCTCGCTGTTCTTGGTTTAACAGGTGATTGGGGTACTTTCACAGCAGGTCGTCAAGAAAATCCGTTCAACAACGTATTAATTGATGATGCAATTGTTGACCAATTTAATGGTAGCAATGTCATTACCTCAGCATCACAACGCGCATTGACTTCTACTCTTCTTGGTACGAGAGCTTCTAGTTTCACGACTCATTATGGTCATGATTATACAGATGCAAATGGCGTAAATCATTACAACCCAGGAACAGGCGCAACATGGTCAGGAGCAACAACTATTGCTGATGCAAAATTCTCACGCGTTGGTAAAGTGATTGCTTATACTACTCCAATGATTGGCGGTTTCTACGCTAATGCAGCATTAATGATGGATAACGAAAACTTCAATGTTGAAAAACACGTTGATCTTTGGACAGTAAATGCTCATTATGCACATGAATTTGCAAATAACGGTACATTACTCCTTAAAGCTGGTTATATCAATGGAAAATTAGTTGATAAAAACTCAGCTAAAGCATGGGCTCTTTTTGCAGGATATAACGAAGATGCATATGGTGTAACATTATCATATACACAAGGTGACCATCGTCATACAGGTGCTCGCTATAAAGATAAATCACGCGGTTATGACCTTGGTGGACGTTTCTCATTTGGACCTAACTACTTCAGCTCAATCCGTGCAAACTATGGTGAAAACCAAGTAAAAACAAACGGACGTAAAGATAAAGTTAAATCATGGGCGGTTGGATTTGAACAAAAACTCTCTACACGTACACGTGCTTGGGTTGAATATGGTTCAGAAGAAACTAAATATAGCAACTTCCCAGCTAAAGCAAAAGATGAAGTACTCTCAATCGGTATGCGTCACGACTTCTAATAAAATGCTAAGTACGCTTAGCAATTATTAAAAGTCATCTATCCTAGATAGATTAAAAAGAGCTTAGTTTTATACTAAGCTCTTTTTTTCATCTGCCGAAAAACTAAGTTACTTCACTATCGTCGTTTCGGTTTAAGAATATTTGCTTTAGTTGCTGGCAGATGATTGATAAAAGCATGCAAGCATTTTCTCCAGCCGCACATCAACTTTAAGAGAAATTTTTAGCATAGTCATTCAAAACCGATCTCATTATCAAACAAGCCAAAATCTCTCTTCTCAAGACATTTCGTAATCATACTTATTAATAATACGATGATTATGTTTTCCATTTAAAAGCTCTACTCCATATAACAACATTTTCTTAATCTAAATCTTGGAAAAACTCTTTTAATCCCTTGAAACTTCGCTCATTGCCTCTATGTTATAATTCATCAATATTAAATTTTAAATGATGGTGCTTCACTGACAACAGTACTAATAACTATTCTGGTCACGTTGAAATACTCACATCACTCGATCTAAACATATCGGAGAAAATACATGAGCGCACAAATTGCCGTAATTGGTGCTGGATCTTGGGGAACTGCCTTAGCTATCCATTTGGCAGCAAAACATTCTGTAAAACTTTGGAGCCATAATCAAGCGCATGTTAATGAGATGCGTACAGTAAGATTAAATGAACGCTTTCTTCCCGAGATTCCCTTTCCAGATTCGATAACAATTCATGACGATTTTAATGAAGCCGTTATTAATTCTGACATCATCCTTATTGCGACGCCCTCTACTGCATTTTCTGAGATTCTCCAAAAGCTCAAAAATATAGATCTTCCAACATTACCGCCGGTTATCTCGGCAACAAAAGGTTTAGATCATGCCACCAATGGCTTTTTGAGTGATACATTTTTTCAAATGTTTCCTCATGCTAATTTCACAATTTTATCAGGTCCAAGCTTTGCAAAAGAAGTTGCAAAACTCTTCCCAACAGCGATTGCGATTGCCGGCAATCAAGAGCAAGATCTTGCAGCCGTAATTCCCTATTTTCATCATGATAATATGCGTGTTTACGGCAACCTTGATATCAAAGGTGTACAACTTGCCGGCGCTTATAAAAATGTGATTGCGATTGCGACAGGAATTCCCGACGGTTTAGGATTTGGGGCAAACGCTCGGGCAGCATTGATTACTCGTGGACTTGCAGAAATGACACGCTTAGGAATTGCCTTACAAGGAGATCCTGAAACATTTAAAGGTTTAGCCGGACTTGGCGATTTAGTACTTACGGCAACAGACAATCAATCCCGTAATCGCCGCTTTGGGCTCTATCTTGGACAAGGCTTAAAAACAGAAGAAGCCTTCAAAGAAGTTGGTCAGGTTGTTGAAGGTGCGAATATTGTCAAAAATATTTATGAACTTGGCGAAACAATGGGTATTGATCTCCCCATCGCGCAGCAGGTTTATAAGATTCTTCATAAAAACGTCCTCCCAAATACTTCTCTAAGACAATTATTAGCGCGGGAGCAAAAAATAGAATAATAGATCTTCCGAATCTTTTTCGCCTGTATCAAACATTTTAAAAAACAATAAAAAAGAGCGCTTCTATTGAAGCGCTCTTTTTTATTCATATCACAGCGATGAAGAGATCTACCATCTTCATCGCTCACACATTATTTGTAACGTGTTTTTGTGAAGTATTTGTCAAATTGTGCTTGTGTTGCAAGTGCGATGCTTTTCGCTTCGTTTGCAGTTCTTAAAGCTTCGTCAGCTTTTGCTTCGATGTTTTGTGTTGAACAACCTACTGCAATTGAGCCAAGTACAACTAATGCTGAAACTTTTACTAAGTTTTTCATTATATTATTCCTTAAATGTAAATTAAAATAGTTAGAGATTTTTTTATACTAACTAATCATTTCATTAGTCAGTCTTGCTTATTTTGTACTTTTTATCAGCAAAAAGCAAGATGCCAACAATAGTAAACTTTTTACGTTCATCTTCAAAAAATAGATGCTAATCTACTGTTTTCTCTTTACTTTTATGTTAACACATAATTTATATAGGGCATCTTGCAAAAAATGGTTATAATTATCTCTTTGTTTATATTGAGAGATTAAGCGCCATGCGCAATCAAATTACGCTTGTATTCAAGGTCATCGGGATTTTTGTCACAAGTTTTAGCTTCACTTATTTAATCCCCATCATTATCTCTTTTATCTATAATGATGGACAAGCAAAGTATTTCTTCATCACATTCCTGATTACCTTTATTCTTGGTCTATCCCTTTGGCTCCCTTGTCATAAAACACATGGGAATCTTAAAACACGGGATGGATTCTTAATTGTTTCTCTCTTCTGGACAAGCTTAAGTTGTATAAGCTCCCTGCCCCTTATTATTTCACCGGCAGTTGAGCTTCCGATTATTCATGCTTTTTTTGAAGCTACATCTGGGTTCACCACAACAGGCGCGACAGTCTTAACTAATCTACAAGATCTTCCTAAATCAATTCTATGGTACCGAACTCAATTACACTTTTTTGGCGGGATGGGGATCGTTATCTTGGCAGTTGCTATCATGCCCCTATTGGGAATGGGAGGAATGGCACTATTTAAAGTGGAAGTTTCTGGCCCTATTAAAGAAGATAAAATTACACCAAGGATTGCACAAACCGCCCGTAACTTATGGTCCGTCTATCTCTTACTATTAGCCGCCTGCATCGTCGTTTACTATATCGGTGGTATGGATCTTTTTGATGCCATCACTCACGGCTTTACCACTGTTGCAACCGCCGGTTTCTCAAACTATGATGATAGCCTTGGTCATTTCAATAGCCGCTTTATCGATATTGCTGCCATTATTTTTATGTTTATTAGCTCCATTAACTTTACCACGCACTTTCTCGCTTTCCGGCATAAAAATGCCAAGCTCTATCTAGAAAGTACAGAGCTCCGAGCATTCTTTGCAATCTGCCTCTCTGCGATTATTTTGGTGGCTTTAGGCTTATATCACTTTAATGTTTTTGACTCTATTGGTGATATTATTCTTGAAGCAAGTTTTGCCGTCATCTCCATGATTACGACAACAGGTTTAACCATCTCCAACTTTAGTGAATGGCCCAGTTACATTCCCATATTAATCGTTTTTATTACGTTCATCGGCGGTTGTTCAGGCTCAACCGCCGGCGGGATGAAGGTCATTCGTATCATTCTTTTAACGAAACAAGCTATGCGTGAGGTAAAACTTCTCATCCATCCTCATGGAAAATTCCCTATCCGTTTAAATAAACGCGTTGTACATAATGATATCTTAGGTAGTGTTTGGGCATTCTTAGGGATTTATGCTTTCTCTACCGCTATTTTAACACTCGTCATGACAGCATTCGGATTATCTCCCTTAGATGCTTTTTCAGCGGTCGCGGCTTGTTTAAATATTACAGGTCCTGGTCTTGGTGCAGTCGCCAGTAACTATGGTGAACTACCATCTGGTGCACTTTCCACATTGATGTTTACAATGATTCTTGGTCGGTTAGAAATATTTACACTCTTTGTTTTAATTACCCCAAGCTTTTGGCGGAATTAAACTTTATTTTTTACAAAAAAAGCCAACAATTTTTATAGATTGCTATATAAATCAATCTTCTTTACATATCTTTTACAATAAATTTCATCAGGTTTACAATAGCAGCTATATAATTTTAAATATCTTAAACATGTTGATAGAAAAACGATTAAAATCGTAAAGCATTATATATTTGATTATATTAAATAAATTATAATTAATATTATACTTACAATATAAAGATAAACTGATTGGATATCATATCTCATTAGATATATTCAATCACTTACAATCAAAGAGGTTTTATAACATGACATCAGCGAAAATTCTTTTTATTGATGATGATGCGGAATTACAGACACTTATTCCTGAAATTTTAAAATATGAAGGCTTTGATATTAGTGTGGGTAGCAATGGTATCGAATGTTTAGAGTTCTTAGAGCATACCACTCCAGATCTCATCATTCTCGATGTCATGATGCCAAAAATGAATGGTTGGGATGCGCTCAAAGAGATTCGTAAAATCCACCCTAACCTTCCCGTTATCATGCTCTCAGCAAAAGGAGATAGTATTGATCGTGTACTCGGATTAGAACTCGGTGCCGATGATTATATCTCTAAACCTTTTGACGACCGTGAATTAGTCGCTCGTATTCGCACGCGATTACGTCTTCAGAACCAAGTGCCGGAAGCTGGTAGCGATGAACAAGAGAAATCCACTCTTATCGAAAGACATGGCTTATCGCTTAATCAAGCACAGTTCCAAGCAAACTTTAAAGGGGAAGCGATTAATCTTACGAGTACAGAATTCGCAATTCTCTACTATATGGCGGCACGAAGTGGTGAAACCATTAGTCGCGATGAACTCAGTAAGAATGTTTTAGGAAAACGTCACCAAACATTTGATCGTGTCATTGATATGCATTTAAGTAATATTCGTAAAAAATTACCACCAAGAGAAGATGACTTGCCATGGTTTAAAACGGTACATGGTCTTGGGTATCTCTTCTTAGAATAACGCTATTATTTCATGATATGATGAGTCTTCCCCCAAACTCTCTCATATCATGATCTCCTTATAATTGCGTTCAGGAATCCTATGAAAAAAAGATTGCCACTTTTTAATCGCTTAAGTGTCCGAGTTTTTATTACGATTTGGATTAGCATGGCATTAATGATCTCCTTAACGCTCTTCATTCCACGATTCGACCAACGTAGAGTTTTACCAACTCCCGAAAAAGAACAGGTTTTTTACGCAACGAAAGTCAGTCATATGCTCTTTAGTATTCCATCTGACCGCTATCTAGATTATAAAGATGATGCAAGACTCTTAGTGGTTCCTGACGATATTTCAGAACGCTATAATGCAATTCATCAACTCTCCAATGAAGCGAATATTAATTTTATTGTCAGTACGCTAGCAACTGACAAGATGTATCAACAGGAAATTGATGGGCGAGAAATTATTGGCCCTATTCGCTTTAATCAGGATCCTAATGCATATTATTTGAGTGTAAAAGCACTTCCTCAAGCTTACTATCTCAATCGTCTTTATGATGCGCCAATTCTTATTTTCATCTTAATGCTTCTCATCAGTTTACCTTTTGCTGGCATTTTAAGTTGGTCGCTATCTCTCCCTATGAAACATCTTCGTAAAGCAACTGAACGAGTGAGTAAAGGCGATTGGAGCGTTGATAAATATCTTGAAACTCGCGGTCCAATTGAATATCGCTATCTTGCCAAAAGTCTCAATCATATGATCGATACACTAAATGCCGCTCGTAATGAAAAAAATCGCCTTTTTGCCAATTTATCTCATGAATTAAGAACACCACTTACGCGCATCCACTTAGCCAATAGTTTAATTCGCATTAAGAACATTGAAGAAGTCACAAATGAAGTTAAACGCATTAATGATAATCTTCTCTTAGTGGAAGATCGCATACAAGCGATGTTAGCGCTTTCTAAACAGACGATTCTAAACCAGGATCTTGTGGAAACTTTCGATCTTAGTGAGTTACTCACGCCATTATTGGATGATGCCGCATTTGAAGCGGTTGAAAAAGATAAAGAACTTATTTTTGAATCAATTCCCAATACAGACATTGAAGTGAATGCCGAGCTATTTCACAGTGGGTTAGAAAATATTATTCGTAATGCCATTCATTATGCAAAATCTAAAATTGAAGTTTCGACTCAAATCATCAATCATCAGCTCTTCATCAATGTCCACGATGATGGTCCCGGCGTTTTAGAAAAAGATCTTCCACAAATCTTTGAGCCATTCTATCGAGGAGATCGCCCTGAAGGATTCCAAGATTACGGCGGATCAGGTCTTGGTTTAGCAATTGTGAGCCAAATGGTTCAATCACATAAAGGAACCGTGAAAGCGGAAAATGACAATGGTTTATCTATTACCCTTCAAATTCCCTTGAAGCAAATTCATATTGATTAACGCGGAACGATAAAATTCAAATCAGCGCTAAGAATTGCCGTTATAATACAATCGATTTTAAATGATCAACAAAAAAGAACTCATATGAGATCCTTTTCAACGCTATCACTTCACTCGGTTTAAAGTGTTTGAATGACTGACCAAATTCCCACTAAAGGTTTTGCTTGCCAGAATGATGCACCATAAACTCGACCATTAACAGTCATTCTAGCCAAAGTTCCATCGAGATATAAAGCATTATCACATTGCAATTTCTCTTTAAAATAAGTCGCAAACTCATAGAAATTCACACGATCTTCCGTCACAACAAATGTGACTTTTCGCCCATTATCAGAGGCACAAACCCCACTTCTAATTCGAAGGCTATCTGACTTTGGAATAAAATAAGGATTATATTCCCCATTTATAATTAGCATCGGCCCTGATTGTACGGCATCTTTAATCGATTCATATTGCCCTTGGAACTGCTCATGAAAACGATCCGTATCCGCAATATAGGCTCTATTTTTATCAGTAATATAAAATACGCCATTTGGTAATAGGGCGAAGTTCCCTTGCCCTTCATTGGACTTCACTAAATTTAGTGGCGTAAGAAGTTGTTTATTTTCGATATATAATCCGAGCGGCGTATATTCTTTAGTATAGATTCCTGAATTAACTGCAAATAGTAGCTTTTGGTTCTGCTTACGAACCGCACTATTAAAGTTATTGAAAGAAGCATACCCTTGATCTATCGCCGGATCTATCCAATGTTGGGATAATGATAATTTCTCTAGATCAATCGTTGCGTCAATATATCGGTGATGTTGATAACGATTTTCCGTGACATCTAATCCTGCAACGATCTCTTTAGCCGCCACATGATGCGCCGAGATTCCCATAAAAATTACCCCATAGATAAACGCCAAAACCAGAGCAATACCCCATTTGGGGATGCTCTGGTTTTGCTTATTATGAAGACTTTTACTATTCAAAAAGTTATTCATCGATGTCTCTTAATAATCACGATTCATCTTTAATTATACTACTGCGATGATCTTTGATCATCTAAATTTGAAGCGCGCGAAGCAACTCTTTTAAGAGCTTAGGATGAGCAATAACAATATTACCGCTTGTTTCCACATCTTCACTACCACGATAATCCGTGACTAAAAAGCCTGCTTCTTTTGCCACTAATTGCACGGCTTTAAAAGTGCAAACATCAAATCCCGCAGCATAATACGCAGAATATTGACCTTTCACTACGAGCGCACTATCTTTCGCAAAATCACCAAGAATACGCTGCGCTTTTGTCGCACGAAGCATCTTCGTAAAACGAGAAATATCATCTTCTTTTGCAGAAATCGCGGTTAACATGAATGCATTTTCAATCTTGCCATCGCTCTTACCGATTCGAACGCGCTGCTCTTCATCTTCTGATAGTACGCCGAGACCTTTCGATGCCTCTGCAATAATTTTATCCGCAACACCATCATAAATAACAGCAGATTGAAGCTCCCCATCCATTTCAAGCGCGATAGATACCGAGAAATGTGAACTTCCTACACGAAAGTTTTCTGCGCCACTTAATCCTACATACCATGAAAAACGTGATTGATTCACTAAACCCGAGTGATAGTTCGCATAGAATGAATGATCTGGATAAAGCTTTAAAAGGTTCTCGATCAACTCCCCTTCAATTCTCTCATAAAACTGTACAAACAGTGCATCATCTGCGCGCTGTTCAGGACTTAAACGATCTAAACGATAATAGATTGAACGAATTGTACGACCAGAATCGATCGCCACTTGCTTTGCAACTTGGGTAAATGAACTCATGAATGTCTCTTCAATTGTTAAAGATATAAGGGTAACTACAGGCAGTCACCGCAGAAAAACGGTATCGTAATCATCTACGACACATAATAGAGGCATATTGTACCGCATCAACCGAAAAATTCGTATTCAAAAATACACTTTTACATAAATAGCACGATCTCATTCAATTGAAAATTATCCTCAATCCTTACCGATATGCCCTCGATATGATCATTTCGGTTTATCAAAAATGATTGCAACTACCGGCATAAGATTGGTAAAAGCATACCAATAACCCCCTTAGCAAAGCCTCTGCTTAAAAAAACAAGCATGTGAATTCGGCAATCTAATAGCAAATTGACGATAATAAAAAACGATTGCCGGCAAACTCAGCAACCGCTTTCTAACGAATCACTCATTAAGATGATTAATGAGGCTTAACGAATTTCTGTGATCAATGGGTCATCTTCAATAGACGCTTCATTCCGCACTTTTTCTGCATCCAGCAATTTTTCTTCCTCTGGTTTTTGTGACTTTTGAGGATTTTTCATAGGGAATGCGATCACAAACCATAATATTAATAGACCTGCACCTAATAACAATACCGGCATTGCTGTGAAATAGCCAAAGATTACACTTGCCAATATTCCACCAATGGAAGCCCCTAAAAATTGGCTAGAAGAGAAGAATCCCATCACCATGCCGCGATTGTGCGTCGGTGCTAATCGGCTCATTAACGAAGGCTGCATTGCTTCCATTGTATTAAAGCCCCAGAAGAAAATGGTCATATATATTAATAATGCCCAATACCCTTTGGCAAAAGCTAATGCCACTAAGGCAATGACTAATGCCGCAATTGCCGCCAAGAAAAAGATTCTAAATTGTCTAAATCTTTCAGCAATACCAACGCCAGGAAACATTAAAACAATGGCGATTAAAAAACTTGGTACATAGATCTTCCAAGAATCCTTTGGTAAATACCCTTCTGATTCGAGCATCCAAGGAAAGATGGTAAACCCAAGCGTCAAAATTAGATGTAACATAAAAGCACCAAGATATAATCGATTGATATCACCATTCGACCACGCCTCTTTAATGGATACTTTAAGCGGTAAACGCGCTGCTTTATTCACTTTATGCTGATCACTCTTCGGCAACTGCATTAATGTCACATAAATCGCAATCACCCCTAAAATAGCGCAAAGTAAGAAAATTCCCGTTCCGCCGAAGAAACCAAAAATCACAGGCGAAATAAAGATCGCTATACCAAATGTAAAACCAATACTAACGCCAATTAAGGCCATGGTTTTTCCACGAATTTCTTCTCGTACGACATCGCTCGTAAACGCTAATACAACCGCAGAAATAGCTCCGGCACCTTGAATCACTCGTCCTAAAATAGCGACGTGAATAGATCCTGTAAAGGCGATCATTAAACTTCCGATCACAAATAAAATCATGCCGATAGCAATCGTAATCTTTCGCCCAAAATAATCTGAAAGCGACCCAAATAGCGGCTGTAAAATGATTTGCGTTAATGCGTAACTACTAATAAATAGCCCAGCAAGCAACGGCGTTGAGCCTGATAACTCTTTAGTGTAAAGCGAATAAATTGGCAAAATAATAAAGATGCCGAGCATTCGAATTGAAAAAAGACCCGCAAATCGGGCACTTAACCCCCAATCTGATTTCGTCATTTTGTGCAGTGCTTTCGTATCCTGCACGGATTCTTCTCCCATATCATGTTGAGATTGATGAGGCTGTTTTACACTTTCTTGCATGATGATTACTCCGCATCTTTTAACGCCAATAACTCTTGGTAGAGCTCATTTTTTGCTCTTCCTGTCACTTTATGAAGGATCTTTGAAATCTGCTTCAAGGGTAATTTTTCTGCGATTAATATTTGTAATAATTGTGAAGTATCAAATTCTGATGAATCCTCTACTTTTTTTTCCATTCCAGATGTCACTACAACAAACTCTCCACGAACTTCTCCTTCGTGCACTAAATAATGCTCATATAGTGATTTTGCTGTGCCGTAACGATAATCCTCAAAACGCTTGGTCATTTCACGCCCCACAAAAATCGCCCGAGACTCTCCAAAAATCTCCTGTAGATCTTCTAACATTGCCACAATACGATGGCTTGACTCATAAAAGATCTGCGTGTGCGTAATATGACTCAATGCCGTTAATTCTGATTGTCGTTGTCCTTTTTTTGAAGGTAAAAAGCCTACAAAGGTGAATCGATCTGTTGGAATTCCGGCAACCGAAAGTGCCGTAATAATAGCACTCACACCAGGCACCGGCACTACCGAAAATCCTTGCTCTCGAAGATGGCGAACAACCGTAAAACCAGGATCTGAGATTAAGGGAGTTCCTGCATCTGAAATAATCGCCACAGACTCACCTGCCTCAAGATGATTTTTAATCTTCTCTACACGGCTCATTTCATTGTGTTCATGGAGAGAAATCAATGGACACTGAATCCCAAAATGCACCAATAATCTTGCGGACACTCGTGTATCTTCTGCAAATATGGCGCTGACTGAACCTAAAGTTTCCACCGCACGCGGCGTCATATCTCCAAGGTTCCCTATTGGGGTTGCTATAACGTAACAGGTTGACATCAATCTACTCTTCATCCATCTTGAAAGGAGTCAGTATATCAAGAGAAACCCAAAATGACGAACCACAAAATAATCGGAAATATTGGTGAAGAGATCGCTCAGAACTATCTTCAACGGCAAGGCTGCAAAATTATCCAAAGAAATTATTATTCCCGCTTTGGTGAGATCGATATTATTGCCGAAAAAGACAATATCCTACTATTTGTGGAGGTGAAATATCGTAAAAATGAGCGATTTGCACTAGCCACTGAATCCATCACGTCGCAAAAACAACACAATATGCGCCTGACCATCGAAACATACCTACAAAAGTATCCGACAAATCAGCCATTACGCATAGATCTCATCACTATTATCGGGCAATCTCCTTATCAAATTACCTGGTTAGAAAACATCTTTTAAGAAATTATCGGTCTTTTTTATAAAACAATTATCAATAAAAAAAGAGAAACCGTCGTTTCTCCTTCTTATTATCAAACTTCAAAGCCTAGTAGATATATCGTAACAGCTAATAACTGTTCAGCACCTAGCGTATTATCTATACTAACAGTGATGCCTTAATCGCTTCAAAATCACGTTTCAATCGAATATTTGTTTCCAACTCTTCAGAAATTTTATCAAACGCATGCATGACGGTTGAGTGATCTCGAGAAAACTCTCGCCCAATCTCCGGCAAGCTATGATCTGTTAATACGCGAGAGATATACATCGCTAATTGACGTGGTTTCACGATATTCGCTTTACGTGATTTTCCTAAAATCTCACTCATCTCTAAATCAAAATAACTCGCAACGGTTCTTTGAATATTCGCCAATGTAATTTGTCGATCTTGAATCTCGACTAAGTGACGAAGTGCTTCTTGCGCAATATCTAATGTTAATGGCAAACCTTTAAACGATGCCATCGCATTTACCTGCTTTAAAGCACCTTCTAATTCACGCACGTTCGCACGCACCGTTTCACCAATAAAGAACTTCGTATCTTTCGGTAAGTCAACGCCCCAAGCTTCTGCTTTTTGCTCTAAGATTGCTACTCGATGTTCAAAATCAGGCGGCTTAATATCAACCGTTAATCCCGATGCAAAACGTGATTTTAAACGCTCTTCCATCGCTTCAAGTTCTTTAGGATATCGGTCACACGTTAAAATCACCTGATGTCCACCATCTAATAATGTATTAAAGGTATGGAAAAAGACTTCTTGCGATCCCCCTTTTCCTGACAATAACTGAATATCATCAATCAATAGCGCATCAAGTGTACGATAGAAATGACGAAGTTCATTAATCGTATTATTACGCATACTACGAACGATATCTTCAATGAAACCATCACAGTGCTGATAGATTAAACGGGCATCTGGATACTGCTCTTTAATAGCATTTCCCACAGCATGCATTAAATGCGTTTTACCTAGACCTGTATTTCCATAGATAAAGAGCGGATTATGAGATGTTCCCGGATTCTTAGAAACTTGCGCACAAGCGGCTAATGCAAACTGGTTAGACTTTCCTTCTACAAAGTTATCAAAACTAAAATCTGGATTGAGATTACTCGTTTCAATCGATTGCTCACGAATAGAATCTTTTGTAATCGTTCTCGCACGCCCTGTCTTACGGCTTGTACGTTTAATCTGTTTTTTAACTTGATGATCTTCATAATCTGATTCAGTTCCTAGTCCATAACGAACTTCTAAATCAAATCCACTCTCATCAATGATCGTGTTTTCTAATAATGCTTTAAACTTAGTTTGAACGCCTCGAAGAACGATCTCATTTGCCGCCAAAACCATGACATGATCATCTTTAAAGACCACCTCAAGCGGCGAAATCCACATACTGAATTCTTCCTCCGACATCTCGGCAGCAAGAATTTCCAGGCAATTTTCCCAACTAAATTTCATCATAAATGTAAGACTCTAAATTCTAAAAATCGGTAAAGGTTCAGATCTGAACTTCGGTTTTCTTAACAACGCTTTGAACTTATACTCCAAAGATCATCGCGGTTAAGAGGAAGTCAGCTACTAAAATAAGTAACGATGAGATCACAACGGTATCGGTCGTCGAACGAGCAATTCCACTTGCGGTCGCCCTCCCCTTTAATCCGATATAAAGCGCAACAAGGTTCGATATTATACCGAAAACAAAACTTTTTAAAACCACTCCAAGGCCAATATCTACACCAAAGTCGACCCCTGATTTCATTTGTGACCAATAAGCGCCGCCATCAACCCCTAAAGAAATCGTCGCAACGCCGTAACCACCGATAATTCCAACGGCACTAAAGAGTAATGCTAATACTGGAACAGCAATCACTCCTGCCCAAAAACGTGGTGTTAAAATATATTGCACAGGATTAATAGCCATGAGTTCATAGCTCGCCCACTGTTCTGTGGCACGCATTAATCCAATTTCCGCAGTTAATGAAGAGCTTGCTCGCCCTGTATATAATAATGCTGTCAAAACGGAACTCAATTCACGAAACAGAGCCAATGCGACAATTGTGCCAACTGAAGCTTCGGCACCAAAATTAATTAAATTTACATATGCTTGGAAACAGAGCACCATCCCGACAAATAATCCAGATAGTAAAATGATCGGTAATGATAAAACACCCAATTGATAAACTTGGCGGACAAATAAAAATGGTTTTTTAAAGATGTACCAAGAATTGAGTAGGATACTCAACAATAATTTCGTCGCTTCTCCGACATGCGTGAGAAATCCACGAGTTTTCTCGCCTGTTGCTACAATGATATTACTCAAAATAGAACCTCCTCTAGCGGCTGCGTCGGAATATGAAATGGTACCGGCCCATCAGAATCGCCATTAATAAATTGCTTCACCCAAGGATCTTCGTGATGACGAATATCATCCGGCGTTCCTTGCGTAATAATTCGACCTTCGCCTAAAATGCAGACATTATCTGCAATAGATAGGACTTCTTCAACATCATGAGAGATCACAACGCTCGTAATTTTAAGGGCATCATTCAAATTCTTAATTAAACGGATTAAGACACTCATTGAAATAGGATCTTGCCCAGCAAAAGGCTCATCATAAAGTAATAATTCCGGATCTAGTGCAATTGCACGCGCTAATGCCGCTCTACGTGCTTGCCCCCCGGATAATTGTGAGGGGTAATAATCTTTTAACGCTCGAAGTCCTACTGATTGTAGTTTTAAAAGCACCAATGTATTAATCATTGATTCATCCAACTTCGTATGCTCTCTTAATGCGAATGCGACATTATCATAAACCGTCATATCCGTAAAAAGTGCGCCTGATTGGAATAAAACTCCCATCTTCGTACGAATATCATAAAGACTACTCTCTGAAATCACCCCTACATTCTCGCCCATTAACTCAACTCTGCCAGCTTGAGGAATAATCTGCCCGCTCAATAGTCTTAACAATGTTGTCTTTCCAGAACCTGAAGGTCCTAAAATAGCTGTAATTTTTCCAGTAGGAATCGAAATAGAGAGATCTTTGAAGATAGTCCGTTCCCCAAAGCCTAAATGAATATCCTCTAACTTAATGATATTATCCTGCATGATCCCTCTTATCCTTTTGATTCAAATACTTTTCGATGAATTTCCACTATTAGAAACTTATCGTAACCAACGACCTTTAGTCACTCGCTTACGCGCCACAAGATTCACCAAAATCCCCACAAATGCTAAAAACAGCGTCAAGATTGCAGTCCACATCGGAATACTTAATCCCAGAAAAGTCCAATCCACAACACTACAATCGCCACCACGCATTAAGATATCGCGAACGATTTGATAATCAAAGACTTCTGTAATTGCCAAAGTCGTTTGAGTACAACCTAAACTATCTACTTCAGGATTTAATTGTAATAAAATATGTTTGCCTGAAATAAAGAGCCCCAACAGCCCAACGGCAAAAGTTAGCAACATCGAGATCCATGAGAAAAAGCGAGAACCCTGCCCTACAAAAATCGCACTTAACCAAAAAACAATCGTAAAGAGCAACATAATGCCGCGTTGAAGCATGCAATATGGACATGGCTCTAATAATTGAATATCTTCAAGATAAAACTTTGCGAACGCAATTGAAGCAAGTGGCACAAGCCCTAAGATAAAAAATATACGACGGGGAGACATGGTTCGGTACCCTTCTTCAAACTCTAAGGATTAAACATATTATCACGTTTTGTGGATAACTTCTTCAGATAAATCACTTCCATTAATATTATTAGAAAACGCCAGACCCCCCATATATACTTGCCTTACGAACAACAAAGAGATCTTTTAAAATTATAATTAATAAAATTATTAAGAAGTAATAATAATTTTATTAAAATATCATAAAGACCTCATCAATAGCTCATAAATTTTTAATAAAAAAAACCTGCATAAATTATGCAGGTTTTCTCAATATGGCGTCCCTACGGGGATTCGAACCCCGGTTGCCGCCGTGAAAGGGCAGTGTCCTAGGCCTCTAGACGATAGGGACTTTATGGTGGAGCTAGTCGGAATCGAACCGACGACCTCTTGCATGCCATGCAAGCGCTCTACCAACTGAGCTATAGCCCCAGACAAGATATATAACTGATACTGTCTGAGGAGTTGTATAATAGAAAATTTCTTATTTAATGTCAACGAGATTACTGCGCATTTTAAGCGCAAAAACAACTCTTACACTAATCTATTCATCAACTCTTTTATTTGAATAAAACAGCCCTGCAAAAGCGATCGAGCAATTTGATGAATCTTCACTACTCCGCGCTCTTACCGCAAGGCTATTTCTCACTACAATGAATAAGTTCACTGCTTCAATGATTAATTGACGCGTGCTTTCTCTTTCTGCTCTTCAATCTCTTTACAATCAATACAAAGTTCCGCGGTTGGTCTTGCCTCTAAGCGACGAACACCAATCTCAATTCCACACGTATCACAGAAACCATAATCATCAAGACCTAAACGACGAAGAGTTTTTTCAATTTTTGCGAGAAGTTTACGTTCACGATCACGTGTTCTTAATTCTAAAGAGAAACCTTCTTCTTGAGTCGCTCTATCATTAGGATCTGGAAGATTAAATGCTTCATCTTGCATGTTGTTCACGGTTTTCTCACCTTCTTGAACTAATGCTTCACGCCATCCTTCAAGTATAAACTTGAAATGCTCGCGTTGAGCATCATTCATATATTCTTCACCTTCTTTAAACTCGTAAGGTTTAAAACCACTAAACTGTTGATTCTTCATTAAAGTTCCCTCTCTACCCCTCTTTATTACCAGCAGGAGTTGGATGTGATACTAATACAAACATATATTGATGCGAGCTAAACTAGTTTTTCACAAGACTTTCTCTACTCACACTACTACCTAATACTCTTATAATATTTTTTATTATTAACTATAATAATAATAAGTTAATCCCAAAATAATGAGAAACTTAAAATTAATACAAGCACATAATTTACCTGTTACCTTCGAAAAATACAACCATATCGAATAATCTTCGTCACCAAAACTAACAATCTTAATATAATTCAAAAAGTTAGCTTGTTTTATTGATGTCTATTTATAATGCGATCAGAATAATACATTAATCTTTCATAAAAAGATACTAGAAACATCAATTACGAACAATCATCATAATAGAGCTTCTACAGCTCTTTAAACTCTCCCTCATACAACTTTCCATCCTTTCCAGCGGCTCCAGATGAATGTGAATTTTGAGCATCTTTAAATCCAGAAAATCCCGAACCAGATTGCATCTTTGCCTTTTGCATCTCTTCATTCATTTGACGACGAATTTTACGTGTTTTCCACCAAATAAAAATTCCTAAAACAACGGCGATACCCAAACCGATGACAAAAATAGCCAATCCAAAAAAAGCAAACAAGACTAATGCACCAATACCAATAATGGTAGCAAGAATACGCTGCAGCAACGATGCAGGTTTTCCATTGATATATAGTTGATTACTCATATAAATTTCTCCTATTATTCTGTACTTTTACCATCATCATAAATTGTATCTTCTCTACCCTTCATGCTGGTTGCTAACGATTATTCAATCCGTCATTATCTTAATTTTTTCTTAAGATTTCCTTAAAAGTACCAACTACGTATTGCACGAAATTTATTAATCTGTAAGAGATAACACATCAAAGATTGTATAGAGCCCCGGCTTTTCTACTTGAATAGACCACTCCACAGCTTTCAAAGCCCCTTTTGCAAAAAGGGCTCGGTCAAATGCCGTATGTTTGATTGTAATTTGCTCTTCAAGACTTGTGAAACTTACCTCATGTTCTCCAACGATTGAGCCACTACGAGATACGGAAACACCGATAAGATTCTCTTCTCGAGCACCATGACCAACGGTATACGTTGTAAAATCTTTATCAAAAGCTGCCTTTTTAGCCATTTGGATATCTTCCAGTAATGTCATGGCTGTTCCAGAGGGACTATCAACCTTAAATCGATGATGTTTTTCATGAAGATCTACATCAAAATCCTCCCCTAAAGCTTTTGCAACCACCTTTACGATATAGCGTTGAATGGCGGCACCAATACTTGTATTAGTAGCTAAAATGACTGGCACTTTTTGCGAGAGTTCCACAATTTTAGAATCCAATACTTCGCGATCCCAGCCTGTTGTACAAATAATAAGAGGCTTTGGATTTAAAAGTGCAGCATCTAATACCGATTCAACTAATGCGGCATTCGAAAAATCCACCACAATATCATTATCGATAAATAAGTCTGTCAGTGATATCGTACCGGCAACTTCCTTACTATAAGAAACACCGAGCGCAAAACCTGCTTTTTTTGAAATCTCTTGGCTGAGCACTTGCCCCATTCGTCCACTAATACCAACAATCCCAACTTTTGTCGCCACGGCTGAATCCTCTCTTAGACATTAAATAAACTTGACTCCATAGCCTACCCTATTTTTTTAGATAAATGCAATGATTTTTAATCCACCAGATCTTTCCTCTAAAATCACGATAATGCCACGCAATATAACAAATAAAAAGGACCTTAAAAGCACTGCTTTTAGAGTCCTATACCGCATCAATTTGTGGCACTATTAAATATCGATTTAGCTGTTAATTCTAAAGCACTGTTTCTAATACTTCTGTTTCAGAAACTTTCCCATCTAAAGCGGCATTTAACTGCTCTTTGTCTAGGGCATTGTCCCATTTCGCAACCACGATCGTCGCACAAGCATTACCGGCTAAATTAGTCAATGCTCGGCACTCTGACATAAAGCGATCAATACCTAAAATCAGTGCCATCCATTCTATTGGTACAGATGGAACAACCGATAGAGTTGCGGCTAGTGTGATGAAACCCGCTCCTGTGACACCGGCAGCGCCCTTAGAACTTAGCATCGCAACTAATAACAATAATATCTGCTGCCCTATCGTTAAATCGACACCACAGTCTTGTGCAATAAATAACGCTGCCATTGTCATATAGATATTTGTGCCATCCAAGTTGAAAGAATATCCTGTCGGAATCACTAATCCTACTACTGATTTATCACAACCTGCCCGCTCCATTTTTTGCATTAATGTGGGTAATGCCGCCTCAGAAGAGCTCGTTCCTAATACTAAAAAAAGCTCCTCTTTGATATAACGCATTAACTTTAAAATTGAGAAACTGTTATAACGTGCGACAGCACCTAAAACAACAACTACAAACAAAATAGAGGTTAAATAAAAGGTCGCTACCAAAAATGCCAAGTTAATCACTGAACCAATACCATACTTCCCAATGGTAAAAGCCATGGCTCCAAAAGCACCAATAGGAGCAAACTTCATCAACATCGAAACAATTTTAAAAATAGGTTCGGCAAGTTGATTGAGGATATTTAAGATCGGCTCCCCTTTACTACCCGTACTCGCTAAGGCAATTCCAAAGAGGACTGCTACAAAAAGGACCTGAAGGATATTATCACCTTCTAATGGGCTCACTAATGTTGTAGGCAAAATATTCATGAGGAATTGGGTAATGGAACTATCTTTTGCTTTCTCGACATAATCAGCAACAATATCAGTACCGCCTAATGTCGATGGGTCAATATTCATGCCGGCACATGGCTGAACTACGTTGGCGACAATCATCCCAATAATCAAAGCGATTGTGGAAAAAGTTAAAAAATAGATCATCGCTTTTCCAGTGACGCGCCCTACTGTTTTCATATTATTCATGCCACCAATGCCGGTAGAAACCGTAATAAATATGACTGGCGCAATAATCATTTTGACTAACTTTATAAATGCTTCTCCTAATGGGCGCAAACTTTCCCCAACTTCTGGATAAAAGTGACCTAACAAAATCCCCACAATGATGGCAAAAATAACCTGCACATATAATATTTGATAAATTTTAGGCTTTTTCTTTTGGGCAATCCCTTGCGGGAGCTCCATAGCGATAGAACTCATACTCTCCTCGGCTTTCAATTATTGAATAATTTTTAATGACTTTAAAATTTTTGACCGTAATTTTGCTCAAAAAAACTCTTTTGAAAAAAACGTCAAAGATCACTCACTTAATTCAAATCTTAAGTGTTAAGAAAAAATAATGTTCGCAGAATACTGCTAAGTCAAAATTATTTCAGAAAATATATGCTTAACAGGATTTTAATCAATCTTTAAAGGTTTGGATAACTCGCCATATTTAAGGTATTCTTTCCTTTCAAGTCTTTCTTAAGTGCTTAAAATATATGATCGATTACGGGACAAGAATTAAATTTCTGAGACAACAAGCTTCCTTAACGCAAGCAGAATTTGCCAAAATTGCGAAGGTCAGCCCAAGGGCTCAATTTAACTATGAAAAGGGAGAAAGTTCTCCTGACTTAAATTATTTGCAAAATTTAGCAAATAACGGATTTGATATTGTCTATATTCTGACAGGGGAATTTCATCAAGAAAAAATGTCAGATCTCGAACGCTTATTACTCACAGAATTTAGAAATGGGGATAATGCGAAAAAGGCTGCTATTATGGCAGTTTCCAGAAGCCAAGCCAACGATCTCGAGAACATCACGTCTCAATCTCCCATTTCTAACACGGAAACTAAAGAGACAAAACCGGCAAAAGGTCTTTCTGCATTGTTAGCCAATCAAATTCATCAATTCTCAGATTCTAATAGCCGTTACTTTTGGTTTTATAAATCAAAAGATGACGAAAAAAAATAACCCATTAACCCTAAATATTGATTATAAAAATCAAGTTATTTTCCCATTTTAAATGGGGATTATTTATATAAGATAAAACAAACGAGGAATCTTATTCGTTCCTCGTAACATCAATATCTAATGATCTATTACAGATCATCGTTAGATGATTTTTCATCATTTCAGATATGAATATCTTTCTATATCCTGTCTTTTAAGCGTGATAATGCTGCACAATCTCTAATACACCATTAATCACAAACTGCACACCGATACATACTAATAAGAACCCCATTAAGCGTGAAATTGCGCCGATTCCCTTCTGACCGAGTAATTTCATAATGCTATTTGAAAATCGCAGACTCAACCACAATAACGCCGCAATAACGATTGCCACAATAGGAGGCGCTAATAAAATTACAAGCTCTGAAATATCATGTTCCGTATGTAAAGTAGATGCCGTACTCATTACCAAAGCTATCGTTCCTGGCCCTGCAGTTGCCGGCATTGCTAATGGCACAAAACTAATACTTGAACTTGATTGCGCCGATTCTAATGGAGCAGATCCGGCCGCTTTAGCCGGGGGAAATAACATCGTAAACCCAATGAATGCGACAATT
>Ga0079226_10000704_pt1 | contig 24323 bp, 17 predicted proteins | sample Poulit2014_FD_76345 | JGI IMG/M metagenome (GOLD analysis project Ga0079226, IMG submission 76345) | Agricultural soil microbial communities from Georgia to study Nitrogen management - Poultry litter 2014 | ecosystem: Environmental > Terrestrial > Soil > Agricultural land | place: USA: Georgia...
TAATGGATTTGATATAAGAATAGTAATTACAGAAGGTGTTTTTTCTTCTGCTACGTTACGTTTACCAGCACATATTGTCGGAGATGGTTCCCGCACTGTGGAGTCGATCATAGATGAAAAGAATACTCTAAGAAAATCAAATCCATACCTGAAAAGTAAACTTATCCTGAAAAATGATGAAATGATAAGGTTATTAAAAAAACATGAATATCAACTAGACAGTGTACCGGGTTCTGGCGAGGTCATTATACTCCAAGATATTTCGAACCTGACCTCCGGTGGGGAAAGTGTGGACATTTCTCAAGTTATTTCTTCCGAGATGATAGATAACTGTCTGAAAGCAGTCGCATCTATACCTGGATTGTCTACTGCTGGTATAGATATCATAACGCCTGATTTCAAGAATGATCCCGGTAACATTCTTGAAATCAATACAAACGCTAATTTTAACTTGAATTATTTCACTTATAAAGGTGAAGGACAACACCCTTTGAATCAATGGATTGATTTATTACTTATTAAACATAAATTAAAACACAATCATAATCTAAATGAAGATGAATTGTGCCAAGCAGTAAAGATGTTTAAATTTAATGAGTTGAAATCACATTATTTTGGTACTTTCAGCAATCGTAACTTAGATTTTCTGTTGAATGACTAAAACTCCTGACTGATAAAATAATCACTTTTAAAGGTGTGAGGCTGAATTTGACCAGACAGCCACACATCTTTTTAATTTGATATTAAATTTAGCTTTTAAGTTATCTTTCGGTCAAGAATGTAAGGCCGAATAGTACCAGAACAGTTACAACCAATGTGATACTCTTCCGAGACTGACCTGTAGCCGGTAAGACTTCGGAACCAATCAGTCCATCAGACATCCCTAATCACTATTACATTGACTTTATATTTCTATTCCATCAATCAATAGAATAGTGTATATTAAGGTAAGTGTTGATGCGGGAGGACAATAGATGAATAATCAAATAGAACTGGAAAGAAAATTCAGGCCGGAAATAGAAGGTTTGCGAATTGTTGCAGCTCTTTTAGTAGCAGTCTATCATATCTGGTTTAACCGAATTTCAGGCGGTGTTGATGTTTTCTTTGTAATATCCGGTTTCCTTATCACTACTTCAATTATATCCAGGTACAATAGAACTGGAGAATTTAAGTTTTTTCCATACATATTTAATCTTTTAAAAAGATTGTTACCATCAATCATTGTAGTTGTATTTACAACTGCAATAATCAGTGTTTTCCTTTTACCAAAATCTATCATTGAGAAGACATTCAACGAGGCTGTAGCGTCATTACTTTATTACCAGAACTGGCAGCTGGCCATTTCCAACACTGATTATTTAGATCAGGAACAGATGAGCACCCCCTTCGAACACTTTTGGGCAATGTCGATACAAGGTCAGTTTTACATCGTTTGGTTTTTGTTGTTTACAGTGATATTTTTCATTCTCAGGAAAAACAATATAAATGGAATCAAAATAGTGAATATTTTCCTGATTTCATTATTCGCCCTATCATTTTCTTATTCTGTCTATTTAACAGAAGTAAATCAGCCTTGGGCATATTTTGATGTCGGGACTCGTGTTTGGGAGTTTTCTTTAGGCGGGTTATTAGCAGTCAACTTGACCAGGATTAAAATAAAATCTTTATTCGGTGATATTATCGGTTGGGCAGGCTTAATAGGATTGCTTTTAACTGGTGTCGTTTTTGATGTTTCTACGATGTTCCCGGGCTATGTAGCTTTGTGGCCGATGCTTTGTGCATCAGTAATACTCCTGTCGGGTAATATTAACAGTAAATATGGAGTAAAATCCTTCCTTGGATCAAAATGGATGATGAAAGCGGGAAGTTATGCCTTCGGCCTTTATCTTTGGCATTGGGTCTTACTGTCGTTCTATCAATATCATTTTGAAGGCAATCCGGACTTATTCGTAGGCCTTTCCATTATTATTGTCTCATTCGTACTTTCCTGGTTGATGACAGAATTCATTGAAACGCCTATAAGATCCATGGACTTGGGTAAAAAATCCATCACAGTGTTAAGCTCTGGTTTAATATTCACGCTTCTTTTGATAGTTGGCTTGTACTTCTCTCACCAAAGTACTATTACAGATATTGACGGGGAACATATTATAGATGGTCACCCCGGGGCTTTAGTAATTGCTGATGACGTGAGAGTGGAACAAAAGGAGTTCATACCTTCTTTTGCTCAGGCAAAAGAAAACCTGGCCGATATATATGATGACGGTTATGTTTCAGCAAGATCCAGTGAAAAACTAAGAATTGGTGAATATGGTGTACTGGAAGATTTCGACTATACAATTGCGCTAGTTGGAAGTTCTTATTCTGCGCATTGGCTCGGTGCCCTACAGCAGTTTGCCGAGGAAGAAAACATAAGAATTTTAACGATGATCCAAGTCAGCAGCCGTTTTTCAACCGAGCATGAAGCAGGTACACCTCAAAGAATATGGAATGATAAGGCAATTTCATACCTTCATGAAAATAAACAAGATATAGATCTTGTCGTTTCCACATCTGATATAGGCGTTGCAGAACTGCCGGAACCACCTGAGGGTATGGCAGAACAGTTGAATATTATAGGTGATGAAGTCGGATTACCAGTGATGGCAATAAGAGGTAATCAACGATTTGGTTTCAATATAGTGGAACACCTAGAGCAGTATGGATACGAGTCAACCAAAGAAGAAATGATGAATGTTGAACCCATTAGTAATACACATCCATGGGATTTAGTAGAGTATAAATCGTCAAACATACATCCAGTAGATTATACAGAGTACTTTAAAGTAAACGGAGAATATGAACCGGTTATCGGAAATGTATTAATATATTATGATGGCGGACATATTAATAATACTTATTCCAGGACTTTAGGTCCAGTTTTACAAGAAGATGTAATGCATATTATTAAAGACCATAATTGATATGGCAAAAGCCAGATTCTGTACAAGAACCTGGCTTTTCTTTATATCAAAAATGAAAATTTTGAACGTTTATAAAATTACTATTGTTCTGTCAAAGAAATTCTGTCAATAAATGAATTATGAAAACTCAATCTTATACTGTCAGCATCTTCTACTTGTTCGATTACACCAGCTTCATTTTGTAAGACGGTTTTGATAAATTCATCTCCGTTATAGTATGTAACATAAGCACCATTATTTATCTCATAGTCTGTAGATGGATTATATTCAATTGCCGGAGTAATACGGTATTCTGCATTACCACTTACTTCACCTTCAAAATTCAGCCATCCTTCTTCAGTATCGCTTAGATCCAGCAGGCCACTATCGTGAGATGGTTCTTCGTTGCTATCATCAGTTGATTCTGATCCGTTATCCGTTGTATTTTCATCTTCTGTCTCAGTTCCTTCTTCGGATTCAGCGCTCAAAGTGCCCATACCTTCTTCAGATTCTCCATTTGCTTCTTCTGATTCACCTGAACAAGCTGCTAATACCATCATACTAACACCTAAAAGTAATAGTTTTTTTGTTTTCATCATTTTATCCTTTCATTAATCAATTTTTTGACTATCCAATAAAATTAAAAAATGCGTGTTGAACTTGATAATCTTTTCACTTATATTTTACACCTAATAAAAAAGATTACAATACTTCAAATATAACTTTTGAACGCAAAAATTATATAATACAAAGCTCAGGTATCTTCAAGCAGAACTTAATCCAAGTGTGCAGAAACACACCGTCCTCGTGCCTGATAATTTGAAAACTGGGGTTACGAAACATACTCGGACGACGCTCAAAATTAATGAGACCTACGAATCGATGGCGAATCATTATCACACCATCATTTTACCGACCAGAGTCCGCAAACCGAAGGATAAGCCATCCGTCGAAAATACAGTCAAGTCGTTAACGACACACATCATTGCCCGCATGCGGAATTACCAATGCTTTGGGTTAGATGACTATAATGATTATTTAAGAAAAGAGTTGGACCGTTTTAATCAGAAGCCGTTTCAAAAGAAACCAGGATCTCGATTCTCCATGTTCAATGAAATGGAGCGTGCGGCACTCCAACCTTTGCCGACTGTGCCATTTGAATACTGTGAATATAAAACAGTCAAAGTTTATACCAATTCTCATATCAGTTATAAAAAACATCATTACTCTGTGCCATATCAATATATAAGTCAGAGTCTGAAACTTAAAATTTATGCAAGAAAGATCCAAGTGTGGCATCAAGACCGGATGTTATGTGAGCACGGTACGGTCAATAAGATGCCCGGTGGCTATACGACAGTCGCCGAGCATTTACCTGAAAATAGTGCCACGCATGGACAATGGAACAGTCAACGCTATCTGAATTGGTCGCGCCGCATTGGTCCGAATGTGTATTTGGTTGTCGAAAATATGTTTACGGACGGCCCGGAACAAAGACACTATAAACGGGTCCATGCATTATTAAAGTTGGCAGACACCCACTCAGATTCCGCCCTGAATGATGCCTGCCAACATGCATTAGAACGTACATCGAGTCCAGGCTATCGACTGATTAAACAATTACTGGTCACCGGCACGTCCCACTCAAAGTCTAGCACCCCGGAAAGTACTGAACAATCATTTTTGAGAGGAGCAGATTATTATGACCAATAATCAACACCGCTTACAAACGATTGTCGGCCAGTTAAGGGAAATGCGGCTGAGTACGATGACGGATGAACTGCACAACATCTATCTTACAGAGCAGAACCAAGCCATGACACCGTTAGATTGTTTAGAAGTCATCGTCAATGAAGAGTATCAAATCCGACAAGACAATCGCATTGAGCGATACAAAAAGCAGGCCAATCTGTCACACAAAAATGCACAGATATCTGATATCCATTACGGATCAACCCGAGGATTACGTAAAGAAAGTGTCGAACAACTATCGACCAATAACTATATTCAACATCACCGAAATGTCATCGTTCAAGGCGCGACAGGCACAGGTAAGAGCTATTTGGCGAATGCATTGGTCAATCATGCGATTGAATCCGGGTTTACAGGTAAATATTATCGGATGACTGAACTTCTGAATGATATTGACCTGGCTGAATTTCAAGGCAACTTAGATAGACTGTTAAAGAAATTAATAAAGGTGGATGTGCTTGTGATCGATGATTTTCTATTAACATCGACTAAAGAACAAGAACAAAAACACTTGATGGAAGTCTTTGAGTTGCGCAGTCATGAAAAATCTTTAATCTTGTGCTCACAGATGTCCTCATCAGAATGGCATAAGAAATTAGGTGGCGGCGCGATTGCGGACGCCATTCTGGATCGTGCATGTTCGAAAGCATATAAGTTAATTTTAGGTGGGGAATCTTTACGCAAAGTCGATGGTATCGACACACCGATTTAAGTGGTAATGCCAAACGCGATTTACGTGGTATCGTAAATCGCGTTTTTATGGTAACATTCGAGCGCCGTAAGCAATCTCATCTTGGTTATATGATTCTCCAACATTATTATTCAATAATTCTAATATCCTATCATGTATTTCATTTGAGTTAGGTAAATTATCTATTTCTTCTTTTACTTTTTCTTCTAACTCTTTATTAGTTTCATCCAAACTTTCAATAAAAAATTTAAAATCCTCAATCCTAATAAAAGGATTAGCATCTTGAGCATTTTGTAAAAAAGATTTCGCTTCACCTCTTAGAGATTTTAAATTTTTTTCTATGTTTTCATATCCCTCCTTTTGATTATACATGTTATCTTCATAGTTAAAGAAATACTCTAAGGCAACTTGATGAGGTATCCATAATCTATTTTTCTTTTTAAATTTTCGTAAGATTTCCAATAGTCTCCCAGCACTCTGTTTTGAGGGATATTTATAAAAATATAATAAAATATTTGTATCCACAACTATAATTGATTCATCCAACAAGTCCTTATATTCTTTTTCTGTATATTTAATAAATCCTTTAAATTGTTTTAACATTTCAAGCCTCCTCGCATAAGATTTTAATTTCATTTCTATATTTCTTTGATTTTATTCTCAAAATAATAGTGTAAATAGTAATGCCCATGAAATTTTTAAGGTCATCCATACCTTGGTTATCCCAATTTCTTATATTAAGTGTGTTTCATTCGGTATGATTTCTCGTTGATTTTAACAATCTATATATGGTAGATCATGCAGTCCAGTATCGCTACCGCCGTTTCTGGGCTTTTGAATAGTTCACCCCATCCAAAGAGTCCAATATCGGCGGTGAATATCGTTGAATGAGTCTCGTAGCGCATGTTCAATAGCTGGAAAACTAAATAGGTTGCATGCTTCTGCACCGGCAAGAATTCAATTTTTTACAGTTTTCCCTAGCATATCGTCTTAGCACACGTTCAATTTTCCCTTTCTTATAAGCCACTCGAAGTCGAACCAACAACTCATAACAGTTGATAAAAAGTATGTGTCCTTCTCGCATGCTTCGCCCCTAGGGCGATTGCTAGGTATGATTTACCGACCCCGTGATTATGTAACCGTCAAATAAAACTCAACACTTGGAGTGTAGTTCGGATGTTTTCTTGGATTATTAAAATGATAATGAATCGAACTGTAATTTAATACTCTAAACAATTAACCATTCGTTAAAGGTCTTCTGATTTTTGATTTATAACCCTTGCGTACAATTTTATGTAATTCATTTTTTGGTTTGTCATTCAATACTTTTATTATTTGCTGCCTTGTTACTAAATTAGCGTCAAACTGTAACTCGTCAACTAATGAATTTTTAATTACACCAGATATACTATTTGTTAGAGCATAATTTTTTACAACCCAATCATCAAGGTCTTTAATCTCTCTCATCCACTAACGATATATAATGTTTTAATTCCTCCAATTGAACTAGTGCTTTGCTATAAGACATGAATTTTTTCATAAGATTCCCCTTCTGTTCAATATTTAAATATTGAACATTACCTTGTATAGAATGTTGCAGATTTTATAATAAAATTAACCATTCAAGATACAAAATGCCATGTGAATTTCAATAATATCTTAAATATCTTTAAATGGGTGGTTCATAAATCATCAGTTGACGCAACAGTTCAAACTCTATACACCTTACATCATTCTTTTAAGTGTCTTCTTCCGGTCGACGTACCCTTCAACAGATCCATTACTTACTATTAATGACAGTCCTTACTTCAAAGAATCTTGCGTAATAATCTGATTTTAACTTTAAAAATTTTTGATAGTTTGAATTAATCTCAATCTCTTCAGAGTTTAATCGTTCATTATCTTTTAATTTTTGATTAATAACTAAAGCTTTTATATAATCTGTTGAAGGTGATCTTTTCTGGCCTCTAAAAGGTAATTCATGCATTCTATTGTTTGGATTTGTATTTACCTCTACAATTACACCCTTACCTTTTTTAAAATCTTCTGTCATTATATCCACACCAGATGAGTACAATCCTGGTATTGCAGCTGTAGCTTCAATAGCTAGGTTTTTGATATCTTCAGATACTTCATTAGTAACATCAAAACTATCAGCACCAGCAACTAGATTCCCAATATAACTTAAGTGAACAACATCATTTTTTTTCACAATATCATTTAGTGATAATGATTGGCTTTCTAGTATTTTTAATAATGGATTAGAAATTTCTATCAATTTATTATTGAAATATTCTGATGAGGCTTTAATTTCGTTCTTAATATTAATTAATTGTTCTATCGTGTGTTTTCCGTCACCTACTACATGTGCTGGTAATCTTAATAAAGCAGATGAGAAACTACCTTCTATAATTGTCACTCTTAGGTCAAATCCATCCATGAATGGTTGTAAAATACATGCATAAGGTTTACTGTTATTCTCTTTTTGTGTATTTATACTTCTTTCCCATGCTTCATCGAAATTTGTAATGTCTACTTTAAATTCAATTCCTCTTCCGCCTGAAAGACTCAAGGGTTTCAATACAAATAGAATGTGATTATGCTCTTTTATAAATTCTTTAGCTTGTTCTTTATTCTTCTCATAGAAAACTTCTGATTTAAAGGTAGGAATTTGCATCATTGTTAGATGCTTTTCCAGTTTAAATTTATCTTTACATAAATGGAAGGCGACTCCATCAGTTGTAGATGGTTTCATGCCTGTATAACCACCAATGTAATTACTATTATAAAAGAGTTCGGTTGTTACCATTCTCTTAACTTGTTTGGTACTAAAATCGACTCCTTGTTTCTCAGCTGCAAATTTTACAAAGCCATTTATTATATCTTTACCTCTGACATAGATATTTGGAGGAGTAGCATTCAAACTAAGAATTTCATTTTTTAATAATTTATTCATGATATTCTCCTATGACAAAACTGTATTCTACTATTTTTCATCAATGTATTTTTCTCTAGTTTTTTCGTACAAGTTTTTTAATTCATTATCTCCAAAGAAATTTAAAACTGGGTAGTTCCTGTTTATAATTTCTTTAAATGCATACTCATCTCTTCTTTTTTCATAAGAGAAGGAAAGTGTTATATCAATCAACGCCCTATGATTAAAAGGAGAGATAGTCCCAAAAACTATATCATGAGTATTGAGTATTTCTGAATGCCAACGTCCCATTCTGACTTCCCAATGGTATAAATCTAATAAGTGATAATCAAATATATTATCATCATAATTAAGATGCTCTATAAATTCATAATATTTTTCATTGGCTAAATTTTGAATATCATCATTTACATTATTTGCATATCTGTTAATGAATACTTTTCTCATTTCTTCTAAATTACTTTTTCTATATACATTTCTATAATATCTAGTTTTTCCAATCTCTAACAAGTTACCTCGTATATGCATTAAGTCATTTTGTTTATAATTAGCTTTGATTTGCGGGATTAAAAATGAAGAGTGCCTACCAATTGAATTTTTACTTATTAAATTATTGTCTTTTTCTGACAGTTCTATTTTATCTTCAACAAAGTAAATAAATTTATGGTTAAGATTCATTATTTCCAACATTTGTGAAACTATCTTATAATCCATTGTTAATCCTATGTCTGTTTGAGAAGATTTATCCACTTCACTAGTACGTGAATATGTAAAAAATTTCATTCGATCAAGATAGTCTTTTGCTAACGCTAAAGAAAATCTACTATCTCCACCACCTGTCAATGAGAATAGTAAATTCTCATATTTAGCTGTGTAATAGTCTAATTGAAGCTTCCAAAATCGCTCAATTAGCTCAAATTTTTTATCTTCATCTAATTTAGTATACTTATTGTTTTCTCTTGGGAAAAATCGGCATTGATTTTTCTGATAAAAGTTTATATAAAAATTGGGTATAGCGCTTTTTATTTTCGAAAAAGGGGTTTCAAGTAGTGCATTCTTTAATTCAGGTAACTCTTTCCCAAAGTTAACTCTCTCATAATTACCCTGAGAATTTAGTAAAAACACATGTGAAGCTACTGAGTTTTTATCAGTAGTATAATAATTGGATCTAGAGTTTGAAGCATCTGGATATACTTTCACATCATTTAAATCACCTACGATTATTACAAATCTACCAGCTATAAAATCTAATAATTCAAGAAAATAATTATAGTCAGAGAAGTATGAATCAAACAACCTTTCAATTAATCCTTGATTAGTGTATTGGTTATCTATACCTATATGAATAAATTCCCCATGAATAATTAAAAAACGATTATCTTTTTCTATAATATTTTCATCTAATTTATCATCAAAAGCATAATAATATTTATCGCTTACTTTTATTTCTGTAAAATTTTCTGGTATATCTTTATTCTTTTCATCCGAAAATATATATCCGAAAGGATATAATCTTTCATTATAGGCCATAACAACTACCTCTTTCTTGGTTATATTTATAGTCTCCAGTATATAATAATAAGATTGTCTAAATATCACTCATTGTAAGATAATTCTGGGCACATAAAAAGAACCTCTAGAGATGACCTAGAATATATTTCCAACCAAATAAATTATAGGAGTGATCACGAATAACCGATACCCGGCTTAGCACAGATTGAATCGGTAACAATAACATCTTATTTCTAGCGAAAATTTTCTTGATTAAAATTTCCATTACAATTGAGCCAATTTGATAAATTATCCAGAATACGGTCACTTCTCTAAGAATTATTTACACCTCAAAAGAATATTTAAAAACTTCATCGTAAGAATTATCCAGGGATTACATAGATGGGAGCCCGTTGTCTAGTTTATTCTGACAAATAAAGATTATCGGATAAATTAAGCATTCTCTTTACTATAATCTCCAATAGGTCATATCTGAGTTCTCCAGTTTCCTGGAATCAAATATGCCCTTGATATCGATTAAAACTCTCTCATGTAATGGTAAATCATTCTTGTAAAAATGATTCAATTCCCCGAACGACAGACTTTTGAATTCATCGTGTGCTACTGCAAAGACAAGACAATCCGCATCTTTAACGTCCTCTATACTCGTAAATTCTATGCCATAGAATTTACTGGCTTCTTCCCTATCTGCCTGCTCATCAACAAATGAGACACTGATACCGTATTCTTTCAGTGAATCCACAATATCAAATACTTTGGAATTCCTGGTATCCGGGCAATTTTCTTTAAAGGTAACTCCCATTATCACAATGTTTGCTTTTCTGACAACTTTGTCTGTTTCAATTAATTTTTTTATGATTGCCTGTGCAACGAAGCTACCCATGGAGTCATTGATTTTCCTGCCTGCCTGTATAATTTGACTGTGATAGCCTAACTGCTCGGCCTGATATAAGAAGTAATAAGGATCTACTCCGATACAATGTCCACCAACCAACCCCGGTGTAAATGGTAAAGAGTTCCATTTTGTTTTCATTGCTGTTACTACATCATTCGTATCTATATTCATCATGTCAAAAACTTTTGCCAATTCGTTCATAAAGGCAATATTAATATCTCTTTGGCTGTTTTCGACTACTTTAGCAGCTTCTGCTACTTTGATTGAATTGGCTTTGTGGGTTCCAGCTGTTATTACTATTTCATATACATCTGAAATCACATCCAAAGATTTATCATCGATTGCAGAAACTACTTTGACTATTTTATCTAACGTATTCACTTTATCTCCCGGATTGATTCTTTCAGGTGAGTAGCCGACTTTAAAATCTATACCACACTTCATCCCCGATTCTTTTTCGAGTATTGGAATACATACATCTTCTGTAACTCCCGGGTATACTGTAGATTCAAATACTACATATGCACCCTTCTTTAAATTTCTGCCGATGGTAGTTGATGCACTTTCGACCGGGTATAAATCCGGTGTTTTATCGGAATTGATAGGAGTCGGAACTGATACAATATGAAAATCAACATCCTGCAGATCTTCTTCACTGCTGGTGAAATTTACAGAAGTTCTCCTGACTATTTCATCCCCAACTTCTTTTGTTGGATCACTGCCATTTATATAAGTGTTGATTTTGTTTTCATTGTTATCAAAGCCGACAACTGTCAGTTTTTTAGCAAATTCGACTGCAATTGGCAATCCTACATATCCTAATCCAATGACGCCTAATTTTGCTTTTCCGTCACGTAAATTTTGAACTAAACTCACTTAAGCACCTCTGATTTTATTATACTTGATCCAAAGCAACATAGGCAGCTGGATCCCCATACCCAACAATATCAGCGTTTTTCAACATTGCAAGATCCCCGACCTGCCAAGTGTGTCCGTCAATGTCATTTGAGCGGAATACACAAAGCTCAAATGGATGGCCAACGAAGATTGTACCTTCAGATTCCAGCAAGCGTCTTATGAAATTCGTATCTACTGCCCGGGGGATATTATCGAATCTTAATTTTTTCATAGTTTCTGAGTCAGTCATGATCGTTGCTCCCATTACAAAATCATTGAACTTATAATATTCTCCAACATTTCTCTTGGCTATAACGTTGTTCGATTTAAAATAATAGTAACACTCTGATTTACCAACCATGTCTGCATTACTGTAATTCAGTGCAATCCATTGATCAAGAATGTAATTCTCCATGTAATAATCGTCATCATCAATTTTTGCTATGGTCGGCAGTGTTGATGCATCGATCGCTTTGTTCAGACAGACCCCAAGAGTCTCATCGGCATCCGCTTCTATAAAATTTATAGGGAATGATTGTTCTTCTCTGTAAAAACTCTTTTCCTCATCAGAAAGTTGAAAACCATGCATAACAAGATTTATCTCCAGTTCTACATTTTTTTGGTTACGAATACGTTCAAAATAATCTGATAGATTATCTTTTCTGTTCGTTGAAGTGATAATACTCACTCTAGGAGTAATCTTTTCATTTTCTTTCACTTTTATAAAGTCCTTTAAAGCCTGCTTTTTTACAAAAGTATTTTCCAATAATACCTGTCGTTGTTTAATCAATATTTGTCTGAAAAGATATTGAGGGTTCTTCAAATACATCGAAATTTTATTGTTCAGCGTTGCGAAATCATCTATAATAAACTGATTATTGCTCAGTTCAAACTTATGATCATATATTACAAACGCCGAGTTCAAATAAGATATATATTCGATATATTTTAGCGTTACTTCATCAATCATAGAAGTACTGTTTATATATACGAGTTTTGTATTCTTGATTGCTGTTATAAATTCCTCCAATAAACCACGAGTTATTTTCATATTGGAGAACACTTCTACATCCAGTGATTTTCCTATATTGTAAGTCCGTTTACTTAATGTATTATTGCCCCTTCCTATATTCAGGTAAATAATATCCCTTTTAATATCAGAATCCACCGGATTGAATTTTTTTTCATTAATTAAGATTGGTCCTTCCATGTTCAAGTCCTCATAGACATAATCATCGATATGGGGATTAATATGTAATATAAATGCCCTTTTAAATATTTGAGCAACTTCAACTGAAGTATTCTTAATGACACATATATTTTTCTTTTTATTTTTCAGGTAATTGATAAGATGTCCTCTGTTTTTGCGATACCACCCGTGATCTGCCTCAAATAGATCATTGTCGATGAAGACAGTGTCTATACCATTTAACTCAATTTCTTCAGCAAAGTTTTCATTTGATAACTGAATTAGCTCGTATGAGTTTTCCAGAAATTGTTCTGTAAATAGTGTAGTCACTATGCCTACCCGGCCTGATGTCTGAAATTCATTCCATCTCTGCTGACTTTGGATAACTTCCTTCATTTAAACACATCCTAAACTTTCAGTTTAATTTATACTTAGTGTATTTTCCGGATCACCATAAAACAATATATCTGCTGACCTTAATAAGTGTGTATCAGGAGCCTGCCAAGTGTGTGCATCCTTATCCCCGGCTCTGAAAATACAAAACTCATAAGGGTGAGTACAATAGATTTTACCACCGTCATTTTGAACCCTTCGCAGTATATCAGAATCCACGGCTTTTGGGATTTCATTAAACATATACTGTTTCACAAAATCAGTTTCACAAAATATCGTTGCCCCCGCCACATATTCGGCGAATAAATGTTGCCTCGATGAAAATCTTTTTACTGTCAAATCCTCTTCTTCCATATAAACAAACTGTGAGTATTTGCCAACAATATCCGCATTACTATATTTCAAAGAAATCCATGAATCTATTAAATAATTTGGATAGTAAAAATCGTCATCATCTATCTTGGTGAAATAGTCTAAAGTAATTCTATCGATGCACATATTCAGACATGCACCAAAGACGGTGTCCGAAGTCGCACTGATAATCTCAAGTTCAAAGTCTGCTGCCTCGTAGCAGGCAGACTTTTCTTCATCGGTTAATTCAAAGCCATGGGTTAATAAAACCGCCTCTATATACACATGGTTTTGGTTATTCAGCCTTTCAATATAATCTCCAATTGTCCATCTTCTTTTGGTGGATGTAATAACACTAATACCAACGCTGTTCGTTTCAACATCTCCGTTTAGCATACTATCCAAGCCTTTGTACTGTATCATACTGTTTTCCAAAAATGCTCTCCGGGCATTTCCAATTGTTCTATGGTCGTTATGAATACCACTGTTCAGAAATGACTGTAAATAATTCATGTCAGATTCACTGTCAGGTGATTTAAATGAATATTTTGGCTTAAAGGAGTATAACGGATCAACTACCATGATCGTTTTACGGGCAACACATACTAAGTCTAAATTCCTGAGAAAAGTTCGATCGATTCCTTCCTTATACTGTACGTATAAAACTTTCGACTTTTTGATTTTCTGAATGATATTTTTTATTAACGGACGAGTCAATTTATCAGAAGAAATGATATCGATATTAGGTTTTACAGTTTTGATAAATCTCACTTTATCTTGTGGAAGTTCAGCTTCATGTTCATTAAAATCTACAAATATGATATCCTTTGTCTTTTTACTCTCTGCAGGATTTAGTAAGTTTTCATTAAACAACATAGGAATCGTCAACATATTCTGTCCATATACTGGAGTTATTGTATTTTTAGATATGTTCATTTGAAAACATTCTTCATCTATTAATCCCGTATCTTCCTCATGATTTATAATGACTATGTTAACATTTAAACGCTTAAAATATTCGAGAGTATTGTCTAAAGAAAAATAATACCAGTCATGACCTTCTTCATAAATATTATTTTCAATGAACACTAATTCAATCTTATTTTTTTCAATAACCTCTTCACATTCCCCGATATTCATTTTCTTGGTTTTAAAGTCTCGTTTTAAAAATTGCTCTGTTAAAAAATTTGTAACGACACCCACCGTCTGTGATTTAGAAAGTATTGGTATTTTGTTTCCTTTTTCAACTGTCATCAATAATATTCACTCCATCCTAATACGCAGTATCACTCTGTTGAAATAGTTTGATTTGGCTGTCCATAGTATAAAATATGTGCATCCTTTATAAATCTACTGTCATTTACCTGATAAGTATGACCAGACTTGTCTCTGGCTCTGTAAACACACATATCGTAAGGATGGATACTGTATATTTCTCCCCCATCCTCACGGATACGGATTATGAGGTCTGAGTCAACATGTCTTGGTATATCACTGAATCCATATTCTCTTATAGTTTCGGATTTACAGAGTATCGTATTACCTTTCACTTCTTTAACATTTTTGAATTGGAAATCCATTCTTCTTTGCCCGACCATATTATCTTCTTCCAGATAAAAGAAGAAAGCATTCTTGCCAACTATACTTGCTCCTGTATAACGTATTCCTATATAAAGGTCTATTAAAAAGTATGGGAAATAGTAATCATCATCATCCATTTTTATAACATAATCATGTGTAATTTCATCTACACATTCATTCAAGCATTGACCAAAGGAAACATTTTTACTTTCACTTAAAATTTTCAAATCAAAATCCGCCATCTCTAACAATGCATCTTCTTCTGACACATTCAATTTATATCCATGTGTTAGTAATATGACTTCCAGGTTAACATTGTACTGTGAGTTCAAATTTTGAATTAATCCACTTAAACTCTCTTTCCTTTTAGTGGTTACAATCACGCTGATATCAGCTTTGCAATTCGGAGCTGACGATTGATCTTTGAAAACATCCAACAGGCTTCCAGTAAAAATATATGTATTATTTATAAATAACTCCCTGGTTTTTTTCAATACTATTTTGTTCAAGTACATTTTGTTACTTACCAGCGTCCTGATTAAATCGGCAGTAATTTGATAGTCCTCTACCATTACAGATTTAGAATTTCGAATGATTTTGGGTGATTCTATAAATGAAAGTGTATTTTGGAGATTGGATACTACTTCAAGGTACTTAATCAATGTAATATCTATACTGCCATCATCGTGTATATAAAACATTTTACTTCGCTTGACCGTTTGAACCAACCTTTTAATCATTTCCCGGGAAACGGAATTGGGGCTTGCTTCGACTATCTTTGGTTTGAATTTATCATGATATTGTATAATTTCATCAGAATGTGTGAGTTTGTTCGGTTTAAAATATGTTATATCGATTTCATCAGTGTTATTCGCTGGGTTTATATTTAGTTCGTCCAGAATTATCGGCATAAATACCCTGTTATCTTTGATGATCGGCATGGTTGCATTATAATCAATAATCACACCCGGATAATGAGAAAGCTCCAACGGGATGTTTCTGTCTATGGCTGATACAATAACAACATTTACTTGCAACTTGTTAAGCTCGGAGAGTAAACTATTGTAATTCTTATCAAACCACTCACTGTCATTTTCATATACATAATCTTCAATGAATACAGTTTGGATATTTTTAGTACTAATGATTTTTTCAAAATTACTAATAGTTAACTGGAAAAGATTAAGTTTTTTCGAAAGGATTTCTTCTGTTACATAATTAGATACAATTCCTACATTTTCATTCTCAGATAAGCTCGGAAAACTTAGATGCCGGCTCTTGTCCATATACTAAACACCACCGCTATTTATTCTTACTCTTTTTTGCAATTATAACTTTATTTTATCACTGTTGCATCTAACTTATAATGATTATCTGAATTCTATTTATACATCTTAGCTGCTTTTTTAATATAAAATACAATTCGCGAATTTTACATAGCCAGCAAAAGGAAAATATTGATTCTAAATCTTTTTTTATTCTACTAAACAGTTCAATTGTCTCTTTATTATACTAGTTTATGTTCACTTTTACACTATCAGTTTCCTTCATTTTACTATGCAGCTTCTCGATCAAGTACATATTTTTTGTGCTCATGATTTACCGATTACAATAGCACGTATTATTGTACAATGAATAATCATGAATAGAAAAAAGCAAAGTGCTTTGCTGCACACATGAACTGTGATTATCGATTATCTATGGATTGACCATAACAAAGTTAAAATAGCAAACGAACACAGCTATCACTTACATCTCTGCAAAGTCTACCTTCAGATAGTATATTTAAACACTAGAATACGTTAAAATATTTGTATAGTATTTATAAATTACCAGAACTTCTTAGAGGTGAAATCTTGAATAATATTGATAAAGTAAGTAATAACAATCATTTTGGTTACACATTTTTCGTAAATCAGTTAGGTGCTGTAGGTGATGGTAAAGCTGATGATACTAAACCACTTGAGCAAGCCATTCAACAAGCTTTACGAGTAAATGGCACAGTGATTTTAACTCCAGGCAAAACCTATAGAATTACTAAACCACTTTCATTTAAAGGTGGTAATAAGTCAGTTAAAATAAATTCTAACTGTAATGGCCCGGGAAAACCTAAAATTCTTTTTGATATAAAAAATGGACTGGCAATGAATTTTTCGGGTGAGGTATCAGGTAGTTCAAAGAATCTTATTTATAACGAAAAAGCTGGCTCTAAATTTATTTCTTTAAATGATATGGATGATATAAAACCAAGACAGCTTTGTGAAATGAGTTCAACTAAATCCTGGTATCATGATCCCAGACCACCAGCTAACCCACCTTATACATGGGTTGGTTATAATATCGGAAAGTTAATTGATGGCTCAAAAGATACGATAACTTTACCAGATAAATTTGATCCTAAACCTGAAGATGTGCCAGGTAGACACTTTACAATACTTGATGGAAAGAACAAAGGATTTTCAGCAACAGTTACAGAATATGATGGAATAACTAAAAAAGCAAAATTCACTCCAGAAATGCCAAATGAAATTGTACCAGAAACTTCTTACATTTTTCCCCAAGCATTTAAAGGAGAGTTAAATGTTGTAGAGCGTACTTTAGAATCTAAAGTAGAACTTAGAAATATTCTTTTTGATGGATATCATATAACTAATGATTCCAATGGTCCTCCAAAAGAAGTAGTTACTGTTAACTTTTTCAATCCTATATCTGTTTTAATTGAAAATGTTGATTTTGACTGGGTGCCCAGTGATAAATTCAGTCAATTTGAAATGATTAGAGTTTTATACGGGATAGATTGTATTTTTAGAAATGTAACTATTAATAATGCGAGACGAATCGGTTTTCAAATTGAACGTTCCTATAATACTCTTATAGAATCATGTAGTGTAAGCCATTCTAATAACAATTTCTTAGGCTATGGTGTAAACATTCAAAACTCAACTCATTCTATGATACAGAACTCTTGGTTCTGGGGATGTCGACGAGGGGTCGATTTTGATAGTGTAAGAGATTTTGATAATGCTTATCCAAGTAGGTTGGGTACTGTTGATTCATGTATAAACTATGGTGGAGGGGTTAGAGAGCCAAACCGTCCAAAAGAAGCACCCTGGTATCCAGAGGGAGATTATGAAGAGACAAAAGCACGAAACTTTGGTTTTGGCAGTCATGGTCCTGCAGATCACATGACTTATAGTAACAATACTATTATTAATACTTATCGTGGTATTTTTCTTCGTGGAACTAATGAGAGAGTCATAAATAATAAGTTTATTGGCAAAATGGAGGAATGTATTGGCATATGGTTCGGAGGCAACCATACCATTGAAGGAAATGAATATATTCATCCATCTATGTCAGGCGAGCTTGATTTTAATGAGAATTATAGAGAAGTTTTAAATTTTGACGGCAATAATTTTAATGTGGATTTACCGAAAAGATTTATCGGGATTGCAATTTTGAATCATGCTCCAGTAAATTATCAAAGAGGTTTTATAACTGTTAAAAATAATATAGCAAGAGGCGTTCGTAAAGAGTTCTTTTATCATCAATGGAGTGCAGGTAAGTATATGGAAGACATATCATTGGAAGATAACCATGTTGTTATTTGGCCTGAACACGAAGATGATATAGTACATTTCGTTAATAGCAATCATTCAGGAGAAATAAGAAATTTTCTTGATAAGAACAATTATATCAACGTGAAGACTGGTAATTTCTATCCCTATAGGGAAAGAAATCGGCTGACAGAGAGCTGTACACTGATTCCAGCTGACTCCAATAAAAGAGTATGGTATCAGAAAAATAACAAAGAAATACGAACAACATCAGGTTTTAAATTGGCTGAAGTTCCACAATTTAACCAAGGCGTCCAACTAGGTCATATATCTGTTCGACCATATTCTAAAATGAGCAAGTTTAATTGTAACTTTGAGAGCAGTGCCAGCCTTTCTGATAATGAAGGCAGAATAGTAGTAGCACTGTTCCGCGGCGCGACCTGTATTACATCTAAAATATTTTACTCACCTGCTAAAAACATGCCAATAGATATTTCATTTAATTTTATAGATAAACCAGTTATGCATAAAAAAGTAACTTACTCAGTAAGAATTGGCATTATATCAGATAATGAAAGCGAAGTAGTTGTCAACGATAAAAGTTTTAATTTAGGTGGTACTACTGGGACATTACTTACTGTTAGAGAGCTTGCTTAAAGATCAATATCTTCAAAGCTAATAAAAGTTGTGTGAGTATTGCAGACTATCTTTATAGTTAACCCATTATCAAGACACCTATCTTATAAAAATAAGGTAGAGCCCAATTTTTATTCTATCCCTCTCTTACAGATTATGTCTTTCCGATGTCAAGGCACACTGTCCTTGACATCGGAAAGATAATTGTAAAAAGAAGGAGAATAACCCAAGAAAAATCTGTACCACAATAGGTAAGTATAGTTTAGCAGTATAAGACGATGGTATCGAAAATTGAGTTTTATGGTATATTAACTGGCTTTATTGATGAAGTTGTAAATTTCTATTTCAATCTATCTTGTGAATCATTATTTGTAATAAAACTTAAAATTTTATCATCAAAGAATTCATTATAATCACCATAAAGATTGATGATATCTGTTATATATTGTTTGGCCATTTCTTTATCATATGCGGGAACCTGTTCATACTTTTTAAAGTACCAGTTTCTTAGATAAAAATTAAACTTTACGTTCATATACTCCTCTATAAGGTTTTCTTCAACTAAAAACTTAATTCTTTCTTGTTCCACTTTATAAAACTTCTCGAAAAATTTATGCGTGACTGTGTTCGTAATGGATCCTTCTACAAAAGCATAATATGAATGTATCATGTGATCGACTACTTTGACTTTACTGCAATGTAATAAAAGCTGTTGAAAATAAAGTGTGTCCTGTCCTGCGGCTGCTTCGACCATGCTGATATTATTTTCTGTTATAATATTCTTTTTCACAATCAAACCCTGGATACTCTGAACAGTCAGATTAGTTTTTATCAATGCATTTCTAGTGTCAGTAATTACATCACTGTTTAAAGCCCGCCTTATCTTAGTAGAGTACCTGATGGCATTCCTTTTCTCATTATCTTCACGGATAATGTCACCTACTACCATATCAAGTTCCGGGTCGGAATGTATTTCATCCAAAAGAATTGAATAACCATCGTCCACGGCTTCATTATCCGGGTCAAGGTAAGTGATTAGATTTGTAGTCGCCAGGTAGACTCCTTCATTCCTTGGCCTTGAGGCACTCCCTGAACCAGTCTCAAATCTTTTGTAAATAATTTCATGAGTAGATCTTATATCTTCGATAATTCTTAAAGTTTCATTGTCCGTACTTCCATCATCCACAAAGATAATTTCCAAATCATTAAAACATTTTAGTCTTTTTAAAGAGCTGAAACATTTATATTTCAAATACTTCCCATTGTTATGTATAGGTACTATAACGCTCAATTTCTTATCTTGTTTATTAGAGTGAGCTGTATGCCTATGATATTGTATATCCAGCTTTTGCGTAACTTCCGGGAGCTTTAAGAAAGAATTGTTATAAGTCACATGACCTATTCCCAAAAAGAGTATAGGAAATGCTAAACTATGTTCTAAATCATATCTGATATCATTCATTATTCCATGAAAATCAGATTCTAACTTGTTGTCATTATTTAAATAGACATTACTTTCATACCCTGGTAATACACTAAGCATATTATAAGGTTGGATGAACTTTTGATTTAATCTGGTTTTATAGATTCTTTCTAAAAAGTTCAGAATTGTATACTTGAAGAGAACCGTATTTCTATTTTCATTGATAACATCAAATGCCTCATCATCACTGAGTGGTTCTATCCAATTCAGGTTATCTGTAAGATTCAAAATCACCGATGGCAGTATGTTATTGATTTTAAAATTATAATTTGAGAACACAATTTTAGAGTTTGCCGCATAGTATATTACTTTATATAATTGACTGGTATCATAGGGCTTATTGGAAAACACATAGACATAAGAATGTTCTTCCAACAATTTAGAAGATAAGTGATCAGTTTCAACAATGTTTACGTTATTAAAATCTATATCAGGAAAGTAGGAATCTTTTTCTACTATTATAGTCACGTGATTAAATTTTGGCAGCATTTTCAACATTGAGTTTATATTTTTATTATAAAAACTTGTTAATCCATCATATAAAGTTAAGTCGATAATAATATTACGGTTGATTTTATTAGAATATAAATGAAAATCTTCTAAATAAAGAAAATCATCGATAAAATGCTTATCTTCTTTATCTAAAAGATGTTTTAGTTTTGTAAAGTGATTTTGAGTTAAATAAACAGGTATATCATGAATATTTATTTGCTGCTGAAACAGTGAATACCATTTGACATTTGAAACAACGTGAATAATATCAATTTCTTTACTTTTAGCTTGTGAAGCTATATTTTTATAGCATTCGATGTAGAATATTAATTCTTCTTCGTTCATTTCATCAAATTTTGGCTCGCTTAAAATAACTATTTCAACATCATCATTTAATTCATAAGCCAGAATATTTTTATCTATAAGGGATATCTCATCATATATTAATGAGTTTTCTAATGTATAAATTTTCGTCTCTGAAATATTCATACCTTTAGAAAAAATAGATTTTTTGTAAAATATTTGGTTACTATTATGATTCAAATCTAATAATTTACTCAGTTTCATTTAATTCACCCAAATACCTTTTTATAAATAATGATTCAAAATCACTACTAATACTTAAATTGTCCTTTACTGTTTCCTTAATTTTCATCTCATTCGACAGTTTGTTTTTAAGGGATTTGTTTTCAGTTTTAAGAAACATCAATAAATCTAACAGTTCAGCATTATCAAAATAAAATTCATCATCTTCTAAGTTATTAGTTTCAACTTCACTGTATACCCAATATTTTTTTCCCTTTTTCTTAACTTTAACTTCATTAAGGTTTTTATAATATGCGAGTACTTCTACAGTGGTTGCCTCTGATAATTGCTCTTTCACTTCTTCAAAATAATTATTAGTATATAAAGCTGTATCGGCATCCAATTTTATTTTTGTATTATTCCCAGCTGCTGTTAGTATAGAAAAATCATTCAGTAAAGCAGGGATAAATATCTGACTGTTACCCACAATATTGACAATTAACCCTTTTGAATCTTTATACTCAAAATAATATCGAGCTTCTAGCAAATGATTTATAAATTCGTTTTCAATATCACTATATTGGTAATAGCTAAAAGGAATGCTATTCAGGTGGGTACACTTACCTATTTTTTTAGGAATTCTAATTAAACGGATTGAGTGTTCCAATAAAACCCAGCCTAACACCATATCCTTATTCTTTACTTTGTAATATACTCGACTTTTATAATTTCTTCTTCCAACAACCTCAATAATTTTACCGTTCAGTTGATTGATCAAACCTGTCACTTTCTGAGTATCAAGGTTATCATAAATGAACTTTGTTCCTTTTTCATTACATAAATATAATTTAGATTGCGTATATTTAATATCTTTTTCTTGTATATTTAAATTAGTCAAATCCAATTTATTTAACACCTACATTTATTCGGCTGATATTATTTATAACAAAATTACCAGATCCCTTTATCTTAAAGGTCAACCGTAATTTTATATCATCTTCCTTCAGCCTGATTAGTTGATTTCTCATAGTCACTTTTGTCATTCCATTTTTCCCGACGTTATTATAATGAATAATATATGGGATAACCTCAACATCGCTACTTGTTTCAATCCCCAAATCTAAATAAAACCCGATAATATTATTTACATCAACAAAAGATTTCTCAGGAATTTCTGCAAATTTGTTGTTTAGAGTTAAATAAGACATATATAAGGTTTTAATTTTATTTTTTTTGACATAAACTATGAAACCTGTTTTAGATGATTTACTATTTAAAGGAGGTGAAGGATAATAAAAAAGTTTTGCTTCCAGCGGATAAGTATATCGATTGTTTTGTTTGGATATTCTGGAATAAAAGTTATGTGGTCTAATTTCCTTTTCAAATACTTCTTCATATTTAGATTGGTATTTGATTATATCCATCTTAATTTCCCCTCAGCTCTTCATTAATGATTTTACTATAATATGTATGATAATTTTCTACCTGAAGTTGATACTGAAATAATATCGAATCTATCACTAATTCATTTAGATCCTTGAATTCTTTTTCTCTTATAATCTCATCAAAATCGGTGGCATCACTGTCAATCCATAAGCTGGTATTCTTGTATTTAAATCTAATTTTATTTTCTGATGGCATTATATACATGCTTTTAAATAATTTATCAGATGCTTTAAATGATTTATAAGGTTTTGTCATACCACTGTTTTTATGCGCTGTTGTTTCTTTGATGATTTTGAAATTTGATTTTGATGCATGCATATGATTAATATTTTCCGGTTCTACAAAACCAATTATTTCATCAACCAATATCAAAGTTTCATATATTTTATTATTAAAAACTACATACTGATCTGAATATACAACTTTATCTCTATTCTTTTTTAAATATTCATATTCTATATCCAAATGTCTATTCAGTTCATTTTCTATTTTAGCTGAAGCATCAATTTTCACCTGCTGTCTAATTTTAGGAATGGTTAAAATACTATCCACTGGAGTTATAACGCCGCTTACACCATTAGGCAACTCGACTTTAAAACTTATACTTTCGTTATTTTGATGTATTTCATGAACCTTTAGCATTTGATATTGAACATCAGATGATCGAGACAATATTAATGTTTCATTATAGTTTTGATAAATATTTATATTACTTTTCTCAATTATTAATAAATAAAAATATGGTCTGTGATTATTAAAACTATCTATTGTAAACTGATTTAATCTCATCTCAATCATCCTTTAATTACATTAACTATAATATACATGCCTTCATAAGTTAAAATACTATGAAAGATTATGTTCTTTATTCAGCTTTTCCAGATATTCCTGAACTTCCAACTCATATTTAGGATTAAACTGATCATATAGAGCAATGATATCCAAAAACCTTTTTTCTGCTTCAGGTTTATCCGCTTCTGCAACACGCTCAAGTCTCGGCATATACCACTTTCTGATATAGAAGCTCAGTCGCTCTTCCAAATATA
>Ga0079226_10000705_pt1 | contig 24275 bp, 15 predicted proteins | sample Poulit2014_FD_76345 | JGI IMG/M metagenome (GOLD analysis project Ga0079226, IMG submission 76345) | Agricultural soil microbial communities from Georgia to study Nitrogen management - Poultry litter 2014 | ecosystem: Environmental > Terrestrial > Soil > Agricultural land | place: USA: Georgia...
CGACCGTCGGCCCGGCCGAACTGACCAATCGCCCCGTTACCAGCGTGGGGAATGCCCTGCAGGGAACCATGGCCGGGGTCACCGTTACTGCAGCGAATTCCGGACAGCCCGGACGTGATGCCGCAACCATCCGGGTGAGGGGTGTTGGCACACTCAATAATGCGGGGGCGATGGTGGTTGTTGACGGGATCATCTCCACCATGAATAATGTCAATCCCGACGATATTGAAAGCATTTCCGTCCTGAAAGATGCAGCTTCGGCTGCCATCTACGGCTCCCGTGCCGCGAACGGTGTGATCCTGATCACGACAAAGAAGGGCAAAAGAGGAAAAACGAATTTTACTTATAATAACTACTTCGGTAAACAAAGTGCCACCGGCCTGTTTGATTTTCTACCTTCCTGGCAAGCTGCCGATCTATATAACCAGGCGCTGGTCAATGAAGGAAGGCAACCGAGATATACCGAAGACGAAATTTCTAAATTCCGGGATGGATCAGACCCCTTTAATTACCCCAACACCGATTGGTTGGACCGGGCGTATCAGGGTAACGGCCTCCAACAGAACCATTACGTTGGTGTGAACGGAGGGAACGATAATACACGCTATATGCTTTCATTGGGGTATTATGGACAGAACGGTCTGATGGAAAAGACAAATGCCAAGCGGTACACCACCCGTTTCAATCTTCAAACAGATGTAAACGACAAGTTGAGCGTTCATGGCAATCTGGCATACACATACTCTCCATTGGAGGAACCTCAATCCAGTATGCCGGGGGTGTCAGGCTTTACGCAGGTAGTGAGGCAGATAAATCGTATCGTACCCATGATTCCTTATAAATATGAAAACGGTCAGTATGGAAACATCAGCGATGGCAACCCATTGGCCTGGCTTGAATCTCCATCTTTTAACCGGGAAAACTATTACGATTTTGCGGGCAACGTAGGTGGGGATTGGGAGATCATTAAAGGCCTTCACTTCAAACCAACCTTGGGCTTTGTGACATCTACTGCACAGAACAAGACTTTTATTGCAGATATCCAATATTACAATGCCGCCGGCGACAAGACCTTTTATCAGGGGCCGAATAAGTTGACAGATAAGAATACGACGTTTCGACGGACTACTGTCCAGGGTTTGTTAGATTATGACAAAAGTTTTGGCGAACATAATTTCAAGCTGCTCGGAGGCTATTTTCAGGAGCTGACACAATACACGGAAAACAGCGCCTATAGACAAAGGTTCCTGAACAATGAGCTGAGTGAAATAAATCTGGGTTCAACGGCCGGCCAGGTAGCCACCGGTTACGGTTATGAAATGGCGTTACGTTCCTTTTTTGGCCGCTTAAATTACGACTTTGCCGGCAAGTACCTATTTGAGGCCAGTCTGCGTTACGATGCCACATCCCGCTTTGCGCCGGAAAACCGTTGGGGCGCTTTCCCTTCTTTTTCCGCAGGATGGAATCTGCATAAAGAAGCATTCTTTGAGCCTTTGAGCGAAATCGTCCATACCTTGAAAATCCGCGGTTCCTGGGGCAAGCTTGGGAACCAGGAGGTAAAGGCCAATGCTGACTTCCCCAGCTTCCCATACTATCCCTACATAACCGTAATCAGTTCGGATCAGAATTACACATTCGGCGGTACCTCCTCCTCAATCGCAACAGGGGTGGCCCCAACCAGCGGTGCGAATGCCCATCTCCGTTGGGAGAGCACAACAACCTATGGAACGGGGATCGACGCATCCTTTTTACAGGGAAAATTGGATCTGACCGTCGATTGGTTCAATCGGAAAACGAATGATATCATACTGGATGTACCGGTAAGCGGTGTATATGGCTTATACCCACCGGTAAGAAATGCCGGTGCCGTACAGAACAAAGGTTGGGAATTTCTTGTGGGATACAAAGACAGTAAGGGGGACTTTTCGTACAATGGTTCCTTTAACGTGTCCTTTATCGACAACAAAATCACCGATCTATATGGTACGGGGCCATATCTGACGGGCACCACCATACAGGAGGCCGGGTATCCCATCAGTTCATTATATGGATATATAGCGGACGGTATTTTCCAATCGGAGCAGGAGGTCGAAAACCATGCTTTCCAAAGTGATCGTACGGCCCCGGGCGATTTAAAGTACCGGGATATAGACGGAAACGGTGTGATCGATAGTGATGATAGACAGTATCTGGGCAACTATTATCCGAAGACTACCTTCGGTTTAACGTTGGGAGGATCTTATAAGAACTTTGACCTCATGGTATTCTTTCAGGGGGCGGCGCGCGTAAATACCTATCTGGAAGGTAAGTTAGGACAGGTAAGTGACGCCGCCGGAAAGCCTACTTCGGCGCTGTTAGACTCATGGACACCTGAAAATCCAGATGCATCACTTCCCCGGATTCTTTATTCGTATACGCAAAATAACGCCATCGATAACCCTTCTTCTTTCTGGGTAAGGGACGCTTCTTATCTCCGTTTAAAAAACCTGCAGATAGGGTATAGTTTCACCAATCTGGTGAAAAAACTGGGTGTCAGCCGGGCGCGTATCTACTATAGCGGACAGAATATACTGACATTCAGCGGGCTCTATGATTGGATTGATCCCGAAGCTTCTTACAGTAGCGGTATTTACTATTATCCGCAGGTCAAAGTACACACCCTCGGTTTAAATGTTACCTTTTAATCCCTTTGAAATGAAAAATTCACTTATCATATTATCCCTTTTTCTGGCCGTGCTACTCGCTGGTTGCCAGAAAAATTTCCTCGACAGAAATCCACAGGATGCCTATAGCAATTCGTCCCTATGGTCCTCTGAAAGCGACGCGCTCGCGGCGTTGAACGGTTGTTATAGCAGTTGGGATGACGGTTACCATGTGCTTTATATGGACGGTGTTTCTGACAATGTCTATAGCCAATATTACTGGGAAGGCTATACCAGTCTGGGCAACGGCAGCGCCAGTCCATCGGACACGTGGATCAGTGACCGGTGGACTCCCTCGTACGCAACCGTGCAGAAATGCAACTGGTTTCTGGAAAATGTGGACCGCACTCCTATGGACGAAACCTTAAAAACCAGAATGAAGGCCGAAGCACGTTTTCTGCGGGCCTACCAATACTATACCCTGACCCAACTCTATGGGGATGTGCCTTTGGTAACCCGGACACTCAGTCAGGACGAAGCCAATGCCGTAAGCCGGACACCCATTGCAGCGGTTCAGCAATTTGTTCTTGACGAAATGGCTGCAATCGCAACGGACCTACCTGTCAGCTATTCAGGAAATGACATCGGCAGGATTACCCATGGTGCTGCATTGGCGTTGAAAGCCCGTTTGGAGTTATATACCGGGCAGTTTGCCGAGTGTGTTTCCACCAGTGCGAAGGTGATGGAGCTGGGTTATTCGCTTTTTCCTTCCTATCAGGATCTTTTCCGGATACAGCATGAAAACAACGGCGAGGTCATTTTGGATATCCAATATAGGGAAAACGACTATTCCAATGGCAATATTGGCATAATGCCCTCTTCGACGTTTGGAGGCTGGGGTTCGCTCAATCCTACGCAGGCACTCGTAGACGCCTATGAGATGAGCAACGGAAAAAGAATTGATGACCCCAGCTCCGGTTATGATGAAAATGAACCCTACAAAAACAGGGATCCCCGTCTTAGCGCTTCCATCGTGTATCCCGGACAGCTGTATGAAGGGAAATATTACAACCCGATAGAAAGGAGCTCGGGCGACTATTATAATGGGAATAACAATTCCAAAACGGGATATCTGTATAAAAAGTTCACCTCCAATCTATCGGACTATCCCGATCTGTGGAATACCGGGTTGAACATGATCCTGATTCGGTATGCAGAAATTTTGCTGACGTATGCCGAAGCAAAGATTGAAACGGGCGCTATCGACAACAGCGTGTATGAAGCACTTGATGCCGTCAGGCAGAGGGCGGGGATGCCCAAGGTAGACCGTTCCGTCTATGCCGATCAAGCTACGCTACGCGAACTGGTGCGGAGAGAACGGCGTGTGGAGCTCGCACTGGAGGGGTTGCGCTGGTTTGATATTAAGCGGTGGGCTATCGGTCCGGAAGTCCGGCAAGGGACGGTATATGGTACCCGCCTTGGCACGGTTAATCCACAGAATGGCGCATTGACGCTATCGGGCGATCATGTAGAGGCCGAGTCAAGGACCTTTTCCGACAGAGATTACCTTTGGCCGATCCCGAGAAAGGAGACAGATGTAAATAATAATCTGGGACAGAACCCCGGATATCCGAACTAGACTATTCCATGCCATCAGTGGTCTGTGTTTACTTCCACTGATGGCTTTTACATTTATATATTTTTTATCATTAGCGTCCGATAAAAATTAAAACTACTTCTTTTTTATTTTTATCTAACTCATTATCAAATCATTTTGCTTTTTGTTTTTTCATTTCTGAAAACCAAGCTGTCAAAATAAAGTTAATTGCTCTGTTTGGTTTCTCTCAATAATCCAGTCTTTTTCGGGGTTTTCCAGGAATTTCATCAGATTGATATAGTTGAACAAATGTATTTTGCAAAAGCTCACTAAGTTTGAAAATGCCCAATGCCGTTTCAATCTCTTTTTTATTACTATCAGTAGAAGATTTACGATCAATACGCAGTAAATCTGTATTTTGATGGCATTTTCATTGTCTCCCAAAAAATATTTTAAAGGAAAATTTTGTTTCAACTGCTTAAACAGCAGCTCAATTTGCCATCTAATTTTGTAAAGAGCAGCAATCAAGTCGGCTCTCATATCAAACAGATTGGTCAAAAACTCAAATTCCCTTTTATTAACGCGGTCATAGAAAACCACTTTCCGGAGTCTTAGTTTTGCACATTCTTTGCCATTTTTCACATCAACTTCTATAATTTCATCCTTTAAAACACCGCTGTGAATATGCTCTTTAATGTCTAATTCTTCAATATTGACATATGATGCATTATCTTTTATCCGTGTTACAAATCCCGTTTTATGCGCTGTAAATTGCGCAAAAGCCTTGTAGTCATTGTATCCTTTATCGAAAACGTAAACGGTATCTTCATCGCAATTGAGTTTGTCCAAAAACTGATGGTCGTGTTTTTTAGCATTGCTGAACCAAACCAAACTAGGAACGACTTCATCGGCATTGACAACCGTATGAACCTTGATCCCGCCTTTCTTTTTGCCTGTTTTGGGTTTTCTGCCAACACCCTCTAGAATATCCTTAAACAAGCTGATAGTCGTGCTATCAAAGATTTTTACCTGCTTTTTAATCACACTTTTAATCCGGCTGTCCGATATAAATTTGCCATATTGCCGGAGTAGCCCATGATAAATATTCTCAAAAACCAAAACATCTCTTTTCCTGTTCGCATCTGACAAAGTACTTCTTTTTGGAATATGACTTAATTGAAAACCCGAGGTTTTTCCCGACAAACCGAGCATTGCCCCCGATACCTCCCTCAGGGAGGTACACTTTGAAAACGAACAAAAAAGCATACTTATCAAATGATCTTTAGTCTTAAATCGCTTGGTATAGCGATCTGAATTGCAATTTTTGACTTCTCTTTTGATAAGAGAATCATCAATTAAGGAAATCAGCTGTCCGAAAACGGATTTTGTCGAAAAATGACTATTTTTACCCATAGTAGTTTAAAGTGTGGTTACTTCAAACTTACTAAAAATTAGAGTAGTCTGAAAAGACTACTCTTTTTATCGGACAACAATGATTTTTTATGATGAAGATAACATGTTGGCTGGTCGCCATGATCAGCTTGGTCAGCCCTTTCATGCTCGTTGGAAGCGAGAACCCTCCAACCAGGGAGCTCCTTGACATGAACACCCATTGGGCATTTCATGAGGGCGACGCCAAGCAGGCGGCAAGCATGACATATGATGACCGCGACTGGGAGGCCGTAAGCATTCCACATGTGATGCGCATCGAACGGAAACACAATGGTGGAGAGGTGTATCAAGGTATAGGCTGGTACCGCCGTTATTTCCGCCTTTCTGATCATTATCGGAAAAAGCGGATTACACTTCATTTTGAAGGTGTACAGACGAATTGCCAGGTATTTCTAAATGGAAAGAAGATTGCGGAGCATGCAGGGGGCTACCTCGGTTTTGTAGTGGATATTACCGACCACGTTCGGTTTGATGCAGACAATTTACTGGCCGTCCGTGTCAGCAACGCCGATGACGAACGGACACCTCCCGGTAAACCGATGCGAAAGCTCGACTTCAATTACTTCGGTGGCATCTATCGGGATGTGAAATTATTGATTACCGATAAGACCTATATTTCGGATCCGTTGGAGGCCAATATTGTCGCAGGCGGTGGTATCCTGGTAAGTTACCCAGAGGTCTCCAAAGCACGCGCCACGATTGACTGCCGCACGCATATTATAAATAGCCATACGGATTCTCCGGCTGCTTTGCGCCTGGAAACCTTGCTGTTGGACAGCGCTGGACATGTGGTGTCACAAACACGCAGCAGCGCTGACTTACTGTCCGATGGCGACTCTACTTTTCAGCAACGGCTCCACCTGCAGAATCCTAAACTATGGCATCCCGATCATCCTTTCCGCTATCGGCTTGTTTCACGTGTTTATGACCATGAGCGATTGGTGGATGAAGTGATCACCTGGATCGGGATCCGGAGATTTGACTTTCTTTCACGATCGGGTAAGGCGGATGGCTTTTATGTGAACGGCGAAAAGCTCTTCATCCGTGGGGCAAACCGCCATCAGGCGTTCCCCTTCATCGGTGATGCCGCCAGTAGCTCCATGCAATACCGGGATGCCTTGCTACTTAAAAAAGGTGGTTTTAATGCCGTACGGGCGGCACATTATCCGCCCTCGCCAGCCTTTTTGGATGCCTGCGATGCCTTGGGGATTCTGGTGGTCGAATGCCAGCCCGGATGGCAGTTTTTCGGTGAAGATCCGGTTTTTGTAGAACGCAGTTACCGGGACATCCGGGATATGATCCGTAGGGATCGGAACCATCCCTCCATTTTTCTATGGGAGACCTCGCTCAATGAATCTCCTACGCCCTCTTCCTGGATGAGAAAGGCAGTTGAAATAGCACATAACGAATTGCCGGGTGATCAGCTGTTCACCGCAGATGATCTGAATGACCGGAGCAAACCATACTACGATGTGTTCTACAAAGTAATCAATCCAGATGGATCTGATCCTCTGCCGGGGAGTCCCTCCCTCACCAGAGAATGGGGTGACGCCTGGTTTGCCGATCCTACCAAAGAAAATGGATTGAGAGCCTCCAGAATTTACGGAGAGAAAGGCTTGATAAATCAGTGTATTTTGCGACAGCAGGCCCTTAATGGAGAAAAGGAAGAATCGCGTGGCGGTTACTGGGATCACGCCGGTTTGGACGCAAACCCCCGCATAAGTGGATATTTCCTTTGGAGCTTCAATGATTATACCCGAGGGTACGATCCCGTTACCGCATTTAGCGGTGTTGTCGATCTGGACCGGTATCCTAAATTCGGGTATTACCAGATGAAAGCCATGCAAGATGCCCGAAATGCAAGCTATGGCCCTATGGTGCATATTGCCAGTTACAATGCAAGAAAGGACCTGGATGCTACTATTCTGGTGTTTTCCAATTGCGATACCGTCCTGCTATTCAGAAATGGAAGGCTTGTTGGTGAAAAGGACAGGGCGTCCAATTCTGTTACGGCCCCTTTTGTTTTCGACAAAGGGGGAAGCCCTTATTTCAGTTTTGCTCTTGGCAGTTATCAGCAAGGCGAATTACGGGCGGAAGGAATACTGGACGGCAAAGTGGTCTGCACCCACCGTGTGGCAACGCCCGGACAGCCCCATCATCTGGAAATTGATATAGCAGACCAGGGTATTGCACCGATTGCGGACGGCTCAGATATGGTTCCTGTCTATGTTAAGGTTTGTGATGAAATGGGGATCTTAGTAAGTGGAGGCCCCCAGGCCAACGGAGTCCCTATTGAACTGACCCTCTCCGGAAAAGGAGAGCTTATAGGTGGCAACAGTGTATGGGCAGGGATTAACCCACAGCTTACAGAGGGAGGTATAGTCTATGCACTTATACGTACTGTACCCGAAGCCGGGAAGGTCACTATACAAGCGCATAGCGAGGGGCTCCTTCCAGCGAAGGCTGAAATGGAAACGCTGCCGCGTACTACACGTCCCGTGCCAGACGGCAAGTATCCCGCTTGGACCAGTAAGTATAGGACGCAACATCGAAAAGCTACCGATACGATAGCGTCAAGTACCGCGCTGGCTACGATTGATCTTTCACAGGCTTCGGTTCAGATCAACGGTTCCGCCACAGCGTCGGCAGAAGCCATCCATGATGGAAAACTCTCTACTTCCTGGCAGGCCATGCAAGCGACGCTTCCCTTCACGATGTTAATCGACCTAGGGAAAAGTTACGATCTGGAAGCCTACCGTATTTACTGGGGCAAGGATAGTGATTGGTATACTTATTCACTGGAACTATCTCCTGATGGCCATAAGTGGTTTCCTATAGAAAACCACCGTTCCGGCTCCGGACAGGATTATGGTATTAAGGCGTTGACGCAAAGCGACATCCGTTATGCCCGCCTGGTTATCGAAGGTATCCGCCCGGAGAACAGCACCGTCAAGATGCGGGAGATCGAGTTTTTTGAAAGAAAAGTCAACTAGTAGTGTCAAAACGGTTTTGGTCTGTTTTTAAGGCCAAAACCGTTATTGATCCGTTTTAGTAAAGTCCCAACTCGGCAATCGCTGCAAACTGCTCTCCATCCCAAGCTTCGCTAGCTACCACCTTTAGATATCGCATGGAAATGGGGTTTGCAAAATCGAGGTATTGCGGACCATTAAGGTTCGGTACTTCATAATTTCCGGCATCACTGAACGTGGTTCCATCTATACTATATAATACCTGTATGTTTTTAACTGCACGCGAGAGGCCGTTGCGATGTGTATAACTCAATCCACTCGCCATATGCGTGGCACCAAGGTCAATGACCAGCTCATGCGGAAAACTCATTTCATTGCTTGACCATCTCGAATGCCAATACGTGGATGTACTGCCATCAATGACGTTTGCGGCCGCGCCATCCTCACTGGCTGTTTCTTCGGAACTGAAAGTGTGCATTTGCCAATCCTGTTTGTTCAGCTCATCGCGTGTGCTGAAATTTATTATGGGGATGTTATTCTCGAACCGGTAATTATATGTAAACGTCGAGATAATCCCGTTCTCATGCACCAACCGTAGCCTTAAATCATAAAGCGTGTCAGCCTTATATTGCAGATCGGCAGTTTTCATTTCAACGTAAAAACTGTCTGTACCGATAATTTTTGATTCCCAGGTAATGGCATTGTAATCACCTCCTCCCTCAGGATCATTATAGCATGCAAGGCTGTTCACTTTATTGGATGCATGCAATTTTCCTGAAACAATGATCGACTCTTTACCCGCATCATAGCTTGCGTGAATCCGGTCAATTCCTGCCGTTGCATCATCGTAGTAGATTTTGCTATCCTTATTGAAAATTTGATTCGCATTCAGAATCGCAGCGTCGGCAGCTGTTAAGAGCGTGCCCGATCGCCCCAAAGTGAAATTTCCATAACCCATCAGTGCGGTACCAAGAGTTGATTTCTCAGAGAATTTTTCTGAATTATGGGGCAGGTTCAGGCCGTGTCCAAGTTCATGGGCCAGACCTCCGAACCATCCTGTAAACTGATTATCAGGCAAACCGATATTTTGAATGTCAAAATCCTCGTAATCCAGCGCATAGCACCATTTCCCAGTTCCATAGAATGGACCTCCACTTGCCGTGCCGTCCGGTTTAAACTCATAACGGGGGATAATTATCAGCGTATGATCGCTGGTGTTGTCTTCCGGATGTGCATCAAACCATGCATTTACCTCTTCGGCCACTGCTCCACTTCCGCCTTCATAAGGATATGCGCTTTTCGGCTTTGTGCCACGAATTGTAATGATCTTGACAAGGCTATCACTGTTGACGAACATACCGAAGGTTTTATCCGGATATCCATGACGTGTCATCTCATCCTTATAAAACTGCCTGATCCATAGCATGATTTTGCTAAGCCTATGTTGATAGCCCGGCAGTGTGTCCAGATCGCTAGGTACGAAATAGACAATGTTCAGATTTCGTTGGCGATCGCTGCTAAAGCCGTCTTCCGTATGTACATTACCGTCTTCTACGGGCTCAAAATTCTCCTTACACGCGGAGAGATAGCAGGTTGCCGCGAGCATAATTATAATTATTTTCTTCATTTTTTATATTATTAATTCCGGTTTTTAAAAGTTTTTGTCCAGTATCTCCTCATTGATGGAGACATGTGCAGCCCTAATGACAGCACAAACCGGTTACGGTAGGCGGACGTATGATACGTTCCCTGGATTTTTCATACATTTGTTTGGTTTTTTGGATTAATCAATAGCAGTTCATTCGATCCGAAACCCAATAGAGCCAGGGGTGGGCAAACACCTCTGGTTTTTTAGGCTTCGATTATCACGGTTTTTGTTTTATGTATTCAAGATGATCCTCCTTTCTTAAATGAATTGGAATTTTTCGTTTATCTTCACTATGGCCTGACCGATACTTAACCGATTATTTTTGAATCTCTCCTTATTCTATTCTCGCTCATATTATGTATGTACAAAAAAAAGATGTTTACCCCTAAAACGATGCGTAGGATTCTTGTCCTCGTTGAATAAGACCAAGGAAAAGGCTCTGATTTCCGGATTGTGGTTGCCATAGGTCGGATCGTTTTTTTCAGGTTCATATCACTGAATGGTTTCTTCATCAGCCATTCAGCGATCGTTACTTACGATTTTGGTATCGCTGTTTCGAACAGACATTCAGCGATAATCCAGTTGGTGTCGCCGGCATATAGTCTGTGAATATTGGTCAGCAATCCTCTACTGTCGTATAGCGTATACCCGTATGTATTGATGGTTTCTTCGATTTCAGTCTCGGTATAATCCCGGAGGTCGATATCGATTTGCCCGCTTTCTGCTTCTTCAAAGACAAAAGAGAAGTCTGAAATTTTTCTGCCCCGTTGTCCGGTATTGGGATCGGTGATGATCCAAGTGTTTAAAAGTTCCATATTCATCTGTTTTTATGCATATCCGATGGCACCTGCCGAACCGCAAGGAACGTGGAATAAATCGCAGTGGAATGAGAGTTTATGCCGCGAAATGTCCTTTCGGAGAGGGCATAAGGGCCATAACCTTTGCATATGTAAAGCAGGGAATACGGGACTGAATATAAGTTGTGGTATAAAGAAAATGAAGTCAATTGAACGGACTATAACAAGGAATGGATGTAGCGTTTTCGGCAGTTGGCCACCCCACTTTTGCGGCCTGCCTCGCTCCGCGCAGGCTCTTGCCCTATCGAGCGCTGCTTTTACGGTAAAAGGAGTCCTGATGTATCAACTGTCCCTACCAGTGGTGCAACACTATATAGGAATATATAACACGAGTTTTTAATACTCCGTGGCTTTTATTACTTTTAAACTATTGTTACAAAAATACAGATTTATCATGAACAAAGCAGATCTGATCAACCACATCGCAGGAGAAACGGGACTCACCAAGTCCCAGGCCGAAAGCTCCGTTAACAGCTTTACAGGCGCAGTCTCCAAATCATTGTCGAACGGGGAAGCGGTAACGCTTACCGGTTTCGGAACTTTTTCCGTAACAGAACGCTCTGCCCGTACCGGGCGCAATCCGCAGACCGGAGCTACGCTGAAGATCGCCGCCAAAAAGCTGCCTAAGTTTTCCGCTGGAAAAGCCTTGAAGGAGGCGGTTCATAAGCCCGGCAAAAAGAAGAAATAACATATTGTCTTTATAAAGGTTAACCCGAGGGGTTGGCCTTTATCAGCTATACGAAGGCAACGGATAGCGTGTTTTTCTTTAGATAGCCGACAACTTTATTTTACCGGTGGCATCACGAACCAAATTACAGCGAGATTAACGCTTTTATTTTAAATATTACCGTTTCTTTTTCGTATTTTTGATATGTAAGATTTGTAAATATCTGCATCAAAACAAAAGGTTGGTAATTCGGTGCGTACCCCGACAGGAACCATGCAAGATGTTGAAAATTAACCCTTTACGGAATCGGTTCGATTCCCCTACGGGCTACCTAGAGGCTCCAAAGCGAGTCAAGAAGATATAAAAACCGCCTTTAAATTTGTTTAAAGGCGGTTTTTATTTATGTGCCGTTCATGGTGCTTAACTTGGTGGTGAGAGTCCACTATGGAGTATCGGGTAAAATAAAAGTATGTGATGATTAAAAATAAAAATATAGGAAATAAATAGAGCGGTACTACGTTCCTATTTTGTACCTTAGCAATACAGTACAATTTTCTGATGCATAGATAATTTGCCCAAAAAAAGACAGTTTAATTACTCAAGATAATACACCCTCCACGCCTCTCCGCGATGCACACTTGGAGGTCTTTTCTTTTTATAGCCTTTGTCAAATAAAAAGTACAGCAAAGCGCCTTTGGCGTTTGCAGACTAATTCCAATAACTGAAAAATCGTGGATTAGAAGTTGCCGATGAGCTACGTGCAATTTCCTATTTGCAACAAATTAGCTATTATAGACTCAGTGCTTATTTTCTGCTATTTCAATAAAGACACTTTTGATTAGGGAACTACTTTTTATCATATTATTCGGACCTATGCATTTGACAGAGAATTAAGACTATTTGTTTTTGATTGCATCGAGCGAATAGAGGTGGCTATCAGTACGCAGTTTATTTATCAAATGGCAACGTATTACAACAATTCACATTGGCAAGATGACAAAAAAGCCCATTGTAAAACCATATTATAATATCGTAGGAAATACTGTTGATCCTTGTTCCGATTTTCAGAACATTATCTCTAAAGCAAAAACACATCGAAAACAAAAAGTTTTTATTAAATATTATACCGATTGTTACAACAGACCATTAAATCCACCGTCTTGTATGTGTTTTGAATTATTAACCATATGCGAATTATCTAATTTGTCAGAGGTTGTGAGAAGCAACGATGACAAAAAGCGTATCCCTGATTTTTTCATAATCCATCATACGGTATTTCAATCGTAGGTACACTCGCTAACTTTTGTACGAAACATTTGTGCACATCATGCACGGTTATGGAATAAGGATTTGGTTAGAACCTACTTTATTGAAATAAGCAAAATCATATTGAATGGGTACTCGATATAATAATAACAGACGTACAGATGTGAATGGCAAAATCTGTGCAAATGTTAACTCATACCACTTTGTTAGTTTCTGAAATAGTTATTCTAGAGGGGGATTCAGGCCACAATTATTTCTACAAAGTTTTCACCAGCTATTATAGTGTGTCCGTTCAAACATATAGGAAGAAATATTTAGAATAAACTTGAGCAACACATTTAAAGGGTTTTTTGCTTTTGAGGTGATTAAGAGACTAATAAGCAGTATTTTCGAATTAATATCAGATTGCCACAAGAGCGATAAAAAAAGCGCACAAGCATTTTGTGCCTATGCGCTTTGCTAAATGTGTATTATAAAGCTTAAACGATGAAAAAATCCTCCCAGCCTTTTCTAGGTGGTGGTCCTATTAATAAGGCGTTTGCAAAAGCATCGTTTGTTATTTCTTTTTTAATAGGATCGAATTCTAATTTCGTGTTTAATCGCTGTGCGATTACCCCTAGGCAAAACACCTGGCTTAAAGGTCCAGAAATAGAAAACGGTGACCGCGCTTTTTCTACTCCCTTACATGCGTTTAAAAAGTTAGCATAGTGATTTGAAGGGGAGTCTGGAACTTCAGGTAGTTTATTTTCCATATCCTTGGCTTTTTCTTCAGGGATTATAGAAAGGATACTGCTGTGAGATCCACCTTTAAAAGTAAGGTCTTTTGAATAGATTATTTTCCCCGGATTTAAATTGGAAGGCTCTATTTCTCCTGTGCTAGGAGGTGGAATATCTGGGTCTAGTCCAGAAACACCATAGCCTTTTGGTATAGGGGGTAAGTTATCAAGTCCGTCATACCAAGTGACATCGATGGCAGGCATGGACTTCCGCTTGGGGAAGGAGAACTTTATGGTGGACGACATAGGGAAAAAGAATGAGTTATGTCCATCGAGCTTAACTGCTTCGATTGACGTTGGGAGCCCCATCTCGAGGAACTCATGTGCTGTGTCTAGAATATGAGCCCCCCAATCTCCTAATGCACCCATTCCAAAGTCATACCAGCAACGCCATTGGCCGTTCACAAAATCTTTGTTGTAGCTGTGGCCCGCAGTGTGTACCTGCCATAAATCCCAATCTAAGGTAGAAGGAAGCTTTTCAGCATTGGGAAAGTTTTTGATATTGACGTCCCATTCGTGCCACCTTCTGGGGTTATTCATATGTGCATCAATCCGGGTGACATTTTTTATTATTCCTGCTTCTTTCCAAGCTTTGAATTGAAAATAATTCGCGCCAGAATGCCCTTGGTTTCCCATTTGCGTTACGACCTTCGGGTGCTTCTTGGCTTTTTGCATAAGAAGTTCTACTTCGTAAAAGGTACGCGCTAATGGCTTCTCTACATAAACATGTTTACCTAAATCTATAGCCATCATAGTTATAGGGAAATGGGAAAAGTCCGGTACGCCTACGGAGACGGCTTCAATTTGATTGCCCATTTTATCGAACATTTCTCTGAAGTCTTTAAACCTTGGGACATCGGGAAATTCTTTTAACACCCCTTGCGTGTGAGGAGCCTCCATGTCCACATCACAAAGGGCTACAATATTGCATAGCCCGGTTTTATACAAGTCTCGTATAATTTCACCACCTCTATTACCTATACCCACGCAGGCTAGGTTTACTCTTTCATTGGCAGATGCAAGTGCAATATTCCCTAAAGTACTATTTGCTAACGCTAAAGCCCCGCCCGCAACGGCCGTTTTCTTAAGGAAGCTTCGTCTTGAAAAGTAATGATTCATAATAATTGTTTTTGGGTTTAAACCAATTAGTATTAAAGTTTTTTGATTCTTATACTTCTAAAATGTACTTCATCAGAATGGTCTTGAAGTAAAATAGGACTTTCTCTAACTTCCGTAAAGCCTGCTCTATCTTTAAATTTGCTTGTCTTTACTTTATCGAGGAATTTGTCTGTGTCACGATCGACGCTTAATACTTCATATCCATTTAAATAATGATGTACGGTATTGTCCTTGGTCACTAAAATTCGACCTTTGTTCCACTGGCCTACAGGCTTTCTTGCCCGGGGATTTTGATCCGATGGAACAATGTCATACAAAGAGGCAAGCGTTCTATTGTTATCCATTCCCATCTTAGCATCTGGATGCAGAGCGTCATCTAAAATCTGATACTCGAATCCTACCGATTGATCGGATAGTAGGTATTTAACTCCACTGTTGGCGCCGTTAGTAAGTTTAAACTCGAAGGTCAAGTCGAAAGCAGAAAAAACATCTTTACTTATTATATCTCCACCACTTGTTGTTTGTCCATCTGGGGCTTTAGCAATCTTTAATGCCCCTTGCTCTACTATCCATCCCGATTTTGGAAAAGAATCGCTAGTTACACCTTGCCATTCTGATGTGCTTCGTCCATCAAATAACAGTTTATACCCTTGGTCTATTTGCCCTGGGGATAACTCATTAGGAGTGAGGTTTTCGATGTGTATATCAGGTGGAAACTCCGAAGGTGAAAGGTTTTCAGTTTTTATTCGGATGTTTCTAAAGAATACCTTTTTCCCTTCTAATTCGGGATCATTGATGCTGTGCACTTGAAGACCAATAAACCCTTCTTCATGAAGGGTATCTATTAGATAGGCGCAAGGGACTCCATTCACCCATGTTTTAATCTCTTTGCCAATAGCTTCAACCCTTAACTGATTGAACTCACCAGATTTATAGGCGTCTTTGGATTTCGCATTTAAATCCAAAGGATATAGCCAGCCCCGCCTAGCTTCATCGTAAATGCCTCCTGTCCAAGATCTGCTGCTTGGGTCTATTTCTATTTGGAGGCCTTCTACTTCATGGGGTGAATCGGCATTGCTATTTTTTTGTCCTCGTATTTGGATGCCGGAGTTGCTACTGTTTCCTTCGATTTTAAAATCCAGTTCTAGGATGAAGTCTTTATACGCTTTATCTGTAACTAAAAAAGAGTTGGGTGATTGAGGTAGCATAGTAGCCACTATGCGCTCATCTTCGATAGTGAATGGTGCCTGACCTCCAAGTGTATGCCAATCCTTGAGATCCTTTTCATTAAATAAGTAATCCCATTCTTTAGAGTTATTTGTAGTGCAGCTACCTATCAATAGGGCGAGTAGTAAAACAATTGCTTGTTGTGGAAGTAGTTTCATGGGCGTTCTCCATTAATCAACCTTTAGGTTGAGCGTGTTACAAACTCCTTGGAAGTAGCCTTTGCTTTCAGCCAGTCCAGCTAATGGGTCTTTCATGTCTTTTTCAAACTCGAGGCTGCATACTCCGTTATATTTAATTCTGACTAATGTTCTGACGAACAGGGGGATGTCGATGACACCTCTGCCTAGTTCGCAGGTTGTCCCCTCGGCAGAAGCAGAGGTGACATTTTTTAGGTGGATGTCAAATATCCTGTGTTTATACCTTTCTAAATCTCGAATTGGATCTTCTCCATCACGCATGTTATGGCCCATGTCGAAACACATTCCCATTCTTTCATCAAATGATTTGATGTGTTTATAAATCGTAGAGGCATTTGGATACAACTTGTCTTCGGGACCGTGATTATGAATTGCATATCGGATGTTGTATTTTTTGATGTGTTGATCTACATATTCCAAAGATTCTGGGCTTGGGATACCGATTATCAAGTCAACGCCTACTCGCTTTGCATATTCAAAAGCCTGGCTTACTTCCTGTTCAGTTTTCATATAAATAGGACCTACAGCGTAGCCTTTTACGTTGGACTTCTGTAACGTATGATGGAAGCTTTGAATGGTGCTTTGGTCGCTATCTAAAGGTAAATGAAAGTCTTTAATGCACAGGTAACGCACATTCATCCTCTGCATCATTGCTAATGAGTCTGGGAGGTTAAAGTTTACAAAGCTATAGCCCGCAATGCCTAACTTAAGTTCACGGGTATTATTACTTTTCAAGTCTGCCCTGGAAAACTTTGGCAGCGTTAAGCCTGCAATTCCTGCAATTACACCTGATTTTAAAAACTTTCTTCTAGTGTTCATTGGGTAAGTTTGTTAATCTCCAAATGGAAAATGTTTTTTGATAAATAATAAGGTTTATTGTGTTAATAAATCTTATGCTAGTCTAGAAAACAATATATGAAATATTAAACTGAAATTGGGGTTTGCATTAAACGCAAACGGTTGCGGTTTTTACGAAAACGTTTGAGGGCTATATTAACGCGGTAATTAAAACAACTACCGCTGCGTGTTATTAACGAAAGAGTAAATTGTTATTTTCTATCCTTCCAAGCGATTAGCGATATTTCAACTTGAACATCCTTGGGAAGGCGAGCAACCTCTACGCACTCTCTGGCTGGTTGGTTTTTCGTGAAATATTCCGAGTAAACTTCGTTGATAGATCCAAAATCATCCATGTTTTTTATAAAGACAGACGCTTTTACCACATCCTCCCAGCTATAATCTGCTTTTTCTAAAATACTTTTTAAGTTTTTGAAAACCTGGTGGGTTTGATCTTTTACATCCTCGCTAACAAGCTTCATGGTTTGTGGATCTAATGGGATTTGCCCCGATATATATAGAAAGCCTCCTGCTAAAATAGCTTGATTGTAGGGGCCTATCGCTTCAGGAGCTTTAGAAGTGTTTATAATTATTTTTTCGCTAGACATGATTTATAAAATGATTTTTAATAAAATACCTATAATAAATAAACTCACAGCCATATAGAACATGATGTACATCACCTTGCTATAAATAGATCTAGGCTTTTTATTTTTAGGATTACTCATGTACGAATATACGACCTTGGTAAATTATTTCAAACTCAATACACTTTTTTGTTTTGAGGCGATGTGTTACTTTTGCAAATCATTTGAAAGAGTTACCTTTATACGCTATGAAGAAAGATCATCTAAAATTCAATTGGTGGCCATTTGTGCTCCTTGTGTTTTTGCTGTTTAGTGCTTGTTCTTCCACTAAACAAAAGAAAACGAATGTTTTAAAAGCCCCATCAGAAGTGGGCGTTACGCCAAATAAAGAGGTGAACCCATCGAAAATGTCTAGGGTTGACACCAATGTTGTACAACAAAAGCCAGAGGAGGCTTCAGAGGAAAATAAAAAAACTGCAAAGGAAGCTGTAGAGCCACAAAAACCAGTTTTTGATGATCTTCCTAAAGTGAATAGAGAGTTTAGGGCCGCGTGGGTTGCTACAGTAGCAAACATCAACTGGCCCTCACGTAGAGATTTATCTACTGTTCAGCAAAAGGCAGAGGCTATTGCGCTTTTAGACTTTTTAAAAGAGAGTAATTTTAATGCAGTTATATTTCAAGTAAGACCCTCAGCAGATGCGTTATATGAAAGTAATTTGGAGCCTTGGTCTTATTTTTTAACCGGGCAAACAGGTAGAAGGCCAAGTCCCTATTATGATCCCTTGAAGTTTTGGGTCGAAGAAGCACATAAAAGAGGGTTAGAGCTTCACGTGTGGTTGAACCCTTACCGTGCGCATCATAGCTCTGCAGGAAGTGTGGAGCAGGCCTCTATTGTCCGTAAACATCCGGAATTCATTCATAGACTTAAAAATGGAATGTATTGGTTTGACCCTGCAGATTCCAGAACGCAAGATCACGCTTCAAAAGTTGTTTTGGATATTGTTAGAAGATATGATATTGATGGGGTGCATTTTGACGATTATTTTTACCCCTATGCTTCCTATAACGGAGGAGCAGACTTTCCCGATTATAAAACCTGGAAGCAATATACTGATGGTGGAGGGAAACTAAGTCGGGCAGATTGGAGGCGTGAAAGTGTTAACAAATTTATTGAAAGGATTTACGGAGAAATTAAGCGAGAAAAAAAGCATGTTAAGTTTGGTCTGAGTCCGTTTGGAATTTGGAAGCCAGGTTATCCAGCAGGGATCACAGGGTCCTCTCAGTACGACGAGCTTTATGCAGACGCAAAACTCTGGTTGAATAAGGGCTGGATAGATTATTTTGCGCCGCAATTGTATTGGCCCATTGAGCCTACTAAACAAAGCTTCACGGCTTTATTGTCGTGGTGGGAGTCGGAAAACACCCATAAAAGACATTTGTGGCCGGGGTTAAATACTGTGGGAGTACGGAGCGCGGATCGTGCGGGTGAAATTTCACGGCAAATCCAAGAAACTAGGAAGATTATTCCTAACAGTGTAGGAGCCATACACTGGAGTATTGCTGGGCTTACGAAAAATCCGCAGGTGGCCAGTGCAGTTAGGCAAGCTTATCAGGTTGATGCATTAGCGCCTAGCACTCCTTGGCTTAACACACACACTTTGCTAGCACCTACTTTATTGACTACCAAAGAGAATGGAACTGTCTATTTAAAGTGGTTGCACAAAGAGCCTGATCAGGTTTTTAAATGGGTGTTATATTATAAATACGATGGTATTTGGTATTACGAAATTTTAAATGCCAACACTTCTTTTAAGGAGCTTCCTAGGGTTAAAGACGGTGAGAAATTGGAAGCAGTTGCAATTACTGCAGTTGATAGGCTCAGTAATGAAAGCGGCTACGATGGAGCGCTTATAAGTAAATAAGTTCTGTGAAATATTTCAATTTACCTAAAGAGCGTCCATCATTAAATATGAATTGGGCGTTCTTTTTTTAGAATAGAGGACTTGACTGTAGCGAATGCTCCGCATATATCGTTTATTATGGTGTAGATACGCTACTCTATTGAATATTGAATGTTTCTGAATGTGTTTTGGCAGGCTTATTGCGCTATGCACTAGAGAATTCCATATGCATAAAGTGGTAGAATTTTATTTTGATTTTTGGAATAATAGGAATAGGTAGTTTTGTAGTAAGTAATTTGCTCGGAATCAAAAAGTAATAATGATTTTGCAAATTAAAGGTTTATTAGGGTGTACCTGTTCTTGGAAATGGTTAAACTTTTAAGGTCAGGGAATGAGTATTTGGCAAAAACTTTTTAAAAGAAATAAACAAAAGCATTATAATAGTCTCGATTGGGTTGGAATGGATATCCATAACCACTTGCTACCTGGAATTGATGACGGAAGTGATTCGGTAGAGAAGTCTATTGAATTAATACAAGGCTTAAAAAGCTTAGGGATTCATCACGCGATAGCTACTCCTCATGTCATGCAAGGAGTACACCAGAACACCCCAGATACAATAATAGATGCCTATAATCTGCTAAAAAAAGAAATTGAAAAACAAGAGATTGAGTTTGAACTTGGATTTTCTGCAGAGTATATGATTGATGATGGACTTGAAGAGTTTATCCAAAAAGATCAGCTTTGTTTATTGCCAAACAATCATGCACTTATAGAAATGTCCTACCTGCAAGAGTCACAGTCCATTTTCACTATTGTTCATCAATTACTTGAAAAAGGAATACAGCCTATTTTGGCACATCCAGAACGTTACAATTATTACCACCAAGATTTTAAGGTTTATCAAATGTTGAAAAATGCTGGATGTCAATTTCAGCTCAATCTTTTATCCATCACGCGTTATTATGGTGAGGCTGTTAAAGTGGTAGCCTTAAGCTTGATTAAATCGGGAATGTACGACTATGTTGGAACCGACCTACATCATTTAAAGCACTTGAACGCACTTTCTCATTTAGTTCAAAAGTACGATACTCGAGAATTATTGAAGAACAACCCTATTAAAAACTTAGACTTAAAAGAAGGAAGAAAGTATGGCAAGCTTTATGCTGTGTAAAAAGCCATTGTGTTTGATTTAATCAATAGAAAACACCCTTTATTTTGTTAAAATTTCTTTAACAGTTAAATCAATAGGGTTTTTTTTCTATTTTTGTTGGCCAAGGGTCGTGCAGTAGGAAAACATGGAAGGGTTTAGGCTTGGGGGGATTCAAAAACTTTATAAATAACATGAGTAAATATTTTCTTGGCTTAGTATTACTAGTATATTTATTTTTATTTAGCAACTGTGCAAGTCGTAAAGACATGATCTATCTGCAACCTGATTCTACCGAGTTGCGTACATTTTACGAATCCAATGCACCCAAGCTACAAGCGGGAGATATATTGACTATCTCCGTAACAGCTGCCGACGTTCGTGCTGCAGCACCTTTCAATCCAATCAGTCCATACCAAGGATCTGGAACTATAACAACAACAAATCCGTATATGCCAACCTATACCATTGATGAAAATGGCGAGGTGGATTTCCCGAAGCTAGGGAAGGTCAAGCTGGCGGGATTGACACGTACTCAAGCGATTAACCGCCTTAGAGACGAAATTGGTAAATTTATAGTTGACCCAGGCGTAAATATTAATATTAGAAATTTTAAAGTGACCGTCTTGGGTGAAGTGCGTAGTCCGGGGACCTATACCATAGAAAACGACAGAATTACTTTACTCGAAGCTTTAGGTTTAGCTGGCGATTTAACTATTAATGGGTTACGATCCAATGTTTTAGTAGTTAGAGAACAAGACGGTAAAAAGTCAGAATTTAGAGTCGATCTTACTAAGCGGGAGACATTGGATTCTCCAGTTTATTACCTTGCGCAAAATGATGTTATATACGTGGAACCGAATAATGCTAGGTTACACGCATCTAAATACACATCTAGTTATTCGGTCTTTATTTCTGTAGCTAGTTTAATAATTACAGTAATTTCCGTAGTTTCCCGATAAAAATCCTGTTGATTAACATTCCATGAACGAGCAGCTTTATAAAAAAAATATTGCTTCAGAAGAAGAAGAGATAAATCTTAAACAATTAGTTGAACAATATGCCTACTACTGGAAGTGGTTTGTATTGTCATTAATCGTTTGTGTCGCAATTGCATTAGTCTATTTGCGTTACGCAGAGAAAATTTACAGCGTCAATGCTAAGGTTTTATTGCAAGATGAAAACCAAGCTTCAGGAGAATTGGCAGGTTTGGGAGAGTTAGCGTCCTTGACAGGGGTTTCATCCGGTTCAGCGTTTATAGCAGACCAGATGGATATCATGAAGTCTAGACGTATTTTACGCAGGGTGGTCGAAGAACATAAACTAAACATAGCCTATTATGCTAAAGGCAATGTTAAGAACACCGAACTCCTTTACAGTACATCGCCCATACGACTGATGTTGCTTGACGAAAACAACCTTAAAAAAGATTCTGCTTCCCATAAGATAATTGTTTCTATAGTTGACTCCACCACTTTTAATATTAAGGATGAGAATAATGGAGTAACAGAGCAAGCTTTTGGTCAGGCTATTGATTTTCCAATGGGGCAAGCTGCTATAGTGCCGAATTCTACTTTCACCGATTATATTGGTAAAGATATCATTGTAAACTATGTTCCTGTAAATGTTGCAGTAGATGCGCTATTGAAAGCAACGGAAGTTGTGCCCAATAAAGAAAAGCAATCTTATATCGTTAACTTGTCTATGGATTCTGCACTGCCTGAAAAAGCAGTTCTCATTTTAAATACATTGATAAAGAAGTATAATGAGGATATTTCTAGTGATAAAAGCCAAGTTATTCGTGCAACTACAGATTTTATCACCTCTCGCTTGGAACTAGTCACAAAAGATTTAGAGGCAGCAGATAAAGAAGTTGCTGATTTTAAAGATAGCCACCACGTTACCGATATGACCAATGAAGCTAGCTTGTACCTTCAAAGTGCAGCTGAAAATGAGCGTAAATTAATCGAGGCGCAAACCCAACTGCAATTAGCGCAGATGATGAAGGATGTCATTCAGCCCGATAATTCGCAGCTTTTGCCTTCTAATATCGGTTTGCAGGACGCTTCCATTGAAGGGGTGATAACTCAATACAATAAATTGGTGCTGGATCGTGACGATATGCTGAAGTCTGCTACAGAGGACAACCCTGTGGTGATGAACTTAAATGCTAGCTTAAGAGAGCTCAATAAAACATTGATTATATCCCTCAATAACTACCTCAAGGGCATAGAGCTTCAAGTATCCTCACTAGAGAAGCAGTTGGACGATTATAAAGATCGATTGAGTAGTATTCCAAATCAAGAGAAGGGATTCAAGCCTATTGCTAGACAACAGCAGATTGTGGAGTCTCTATACCTGTTTTTACTTCAAAAGAGAGAAGAGGCGGAGATTAAAGGCGCGGCAACTCCAGCTAACTTAAAAATCATTGATGAGGCATACGGATCTAGTATTCCAATTGCGCCTAGGAAAGCAATTATCCTACTAGGATCTTTGATTCTTGGGTTTATTATTCCATTTGGAATTCTTTACGTTAAATTCTTATTAGATAACAAGCTGCATTCTAAGAAAGATCTTGAAGAGCGTTTAGATGTTCCGCTATTGGTAGAAATTCCTAGTTCGGGTGATAAAACGATAGAGGAGAATGATAGAAGCGGCTTAGCAGAGGCCTTTAGAATCCTTAGAACCAACTTGAACTTCGTTCTTGGGAGAAAGAAAGAGAAGTCCAATGTACTTTTCGTTACTTCTACAATATCTGGGGAAGGAAAGTCGTTTGTTTCGACGAATTTAGCACGTATTTTATCGCTTTCTGGTAATAAAGTATTATTAATTGGTGCCGATATTCGTAGTCCCAAAGTATTGGATTATTTAGGGCTGTCTCATTTACAACATACTAATATTGGAATTACCCAATACCTGGTAAACCCGGAAATCCCTATTGATCATTTGATTATCAAAAAGCCAGCAACGTATAACTTTGATGTGATTTATTCTGGTTATGTAGTTCCGAATCCGGCTGAATTATTAATGAATGGCCACTTCAAAGATATTTTAGATTACGCTAGAGAGCATTACGACTATGTATTAGTTGATACGGCTCCTGTAAGTTTAGTTACCGATACACTTATTATTGCTGAACAAGCGGATCTTACAATATACGTGGCTAGGGCTAATTATTTAGATAAACGCATGTTGCATATTCCTAAGGAGCTATACGAGCAGAAGAAACTTAAAAATATGGCCATGGTGTTAAACGATGTAGACTTTGCACGTGGTTACGGATATGGTTATGGTTATGGCTATGGTTATGGGGAAATTGAAGTATCCTTAAGGAAAAGAATAAAGAACTTAATTTTCGGTCATAAACGAGGAGGGTAACATCC
>Ga0079226_10000706_pt1 | contig 24274 bp, 18 predicted proteins | sample Poulit2014_FD_76345 | JGI IMG/M metagenome (GOLD analysis project Ga0079226, IMG submission 76345) | Agricultural soil microbial communities from Georgia to study Nitrogen management - Poultry litter 2014 | ecosystem: Environmental > Terrestrial > Soil > Agricultural land | place: USA: Georgia...
GGCACCATCTGCTGCATCTTGTAAAAAATACCTTTATCTGTGGCAACAATCAGGCGTTCTTGCTTCAGTTCGCCTGCTGCTCTGATTAACTGTGAGGTGGAACCCACCACATCAGCCAATTCAATTACAGCTTTAGGTGATTCAGGATGCACCAATACTGCTGCGTCGGGGTAAGCAGCTTTAAGATCGAGCACGCCTTGAGATTTAAACTCTTCGTGCACGATACAGGCGCCATCCCAGCATATAACGTCGCCGCCAGAGGCTTTGGCAACGTAATCGCCCAAATGTTTATCGGGCGCCCACAGGATTTTTTCACCCTGTTGGTCTAAATGTTTAATCAACTCTACGGCAATACTAGATGTGACTACCCAATCAGCCTGCGCTTTTACTGCTGCAGAAGTATTAGCATAAACCACTACTGTGCGATCTGGATGCTGAGCACGAAACTCAGCAAACTCATCTGCAGGGCAACCAATATCAAGAGAACAAGTTGCCTCTAGCGTTGGCATAATCACGCGTTTTTCTGGGCTTAGTATTTTAGCGGTTTCGCCCATAAAGCGAACGCCCGCCACTACTAAAGTGTCAGCGTCGTGATCACGGCCAAAACGAGCCATTTCTAAGGAGTCTGCTACACAGCCCCCTGTTTCTTCAGCTAAGGATTGAATTTCAGGGTCTGTGTAATAATGCGCAACTAAAACTGCGTTACGCTCTTTCAAAAGAACTTTAATGCGCTCACGGTACTCAGCGCGCTCTTCATCACTCATTTCACCCACAATATTGAGGTTATTTTGAGTGGAAATAAGATCAAGAACCTTTGCATTCATCGGCATCTAAGGTGAGGGTTTGCCCCTTTCCTTCCAACGAGTTAATTCATAGCCTGGTAGGCTTTCGGGCGCACATAATAGCACAAACTTTTAATTTCACACGGATGAACATTTATTCACCTAGTTTGCTGCTTTATGTGCCAGTGACCGTGGCACTCCAATGGCAAAGTTATGAAAGCTGATGATTTAGCCCTCAAACTCTTCTGGGTAGTCCACGTTTGTGTACACTTCCTGTACGTCGTCGAGATCCTCTAGCATGTCGATCATTTTTGCCACGACCTCGGCGGTTTCCATATCTACTTCTGCGAGGGTGCTAGGGTGCATCGTTACTTCTGCGTTGGCAAACTCAAGCTCTGCAGCACGCAAGGCATCCACCACCTGGCCAAATGAGTTATCCGGCGCTGTCACCACAAGAAAAGAACCGTCCTCTTCAGCTTCCACATCTTCTGCACCTGATTCTAAGGCCACTTCAATGAGCTGGTCTTCATCAGCACCCGGTGGGAAAACAATTTCCCCGCGCTTGCTAAACAGGTACGCCACCGAGCCATCGGTACCAAGGTTGCCGCCGTGCTTAGTGAAGGCGTGACGCACTTCACCCACTGTGCGGTTAACGTTGTCCGTCATGGTTTCCACCAACACTGCCACACCACCTGGGCCGTAGCCTTCGTAGGTGATTTCAGACATGTTGCCGCCATCATCTTCACCGGTGCCGCGTTTAATGGCACGCTCGATGGTGTCACGCGTCATGTTCGCAGACAGCGCTTTATCTACCACTGCACGCAGGCGTGGGTTATCCGCTACTTCACCGCCACCTTCGCGGGCAGCTACTGTGATTTCACGAATAAGTTTGGTGAAAATTTTACCGCGCTTGGCATCTTGAGCCGCTTTGCGGTGGCGAATGTTTGACCATTTACTATGACCGGCCATAACTCCCTCTCATCGAAACAATATTTAGCATGGCATGAACGGGGAAAGCGGCCCGCAACGCGAGCCGCTCATTTTTACTCTGCTTCTTTCTTTCTAATACCAATACCTAACTCACGTAATTGTGCGTTAGGCACTGCGGCAGGTGCGTGTGTCATGGGGCAAGACGCTGTTTGTGTTTTCGGGAATGCAATGACGTCGCGAATAGAGTCGCAGCCCGTCATCAGCATTACCATGCGGTCTAAACCAAACGCTAAACCTCCATGCGGCGGTGCACCATACTGTAAAGCATCGAGTAAGAAACCAAATTTCTCTTGGGCTTCTTCTTGCTCAATACCCAGCACTTGGAAAATGGCACTTTGCATTTTCTTATCGTGAATACGAATAGAACCACCACCTAACTCAGTGCCGTTAAGCACCATGTCGTAAGCACGTGACAGTGCCTTCTCAGGAGCTTCAAGGAGCTCTTCAACAGTGCAAGAAGGCTGCGTGAAGGGGTGATGCATCGCTGCCCACTTACCGTCGTCACCTTCTTCAAACATGGGGAAATCCACCACCCATAAAGGTGCCCACTCGCTTTCGAGCAAATCACGGTCGTGGCCTAGACGCACACGCAACGCACCCAGTGCTTCGTTCACAATGTCTGCTTTATCTGCGCCGAAGAAAATAAGATCGCCCGTGGCGGCTTCTGTGCGCTCTAGAATGCCTTCAATGGCTGCAGGCGTTAAGAACTTAAGAATTGGTGACTGCAAGCCTTCTTCGCCCGCCTCAAGATCGTTAACCTTAATGTAAGCCAACCCTTTCGCACCATAAATGCCCACATATTTTGTGTAATCATCTATTTCACGACGGCTGAGATCTACGCCGCCCGGTACTTTGAGCGCCGCCACACGGCCTTTAGGATCATTCGCTGGGCCTGAGAACACTTTGAACTCAACATCGGCTAATAGATCTGCAATATCTACCAACTCAAGCGGGTTACGTAAATCTGGTTTATCAGAACCAAAACGACGCATGGCCTCTGCATAAGGCATGGTGGGGAATTCCCCTAATTCAACATCTAACAAGGATTTGAAAATACCACGCACCATTTCTTCTGTGATGCCCATGATGTCTTTTTCTTCCACGAAGGAAGCTTCAATATCAATCTGCGTAAATTCAGGCTGACGATCCGCACGTAAATCTTCGTCACGGAAACATTTGGCAATTTGGTAGTAGCGATCAAAACCCGCCACCATAAGCAGCTGCTTAAAAAGCTGTGGTGATTGCGGCAAGGCGAAGAAATAGCCTGGATAGGTGCGGCTAGGCACCAAGTAGTCGCGCGCGCCCTCTGGTGTGGCTTTCGTAAGAATAGGCGTTTCCACATCCATAAAACCATTATCATCTAAATAACGACGAATGGCCGAGGTTAGCTTCGAGCGAAACTGGAAGTTTTTCAAAATTTCAGGGCGACGCAAATCCAAGTAGCGGTACTTCAAACGTACTTCTTCACCTGCTTGTGAGTGCTCATCAAGCTCAAACGGCGGTGTAGCTGAAGCGTTATGCACCGTAATTTCGGTACCCATCACTTCCACATCACCTGTTTTCATGCGTGGGTTACGCAAGCCCTCATCGCGCAAGGTAACTTGCCCTGTTACGGTGATGACATACTCACTACGCAAGCGGTCTGCTTGTTGAAAAGCTGCTTCATGCTGTGGGTCAAACACCACTTGCACCAACCCTGCTTTGTCACGCAAGTCGATAAATATTACTCCGCCGTGGTCACGGCGGCGGTGCACCCAACCTGATAGTGTGACTGTTTCTCCTTGGTGAGAGGCACGTAAATCACCACAATAATGGCTTCGCATAAGAGTTTGTTCCCAGTGGTCGTTCAAAAGATAGTATTTATAAAAGGGCAATAGTATAACTGCATAGCATCATTTCAGCCATGCCGAATGTTTTTAGTGCGCGCTGCATAATAAAACACCTGCCACAGCAAGGTACAGCGCTAACCCGTAAATTACTGCAAGATAATCACCTTCACTTGCTGACAAGTTTTTTCTTTTCACTACAATGGAACGTCCTTTACATTTATCTTTTTTCAAGCGGCCGTTTATGCGTACCTTTTTACTTTCGTTTTTCCAGGCTAAACGCCCCTTATTGCTTGCTGGGCTGCTTTCTTTATCGCCTGCCCTGTATGCCGCTAGCCCCGACATCATTATTAACGGGGTTGAAGGGGCACTAAAAACCAACGTTAAAGCACACAACGATTTCAGCAGCGAAAAGTGCGACTTGCCCACCTGGCGAGCTCGCGGTATCGAACGCAGAGCCACTGAAAACAGCAAACAAGCATTACAGGCGCTCGGTTATTACGACGCCAAAATAAAAGCAGCCTACCAAGACACCGACGAGTGTTGGGAAGTCATCATCGATATTCAGCAAGGTAAACCTGTGCTGCTTACCAACGTGCACCTTACTATTTCTGGCGAGGCTAACCACGACAAAGCGTTTGATAAAGTGCGCAAGCACGAAGCGCTCAAAATCGGCCAACCCATCGAGCATAACCATTATGAAAGTGTGAAAGCGGCCTTGATACAAACCGCCGCCGATAGGGGTTATTTAAAAAGCGAGTTGGTGGACCACCGCCTCGAGATTGATTTAAAGAAGCATTCAGCCGAGGTTTATTTAGCCTTAGAAAGCGGCCCCCGTTATCACTTTCGCCATGTTTCCTTTGAACAAGACATTTTGCACCAATCTTTAGCGGATAAATTCATCCCTATTGATGAAGGTGAAATGTATGAAAGCCACAAGCTTATTAGGTTTCAACAATCTCTTTCTTCAAGCGGCTACTACCGTAATGTGCGTGTGCAATCTGAGACAGACCATGACGAACGAGCGGTGGACGTTAAAGGCACTGCTGAACCTAGGCCTAGGCACGGCTATATGGCCGGTATTGGTTATTCCACCGATGTGGGCCCACGCGTGCGTTTTGGTTTTGAAAACCGCCGTGCCAATAAAAAAGGCCACCGCTACGAGAATGAAATTGAAGCCTCGGAGATGCGCACCGAATACAGGTTTAAATACGACATCCCGCTTGGCGACCCACACCGTGAACGCGTGAGCCTAGGAGCGGGCTACAAGCGCAAAAAAACGAAAACCAGTGAAAGCGAACTGTACCGTGCTGGTATTGCCTACATTCGTGAGCTTGATTCAGGTTGGGTGGCTACACCGTTTCTTGATTTTGAACGCGAACATTTTACTGTCGCCGACGAAAAAAACACGACTAACCTCGTGATGCCAGGCTTTGACCTTTCGCGCACACGCGCCAACCACCCTCTTTACCCCACCCGCGGCTGGCGTGTGAACAGCCAAATTAGAGTGGCGGATGAAAACCTTGCTTCCACAGTTAGCTTTGTACAACTCACCGGCTCTGGAAAAGCCATTCATCCTTTAGCGGGCGGCCGCATCTTGGTTCGTCTTGAAGGAGGTGCCACCCTAGCTGATTCGGTAACACGTTTACCCGCTTCCGTGCGTTTCTTCGCAGGGGGCGACCACAGTTTAAGAGGTTATGGTTTTGAACGCGTAGGGCCGCGCAACGATAACGGCGATGTAATTGGTGGCCGCCACCGTTTTACTAGCACTGTAGAGTACGATCGCCTTTTCACTAAAACTTTAGCCTGGGCTGTTTTTGTTGACGGCGGTAACGCTTACGACAGCCTTGATGATTTCGAAATGCTGTATGGCTATGGCGCGGGGTTACGTTGGCGTTCCCCTATTGGGCCTATTCGCTTTGATGTTGCTGTGCCCTCTGATGGGCCAGATAACTTCCGCATACACATTAGTATGGGGCCAGATTTATGATAAAACGTGTGGTGTTGTGGGCCTTGATTGGCCTCTTGCTGCTTGTTGTGGTGCTAAGCCTAACGCTTAGCGCTTTGCTCTATAGCGAAGGGGGTACGCGCTGGTTACTCAATAGGATTACCCCTTTTGTGCCAGGCGAGCTTAACTACGACACCTTTGAGGGCAGCGTTTACAAAGGCTTTAACATGGCCGGCTTGCACTACAGCAACGACGGCATGGTGGTGCGTGCGAGCGATATTACCTTCACCCCTGAGTGGACTGAGCTGATGGCGCGCCGTGTTACTATTTCACAGTTACAACTGCATGATTTGCACATCACTCTACTGCCCACTGAAAAGGAAGAAGAGAAAGAAGATAAACCGCCCTTTCATCCTGACCAGCTTGGCAATATTTTGCTGCCCGTTTCCGTACACATTTATAATGCTGAACTACACAACTTCATGCTCACCACCGCTACAGGCGGCCAAATTCCTATTGAGCACGTGAAATTATCCGCCAACATTGCCAAAAACAAACTCAGCATTGAACACTTAGGCGTTAAAACCACCGAGCAAAAAGTGCGCGTTTACGGCCAAATGGGTTTGCTACAACCTTTGCGTTTAGATGCTGCGGTATATTGGCAAACCCTCTTGCCTGAAGGGGCACAAACCTTATTTGGCGGTGCTGAAGAGGCAAAAGGCGAACTTAAACTTAAAGGGCCGTTAGCCAAGTTCGAGCTACAGCATGCCCTCGAAACGCCCACCCGTATGCAAACACAGGCCACGCTCGCGGCCTTCGACACCCCCCTTGCGGTGGATTTAAAACACACTTGGGAAGCCTTAACGTTACATTTGCCTGAAGGCAAGTTTGACACCCTGCCCGTGGAAGAAGGCACGCTCACACTTAGCGGCGATTTAGATAACTATCAGCTTAAGCTTAATACAGGCACTCAGGTAGCGCTCACAGACGATGCACAACCCGCGGTGAAGTTAGAAATTCAAGCCGATGGCGACCTTTCTCATTTAAATGTTAAGCCAATTACCGTCACTGTTGGTGAAAGCACGTTGCGCATTAACGGCGCTTTAAACTGGCAACCCAGCCTAACTTGGGATGTAGCTGTTAGCGCCAAAAAACTAGACCCAAGCATTGTGGCTAAAGATTACCCCGGCAACATTAACGCTGAGCTAAAAAGCCAAGGTAGTTTCACCGAGCAAGGTATCGACGCGGTGGCGGAGCTGCTCACCTTAAACGGCTCTTGGCTAACCCAACCCTTGCGCGGCAAAGGCAACGCCAAACTTAGCCACAACGGTGCTCTGCAAGGCAAACTAGAAGTGGCTTTAGGCGAAAACCAAGTAAACGTCAACGGTAAGATGAATGACAACATTGACGCCAACTTTGCGTTAGCTATCCGAGATTTAAGCCACTTTGTGCCCTCCTTCACAGGCACCATCAACGGCGATGTAAAAGTAACGGGAAAGAAAATAGCCCCCATTTTAAAGGGCCACCTACAGGGTGATCAGATTGCCATCAACGATTTATCCATTCAGCGCCTACGTTTAGATGCAAACACTAGCGGCCGCGTTGAAGACCCCAATGTGAATGTTGCTTTTCGTGCTGACCAAATTCAAAACAAAGGCGAGACCTTGCTCAATGACGCGCAACTTAACGTTACAGGCCGCTTCAGCCAGCACAACGCAAACTGGACCTTCAATGCCGGGGAATATCAGCATGTAGCGACCCTCACTGGCCAACTTAACAAGAAAAACGAATGGGCTGGGAAGTTAAACCAATTTGATGTTTCAGGCCCGATGACTGGCTTATGGAGCCTCGCGCAAACCGTCACCCTCAATGCCTCTGCTAGCAAAGCAGGAATTAAAAACTTCTGCCTACAGCAGGCAGATGCAGCCGTGTGTGCCGATGGCCAGTGGCAACAAAACGGCACTACCACAGGCCACCTAGATGTACGCGCTGTACCGTTGGCAGCTTTCAACCCGCTGATTCCTAGCGCAGCAGCAAAATTAACCGGTGAACTAAATGCCCAGGGTAACTTCAAACAAGCTGGTAAAGCCCCCGCTGCGGGCGATTTACGCCTCACTATTTCCCCAGGCCATGTGGAGCTCGACACCGGAGACGATAACCCCTACCTCATTCCCTGGGAAGGCCTTGAAACCACCGCTACCCTGCAAAACCAACGTTTCGACACCAAGCTCAACTTTATTATCGATGAGCACACCGGCATTCAGGGCACCCTTGCCGGCCATTTACAGCAGGCCATTAATGGCCACTTCAAAATGAACATGAGCGAGCTGGGCTGGGTGGAAATTGTGTCTCCTGAAATTCGTGAGGCGAAAGGAACCATCACCGCAGACTTGTACGTTGGCGGAACATTGGCCGATTTCACCCTCGACGGCGACGTTAACCTTACCGGCCTAGGGCTACAAATACCCATGCTCGGCTTAGCACTGAGCGAAGGCAACGTAACGGCTGTGGCCAAACAAGGGCAACCCATCGTTATTGATGGCAGCATTTTATCGGGCAAAGGCAAGCTTAACCTCAAGGGCGAAGTGCCCACCACGGGGGAATTCCCACGCCCCATTACCTTGGCTGTAACAGGGAAGAACTTCCAAGTGGCCAATATTCCTGAAGCAGAGGTATATATAAACCCCGATGTGCAGGCTGAGTTAGTGGGCATGGATCTGTTTTTACGCGGGGCAGTGACGGTGCCAAAAGCCCATATTAGCCCCAAGCAGTTACCCACGAGCGCTGTCAATGTATCCAATGACCAAATTATTTTAGATGAAGAAATTGAGGATAAAACACTGCTCAATATAGATGCTGAGCTGCGCGTAGTGCTCGGTGACGAAGTAACCGTAGAAGGCTTTGGCCTGAATGCACGCTTTGGAGGCGATCTGATGGTCACCGAAAAGCCGGGCAAATCCACCCGTATCAATGGCGACATTCGTATTATTGAAGGGCGTTTTAAAGCCGTAGGGCAAGATTTAACCGTGGAAAATGGCACTATTTTCTTCCAAGGATCGCCAAACAATCCAGGCCTTGATATACGCGCGTTTCGTGATGTGAAGGCTTACAATGTACGCGCTGGCTTAGAATTAGGCGGCACCCTCTCCGACCCGCGCTCACGGGTTTATTCCGAACCCGACATGGATGAAACCGAAGCCATGTCGTTCCTTCTCACGGGCAAACCTTTAGACAGTGGTAGCGACACCGATGCTGCCGCTATTATGCAAGCCATTGCGCTTTACGGGATTGAAAAAGGTGATTTTATTACCGACCGTGTGGGCGACAAATTGGGCCTTGATGTGGGCATCGATGCCGACGGCGAGTTTGAGGACACCGCTTTAATGCTAGGCAAACAGTTATCTTCACGGCTGTATTTGCGCTACAGCATCGGCTTGTTTGAAGCACTGAACACGGTAATGCTTAGTTATGCCATTAACCGTTACCTTAATTTAGAAACACGCTCGAACGCTGAAGAGCAAACCGTAGATCTTATTTACCGCACTGAGCGTTAATACACATAGGACACAACATGAAAACACGTTTTATAACACTTTTTGTTTCATCGTTATTTTTGCTGTTAGCGGGTTGCGCCACCGCGCCTTCGCCACAGCAGTACACCGCTGCTGAAGAAGGCGATGCAGCCGCCCAGTATTTGCTGGGCACCCACTACCAAACCGGTAAAGGCGTGGAAAAAGATTACAGTGAAGCACGCCAGTGGTATGAACTGGCAGCAGCTCAAGGCCATGCAGAAGCCCAAAACAGCCTTGGCAATTTTTATAAAAACGGCCTCGGTGGCGATTTCAGCTTTGAAAAAGCGGTGTATTGGTATGAGAAAGCCGCTATGCAAGAACTTCCTGCTGCACAAAACAATTTAGGCTTGATGTACCTGCAAGGAGAAGGCGTAAAAGCCAACTTCGAGGAAGCGCTGTATTGGTGGGAGGCCGCAGCCAACCAGGGCGAGCGTGAAGCACAATACAACCTTGGCGTGGCTAACATGCAAATCAAAGAAAACCCACAAGAAGCGGAAAAATGGTGGCTACAAGCGGCTGAGCAAGGGCACCGCAATGCCCAACAAGCACTGGGCACCCTTTACGACACCGAACCCACCTTGCAAGATGCAGAACGCTCACTGTATTGGTTTAAAAAAGCCGCCAAACAAGGGGCTACCGTGGCCCAATATAAAGTGGGTATCGCCTATTTTGGTGGCAAAGGGGTGAAGCCCAATGCTCGCATCGCACGCCAATGGTTTATGGATGCAGCCGAGAAAAACCATCCGGCTTCCTTGTATACGTTGGGAGTCATCCACGATAACGGCGCCGGCGTAAAACAAAACCGCGCACTGGCTAATGCCTATTACGGCAAAGCTTGCACGGCTGGCCACGCTCGCGCCTGCGAATTGTACGAACAGTAATGCACACAGCAAGCGGTGCAACGCCGCTTGCTCCCTTCCCTATTTACTGGGCACGGCGTAGCTGCCCGTCACCCACGCCACCGGCTTTGTCAGATCGCCACTGCTGTAAATAAACGTTTCCATGATAACTGACCGCCGCCCATGCTGAACGATTTTACTGTGCGCCAATAAATCCTGTGGCTGCGGGCGGCGTAAAAAACGTATGTGCAGATCTTGTGTCACCGCCATTTTTTCGCCGTTTAAATTAGCCAACACCACGGCATACATGGCTGCGTCAGCCAACGCCATCATGGTGGGCCCTGAAATAGTGCCACCAGGCCGAATTTGGTTGCTTTGAAACGCCTGCCGCACCCAGGCCTCTTGGCCTTCTATGCGCTCAACACTAAGCCCCATTTCTTTAGCGGCGGGCAACCCTTCATGGATCACCGCTTCCACTTCTTGTACTGACAACGTACCTTGCGCCATACTAAACCCTTTCTTCTTATTCTACTTTTCTGTTTAACCTATCTTGAAGCTATTGGCCTAATGCCCCTGTTTTACTTACAATCAGCCAGTATTTTCAACGATGTTATCGTCACAAACTAATTCGTGAGAAGTTTATGCGTGTTTCCCAGTACTTACTAGCCACAGAAAAAAACACCCCCTCTGATGCGGTGGTTAAAAGCCATCAGCTCATGCTCAGAGCAGGCATGATTCGCCGCCTAGCCTCTGGCTTGTACACGTGGATGCCCACGGGGTTACGGGTATTACAAAAAGTTGAAAACATAGTACGTGAAGAAATGAACCGCGCCGGCGCCCAAGAGCTCATGATGCCCGTGGTGCAGCCCATTGAACTATGGGAAGAATCTGGCCGTGCGGTGGATTATGGCCCCGAGCTTTTACGCTTTGTGGACCGGCACAACAATGGCTTCTGCCTTGGCCCCACCCACGAGGAAGTGATTACAGATATTGCGCGTAACACGCTCAGCAGCTATCGCCAGCTGCCCATGAACTTTTACCAAATTAACACTAAATTCCGTGATGAAATTCGCCCACGTTTTGGCATGATGCGTTCACGCGAATTCACCATGAAAGACGCCTACTCTTTCCACTTAACACAAGAAAGCCTGCAAGCTACTTACAATGTCATGTACGACACGTACACGCGTATTTTCACCCGCTTAGGCCTTAACTTCCGTGCTGTGGAAGCCGATACGGGCTCCATTGGTGGCTCTGCCTCGCACGAGTTCCACGTGCTCGCTGATTCAGGTGAAGACGACATTGCTTTCTGCGACGGCTCTGATTATGCCGCTAACGTGGAATTGGCCGAAGCCGTAGCTCTCGGCAAGCGCGAAGCCCCCACGGCTGAGTTAGAGAAAGTAGCCACCCCAGGCATTGTGACCATCGATGAGCTCTGCGCGCACCTCGATATTGCGCCTGAAAAAACCGTTAAAACGCTTATTGTTAAAGCGAGCGAAGAAACTGGTGGTGGCTTAATCGCCTTACTGTTACGTGGCGACCACGAGCTTAACGAAATTAAAGCGGAGAAGCTGCCACAAGTAGCGAGCCCGCTATGCTTTGCCTACGATGAAGAAATTGTAGAGGCCACCGGTGTAACACCTGGCAGCTTAGGCCCTGTTAACCTCGCCATTCCTATGATTGTTGACCGCACTGTGGCCGAGATGTTTGATTTCTGTAGTGGCGCCAACGAAGAAGGTTTCCACCACACGGGCATCAACTGGGAGCGCGATGTAGCCCTACCCGAAGTGGCTGACTTGCGCACTGTGGTGGAAGGCGACCCAAGCCCCACTGGCAAAGGCAATATCACCATTCGTAAAGGCATTGAAGTGGGCCATATTTTCCAGCTTGGCGACACTTATTCAAAAGCGTTGAACGCCACTGTGCTAGATGAAAACGGGAAAAGCTCCGTCATGACCATGGGCTGTTACGGCATTGGTGTTACCCGTGTAGTGGCGGCAGTAATTGAGCAAAGCCACGACGAGCATGGCATTATTTGGCCGCAAGCTATTACCCCTTACGATGTAGCTCTCATTCCGGTGAATATTCGCCGCAGCCCGCGTGAGCGCGAATACTGCGATAATCTGTACGAGCAACTTACCGCTGCTGGCATTAGCGTGTACTACGATGATCGCGAACGCGAGCGCTTAGGGGTAAAACTGGCCGATGCTGAGTTAATCGGCATGCCACAACGTATTGTGGTATCCGAAAAAGGCCTTGATGAAAACCGCGTAGAGTTCCGCCTACGCACCGCTTCAGACAACGACCACTGGCCCGCCGATGAAGTGGCCGCTAAGTTGAAAGAACACTTAGCTCAGTAACCCACCTACAGGCTCAATGCTACTTAGTATTGAGCCTTTTTTATTAATGCAGCACCACGGTTTTTGGCGCTTTGCCGAGCAGAGGCTGTAATGCTTTAAAACGTTTATCGTAACGGCGCTGCCAAGGAAACACCCCAGCGGTATCCGGCCACACTAGCTGCAACACGGGGTAAGCGTGCTCAAGGCTGCCGTAAAACCAATTATTAAAGCCTAAGTAGGTGTTGTAGTGGCGCATGGCCACGGGGATAAACGCCACATCAAGCCCTTGTAAAAAATTACGGTACGGCTTGTTCGGCAGCAATTTTTCATCCATTGCTTGTACACGCAACGCCACCTGCGCTAGCAGTTTTTGCGCCACTTTTTCGGGCGCCCCCACAATAATAATTTCCGGATGCTTTTTAGTTAGGTAGTGCCCCACGCTGAAAGAATAGTTGGGTTCTTTATTTTTTGCTGGCACATGAAGGCCATGCCAACCTTGTTGGTTTACCTCGCTGAAAATATGTTTATCTTGCTCATCTTCAGCCACCGGCCAAGTAAAGCTTTTTATAACGGGGGTAATAGCCATTTAATTTCCTATGTTGTTACGTGGTTGAACACGCCACATTCGATGAATTTGCACAGGCGCAGTATACCGAAACCACACGGGCAGTGGCATCCTCGCTATTTGCTTGTATAATCGGCGCCCATTGCAGGAGAGAGAGGTCACTCCGCCGAAGGCGCAAACTCCCATAAACGCTCAGGCCCATGTACTGCAATGCCAATTAATAGCCGTCTGGAGAGAGGTTGTTTAGAGCAGCCCACCGAAGGGGCAAGCGTACCAGCGCAGAAACTCTCAGGTAATCAGGACAGCGGGAGCGGCACATTTCTATATAGGAGCTTGCATGCTTGACTATATTTTTATGATTGCCATTACCGGTGAGGCTATGTCTGGCGCCCTCGTGGCTGGCCGCCGCAATATGGATATTTTTGGTGTGGCCTTAGTGGCCTTTATTACCGCACTAGGCGGTGGCACAGTGCGCGACATGTTGCTCGGTAATTTCCCGGTAAACTGGACGCAAAACCCCATTTACATTTACCTCACCATCCCTGCTGGGCTGTTCACCATCATCATTGCCCGCTACATGCATCGGTTACACCGCTTATTCTTGTTTACCGACGCCATGGGATTAGTGGCTTTCACCGTGATCGGCTGCAACATTGCCCTCAAGCTGGATTACGACTACCCCCTTGTGGTGGTTATTATGGCGGGCATCACCACTGGTATTTTTGGTGGTATTTTGCGCGACATTCTGTGTAACAGAACACCCATGGTGCTACACAAAGAGCTCTATGCTAGTGTGTCGCTAATTGTGGCGCTGTTCTACTTAACATTGATCCATTTTGATGTTAACCACGAGATTAACCTCATTGCTTCCTTCTGTTTAGGCATGGGCTTACGCATGGCGGCCATTCGTTGGTCTCTGTCTTTGCCTACGTTCTCATACAAAGAAGGCTCCTGGCGTGAAGACAGCGATCCTGCGCCTCCGGCTGACAGAGAATAGCGCAGCACGCTCACCCCTTCATTTTTTAGGTGCGTTACACTAATGGCATGCAAGACCAACCTTTAAATATTCTGCAAAACACCTTTGGCTACGATGCTTTTCGTGGCCAACAGGAAGCCATTGTGCGCACGGTGGTGGCTGGTGATAACGCGTTAGTGCTCATGCCCACCGGTGGCGGGAAATCCTTGTGCTATCAAATACCCGCCCTCGCTAGGCCTGGCAGCGCCATTGTTATTTCTCCCTTAATTGCCCTGATGCAAGATCAAGTGGAAGCCCTGCGAGCAGTGGGCGTAAACGCTGGCTTTCTTAATTCCACCCTCAGTTATGAGGAGGTGGTGGCTACCGAACAGGCCTTATTGCGCGGCGAAATGAAATTGCTTTATATAGCGCCAGAACGCTTGGTGCAGCCACGTACGTTACAGCTGTTACAACGCGCCAACATTAATTTATTTGCCATCGATGAAGCCCACTGTGTGGCCCAGTGGGGCCACGATTTTCGCGCCGACTATTTACAACTCACGCTACTCATCGAGCAGTTTCCACAGGTGCCGCGCATTGCGCTCACGGCCACCGCTGACGAGCGTACGCGGGTAGAAATCGCCGAGCGCCTAGGCTTAGTGGAAGCGCAGCACTTTGTGAGCAGCTTTGACCGCCCTAACATTCAATACCGCATTACCGAGAAAAACCGTGCCCGCGAGCAACTACTGCGCTTCATTCAAAACGAGCACCCTGGCCAAGCGGGCATTGTGTACTGTTTATCGCGCAAAAAAGTAGAAGACACTGCCAATTGGTTAAGCCGCCAAGGTATTCGCGCCCTGCCCTACCATGCAGGCATGAGCGCAGAAAACCGTGCCCTGCACCAACAGCAGTTTCTACTCGAAGAAAATATTGTAATGGTGGCCACCATTGCCTTTGGCATGGGCATTGATAAACCCGATGTGCGTTTTGTGGCCCACCTAGATATTCCCAAAAGCATTGAGAGCTATTACCAAGAAACAGGCCGAGCAGGCCGTGACGGCGAACCTTCCACAGCGTGGATGAGCTATGGCTTTGATGATGTGGTAATGCTGCAAAAAATGTTAGCGGACTCTAGCGGTAGCGAGGAGCATAAGCGTAAGGAACACCACAAGCTGCAAGCCATGCTTGGCCTATGTGAAAGCACCACTTGCCGGCGCCAGCTCTTACTACGTTATTTTGGTGAAGAGGCCGAAGGAGAATGTGGCAATTGCGATAACTGCTTGCACCCACCTGATACGTGGGATGCCACTATTGCGGTGCAGAAAGCTTTGTCTTGTATTCATCGCACGGGGCAGCGCTTTGGTGTGAACCATTTGGTGCAAGTGCTCAGAGGTGCCAACACTGAACGTATCCGTGAATTTGGCCACGATCGCATCAGTACTTACGGCATCGGTAAAGATTTATCTGTGAACATGTGGCGCAGCATCTATCGCCAACTGGTGGCGCAAAAACTTGTTAGCGTTAACTTAGAAGCCTATGGCGCCCTACAACTTGAGGAAGCCTGCCGCCCTGTTTTACGCGGCGATGAGGCCATTTATCTACGCCTCGATAAGCAGCCTATTGTTAACACCGCACGCACGCGCACCCACGCAGCCGATTTGCATCCTGATGATGAAAAACTGTTCCAAGCTTTGCGCGGGTTAAGAAACCGCTTAGCAAAAGCCGAAGAAAAGCCGCCCTACATTATTTTTAACGATCGCACGTTAATACAAATGGCGGAGGACAGGCCGCTAACGGAACAAGAGCTGTTAGGCATTAGCGGCGTGGGGCAAACAAAATTAAATCGCTATGGGCAAAGCTTCATCGAGGTGATTCATCGCCATGAATACCCGGCTTAGCCCGCCCTGTGTGCTTAATCATCTAACCCGTATTTGATGGTGGTTACCACACGTACACGCTTAATGTGCGGAGTGTAACCGTCGAGGTCTTCAATGGAGAAATACCCCTGATAGGCCGTTACTATGTCGCCTACGCGGCTACCTGAATCTTGTGCAAACTGCTGTGCCGCAGTGCGCGCATCTTGTGTAGCTTCAGCGATCATTTCTGGTTTGATGTCTTCCAATGAGGTAAACAAAAACTCAGTGCGGTACTCATATGTAGGCGCTAACAACACATTTTGACGCAGCAAGACATTTGTTTTTGCCATGGCGGTTAATACTTTATCCACCTCTTTGGTGCGCACCAACAAAATAGACTCTGCGCTATAGCGCTCTTCAGGCTTATTTTCGTTATAGCGGTTGGCATACTCATCGGTAATGCGGGGCACTGTTTGGCTAATGTCCTTCTCCGCTAAACCTGCTTCCCTGAAGAAAGCACGCACTTTTTGTTCTGCTGCTAGCAAACGGGTATCTAATTCGGCCAGGGTGTTTGCGCTCACTGTGAACTTCAGCGGCCACATCGCTAAATCAGCTTTTACTTCACGCTCAGCTAGCCCTTTCACAGTAATGCTGCGTTGTGATTGTTCCCATACTTGTGCGGCGCTTTTCATGTAGCTGCCACCCCACGCTAAGCCTAAGGCCAATAATACGCCCAGTACTGCTGCTGTTTTCCACTGTTTCATTTCGCTCACCTTTTGTTGTTGTCTTTATTTAAAACAAACCCCCATCACGCGGGCAGCTTTCTGCTGTTAAATTTTGCGACAGGACAAAACGATCCACGTCACTGCGCGCTTCAATATCTGCCACTTTAAGTTGTGTCATACGCCAATATTCTGGGTTTTCGGTAAAAGCCATGGTTATGGGGAAATCACCCCGCGGTAAACTGGCTTTCTTTACCACGATGCTTAAATGCTTGCCGCTCATTTTCACATCGTAACCTTTGTTAGGGTACGCCAATTCCACGCAAGCGAGAAACTCTTTTAAATTTGTTTTCGATGGTTGGTTAATATTGTGGGCAATGGGCTTGTCTTCGATATCTGCCACTGCGGTAAGCACGGCGGTAGTAAGTATCTTCTTCTCGAGCTCTGCTTGCCTTGCTGCTGCTTGGCGCTTGGCCGCTTCTAATTGAGCTTGTAACGCAGCGGCGGCTCGGCGTTCTTCTTCCGCTTTGCGCCACTCTTCCTTTTTTCTTTGCTGTTTTTGGCGCTGCTGTGCGGCGAAGCTTTCATAATCTTGCTGCACCGAAGCTGAAATAGCTTCTGATTCCGCTGCTTTCACGCGGGCATTCAGCTCTTTATGCGCACCTTCAATTAGCTGTTCACAGGCCTCTATGTGCTCAACAAGCTCTTCTTCTAGCATCCTCGTGCCTTGCTCATAGTGCTGTGATAGTGTCAAACAACTGCCTTCTAAAGCGCCAAGGTTAGAAATGGCTAAGTAACTCATTCCCTGTACGCGTTCGGGGGCAGGCACCCCACCGAACACATTTGTTAACGTGGCACAACCCGTTAACATTGCTGCACCGGCGAACATTCCAAGCAAGGGCCAGCGCTGAGTTTTGTGCTTCATTATTTCTCCTTTAAGCGAAACACCCCCAAAAGCTTAGTATCACACTAAACTCTGGGGGTGTTTTATCGTGCCGTTAATATTTAGCTTTGCACTACCGGAATTTTTCCGATTTTAGCCTGCCATACCTTCGGTGCCGTGTGGTGCACGGAGACACCTTCGCTATCTACTGCCACTGTAACGGGCATGTCTTTTACTTCAAACTCGTAGATAGCTTCCATGCCTAAATCTTCAAAGGCCGCTACGCGCGCGCTGCGAATGGCTTTGGAAACAAGATAAGCTGCGCCTCCCACTGCCATTAAATACACTGCTTTATTATCTTTAATGTCTTTAATAGCGTCTAGGCCACGCTCAGCTTTACCCACCATGCCAATAAGACCAGTTTCTCGTAACATAGTGCCCGTAAACTTATCCATACGTGTGGCCGTTGTGGGACCAGCGGGCCCAACTACTTCATCACCCATAGGGTTAACCGGGCCTACGTAGTAAATAAACTTGTTGGTGAAGTCCACAGGAAGCTTTTCGCCTCTTGCGAGCATATCAACCATGCGCTTATGGGCGGCATCGCGGCCGGTGTAAATTTTACCGTTTAGCAATAGTGTATCGCCCGACTTCCAGCTTTGTACTTCTTCTGGCGTAATATTGTCGAGGTCCACACGTTTAGATTTATCGCTATCACCCCAAGCAATATCGGGCCAAACATCTAAATCTGGCGCTTCAAGCTGCACTGGGCCCGAGCCATCTAGTTCAAATTCAACGTGGCGAGTGGCGGCACAGTTAGGAATGATGGCGACGGGTTTGTTCGCCGCATGGGTGGGGTAATCGTACACTTTCACATCGAGTACGGTGGTAAGGCCACCTAAACCTTGTGCACCAATACCAAGTGCGTTTACTTTCTCAAAAATCTCTAAACGCAATTCTTCGGCACGGTTTTGTGCACCACGGGCTTGCAGCTCGTGGATATCAATGGATTCCATGAGTGATTCTTTAGCCATAAGCATGGCTTTTTCAGCGGTACCACCAATACCAATACCGAGCATACCAGGAGGACACCAACCCGCTCCCATCACAGGGATTTGTTCAAGCACCCAATCTACTACGGAATCTGAAGGGTTAAGCATGGCAAAACGTGCCTTGGCTTCAGAACCGCCCCCTTTTGCTGCTACTTGAAAGCTTACTTTATTGCCCGGCACTACTTCGAAATGAATAACGGCTGGGGTGTTGTCTTTTGTGTTTTGGCGCTTGCCGTCTGGATCTGCCAGTACAGAAGCACGCAAAATATTATCAGGGTGCGTATAAGCGCGGCGCACACCTTCGTTAATCATATCGGTGAGTGAGGTATCTGTATCAAAGGTGGCGTTCTGCCCCACGCGGCAAAACACTGTCACGATTCCGGTGTCCTGACACAGTGGACGGTGGCCCACAGCAGACATGCGCGAGTTTACAAGAATTTGCGCGAGTGCATCTTTGGCTGCTGGGTTTTCTTCACGTTCGTAAGCTTCATGGATCGACTTAATAAAATCTTCAGGATGGTAATAAGAAATATACTGCAACGCATCAGTGATACTCTGGATAACGTCGTCTTGGCGAATCTGTGTCATGCAAGTCTCCGGTTGTTGCTTGTCAGGCAGCTATTATACCTGCCCACGAAAAAATAAGTGGAAACCTATCTACAGTAACAATATTGAGCTGGTTTAAGGGGAGGCGCCGTTGAATAACAGCATCAACATAAACCAAAGCGCCATAATTTCACCCTCGGTGATTTCATAACTATTGAGGAACAGGCGCAGCCCTTGCTCTAATTCTACTTCCGCATCAAGACTGTATTGCTCATCCTTTTGTTGTAGCACTTTTAATGCCACTAACTCGTCAAGCCAATCTTCATATTGTGCAATTTCTTCAGCCATTTCGGCACGTTCGCTGCCCTCTATGTATTGAGTGCTAAGCGACGCCACATCCTCCGACAGCTGTTGCAGCATACCGCGATCAAACCGCAACGCAGCTTTGGCGTTAGCTTTAGGAAGCAAACCTTGTGTGGGTGCTAGCATTTCATTGGGCGCTAAGCGAGCCACCACATTAAGCACTGCCTCGCCACCTTCGTTTTGCCACGCTAATTTCTTTAACTCTATCTTCGGCTGCGGCGCCAACAGCGCCTCTAACAGGCTCTCCATGGACGGTACGATATTTTCATCCTGTTCGTTCGCAAACACAGACAGTACGCCCACGTTTACATTTTCCATGTCCCAATCTGCTTGTAGGCGGCCTAATTCACGGCCGTTGATTGCTACTTGCTGTATGGTGAAATCTGAAGTGGCGTGATGAATAAAGGTGTCGCTAGCCGTGATGGTGGCATCGTTATTGTGCACCGACATCAACCCATCTAGGCGCACTTCAAGCGTATCGTGGCTACGTTTATCTTCCAGATGCACATGTATTTGCTGCGTTTCAGCACGGCTGTGAAAACGTAAACGCCCATCACGTTTGCTTTGTTGGTCAACATTTAATGCCGCCTCTTGCAGGCCAATTTGCAAATAAAGCGGAGAAGCGGCCTCCTGCGCCCTAAAGGCTAAGGCGTCAATATGGCTGCTGAAGGTATCTAAATAACCGTCTTTATCCATACGTAACGTCATGGCCAATGCGTCTGATTGCCAATCCAGCTCATCACTTGCTAGCTGCAAAGGTGCAGCAGTAAAAGTGGTTTCTGTGGCGCCACTTAACCCCACCTGGTAGCGCACACGCACCGCTTGGCTAATCTCTCGCGCCCACCCTTCTGGCATCACTTCTACCACATTCGCCAACCATTCATCACGTGCTAAACGCACAGTGCCTGCGGCCAGCACAGGTAGCCACTGCAAGCGCTTTACCCGCGACCACGGAAAAGGACCGTGCTCAATGTGTTGCTGCCATTCAATGCTGTGTATGGGTAGCGAGGTGCCCACAACATGTAAAGAAAAAGTAGCGGTGGAATGAAATAAACCACGTTCAAAAGAGTGTGGCACCAACTCAATGTGGCTCTCATCGTTAAGCAAAACCGCTTGCCAACTTAATGGCAGTTGCCACGAGGGCGCTGCCATGTAAAATTTTTCTATCTGCTTCCCTGCCCACCAGGTAGCGCCTACATAAGCAGCCGCTAGCACAAGCAGCCCTGCTGTTATGCGCCGACCCCATTGAGATAACATCTAAACTCCCTCTCCTCAATTTTTGCTGTAAACAGCCCTATGTTACTGCAGATATTTATCTCTCACAGTATTAGTTTTGTTTTGCTACAAATAATTCTTCCACCGATAAAGTGAGTGTTTCGTTAAAGTTAGTGCGAGCATGATGGCATCGTTCTGCTAGCAATTGCTCCCAAGGCTGTTGTTGCTCGCCCTGCTGCTGCACTTGCCAAAGGGTTTTTAATGGCCAAGGCGTCATCGCCATCAATTCTGCCACTGTGAGTGTGCGTAAATCGCGGGTTAGCGCATAGGCGCCTTCGTCGGTGCGCTGCACCAACTTAAGCTCCACCAGTAAATCTCGGTATTCATCCCATTGGTTTACGCGTGCGCTTTGCAGGGTACTGCGCAATGCCTCTGGTTTTAAAACGGTGCCTTGTTGTTGGCATAGCCAAAGTACATGTAAGGCTCGCAACAGCGCCTGCATTTTAGGCACATTACCGCGGTATTCAGAAAAAATAACCGCCGTGCGCACTAATTCTGCGCCCGCAAGAACGATCACCCAAGAAACATACACCCAAATAAGGAATAGAGGCACTGCGGCAAAAGCCCCGTAGATCACCTCGTAAGTGGGTGCCATTTTAATGAATAGCGCAAACCCCATTTTCGCTAGCTCAAATAAGGCCGCAGCCACCACGGCTCCTATAAACCCTTGCTTAAAAGGCACATGACAGTTGGGCACTAGCACATATAACAGCGTTAACATAATGACGCTGCTAAAAAACGGCAGCCATTTCAACCACATGTTTACGCCACCCACCATGGCTAGGGTATCGGTGAACAGTGCGGCCGAGGCGAGATAAGAACTCACCCCGAGCCCAATCGCTAAGGACAAAGGCCCAAGGGTGAGCACTGCCCAATATATCAACAAAGCAAGCATGCCTTGCCGCGGCCGCGCTACTCGCCAAATGCGATTAAGCGTGGTTTCTATATTGCGCAACAATAAAACGGCGGTAACAAGCAAAAACACACCGCCAAGCAGGGTTAAGTTGCTGGTTTGACGCGCAAACTCACCGATGTAAAGCTGCACTTGTTCCCCTGCAGATGGGGCAATAACTCCTAGTAGCCACTCTTGAATAGCATCTCCTTTTTCCCGTAAAGCGGGAACGAGCGCTAGCACTGAATAAGTTACTGTTAACACGGGCACAATGGCAAACAAGGTGGTATAGGTTAGCGCTGCAGCACTTTGCCGGCAGCCATCCTCAATAAACTGCTCTGTCAGCAAGCGCATAAAAGCCCATGCATCGCGAACCGCTCCCTGTAAAGTTTCAACAGCGTTTGATACTTTCACCACAAGCTCCTTGTTTCCATTGCTGCGTTCAGACAAATTGCGCGAGTACTGCTAAACTATGCGCCAGTTGAATTTAGGAGGCAAAACATGTCTGCAGTGACTATTTATCACAACCCGCGTTGCTCAAAATCTCGTGAAACCTTAAGCCTGATTGAAGAGCAAGGCATCACCCCTACCATTGTTAAATATTTAGAAGACACGCCTAGCGAAGCTGCTCTCACCACCTTAGTGGAACAACTTGGCCTAGAAAAAGCCCACGATCTCGTGCGCACCGGCGAAGCTGAGTATAAAGAAGCAGGCTTAAGTGCCGCTAGTGATGACGCCACTGTGATGGCCGCCATGGCCAAATTTCCACGCCTGATTCAGCGCCCCATTGTGGTCAAAGGCGATCAAGCAGTACTAGGCCGCCCACCAGAGAATGTATTGGAGCTGCTAAAATGAGTGCGCCCTATGCCCTCATTTTGTATTACAGCCGTAGCGGCAGCGTGGCCAACCTCGCCAAGGAAATAGCCCACGGCTGTGAGGCCGCTGGCCTGGCTGCTAAACGCCGCACAGTGCCACCGGTGGGTGTGCAAACCGCAGCCGTGCTCCCGGCGGTGCCCACCGAGGGAGCGCCTTATTGCACCGCTGCAGATTTACAGCACTGTAGCGCCCTAGCGCTTGGGTCGCCGAGCCGTTTCGGCAATATTGCCGCCCCGCTGAAGTTCTTCCTCGAAGAAGCCACCGAGTTATGGCTTGATGGCGCCCTCATTGGCAAGCCGGCCGGCGTGTTCACCTCTTCAGGCACCATGCACGGCGGGCAAGAAAGCACTTTACTCTCCATGATGGTGCCACTGCTGCACCACGGCATGCTGATCACTGGCATTCCTTTCAGTGAAGCAGCACTGAACAACACCACCACCGGTGGCACCCCTTACGGCCCAAGCCATGTGGCGGGGTTGCACAACAACACTGAACTGAGCGCCGATGAAAAAGCGCTAGCACGCGCTTTTGGTCAACGTTTAGCCACCACCGCCCTCGCCCTTCACAAGCGTTCATAGGATATTCACGTGCTCTTAACCCTACACCGCATTTTTTTACTCGTTCTCTTAATCGCTTCTTTTGGCGGCTTAATTTATCAAGCACCCGTGGCAACGCCATGGCCCGTCGTAGCCTTTATGGCCCTTGCCATTTACCTGCCTTTATTGATCTTCTGCCTCCCCGTTTGGTCTGCAGATTCACGTTTCTTAATGTGGTTTTCATTTGTGCTGCTGTTTTACTTTGGTGGCTTTAGCATGCAAATACTCAGCGAACCGCCTTTATTCTACTGGGTGTTTGCACGTTTGTTGGCGGCCATCGGCATTTTTACCACCTCCATGTTGCTCATTAAGCAGCAACAACGCATGCGGAAACACGCTGCAAAATAACCCTCTGGCTTAGTAGTCAGCCGCTGCTAAGCCATTTTTCACCGCTCTCATGAGCCCTTCCCCCCCAAGCTTTTCCACCTAGTGGGCAGCGTTCTTTTTTGTTCTTTTCTGCGCACAAATATTTATTTTATATTTTTCGCAAAAAAAGCGGTGAACGCTATTGCAAATCATTCTCATTTCCATAGACTGTTTTTCATTCGTTCAACATTACTCATCGTTAAGGAATGGGACATGCACCCCTCACACAACAACAACACTTTTATGATAAGAAAAACCCTACTGGCCGCTGCCGTGGCGACACTGGCTACCACTGCGGCACAAGCAGACAGCATCGATTTAAACAGCATCAGCGTTGTGTCTGCGGCTGGGTTTGAGCAAAAAATTGTGGACGCGCCAGCGAGCATTTCTGTTATTACGCGCGAAGAGTTACAGCAAAAATCCGCCACCAATATTGCCGAAGCAATCCAAGATCTTGAGGGTGTGGATGTGGGCGGCAACACAGGTAAAACCGGTGGCTTAAACATTAGTTTGCGCGGCATGCCCTCGGATTACACCTTAATTTTAATTGATGGTCGCCGCCAAAATACAGCGGGTAATGTCACCCCCAACGGCTTTAATGAAACGAGCACCAGCTTTTTGCCGCCGCTGTCTGCCATTGAGCGCATCGAAGTGATCCGTGGCCCCATGTCTACCCTTTATGGCTCCGACGCCATGGGCGGTGTGATCAACATTATTACGCGTAAAGTGGCGAAAGAATGGGGCGGCAGCGTTACTACGAGCTACTTGCTGCAGCAACACAGTAAGGCCGGCGATGAAAAAACCGCCAGCATTGCCGTGCACGGCCCGCTGATTGAAGACACAGTGGGGTTATCACTCCGGGCGGATGTTAAACGCCGTGATGCCTCTGATTTATATTTAAGCGACGGTTCTAAGTTAACCAAACGCGGCCCTTCCCCCGTGGAAGGCCGTGTGCACAGCATTGGCGCCAAACTTAGCTACACCCCCACAGAAAACCATGACTTCACGCTAGATGTTGATAGCGCCAAACA
>Ga0079226_10000707_pt1 | contig 24274 bp, 19 predicted proteins | sample Poulit2014_FD_76345 | JGI IMG/M metagenome (GOLD analysis project Ga0079226, IMG submission 76345) | Agricultural soil microbial communities from Georgia to study Nitrogen management - Poultry litter 2014 | ecosystem: Environmental > Terrestrial > Soil > Agricultural land | place: USA: Georgia...
CCACCGCTTCCGCGATATGGGCGTCCACGGCCCAACCAATGCACATAAGGCGATCGAGCGTTCGTGCGACGTCTTTTTCTATAGTCTTGCCTATGAGATGGGCATCACCTCGATGACCGATTTTTTAACCCAATTTTATTTAGGGCGTAAAACCGGCATTGATCTGATTGGAGAATCTCCCGGCGTCCTGCCAACGCCCGCTTATAAACAGCGCACCTTTAAACAAGCGTGGTATGCCGGCGACTCGGTTACCGCGGGAATTGGCCAAAGTTTCTGGCTCACCACCCCGCTTCAGCTCGCGCAGATGGTCTCAATTACCGCTATGCGTGGTGAAACCTATGTGCCCCATATTTTACATTCTCACAGTCACGCCAATAGTGATGAACGCATTACAAAACCGCTCGAACCAATTGAGCCGATGCAAGTGAGTAGCACCAAACATTGGGATACCATTATCGATTCGATGGTGGCGGTGGTGCATGGCAATCGCGGAACTGCGCGCCGAATCAATAAAGGCATCAATTATAAGATCGCCGGAAAAACCGGAACGGCGCAGGTCAAAACCATCGCCCAAGGGGAGCGCTATAATGAGAAAGCACTCGATAAACGTCATCGAGATCACGCGCTCTTTACCGCCTTTGCTCCCGCCGATCAGCCTAAAATTGCGATCTCGGTGGTGGTTGAAAATGGCGGATCAGGCTCCGGAGTTGCCGCGCCCATTGCCAAAGAGGTGATTCACGCGTGGCTTACGGACTTTAGAGAGGTTTCAAACAGCCTACAACTTAACGAAAATGCAGGAGAATAGCGATGGAGATTAAATCCGCTTATGAAAATGAAGAGGTGCGCCCCAGCGGCTTTCTCCGTATTTTTAGCCTTGATACGACACTCACCCTTCTGATTTTGCTCCTTTGCGCCGTCGGGCTTGCGATCTTATTTAGCGCCTCAAATTTTAATGTCGATTATGTGATGTCGCAGGGGAAAAAGATTGTCGTCGGCTTTATTTTAATGACGCTTGTGGCGATGATGCCACCGGATCTGTTAAAACGTCTCACCCCGATTATCTTTATTGGGGGCGTAATTTTATTGCTGCTGATTTTTGTGATTGGCCTTGAGATTAAAGGGGCGCGCCGCTGGTTCAATTTCTATATTTTCAAATTTCAGCCCTCAGAGATCATGAAGCTCGCCACGCCTCTCATGGTGGCCTATTTCTTAGATCGGTTTAATCTCCCGCGAAGCTTTACCTCGCTTGTGGTCGCGCTCACCTTAATTGCGATTCCCTTTATGCTGGTGCTCATTCAGCCAGACCTTGGAACCGCGCTTATTATCGCCTATTCCGGTGTTGCGGTGCTCTTTTTAGGCGGCCTTTATTGGCGCTACATTATTATTACCGCGCTCATTTTAGCCGTGAGTCTGCCGGCGTTTTGGGCATTTGGCATGAAGCCTTATCAGAAAGATCGCGTCATTACGCTGATCAATCCTGAATCGGATCCGCTTGGAAAAGGCTATCAGATTATCCAATCAAAAATTGCCATCGGATCGGGCGGAACCTATGGAAAAGGCTGGCAAAACTCAACGCAAGCCTCGCTCCAATTTCTGCCGGAATCCACTACTGACTTTATTTTTGCCATCACCGCTGAAGAGTTTGGTCTGATGGGAAGTGGATTATTATTGCTCACCTACCTGTTGATCATTTATCGATCAATCTTTATCACCTTGAAAGCGCGGGATGATTTTTACCGGCTGATCGGCGGGACCATTTGCCTCTACTTTTTCTTCAATATTTTCGTTAACATCGGCATGGTGAGTGGCATTTTACCCATTGTGGGAATTCCGCTCCCCTTTATCAGTTATGGAGGCACCTCGATTGTGACTCTATTTGTCTCTTTTGGTATATTAATGAATATCTATTCCAACCCCCTTCCTAAGCGAAAAAGGATTGAGTAAATGCAGAAAAAAATTAATTGGGCCGTAAGTTCTCTTCTTGTCACCGCGTTTGTTACCGGGTGTGCGACCTCAAATGCTCCAGAAGGGGGCAATCAAGCAACGAGTCGTGGCATCACCGCGCCCACAAATGAGATTATTTTCCCTGAAACCGGCTCACCGAATGTGCCTTATACCCAAGGAACCTCTCCCGCACAAGTTAAATCAACAAGCGCCCAATCAAGCGCTCAGCCAACGCCCTCTCGCAGCGCAAAATCAGGCCTTGCCAATCGCAAAGACGTGCAAGCCTTTGCCGATCGCGTTGCGCGCAATAACAATCTCGACCGCGATTGGGTACTCGACATCTTAAGCCGCACTGAACTTAAGCCTAAAATTGTTGAAGCGATGAATCGCCCGGCGGAAGGATTGATTTGGGGCCAATATCGCCCGATCTTCATTACCGATAAACGCATCAATGATGGAGTGAAATTCTATCACACTCATCAAAAAGCCTTAGAGCGTGCCTATAATCAATATGGCGTAGCTCCTGAGGTGATCGCGGCGATTATCGGCGTTGAAACCAGTTACGGACAAAATCGCGGCAACTGGGCCGTATTAGATGCCCTTGCCACCCTTGCGTTTGATTATCCGCGCCGTGCTGAATTTTTCAGTAAAGAGCTGGAAAATTTCTTTGTCATCTTAAATGAGACCAAACTTGAACCCTTTAGCTACAAAGGCTCATATGCCGGCGCCATGGGCTTTCCACAATTTATGCCATCGAGCTATTTAGCTTATGCGGTGGATTTTGATGGTGATGGCCTACGCGATCTTTGGAATAATCCCGTCGATGCGATCGGGTCGGTCGCAAACTATTTAGCCAAACATGGTTGGGTTCAAGATGGGACGGTTGCGCTTGAGGTAAAAATTCCTACAGGCAACACCGCTCACCTTCAATATAAACATACCGGCCGATTAGTCCCGCCAAAATACTCAGTGGCCACGCTTAAAGCAGCAGGGGTACAGACTTACGCGCACAATAGTAATAAGGCCAATCTTTTTGAATTTGAGATGGAGAAGAATAATCCAGCTGCGTCCCAATGGTGGCTTGGCTTTCAAAACTTCTACTCCATCACCCGATACAACCACTCCCCTCTCTATGCGCTTGCGGTGCATCAGTTAGCTGAGGGCATTAAAGCAAGGAAATAGATGATATGGGGGTATTGTTCAATAAACGAGTGATGGCGTGTGTGATCGCCTCACTCATTTTAACGGGGTGCGCTTCAAAAGGGCATCGCATCAAGGAAATTCCAGGCGGAGGCGCTGTACCAACAGAAGAGCCCTTAAGCCGCTCGGGAAATCCTAAAACCTACAAGGTACTTGGAAAAAACTATACCCTTCGCGATACCACAAAGGGCTACTCTGAAGTGGGCGTTGCCTCTTGGTATGGTAAAGATTTCCACGGGAAAGCCACCTCAAGCGGGACGCCATATAATATGCATGCCTATTCAGCGGCGCATAAAACGCTCCCCATTCCAAGTTATGTCAACGTGACCAACCTTGAAAATGGCAAGAGCCTCATTTTACGCGTCGATGACCGTGGACCATTTGTGAAAAACCGCATTATTGATCTCTCATTTCGCGCGGCAAAAGAGCTTGGCGTACTCCAAAATGGAACGGCTAAAGTTCGCGTAACCGCCATTCCTCCGCATCAATCACTCACCAACAAAAGCGCCGTTTATCCGAGCACCCATAATAAACCGCTACCGAATAACGTTTTATCGGGCCATAACTACTATCTACAAGTTGGGGCCTTTGGTGATGAGCAAAATGCAGTGAACTTTAAAAACTCGCTGCAATATCACGGCCTTAATGATGCGAAAATCGTCCCGAATAAAGGGCTATATCGTGTTATAATTGGACAATATCAAAATTATAACGCTGCCAAAGAGGCCTCGTATCGCCTCGGTCTACCAAATACAGTAATCACGATTTAACCATCGTGATCCTTCTGTTTTTTAACGCGTTACGATACGATCTACTTTCTACAAACGATTCAAACAATAGATAAACTATGATGAAAAAACGATTTATCACCGCCATTTTATGGGTTGCAACCGTGACATCTACGGCCTTTGCTCAACCGGTCCAAAACCAGCTCTATATTCCTGAATATAACGCCGCCTCATGGATCTTAATGGACTACGAAACCGGCGCCGTACTTGCAGAAAAAAACATGCATCAAAAGCTTGAGCCTGCGAGCATTACCAAAGTGATGACGAGCTACATTATCGCCGAAGAGATTGAGAAAAACACGATCCAATCTGACGCACTGGTGACCATCTCAAATAATGCCTATCGTCAAGGCGGTTCGCGCATGTATCTTGAGGAAAATTCTAAAGTGTCGGTGGAAAATCTCGTCAAAGGCCTTGTGATTCAATCAGGTAATGATGCAGCTATGGCACTTGCGGAATATGTCGCCGGATCATCCGATGCGTTTGCGTTTCGTATGAATCAAAAAGCGCGCGAACTTGGCATGAAAAACACTCACTTTATGAATCCAAGCGGTCTGCCTGACCCCAATCACTTTAGTACCGCCTATGATTTAGCGGTGCTTTCGCGCGAGCTCATTAAAAATTACCCAAGCCATTACGGCATTTACGCGGAAAAATCCTTTACTTGGAACGTCGATACCCGTACCGGTCGCCCCATCACTCAACCGAATCGCAATAATCTTCTCCGTGAAGATCCAAGCGTTGATGGGATTAAAACCGGCCATACCGATAGCGCGGGCTACTGCTTAGCCTCAAGTGCTGAGCGTAATAATCACCGCTTTATCGCTGTGGTTCTCGGGACACAGAGCGTCCATGATCGCGATCGCATTAGCCAAAACATTTTAAACTTTGGTTTCCAAAATTTTAGCAAACAGCATCTCTTTGATGCCGGTGAGCCACTTCAAACCATCAATGTCCGTAAAGGCACGGCGCAAAATTTAGCTGTCGGTACTGCAAATAAAATTGAAGCTACCCTACCGCTCCTTGACTATGACAATGTCAAAAGCCAAATTCGCATCAAAAATAATGTTGTCGCTCCTATCGAAAAGGGATCGGAACTTGGATCACTTGAGATTCATCTCGATGACCAGCTGATCTATTCAGCACCGCTTGTGGCCCTTGAATCGGTCGAAAAAGCTGGATTTGTGAAACAAATCTGGGACGACTTCAAATTTAAGTTACACAATAAGTATATGAAATTTAAGGCAGCTCTCTAAAGAGAGCTCAGGCTGCACCGAAAAGATTTACAAAATATGTAGTCTTTTTGTAGTTTTTTCGTTATGATATGCTCCAGCCGTTTAGTTGGTTTACTATTTTATTACACATTTATTAGGAAATTTATTAGATGTCACAAAAGATCATAGATGCATTACAAGAGAAAGGTATTGTTGCTACAGAAATCGTTTATAACCCAAGTTATGAACTACTCTTTGAAGAAGAGCTCGATCCATCCTTAGAAGGTTATGCAAAAGGAACTCTTACTGACTTAGGCGCAGTTGCCGTTGATACTGGTATCTATACAGGTCGTTCACCGAAAGACAAATACATTGTCCGCGACGAAACTACCAAAGATACCGTTTGGTGGGCTGACTCAGGTAAAGGTAAAAACGATAACAAACCTCTTTCACCAGAAGTTTGGGCTGATCTTAAAAAAATCGTTACTGATCAACTTTCAGACAAACGTCTCTTCGTCGTCGATGGCTATTGTGGCGCAAACAAAGATACTCGCTTAAGCGTTCGCTTCGTAACAGAAGTTGCATGGCAAGCACACTTTGTTAAAAATATGTTCATTCGCCCATCAGCAGAAGAACTCGAAACCTTCGAGCCAGACTTCACTGTATTAAATGGTGCGAAAACCAATAACCCGAACTACAAAGAACACGGGTTAAACTCAGAAACATTCGTTGCATTTAACTTAACTGAAAACATGCAATTAATCGGCGGTACATGGTACGGCGGTGAGATGAAAAAAGGTCTCTTCTCTGTAATGAACTACCTCCTTCCCCTTAAAGGCATCGCGGCAATGCACTGTTCTGCGAACGTGGGTGAAGAAGGTGATACTGCAATCTTCTTTGGTCTTTCAGGAACCGGTAAAACCACCCTTTCAACCGACCCGAACCGTAAATTAATCGGTGATGACGAGCACGGTTGGGACGATGACGGTATCTTCAACTTTGAAGGTGGCTGTTATGCGAAAACCATCAACCTTTCTAAAGATTCAGAGCCAGAAATCTACGGTGCAATCCGTCGTGACGCGCTTTTAGAAAACGTTGTAGTTAATGACGGCGTTGTTGATTTCAACGACGGTTCAAAAACTGAAAACACCCGTGTTTCATACCCGATCTATCACATCGACAACATCGTAACGCCAGTTTCTAAAGCAGGCGCTGCGAAAAAAGTGATCTTCTTAACCGCAGACGCATTCGGTGTTTTACCTCCAGTATCAAAATTAACGCCAGAACAAGCGCAGTACTACTTCCTCTCAGGATTTACAGCGAAAGTTGCCGGTACTGAGCGCGGTATCACTGAACCAACCCCAACCTTCTCAGCATGTTTCGGGGCGGCGTTCTTACTCCTTCACCCAACTCAATACGCTGAAGTATTAGTAAAACGCATGCAAGAATCTGGTGCGACTGCATACTTAGTGAACACTGGTTGGAATGGTACAGGTAACCGTATCTCACTTAAAGATACCCGTAACATCATCAACGCAATCCTTCGTGGCGATATCGATGAAGCAGCAACAGAAACCGTTCCTGTTTTCAATCTTGAAATCCCAACTGAGGTTAAAGACGTTGACGTGAAACTTCTTGACCCACGCAGCACTTACGCAGCAGCATCTGAGTGGCAAGAAAAAGCGGAACACTTAGCTGAACTCTTCACCAATAACTTCGATCAGTACACTGATACGGATCTTGGTAAAGAACTTGCGAAAGTGGGTCCTAAAAAATAATTAAAGCAGAGTCACTGGTTTAATTAAACGACTTAACTAAAACAAAAAGCACGGCTGATCACCGTGCTTTTTTATTGCCTACAAAAACCGCTTACCAAAATTATTTAAATCTCGATCGTGGCTCCGAGCTTTTTCACAAAGGCCGCAAGCCATGCAGGATGAGCAGGCCAAGCCGGCGCAGTAATAAGATGATCGCTCACTTCCACTCCATCGACGGGAATATCGCAATAGATCCCGCCGGCAAGCGTTACCTCTGGGCCACATGCAGGATAAGCACTCACCTTTTGCCCTTCAATAATGCGGGCAGCCGCTAAAATTTGCGCGCCATGACACACCGCCGCAATGGGCTTTTTCGCCGTATCAAAGATTTTGACAATCTCGATAATGCGCGGGTTTAACCGAAGATACTCTGGCGCACGTCCACCCGGGATCACTAGTCCGATATAATCATCGGGATTAACCGTATCAAAATCGTAATTTAAAACAAAATTATGCCCCGGTTTTTCGCTATAGGTTTGCGCTCCCTCAAAATCATGGATCGCGGTAAATACCGTATCGCCCGATTTCTTCTCAGGGCAGACTGCATGCACCTCATAGCCGAGCATCATTAACGCCTGAAACGGCACCATGATCTCGTAATCTTCAACGTAATCGCCCGCTAATAGTAAAATCTTTTTCGTACTCATATCTATCTCCTTAGATGGTGAATTATTAATATTATGAGGGACCATCAATCCCCTTATATCACCCCTTTATGACACAATAGTGAAAAGGTATAAAACAAGATAGTACGAATTGAATAAAGTGACAATAAAAAAGCACGAGTATTTGCTCGTGCCCTTCAAAATTTCCTGTCAATCGACTATAAATCGACTGCCAAACTAAATCCGCATGACCAATACTTTAAATTGCCCATTTTGCGCAAGGCATTCACTTTTAAGCCCTGCCTTTTCAATCCACTCTTCAATTCCGATAAAGCGGTTCACCACAAAATATGCCACGCCTTTAAATTTAAGCAGTGCTTTTGCGCGATTGACAAATTTTTCTGTCAACTCTGTTGAGGTTGAAAAGCCTTGATGAAATGGGGGATTGGAGATCACCACATGCGCTGAGCGATCTAAAATTGTGCTGCCGCAATCATCGATTAATACCTCGCCTTCAACCCCATTTTGGGCAAAGTTTTGCTCGCAACAGGTAATCGCGGTAATGTTATTGTCCGTTGCAATGATCGAATCAAACTCAAAATGCGCTTTCAGCATCACGCTCAAATAGCCATAGCCTGCACCTAAATCGACTACATTCCCTTTGATCGGCGCCTTCGTTTTAATTAAGGTTTCAATTAAAAAGGCACTGCCGGAATCGATCTTATCAAAGCCATAAACGCCCGGTTTTGAGGTAAATTGAATACCATTCTCCGTTTCAAGCGTATGAATGACACTATATTCAGCCGCCCGTTTTGGCGTTTCAAACTCCGCGGCATCCCCAACGGTAATCGCCGCATAGCGCAACCCTTTACCGAGCAATTCCCCTTCTGCATGGCCGGCACACCATTTCTCTAAGTTTTTAATGAGACTCTTAATGCCCTCATCATTATTACCGGTGACAATGATTTTTCCTGCAGGTTTTAACGCCATTTGCGCCACATGCACGAGATAATGTTGCAAAATTTTTGATTTTGGCGCGCGAAGCAGCACGTAATCATACGCGCCCTGCTCAATTTTTTCGAGATCAAAATCGTGAAGCGCCGCCGTCACCTGCTCATTTTTTTGATTCATGGCATTAAATGAGGTGACTAAATCATAACGATTACTCACAAGATCAAGGGTGAGATTCGGGAGTTTTATTGGCTCCACATTTTCATCGGCAAGCCACAGCCCACGCCCGGTTAATGCATCTAAATTATGAAAGAGCGCGCTTATGGCTGGATCGATCATGCTAATATTCCTTCTATTTCGTCGTTGGTTAAGGGGCGATATTCTCCCACAGATAGCCCCTCAAGATCAATGATTCCCACACGATCACGGTGAAGCTCGACCACTAAATTCCCCACGGCCGCCATCATGCGTTTGACCTGATGATAACGCCCTTCTGAAATGGTGAGGTAACATTCGGTATCGCCGAGTTTCTCTACCGTTGCGGGAAGCGTCGGATCGGGATCATTGCGAAGTAAAACCCCCGTTGCAAGGGATTTAATCATCGCTTCGGTAAGCGGATTTTCAAGCGTGACTCGATAACGTTTATTGATTTTTCGATTCGGATGAGCAACTTTGTGCGACCAATCGCCATCATCGGTAATGAGCGTCAGCCCTGTGGTATCGGCATCGAGCCGCCCTGCAATATGAAGCTCCATCACGCGCGGTTCATCGAGTAAACGAAAGAGCGACGGATGCCCATCATCGCGGTGACTTGAGACATATCCGCTCGGTTTATAGAGCACAAAATAACGGGGCGAGGTCTCTAGTATGAGTCGCTCGCCATTAAGTTCAATTTGATCAGAGACCGGATCAATCATGCGCTTCCCTTGCCGTTCTCGCTCACCATTAATGGTCACCGATTCACATTTTAACAGGTCGCGCGCCTCTTTCCGAGAGATTTCACAGCTCTTTTGCAAATATTGATCGAGCCGCATTCGCTCTACGTCACGACTCATCTTAATCAGAGGTCACGCGGAGCAACTCTTCGATACTCGTAACCCCTTCGAGCACTTTTTTAATTGCCGATTGACGAATACTATCAACGCCATCTTCACGAGCTTGATCAGCAATATCGAGCGCCGTTGCCTCACTTAAAATGAGACGCTCCATCGTTTCAGAGATTGGCATCACTTCATAGATACCAACACGGCCTTTATAGCCGCGCGTACAGTTATCACAGCCCACCGGCCCGTAAATACGCGAGGTGGCTTGGGTTCGGCTAAAGCCTAAACGCTCGAGATAATCCGCATCCACGAGCACTTCCTCTTTACAAGAACAGAGGCGACGGGCAAGACGCTGCGCAATAATCAAGTGCACCGTTGAGGCAATGTTAAATGGTTCAACCCCCATGTTAATGAGACGGGTTAAGGTTTCAGGCGCTGAGTTTGTATGCAGAGTCGAGAGTACCAAGTGCCCCGTTTGCGCCGCTTTAATGGCGATATCGGCGGTTTCTAAGTCACGAATCTCCCCGACCATGATTACATCCGGGTCCTGACGGAGGAATGAACGCAGCGCTTCGGCGAAGGTAAAGCCAATGCCGGGGTTCACCGCCACCTGATTAATCCCTTCCAAGTTGATCTCTACCGGGTCTTCCGCGGTGGAGAGATTTAGCTGTGGATTATTTAAAATTCCCATACAGGTATAGAGCGTTACGGTTTTACCCGATCCCGTTGGCCCTGTTACCAAAACCATCCCTTGCGGACGATGAATCCCTTCTAAAATCGCCTGTTTTTGCACATCGGTAAATCCAAGGATATCGATATTCAGTTTCGACGCCGAACTATCGAGAATACGCATTACGATCTTTTCACCCCAAAGGGTTGGCAAAATACTGACCCGGAAGTCAATCACGCGGTTCCCGGAGACCACCTTAATCCGACCATCTTGCGGCTTACGGCGTTCGGTAATATCCAGTTGCGACATCACCTTAATTCTCGCGGAGATCTGGTCACGATGGGATTCTGGGGGCGCATACATCTCTTGCAATACCCCGTCAATTCTAAAACGAATGCGATAGGATTTTTCATAAGGTTCAAAGTGAAGGTCCGACGCGCCTTTACTGATGGCGTCCGCCAACACCCCGTTAATAAATTTAACGATCGGCGGATCATCGCGTTTAATCGCAAGGTTAAAGGAGACAACATCGGATGCGCCTGTACTTGCGCCTTCGGTCCCCGCTTTGGCCAGCTCCCCTTCGATCACACGGCGGTCAACCCCGCCCGTTGCCGAAAGCATATAGTCAAAACTGCCAGCATCGACTAAGATCGGCTGAACAATTGAGCGCGACTTAAAGCGTAATCGATCGATCGTTTGCGTGTTAGTTGGATCAACGACGGCCAAATAGAGCACCCCGTTACTTTTACGGAGCGGATAGATAAAATCTTTCTCCATCTCCGCCATCGATACCAAGGAGTTGAGCTCCTTGTTATTGATATCCATTTCCATCGATTTTGGATCAAACACCGGCGCCGTTGAGATCTTCATCGCATGTTTTAAGATCGTTTTACTGCTAATCGCATTATTTAATAACGCCCGCACCAGCGATAATCCGGTTACCGTCATCGCGTTTTCGACTTTCTCAAGCTTTTCTCTCGAAAGTTCCCCTCCCGCCATTAGCGAGCGAACGAGAGCATTACTCTCCAATACCGATACTTTTTCATCCATTGGTGTTGAACCTTATATCTAATTAGACAATTCTTTGTAAGAGCTCATTTTACTATAGATTAGTTAATAAAAGAACTCCTTGAAAGCATGGTATCATAAGAGGATTGAACCGTTATTTGAGCAATATTAAAAAAATGGAAACAAAAAACTTTGAGTTGGAATCGGACAACCGCCGACTTGCCAATTTAGCCGGCAATCTTGATGAACATATTCGCTTAATTGAGAAGCGCTGTTTCGTTGAAATTGCCAACCGCGGTGCCAAATTTTTAATTACCGGCGCCGACAGTCGTAATGTAGAGACCGCCCAAGCCATTATTGAGGCACTTTATAAAGAGACCCCCACCAAACAACTCACCCCCGATGACGTGCATATGATGATCGCCGAAATCGGGAATGATACCGTCGCAGCGCCAACGCTCACCCACTTTAAAGAGCATGTGATTAAGACTAAAGGCGGCGTCATTAAAGGGCGTACGCTCGCGCAAAAAGAGTATCTGCATACGATCGCAACTAATGATATTAACTTCGGAATCGGGCCTGCGGGAACGGGGAAAACCTATCTTGCCGTTGCCGCTGCCGTTGAGGCACTCCAAAAAGATGAAGTGCGCCGCATTATCCTCGTTCGCCCTGCCGTTGAAGCCGGTGAAAAACTTGGATTTCTGCCCGGGGATCTGGTGGAAAAGATCGACCCGTATCTGCGCCCCCTTTATGATGCGCTCTATGAAATGCTCGGGTTTGAAACGGTTCATAAGCTAATTGAACGCCACACCATCGAGATTGCCCCGCTCGCCTTTATGCGTGGTCGCACCTTAAATGATGCCTTTATTATTCTCGATGAAGCGCAAAATACCACTATCGAACAGATGAAGATGTTTTTAACGCGAATCGGATTTGGCTCAACCGCTGTTGTGACCGGAGATGCCTCCCAGATCGACCTGCCGCGCCATCTCACCTCAGGGCTTAATCATGCGATTAAAACCTTGGATGACGTTGACGGTATCGGCATTAGCTACTTTACCGCCGTGGACGTTGTGCGCCACCCGCTCGTTGCTAAAATTATTAACGCTTACGAAATTGCAGAAGCGAATGATGAAGCCGAGCGAGAAGCCCGAAAACTTCGCCGTGAAGCGATGCGCAAAGAGCACAATGAGGAACCTACATGGAATTAACCCTCGATCTCATTAACGACACCGAGCATACCCTTCCCGCAGAGGCTGAGTTTAAGCGCTGGATTGAAACCGCACTCAAAACAGCTAAATATGATAAGCCAAGCGATGTCGCGATCCGCTTTGTGGAAAATGAAGAAATTCAAACCCTCAATCGGGAGTATCGCGATAAAGATAAACCCACCAATGTGCTCTCCTTTCCCTTTGAAGTGCCCGATTTTATCGACGAACATATTCCAACGCTCGGCGATATTATTATTGCTATGGATGTGATTATTAAAGAGGCGGCTGAACAAGAAAAAACCGTGAACGCCCATTTAACTCACATGACCGTGCATGGAACGCTCCACCTTTTAGGTTTTGATCATATTACCGATGAGGAAGCTGAAGAGATGGAAGGGCTTGAGATTCAAATTTTGGCGGAACTCGGTCTACCGAATCCCTATCTTGAACGCTAATCGATGTTCGATGCTCGCTAATTAAATGCTGATAAAGGAGTTTTATGACCCAAACACAATCCAATAAAACCAATCAAGCGCCGATCAAATCCTCGACACCGCCGCCAAAAACAGCGGGCGGTTATGCGGTGATCTGGATCTTGATGTTTATCTTTAATTTCGTCTTTACCCGCCCAAAAATGATGGTGCCGGTGTCGATTATCGCCGTCTTTATGATCTTTTTAGCCGGTGCCCTCTTTAAAGAGCGGAAAAATCTACGCCCCTTTGCGCTCTTTGCCGGTGTCACGGCGATTGCGTTTATCTCAACGACCTATGTGGGCACGATTTTACTTGAATATCCGGTGACAAACCTTCTTGATATTCAGGCGCCGACTCTCTATGTCACTCTCTTTTATCTTTTTGCCTTTTTAAATGCGGCGAACTTTATGACGATCGGCCCGGCGCTCTTTCGTTATCTAAATCGTCCCCGCGGAATTATTCTCTCAATTCTCGCCAATGCCCTACTCTTTGCTGGCATTATCTACGGCATGCGTAAGTTTGTGGAGATCTATATTATTCCCGCGCTCGCGTAAAAAGCATCCGACACAAAAAAGCGAATCACCTCTTTCATAAAAGAATCCGGGATTCGCTTTTTTCTTGCCGCCTACTTAGTAACGACTTATGACTACTCAGCGATTACTTCGGTTTTCGCGCAATCATCACCGCACGTTTTGGCGCAGGATAGCCTTCAATCGTTTTAGTGCGATCATTCGGGTCTAAAAAATCCGGCAGTGAGAGATAATCCATCCACTCAGTAGTGCGCTGTTCATCAAGGGTTGTGACCGATAGATCCACGCAACGCACCTCTTTAAATCCGCAACGTTCAAGCCAACGGGTTAACGCCGCAACCGAGGGTAAAAACCAGACATTACGCATCTGCGCATAACGATCTTCCGGCACTAACACGGTATTTTCATCGCCATCAATGACGATCGTTTCAAGCACCAATTCTCCGCCCGGTTTTAAGGTCGCTTTGAGATCATAAAAATGATCCATCGGCGAACGGCGATGATAGAGAACGCCCATGGAAAAAGTGACATCAAAAGTTTCACTATCTTCTGGTAGATCCTCAAGGGTGAGTGGCAATTGCCAAATCGGTGCCTCAGGAAGATAGGTTTTCGCCGCTAAAAATTGATAGAGAAAGAGCCAATTTGGATCAATCCCCACAACGCGCGCTACCCCCGCGCCAAGCATACGGTAGCCGTAATAACCATTTCCCGATCCCACATCGAGCACGCTCTTTTGCGTCAAATCGATATGCGGTGCAACCCGTGCCCACTTAAAGTCCGAACGCCATTCCGTATCAATGTGCACGCCGGCAAAAGTAAAGGGGCCTTTGCGCCACGGCATTAAACGCTTTAGCGCATCTTTAAGGGCAACCTCATCGGTTTCGCCCACAAGTTTAAACGCCTCTTTTAGCTCAACCTCGAGCGCATTTATTTCTGGAAGATCAAGCACAGCATGCTCCCAACGCGGGCTATCGCCATGCTTTTTCGCTAAAATCGGGGCTAAAACGGGTTCTAATGAACGAATAAAAGCGCGGAGATGGGTCTCATCTAAACCGCGCGTTAAATTTTCATAACTAATCATGATTAATCTATTATGTTGAACTTTATAAAATTAAGCGATCGCTAAAATTGAGCCAAAATTAAGGGTTCGGCTCCAGAGATACACCTTGCTAAATCCCGCTGCAAGCAGGCGTTCACGATGTTCGCTAAAGGTGTTAATCTTCATCACATCCACAAGCGAATCGCGCTTTTGTGCAATCTCTAGCTCGGAGTAGCCATTTGCCCGCTTAAACTCTAGATGCAGCGCATTGATAAACTCATGCTCTTCGGGGTCTTCAAGGCGTAACTTTTCCGATAAAAAGAGCGCGCCGCCCGGATTTAAACCCTTGCGGAGTTTGGTTAAGAGCGCTAACCGTTTCTCGGGCGGAATAAATTGCAAGGTGAAATTCATCGTCATAAGAGAGGCATTTTCATACTCAAAGTCGGTGATATCTGCCTCAACCACCTCGATCGGCAGCAGGGATTCCACCATCATCTCTTGCGCTTTAAAATACTCTTTCGATTTTTCCACCATCGCCGCTGAACTATCAAGCGCGATCACCCGGCAATTGGCCTTATTGACCGCTGCGCGAAGCACCATCGAAACCGCACCAAGCGAGCTTCCCAAATCATACAGATGACTATTTTCGGTGGCAAAATAGGGCGCGAGATGGCCGATATTTTCCACAATGGTGGTATAGCCCGGTACCGAGCGACGAATCATATCGGGAAAAACGCTCACCACTTCTTCATTAAAGGAGAATTTCCCTTTTTCACGGCGAACGGAAAAGAGATCGTCTTTTTTACAATCTAAAAATAGTGAATTCATGATGCGCGATTAATCTCCTCTAACCGCTCAAGATAGCGCTCGTGACGCTCCCGCTCGGTGAGAAGTTTACGATTTTTCTGACGTTTTAAAAACTCATACATCGCATTGGCGCTCTCATTGTTTTTCGCCGCAATTTCAAGCTGACGTTCACGAAGACGCATCTGCCAATCCACTTCAACGCCATCGGTTGATTTAATCGGATTAAATCCTTTTGGTGGCGCCGTCATAATGGTGTCATCTTCCTCCACAATAGTGCTACTGTGAGAGAAGTTATCCGCTTCAAAAGCCTCGATTTCAGCTTTCGCCCCTGCAAGATCGGCCTCACTTAAAGGAAGCTCGGGAAGGTCGCTATCGTGATAGAGCTCATCCATAAGATCCTCGTCATGGAGCGCCTCGACATCCTCACCCCCACTTTCAAGTAAGTTGCTGGGCGCATGCTTACTAAAGAGCGGTTTTTTCACCGAGCTTTCAAGCTCCGTTAAATCTTTTTTAAGATGGGAAGTAGCCGCATCGAGCGGATTTTTAACGGTGTTTAAGCCATCGTTTAACTGCGATTTCATGCCGCTAACAGCCGATTCGGTATCCGATTTCAAACTGGTGAGCTCTTTTTGCAGCGATTTCATACTCTCGCTATTTTTAAGCTCATTGAGCGACTCTTTCACCTCATCAACGTGAAGCTCCCGCTCAAGTTCTGAACGAATATTATCAGTGTAGTTTTTCACCTTCCCGATAAATCGACCTACACTGCGCACTGCTTCTGGCATTTTTTGGGGCCCGATCACAATCAAGGCCACCACAAAAATGATCAGCAGCTCAAACGAACTAATGCCAAACATATTCTATTTTTTAATCCCGTTATTTGATTAAAACGCCAAAACGATCACGCGTTGTGCTCGTCTTTTTTCTCTGCGTGTTCGTTAACAACGGTGTCATCTAATTCAGATTTTTTCTGTGCGATTTTTGCTTGTTCCGCTTCTTTTTCGCCTTCGCCGACCGCTTCTTTAAAGCCTTTTACCGCCGAACCTAAATCTTTACCCATATTGCGGAGTTTTGAGGTACCAAAGACTAAAACCACCACTAATAAAACGATTAACCAATGCCAAATACTTAATGCACCCATGCTTCTGTTTCCTTTATTTGCAAATCTAACAAACATTTCATGAAAATTGCCTATATCATACCTTATCTCGCGCCGTTCGTCTGCACTTTTCTCCCGCGAAACCCTCGCGAAATATTCACAAAATCGTGACAAAATACGATGCGATCGTACTCTTTTATCAGGCCAGTATGACCTTTTTGTGACCTAAGTTTAGCAAGCTTTGTCCATTTTTTGGCGCTCCGGGTAAACGCTTTCCCCCCTATCACGGAAAACGCCCTTTAATTAAAATGGTTTTTTGCGTGGAAAACTTTCCTTTTTCGGTCGATCTCTTCTGATATTTTCTCTACTTTCACCTATAATATTGGAGTATTTGATTTTAATTAAGAAGGATTTCATTTAAATGAACACGCCAAAACCCTTGGTTCTCTGTATCTTAGATGGTTGGGGTTTCCGTAAGGAAACGGAAAATAATGCAATTGCGGCGGCGAATACGCCCAATTGGGATCGTTTTTTAGAAATCGGTGCGACCACCTTAATCAATACCTCTGGTGAGTTTGTCGGCCTCCCCGATGGTCAGATGGGTAACTCTGAAGTTGGGCATATGAATATCGGCGCGGGACGCGTAGTGTATCAAGATTTCACCCGCATCACCCAAGAGATTGAAACCGGCGAATTTGGCCGAAATCCTGTGATCAATAGCGCATTTAGCGACATTAAAGAGGAAGGCAAAGCCCTTCACGTCTTTGGTCTTTTATCGCCCGGTGGCGTTCATTCCGATGAAGCGCACATCTTCGCGCTCATTAAACAAGCGGTGGAAAAAGGGGTGGAAGAGATCTATCTTCACGCTTTCTTAGATGGCCGCGATATGCCGCCGCGTTCAGCGAAAGCCTCGCTCGAAAAAGCCGACGCACTCTTTAAATCTTTAGGCAAAGGCCGCGTTGCCACCATGATCGGTCGCTACTTTGCGATGGATCGTGATAAACGTTGGGATCGCGTGGAAAAAGCGTACAATCTCATTAGCCAAGGACTTGGGGAATATCATGCAGAGAGCACACTTGCAGGGCTTGAAGCCGCGTATGAGCGTGGTGAGAATGATGAATTTGTTGAGCCAACCGTGATCGGTGAAAAAGTAAAAATCAATCATGGCGATGCCGTGGTGTTTATGAACTTCCGCGCCGACCGTGCTCGCGAAATCACCTATCCCTTTACTGAAGATGATTTTGAAGGCTTTACCCCAAAATATCGCCCGAAACTCTCTCATTACATCACGCTGACTCAATATCAAGAAGGGCTCAATGTTGAGATCGCCTATCCTCCCGTTGAGATTAAAAACGGTTTAGGGGAAGTCCTTGCTCATGAAGGCTTAGCACAACTTCGCATTGCCGAAACGGAAAAATATCCGCATGTGACCTTCTTCTTCAATGGCGGTGAAGAGAAAGTTTTCCCTAATGAAGAACGCATTTTAGTGAACTCGCCGAAGGTGGCAACCTACGATCTTCAACCAGAAATGAGTGCACCGGAGGTGACTGAAAAGCTTGTTGAAGCGATTCATTCGGGTAAATTTGATGTGATTATCTGTAACTACGCCAATCCTGATATGGTCGGCCATACCGGCGTATTTGACGCGATCGTGAAAGCGGTAGAAGCGGTCGATAGTGGCATTGGTAAAGTGTATGAAGCGGTGAAAGCGATGGGCGGTGAAATGCTCGTTACCGCCGACCACGGCAATGCGGAAAAAACGTGGGATCCTGCAACGGAGCAACCTCACACAGCGCACACCACAGGCCCGGTTCCCTTAATCTATCTTGGCCGTAAAGCCACCCTTTCGCCCGATGGTTCGCTCTGCGATCTATCACCGACGATTTTAAGTCGCATCGGGGTAAAACAGCCCTCTAAGATGACTGGGAAAAACCTAGTGAATTTTCAATAATTAAGATGGGAGTCTGATACGCGCCGCAACACTTACTAACCAGGCCGTATCAGACCCTGCAACACAAAAGAGGATACAACGATGAAATTCAAACGTCTCTGGCTCGCCCTATTTTTAACCGGACAGCTCACACTCGGACTCGCCCAAGGCTCCCCCCTTGCAGACGAGACTCCGCAGAGCGATATTAGTGATGCTCCGATCACCGTTCCGGCGATGCCAAGTGCTTCGTCGCACGATCCTCTTCCCATTGACGATGTGCGTCTTTTTATTGAAATTTTAGAACAACTCAAAGAAAATTACGTCGACCCAATTAGCGATAAAGACCTCATGACAAACGCCATTAAAGGGATGCTCTCAGGGCTTGATCCACACTCGACGTTTTATACTCAAGATGAATATGAGTCCGCCAAAGAGAGCACTTCTGGTGAATTTGCCGGCCTTGGGATTGAAGTAACTGCCGATCGTGGATTTATCAAAGTGATCTCTCCAATTGATGGCAGTCCGGCGGAAAAAGCGGGGCTTAAACCGGGCGATAATATTATTCAGATCGACGACATTGCCGTTCAAACCATCGATACCGATAAAGCGATTAAAATGCTGCGCGGTGATGTGGGCACGACGGTCACCATTAAAGTGCTTCGCGATCAATCAAACACGCCGCTCACCTTTGAGATTATTCGCGATGTGATCAAAACAAAAAGCGTGCAATATGAAACGCTCAACGACTCGATCGCCTATGTGGGCCTCAGCCAATTCCAAGAAGGCAGCACCAAAGAGGTAGAAAGCGCCATTAAAGAGATGCAAGCCCATGCGATTGCCAAAAAAGGGGCGATTAAAGGGATGATTCTTGATCTGCGTAATAACCCCGGCGGACTCCTTGATGAAGCGGTATCGCTCTCTGATCTTTTCATTCAAAATGGACTGATTGTCTACACCAAAGGCCGCGCCGAACATGCGCAAGAATCCTTTAGCGCGACCAAAGGCGATCTTCTTGCCGGTGCGCCCATTATTGTGCTGATTAACTCAGGTTCTGCGTCCGCTTCCGAGATCGTTGCAGGCGCCCTTCAAGACCAAAAACGCGCGTTAGTCGTTGGTGAAAAGAGCTTTGGAAAAGGCTCAGTGCAGACAGTGATCGATCTTGCGGACGGTCAAGGGTTAAAATATACCTCCGCACGCTACTACACGCCCAACGGTACCTCCATTCAAACCACCGGGATTATCCCCGATGTGATGGTCGCACCGGTCAATGTAGAGCTGCAAACGCAACTCTTATCGATCCGCGAGCAAGACATTAAAGGCCATCTTGAAAACGAAAATGGCAACGCGCCCGCTGAGATTCACTACATCGATAACAGCAAACATGCGGAAACGGATTACTATCTCTACGAGGCGCTCAATATTTTACAAGCGCTGATGGTGACCAAAGAAAATCAGCTGATCTAAACGCAACAAACACACGAAGAACAGACCTGTAGATTTCTACATTCAACGTCAGATTCCCCGCTCGGTGCGGGGATTTTGATTTAAGGATAATTTATGGACGATATTATCATTCAAGGGGCTCGCACCCACAATCTTAAAAACATCAATCTCACCCTGCCGCGCAATAAACTGATCGTGATTACCGGGCTTTCGGGATCGGGCAAATCGTCGCTCGCCTTTGATACGCTCTACGCCGAAGGGCAGCGCCGTTATGTGGAATCGCTCTCGGCTTACGCGCGCCAATTCCTCTCGATGATGGATAAACCCGATGTTGATCACATCGCCGGATTATCGCCCGCGATCTCCATTGAGCAAAAATCCACCTCCCATAATCCGCGCTCAACGGTAGGTACGGTTACTGAAATTTACGACTATCTTCGCCTCCTTTTCGCGCGGATCGGTACGCCCCATTGCCCAACGCATAAACTCCCGCTCAACGCCCAAACCATCACCCAGATGGTGGATATGACGCTCGAACTTTCGGATGAAAAGCGCCTCATGCTGATTTCACCCATTATTCGAAATCGAAAAGGCGAGCACGCGAAACTCTTCGATGAGCTCAAAGCGCAAGGATTTTTACGAGTGCGCATTGATGGTGAGGTCTATGAGATCGACCAAATTCCCGCGATCAATCCCAAGCAAAATCACACCGTTGATGTGGTGGTTGACCGCTTCCGCGTTCGTCCCGATCTTGCGCTACGTCTGGCGGAATCGCTTGAAATTGCACTCGATCTTTCCGATGGGCTGGCGCAAATTGTCGATATGCAAAGTGGTGAAACGGAGCTCAGTTTTTCCGCCAATTACGCCTGTCCTGAGTGCGGATTTTCCATTCCAGAGCTTGAGCCGCGCCTCTTCTCGTTTAATAACCCTGCCGGTGCTTGCCCAAGTTGTGAAGGCTTAGGCGTGAGCCAATTTTTCGACCCGGATAAAGTGATCACCTCGCGCTCGCTTCCGCTCTCTGATGGCGCGATTCGTGGCTGGGATAAAAATTCCGCCTACTATTTTGCCATGCTCCAATCCCTTGCGGCGCACTATCAATTTAATATTGATACACCCTTTGAGGAATTGCCGAAAAAGATCCAAGAGATCGTGCTTTACGGCAGCGGCAGTGAGGAGATCGAATTTTATTATGTGACCAATCAAGGCAAACGCTCCATTCGCATTCATGAATTTGAGGGAATTTTACCCAATCTTGAGCGCCGGTATCATGAGACCGATTCGCAGGTGGTGCGTGAAAATCTCACCCGATTTTTAGCGACGCGCCCTTGCCCGAAATGTCACGGGAGTCGATTAGGGGAAGCTGCGCAAAATATCTTGATTGCCAATAAAGCGATCCATCAAATTACCGCCCTTCCCATCGATGAAGCGCTCGACTGGGCTAAAACCGTCGAACTCAAAGGGGCGAAAGCCGAAATTGCCGATAAGATTTTTAAAGAGATCGTCGAACGCCTTGGCTTTTTAGTCAATGTGGGGCTCGATTATCTCAATCTTTCTCGTTCGGCGGAAACCCTCTCAGGTGGTGAAGCGCAGCGGATTCGTCTTGCCTCTCAAATTGGTGCGGGACTGGTGGGCGTTCTCTATGTGCTCGATGAACCGTCGATCGGCCTTCATCAGCGCGATAATGATCGCCTCTTAAAAACGCTTATTCACCTCCGCGATCTTGGCAATACCGTCATTGTGGTGGAGCACGACGAAGATGCCATTAATGCGGCGGACTATATCGTCGATATTGGCCCCGGTGCAGGGGTTCACGGCGGAAATATTGTTGCGGAAGGCACCCCACTTCAAATCAAAAAAAATAAAAATTCTCTCACCGGCGCTTATCTCTCAGGGCGTAAAAAAATTGAGGTGCCCACAGAGCGCACCGCACCCGATCCTGAGCGTTTTTTAGAACTTGTGGGCGCAACCGGCAACAACCTTAAAAATGTCACCGCAAAATTCCCGCTCGGACTCTTAACCTGCGTTACCGGTGTTTCAGGATCGGGGAAATCAACGCTCGTCAATGACACGCTCTATGGCGCCATTGCTCGTGCGCTCAACGATAATCATAGCGTCGAGATTGCCCCGCATAAAGCGCTTAATGGCCTTGAGCATATTGATAAGATTGTCAATATCGACCAGAGCCCGATTGGGCGAACGCCGCGTTCAAATCCCGCTACTTACACCGGACTTTTTACCCCCATTCGTGAGCTCTTTGCCGGCACGCCAGAAGCACGGGCACGAGGTTATCAACCGGGGCGTTTTAGCTTTAACGTAAAAGGCGGCCGCTGTGAGCATTGTCAGGGTGATGGTCTCATTAAAGTGGAGATGCATTTCCTTCCCGATATCTATGTGATGTGCGATGAGTGCCACGGGAAACGTTACAATCGTGAGACTCTTGAGATCAAATATAAGGGAAAAGCGATTAATGAAGTGCTCGATATGACCGTGGAAGATGCATGTGAATTTTTCGAGGCGATTCCGGTGGTGCATCGTCGCCTTAAAACCTTGATGGATGTGGGCTTGAGCTACATTACTCTCGGGCAAAATGCGACGACATTATCCGGCGGTGAAGCACAGCGGGTCAAACTCTCGCGCGAACTCTCCAAACGCGATACCGGAAAGACGGTCTATATCCTCGATGAACCCACAACCGGCCTGCATTTTGATGACATCGCCGAACTGTTGCAAGTGATTCATCATCTGCGCGATCAAGGCAATACCATTATCATTATTGAGCACAATCTCGATGTGATTAAAACCGCCGATTGGATTATCGATCTTGGCCCTGAAGGCGGTGCTAAAGGCGGTGAAATTCTTATTTCAGGCACGCCGGAAGCGGTAGCAAAATGTAAGAAAAGTTATACCGGGAAGTTCCTCGCGCCATTCCTTAAAAAGTAAGCAAGTAAGCGTATAAAAATCAAATAACCGGATTCCGGATATGAAAAAGCCCGTAACGACCTCAATTAAGAGTCTTCGTTACGGGCTTTTTATTGTTCCTGTTTGATTTTAATTAAAAATTAAAAACGGCAATTCGCAGGAAGATAACGATCGGCGATGTCGATGGAATAACAGCTCCAAACCACCGAACCCCAACCGTCCTCGGTCGCACTGCCTTCCAAAATGACCGAGCCGTAATCGAGCGTTTCATCAAAGTGAATCAAGATCACATTTTCATTAATCTCAACACCGCGCACCGCATTGCTACGAATCGTATCCGCCGGTGAAAGCCCCGCCGTTTGATTATCCGCAGGCCACTCGCCCATGGTTGCGTAATACTCTGTCGCCGCCGCTTTTGCCGCTGCCGAGAGCATCAATCCTTCCGTCACCATTTGACGCTTACCATAATCTTGGTACGCCGGAATCGCAAACATGCCCGCAACGCCCACCATATAGAGCTGCGCATAGGTCGAACCGTAGCCATAATCGTAATCGGTAGGCAACAATTCATATTGATAGCTCCAACCGAGATACTCTTTGGTCCAATCGAGCGAGATATTGACCTGTGACGACTCTTTCACGCGAAGATCGCTGTAGAGCGGGAATTCGTTTAAATTCACCGGCACATCCATCTCATCGCCAAAAACTTGGAGGCGCTCAAGTAGACCGTAATAATATTTCTGATACGCGCCTTTGACATTGATTGTACCGCCTAAGAATGCACTCTCAGAGCGGTAGCTATTCTCTTTTAACCACGGTGCCACTTTAAATTTCGCTTTTTTACGCTCAATTAATGGCTGCGGAATCGAATTCACAAATACCCAATCATTATCTTCTACTAAATAGAGATGGCTATCCGGAGTAAAAAATTGATTAATAACGCCTAAATCAACCCATTTAGCCAATAAGAAACGCGCTACAATCACCCCATCACGCGCTTCTGGCTCCGCCTCTGAAAAGGCAAAATCTAAGAGTTCGCGGTAGCTTTGATTATTAAAATGGTAATGGGTCACGCCAGATTTTTTCTCAGCGGATTCTGCCGATTTTTCAAGTGCGCTCGCGAGCTCTTTATAGGCCGCTTTATCACGAATACGGATGGCAGTATTATCGCCCGAATCGTCTTTATAGACGACAACATCCGGACCAAAAGCTTTCACAAAGAGCGCACTATCAAAGCCAAGTTTTTTATCCAATTCAGCTTTAAATTTCTCTTTGCCAACGCGATAAGCTTCTTGCTGATCAACCTCTAGATAATTGAGGATATGATTTTCAAAACTGTTCCATTCAGCAATTGAAGGAAGCGTTTGATGCGCCATATATTGCGGGGTTCCGAGCGTTTCAAAATTTAATGGCGTTTTTTCACTGCCAGAATACCCTAATACTTTTTGCGTATCCCCTTCGATCACAAAGCGAATCTGCCCGCGATTTTCATCAGTTTTACCCGCGCCAAACGAGAGGCCTTTAAAATCCGGATGCAACAGCATTGGGAAGAGCAGATTATCATCCATCATCATAACAAAAAA
>Ga0079226_10000708_pt1 | contig 24252 bp, 32 predicted proteins | sample Poulit2014_FD_76345 | JGI IMG/M metagenome (GOLD analysis project Ga0079226, IMG submission 76345) | Agricultural soil microbial communities from Georgia to study Nitrogen management - Poultry litter 2014 | ecosystem: Environmental > Terrestrial > Soil > Agricultural land | place: USA: Georgia...
AATTGAAAAGGAAATAAATATTGAAGATTATCCTGATACAAAGGTAATCGATGCCAAGGATAGGTTAGTAACCCCTGGTTTTATAGAACCTCATTGTCATATGGGTGTTTATGAAACTGGAATAAGAGAAGGGATGGATGGTAATGAATCTACAAATCCTGTTACATCAAAATTAAGGGCAATAGATGCAATAGATCCTATGGATGCGGCTTATGATGTAGCTATAAGACATGGAGTTACAACAGTAGTAGCTGGGCCAGGTAGTGCCAATATTATAGGAGGAACTTTTGCTGCAATGAAAACCTATGGAAAAATATTGGACAAGGCTCTTATAGAAAAAGAAGTATGTATGAAGATGGCTTTAGGGGAAAATCCTAAAATGAATTATGGCAGAAGAAATAAAGCTCCCTCTACTCGTATGATGAATGCTGCTATTATGAGGGAAGAATTATTTAAAGCTAAGGAATATTATGAAAGATTTAAAGAGTTTGAGGAAGATGAAGATAAATCAAATGGATTTGATTATGATTTAGATCTACATAATTTAATGAGAGTATTTGATGGAATGAGAGTTAAAATCCATGCCCATCAAGCAGACGATATTTTAACAGCCATTAGAGTAGCAGAAGAGTTTGATTTAAGATACACTATAGACCATTGTACAGAAGGTTATTTAATAGTAGATGAATTAAAAAAGAAAAATGTACAATGTATAATAGGTCCTACTGTAGGAGGAAGAGGAAAGTTTGAATCTCAAAATAAAACCTTGGATAGTGCAGCTATATTGGAAGGAGAAGGTATAGATTTTGCCATAATGACAGATCATCCAGTAATTCCAATAGAAGGTCAAACTATGCAGTTGGCTTTGTTTGCAAAACATGGACTATCACGGGAGGCAGCTTTAAAAGGCGTTACTATAAATGCAGCAAGATTAACGGATATTGATAATAGAGTAGGAAGTATAGAAGTAGGAAAAGATGCTGATATAGTAATATGGAATGTGGATCCTCTTGATACCATGAGTGAAGTAGGTCTTACTATTATAGATGGACAGGTGGTTTATGAGAACAAAGGAGGTGAAGCTCGTGTTGATTATAAAAAGATGTAATCTAATAAATATGGCTGATATATATGAAGAGACTAAAGACATAGTAATAGATGATGGAAAGATAGTAGAAATAAATGAAGATATAGATTTGGGCAAATATAAGGATGATAAAGTGATAGATGCAGATAATAATTTTGTGACCCCGGGAATTATAGAGCCACACGCAGAAATTGGAATAAGAGAACAAATCTATAGGTTTGAAGGGAACGACTCTAACGAAGTAACGGATCCAATATTACCCCAACTAAGGGCAATAGATGCAATAAATCCTACTGATGAAGGAATTAAGGTGGCAAGGGAATCAGGAGTGACTACAGTAGTATCAGGTCCTGGGAATTCTAATTTAATTGGAGGTACCTTTGCAGCTTTTAAAACTTATGGTAAGACTATTGAAGAAATGGCAATAGAAGATGAAATAGGTTTAAAAGTAACTTTAGGAAATTCGCCAAAAAAAACCTATGGGAATAAAGATATGATGCCTAAAACTAGAATGGCTTCAGCGGCTATGATTAGGGAAGCTTTTATTAAAGCTAAAGAATATCATAGGCAATATAAGTTGGGGAACCATCCGAAATTTGATATAAAGCTACATTCTTTAATGAGAATATATGATGGAATGCTAGTGAAGTTCACAGCTCATCAAGCCTATGATATAGTTACAGCTATAAGATTAGGTGAAGAATTTAATTTAAATTATACAATAGATAAATGCAGTGAAGCCTATTTAATAGCAGAGGAATTACAAGAGTTTAATACGAAGTTTGTTGTAGGTCCTGCTTATGGTGGGAAAAGAGAACATGAAATAAGAAATAGAGATACAATAATAGCATCAATAATGGAGGAGAATGGTTTGGATTTTTGTATTTCTACAGGGCATCCTACAGTAGATATAAGTATGGCTATGGTGCAAACTATAATGATGCATAAAAAAGGATTATCTAGAAAGAAAGGCCTGGAGGCTATGACTATTAATGCAGCTAATATGGTAGGCATTGGGGATAGAATAGGAAGTATAGAAGTAGGCAAAGACGCAGATATAGTAATTTGGGATGGAGAACCACTAGATTATTATACATCACATAAGACAGTAATTATAGATGGAAATATTGTTCATAGTAATATATAAAAAGAAATTATTTATTGATTCAAGTAATAAATAAATGATATAATCTAAATAGTAACATATCGGAGGTGAGTCCTAGGTGTCTGAAAAGATGTACGGTTTATTAGAGAAACTATATTTAGAGGTTCAAAGTATGCAGACAGAGATGAAAGACATAAAAGAAACTATGGCAACTAAGGAAGATTTGAAGGACTTTGCAACTAAGGAAGACTTAAAGGACTTTGCAACTAAGGAAGACTTAAAGGACTTTGCAACTAAGGAAGACTTGAAGGACTTTGCAACTAAGGAAGACTTAAAGGACTTTGCAACTAAGGATGACTTAAAGAATCTTGCAACTAAGGATGATATAAATATATTAGCGGATGAACTCCATACAGAAATTCAGTCTGTACATGATGAATTAGTAGAACTTAGGAGTGATTTAAGTACAATGGAGGTGCTAACAACTAAAAATGCTTATGATATAGCTAAATTAAAAGCTATACGTTAAATAGGGGATATTTATACAAATCTTATTAAGCCTAGCAATATAATAGGGTTTAATAAGACTTTTTTGTTTAATATTCAAATATGAAGTTTTACAATAAAGTCATGGGCATTTACAAGTTTACTTGCTCTAACTACATCTAATTCACTAGCATCCAAATTTCCATATTGAATATTATCTTTAATAGTGCCACTAAAAAGATGAGGAGATTGAAGAACATATTCTAAATTTTCATGAATCCAACTCGAGGTATATTTTTATAATTAAAATTATCTATAAAGAATCTCCCTTCGTATGCTCATAAAACCTACAAAGTAAATTCACTATAGTGCCTTTTCCAGAATCTGTTTCACCAATTAGAGCAATAGTTTCTCCAGAACTTACATAAAGGTAAAAATTTTCTAAAACTGTCTCTCCATTTTTATAAGCAAAAGATACATTTTTAAATTCTATTTCACTTTTTATTTCAGGCCATGTATTTCTTCTAGAGTTGAAGAGATCTCCATATTTATTTATTACATCTACAGAATCTTCTATTTGAATATCTTCATTAAGAGTTCCAGTAATTTTTTATATCAGAGGCTATCCCAGTTTCTACTTTACCGGTAATGGCAATAAAAAATTAAACATAGGCCGTGTTATTTCAACTGAATTTATAAAGTTTTGTTTAGCTTGTAAACTTATTATCATAACCATAACTACAGCCCCTTATAATATTTAAGTACATTTATCATCATATATATATATTATTAGTAAAATTCAATAAATATTTTATATTTTAACATAATTGTAAGATTGTAAAGATTTTTTTAAGGATTTTAATAATATTTATGGAATATAGTTTAAGTATGCAATAGAAAAGGAAGGATGATTTTTATAGGAGTTAGATACGATAATTATAATTCAGCTATAGGACTTATCCATGTAGTAGTAGATGAAATAGGGATTAAAAAGATAATTCTTTTTGAAGAGGATTGGGAAAATATATACAAGAAAATAAAGATATTAAATTAAATAAAGAAGTTTGTAAAGATGTAATAGTACAATTAGATGAATATTTTAATAAAAAGGGAAAAGAATTTCAGCTACCTTTGTCTATAGGGGGAACGGAATTTAGAAAAAAGTTTGGAGGGCTTTAAGACAAATATCCTCTGAAGAGGTTAGAAATTATTCACAAGTTGCAGAAACTATAGGAAATCTTAAAGCTGTAAGAGCAGTAGGAGAAGCCAGTAGAGCTAATCAATTGCCTATAGTTATCCTTGCCATAGGGCGTAGGCAAAAATAGTAGTTTAGTAGGATTTGTTGGTAATAGAATATCTGTTAAAAAATTTTTGCTTCAACTAGAGGGAGCTAAAGTTTAGATAGAAAGAACAAAATTTATAGTATAATAGCATTCTATAACGAATTAGCAAGATAGAAAAGTTATTGATGAAGCCAAGTATGAAGATTACCTCTTGGAATAAATTCAAGAGGTAGTCTTTTTATATATTAATTTGTATAATAATAAAGGAAAATGAAGTTATTTGTTGAATATACATACCATGATGTTTTAAAGTGTATTTATATGTAATGTTTTTATTAATAGACATTAAGGTGAAGAAGATGTAGGGGAATATTTAGGAGAGGAGATTAATATGTTTGAATTATTGAACTTATTTTTACTATTTCCACTAATACTTACGTTACATAATATAGAGGAATCATTATGGTTAACAGAGTGGGCAAATTCTTTTAAAAAAAGTAGTAAGCCTATGAATAAAGATGGATCTATTTTTACAACTATTGTAACATTATCTTTCGCTTACTTAATTACTCTTTGTTTTGTATTTTTACCAGAAGTTTCAGTCTTTAAATATTTATATTTTGGTTTTATTGGAGTAATGATGTTTAATGTTATTTTTCCTCACTTGGCACTAACAATCCAATTTAAGAAATATTGTCCAGGTTTAATAACTGGAATACTTTTATTAATGCCAATAGGTAGCTTGATTATCATATATTCAATTAATAAGGAAATTATTAGTTACTTAGGGTTAGTTATAGCTACTATTATTGTTGGTTTAATATCTCTAATTATATTACCTGTTTTATTTAGGATGGGTGAATACTTCCTAAGATTTTAATGGTTTATCAGAAGAGTAACACTATTATGAGAAGGGATGATTAGTTTGAAAGTATTAGAAACAGAAAGATTAATTTTAAGGGCATGGGGACTAGAAGATATTGATGATTTTTTTGAATATGCAAAGGATCCAGACGTAGGGCCTAATGCTGGATGGAAGCCTCATGAGTCTAAAGAGGAAAGCTTGGCTATATTGGAAAACTTTATTGAAGGTGATGAGGTTTGGGCAATAGTGGATAAGGAAACTGGAAAGGCAATTGGTTCAATTGGTGCTCATGAGGATGATAAACGTAGGGATATTAATGCAAAAATGATAGGATATGTTCTTTGTCAAGATTATTGGGGACAAGGTTTAGTTCCAGAAGCAGTAAATAAGGTTTTAGAGTATTTGTTTAATGATGAAAAAGTAGAATTAGTTTCCTGTTATCATTATCCTTTTAATAAGCGTTCTAAGCGAGTTATAGAAAAATGTGGGTTTAAATTTGAAGGAACTTTAAGATATTCAAGTAAAATATATAATGGCAAAGTCTATGATGAATATTGTTATTCAATTCTAAGGGATGAGTATATAAAAGGTTAGATAATAAGAATTTATAAAAAATGGGATACGTTATGAAAAGAAAGTTAACTTTAGTTCTGTGTAGTATTTTATTATTAGTTATATTAGTTGGATGTAAGAAAGAAAAAATAAGGATGATATTTTTGGAGAAGGCTGGATAGCAGGGGATGGTTCCCTTTTAGAATGAGAAGATGATGGAACTTTTAAATGGCATCAAGTTCCCGATGATAAGACAAATAATTATTATTCTGGAACTTATGAAGTATATAATGGGCGGGCTGCTATCGAAAGGTTGCACAAGATTTTCCATAGTATGATATAACAGAAGAAAAAATTTATGAACTGTTTAATAGGAATGAAATAATGAACGAAGATAATTGCTACTACTTAATTTTATGTAATGAAGAGTGCATTGTAGATGGAGGAGATGTCCTGAATTCAGGTGCAAAAATGACATCATATTTTAGTTTTTATTATGAAGAGGGAAAATTTCTTGATGTAGCAAATATGAGAACTTTAAATCAAGGTGGTTTTACAAAGGTTGATTAATAGAAAATACTCCATAGTAGCTAGAATATATACTTATATATTATGGAATATTATATCTAATACTATGGAGGGATTTATTAAGTTATGGATTTTTTTGAGACCATATCAAAAACAACATTAACATTTTTTGTCTTATTAATACTTACTAGAACTCTTGGGAAGAAGTAATTAAGCCAATTGACCTTTTTTAACTATATTACCGGTATTACTATAGGATCCCTTGTAGCTAATACTGTTCTTAATAAAGGCAATCATTATTTAAATGATATGATTAATTTAATTTGGTGGACGATATTAACATTTTTAGTAAGTTTATTAACACTTAAATTACCTAAAGCACAAACAATATTGGCAGGTGAACCAACGATAGTTATAAAGAATGGTATAATTTTAAAAAAAGCTTTAAAAGAAACTGGATTAAATTTAGATGATTTAACTATGTTACTTAGAGATAAAGATATGTTTTCTATTAAGGAAGTTGATTATGCTATTTTAGAACCTAATGGGAAACTAAGTGTTTTAAAGAAGCAAGAAAGAGAAAAGACTCGTCTATATGTACCAACTGAAATTATAACTGATGGAAATCTAATAAAAAGAAATTTAGAAGAATTAGGATTAGATGAGACCTGGCTTTATGAAAAATTGAAAGCACAAGGAATATATTCCGTTGGAGATGTATTCTATGCAGAAATACAAGAGGATGGGTCCCTGCATATAGAAAAAAAGGGTTAGGCATTAATTTTTTAGATATTTGGATGGTGGATATTGGGAAGGAATTATTTAACCTAGACTTGCAAGAATTCTTACATCTTCTATAAGTGGGAGATGAATTGCCAGCATCTTGCAAACATGACAAAACAATACCATGAAAGTTCTTTGATAATTGGGTATATAGGGTTACATAGAGAAATTATAAATGTCCTAAAAATGCGATAACCAAGCTATGGACTTATCCCATCTATGTGTAAAATATCCAAGGTACAAAAGAAACCGATAATGTCGGAATCTAGGGCAGGTACTGCCCAAAGTCAAGCCTGTGGAGAACGCATAAGACCTAGTGTTAGGCTATGTTTTAGGAAGCATGAAGCCACCACTTCTATAAGTGGTGGTAGTTCACATATATTATCCTTGTACATAGCAATTAACTATTTTTCCATAGTATAAAACGTGATAATCATTATTAAAATAATATTCCTCTTTAATATTATTATCTAAAGTTCCAGGTTCCATAGCTTGCTTATAAACTATTTTACATTCATAATATAATTCGCAGTCTTCAATTATAGGTGTATTTACATTTATCCCATCTTTTAAATTTATACTGCATTCCTTAATTTTGTTCACATTTTTTCCAGATTTAGTTCCACAATAAGTTAATTCTTTTCTCATATCTGCTTCAATGGGAATGCTTACCGTAAATTCATCAGTATTTTCCAATAGGTCATAGGTATGTCTGGAATATCTAACAGCTACTGTAAATATAGGCATACTCCATATGATGCCAATATTTCCCCAACCTATAGTCATAGTGTTTATTTCATCATTACTTTTTACAGTGAGAAAAGCTCCCTTATTTATTTGGTCAAGGGCTTCCTTAGAATAATCGTTAAAATTAACTTCTTTAAACATAAAAAAGACCTCCTTAAATATAGTGTTAAACTTAATATAAATCACTGTTATTTACTATACTTCTATATCTATTATATAAATCCTTTTAATTCTAATGTTAATTAAGGGAAAAAGATAATCACCTTGCACCGCCATGCAAGGTGATTAAAATCATTTAAAAATCTTAAATGACAAACTTTTTATCATTAACTTTCTATTTAAAAGTTAGTGGTATTTTTTAAAATATTTGATCATATAGGAAAAGTATATTATTACTTCTTAAATCTCAGCTATTACTCTACATGGTAGTCCAGATACATCTTCTAGATTTATAGGGAAGGTGTATAGTAAAAATTCTCTATCTTTTGTTTCTTTTAATAATAAATCCAAGTTATTTAGGTTCTCTACAATAAAGACATTATTATCCGCACAATACTGGTCAATTTCACGATGTTCTTTTGCCTGCCTTATTCCCGGTGTATCTATGCCAATTAAGCTGACTTTTTTCTTGATTAAAAATTTCACTAGTTTTTTTGATAAGTTGGGATAAGTTTGGAAATAATTATCTGTCCCATAGGAGTTCTCTTTTAAATGCTCTGTATAAAATATAACAAAATCCTTTTCCAATATTTCTTTTGTATTGATATCACTTGTTTCAATATCTCTATTTTTAATACTACTTACATCAAATATTTTTCCAGGTCTTATGAAATTTTCTAGATTAAACTTTTTGTCCATTAAATCGAAGTGAGTACCTATATGCCCAAATTTATTGAAACTCTTATCAGTAGAAGTTCTGTCTATTATTTTATTCCAGGCTCTTTTATTAATTGGAACTGTTAAATCAATTTTCATTTATATTTACCTCCTTTATTTCATTTTCCAAATGCTCTACAATTATTTCTAAAAATTTAATTATCACATCTTTTTCATTGTCATCAAACTTATTAAGGATATCTATATATTTTTCTTTAGATTTATTGTGTAATAATTCATGCTTTGTATAGACTTTTTTACCATCTTTAGTTAATTTAAAATAAAATTCTTTTTTATTATCAGCCTTTGTATACTTTGTAATTATTTTTTGTGCGTTAAGTTTTTTAGTTATTTTACTTATAGCCCCCTTTGTCATATTTAGAGAAATTGCTAATTTAGTAACATTAGGATCTTTTATCTTACCTATAGAATCTATACAATGGATCTCTGAGATACTATAGTTTTCAATAAGTTTTTTATTTTCTATTAATTTATTTAGTAGGTCCCGTTTTTCATATAATTCTGTTAGGTTTGACAAGAAAACCTCAGTTTTTTTCATCTACTTTCCTCCTTATCATTAATGTTTCCTAGGAAACATATTTATTATATCGCGTTTTTGTTTCCTTGTCAACAAAGTACTTTTCTAATGTATTTTAAAAGAATTTTCATATGCTTTTTTAAATATACTAGATGAAGAACATCTTAGGTTTAGTTTACATAATTGGAGTGATAACCTATTTAATAGGTTGTAAGGTTCTAGAATATATTAGATAGTCCTATGGGATAGTTTAAGATATTATTGATAGATAAAATAAATAGATAAAGGATAAAAATAGATATGATAAATATACTGTAAGTTTAACAAAAAAATTTATAAATTAAAATATTAATCACATGTACTGAAGAGAGAAAAATTTCAAGTCTTGTAATTTTTTCTGAATAGGTGTATTAAATATACGAGGAGGTAATGACATGCATGAAAAAATTGAAAAACCCACATTGGAATTAACAAATATAAGGGGAATTGTAGGAACTAAAGAAGAAAACAATGTGGCTGATAAAGTTTATGAAAAATTTATAGAAATGGGTTATTTTAAAAAGTATCCACAATATGTTAAGTATGTAGATGTAATAGATGATCCTTTAGAAAGAAAAAGTGTAATGGCTATGGTAAAATGAGAAAAAGGAAGTAGCAATAAGACAGTTATTCTAATAGGTCATATAGATACTGTGGGAATTTCTGATTATGGTGATTTGAAAAAATATGCTACTAAACCTTTAGAATTAGCAGAAAAGTTTAAAGAAAGATCCCTTTCTGAATATGTAGTGAAAGATCTAAAATCAGGAGAATATTTATTTGGCAGAGGTATATTTGATATGAAATGTGGGGTAGCCACTCTTATGACTTTAGTAGAGCAAATCTCTGATGATATAGAAAACTTTGAAGGTAATATTGTGTTTGCAGCGGTATGTGACGAAGAGAGGAATTCTGGTGGCATGCTTTCAGTAGTTCCAGAGTTAGTTAAATTGAAGAAAAAAGAGAACTTAGAATACTTAGCAGTAATTGATACAGATTATAGTGCTCCAAGATATGAAAATGATAACACCAGATATGTATATTTAGGTACTGTAGGGAAACTAATGCCTACTTCCTATATAGCTGGAGCAGAAACTCATGGGGGAGATCCTTTTAAAGGAATAGATCCTAATTTAATATCTTCAGCTATAACTAGTGAAATTGATTTCAATACTAAATATTGTGATGAGGCTGAAGGAGAGGTTACTGTACCACCTATTACTTTAAGACAACAAGATTTAAAGCCGGAGTATTCAGTACAAACAGCGAAAACTAGTTATCTTTACTTTAACTATGGAACTCATATAAGTACTCCAGATGGAGTTATGGAAAAGGTAGTAAAAGGAGCAGATTTAGCTTTTCAAAATGTAATTGACAATTTAAATAAAGAATACAAGAAATATTGCCATCTAAATAATTTTTTATATGAAAAACTACCTTGGAAATCTAGGGTTATGCCCTATGATGAACTATACAAGAAAGTAAAGGAAGAAAGAGGAGTAGAGGTTGATAAAGTAATAAGAGATTTAAATAATAAACTATTGGCTGATCCCAATATAGATGATAGAGATTTTGCATTGAAAATAGTAAAAGAAGTTCATAATATGTGGTCTGATAAAAAACCAGTAGTTATAGTCTTCTTCTCACCACCATATTATCCACACATATATGTAGAAGGAAAATCCAAATTAGAGGAGAATCTTTTAAATGCAGTTAAGAAAACAGTTAAAAATATTGACTCTAATTATGATATCGAAGTAAAGAAATTTTATCCATATATTTCTGATTTAAGCTATGTAGCTGCTCCAAGAGAAAAAGAAGCTGTTGAATCTCTTAAGAATAATATGCCTGGATTTGGAGTGAAATATAAATTGCCTATTGAAGATTTACAAAAGCTAAATCTTCCAGTAGTTAATATAGGACCTTTTGGAAAAGATGCTCACAAATTCACAGAAAGGTTAGAAAAAGATTATTCCTCAATGTAGCACCAAAAGTTGTTTATAATACTATTATAAATTTACTGAAATAGAATAAGAATCTGCTAATGGACAATTTTTATTTTCATATTAACGAAGAATGTAAAAATAACTGTTAAGATGATGATTTTTAATGTTTTAGTGAGAAATCGGTCCATTGCACCTAGTACTATAAAAAAATCCAAAGGCACTGAGATAAAAATCTTGGTGCCTTTGTTAATGAATGAAAAGCTGAACTGGAGAATTATCTAAACTAAATTACAGATTAAAGAGTAATGTTAAATGAATAGGAATTTTGAGTAAAAAATTCAATGTTGTTGGATTGATCTTAATATTTATATATAATATAAATTAGTTAAATATAAATTTAGTGAATCAGAGAATTGTTTATTATTCTAAACTTAGAGCAATAAAGGTTAACAATATATTTTGTGGAGGTATTTATAGATAAATGTCAAATAAAACTATAACAAGCATATATGGCGAATATAAAATTATATTTCTTGACGAGGTACATGCTGGAGAAATAGCTAAATGGCAATATCCAAGCCCTTATGATTTTTATAACTTTGATGATAATGATGAAACAGTCAAAGAGCTTTTAGAAGAAAGCTACTATTCTGTTTTTAATAAGCAAGAAGAATTAATTGGTTATTTCTGTTTTGGAAGTAGTGCACGTATTACCACTTGTGAAGGTTTCATATTTTCAGATACCGCATTGGACATAGGATTGGGTATGAAACCAGAACTTTGTGGAAAAGGTTTAGGTCTTGATTTTTTATATGCAGGATTTGCATTTGCTGAATCAAATTTATTGGGACATAAGGCAAATTTTCGACTATCTGTTGCTCAGTTTAACGAAAGAGCAATAAAACTATATAGGAAGGCTGGGTTTACTTTTCATCAAACTGTTACTCATAAATCACTGAATATGCCGTTTTATATAATGCTCCGTAATGCTAATATATAAGTTTTAAATTACTTTGATTAACTAGATTGAGAGAAAATTAAATATTATATTTTATTAGATGAATTGTTCTAAGAATTTATTTATTATATGTAAGCGTTAATTTTAACTTATATTATTAATAATTCTACGAAAGCCTTTCATAGAATATAAAGTAAAATAGACTTTTTTCAAATATTTCCTTTTTTAAAAAAAGTGGTATTTCTAGATGATTCTAATGATATAATATTGAAAAAAATATGTAATGAAAAAGATTTTTAAACAAAGCCGATTTATATTTTGTGAGGTATAGCAATGAAGATAAAAAGAATTTTAAGTGACAAGAAACAATTTCTTGATTTGCTGCTAGCAGATGAACAAGAAGATATGATTGATAAATATTTGGAGCGTGGAGATGTTTTTGCTCTATATGATGAAGACTTGAAAAGCATTTGTGTGGTGACAAAAGAAGATGAAGGAATATATGAATTGAAGAATATTGCAACTTATGAAAAATATCAAGGGCAGGGCTATGGAAAAGCTCTTATGAATTATATTTTTGATTATTATGGTGATATATGTAAAACTGTGTTTGTAGGCACAGGAGATAGTCCTTTTACTATTCCTTTTTATGAGCATTGTGGATTTAAAATTTCACATAGAGTTAAAACTTTTCTACTGATAACTACGGTCAGCCTATTTTCGAAAATGGGGTTCAACTTATTGATATGGTCTATTTGAGAAAAGATTTCTAAAGTTTAGAAGTAATTGGAAAAGTATTGATAGGGTATAACATTATTTAAAGGTTAGATAGACTTGGTGTTGATATATAAACATAGACACAAAATAAAATTCTATATATACTAATAATAAAGGAAGTTAAATTTTAAGGTTTTATCCAAATTGCAAGTATTATAGGAATTATGATTAAATCGCAATAGCGTTTTAATATAAATAAATCGAAAAGGAGTGGTGCTTTATGAAAAAGAATATAACAATAATATTAAAAGTGAATGGAGGTATCACTCAAAATTAGCCTCCAATAAAATAAATGGAGGGTAAAATGACAGATAAAATTATAATTAAAAGGATTAAATCAGAGGAAGAATTATCTAAGTTTTGGGAGATAAGGGATCAATATATGCTTGAAGATATAATTCCAAATTGTGAATTAGGAGAACTTAGAAGTGAAGAGGATAAAGGATGGTTTTTTTTGGATGAATATTGTAACCACATGGAAAAATTATTCCGAAGAAAACAAGATACAGCCAATCCGGTCTTCTTTATAAAGGATGATAATATAATAGGTTTTGCATCTTATTGTACTTATTTCTCTGAAGATGGGAAATGCTTTATAATTGATTTCTGTATTCTTTCTCAATATAGAAATCAAGGACTAGGAACAAAAGCTTTCCAAGAAATTAGTGAAAAAGAAATAAAGCGGGGAGCTAGATATTTTGCTTTAAATGTATATAATAATAGAAATAAAAATTTTTGGGAGAAACAAGGCTTTAAATTTGATGGACAGGATGAATATGGTTCTGTACTAATGCGTAAAGATATGTCAGGGGACTCATCTGCTAAACTATTGGATAGTAGAGGATTTGATCTATGGTCAGAAGGTTATGATAAAGATGTAGAGATATCGGAGCAAAATAATCAATATCCTTTTGCAGCCTATGAAGAAGTGCTAAATACTATTTACAATAAAGTTCATAAACATAAAGGAGTAATTTTGGATATTGGTTTCGGAACAGGTACATTAACAAGGCGATTATATGATAATGGTAATAAAATCTATGGAATTGATTTTTCAAAGAAGATGGTTCAAATTTCACAGAAGAAGATGCCAGAAGCAAAGTTGATACAATTTGATTTTACAAAAGGTCTTCCTAAAGAATTAGATGGAGTGATGTTTGATTCAGTTATTAGCACATATGCTATTCATCACCTAACAGATGAACAAAAAATAAGCTGTATTAATGAAATATTACAATATTTAAAAGGCGATGGAGTTATTGTATTTGGAGATGTTTCTTTTAAAAATAAATACGAAATGATAATGGCAAAAGAAAAAGATAAGGACTTGTGGGATGATACTGAACATTATCTTATAGCCGATGAAATAATGAAGCTATTACCAGATTTAAAAGTTGATTTTGAGAAGCTATCCTACTGCTCTGGTGTTTTAACTATAAAGAAATAATGAAGCATTTAGCATGTTTAGAAATAGTTTTTAGTGATTAAATATTATATTTCATTGATTAGACCATTATTTCTAATAGGACGATAGACAATATAAGAATAGAAACTGAATATTATAAAGCTAAATTGGCGGTAGGTTTAATATCTTACCGCTTTTTATTATCAAGATTTGGAACTAATGTTATTTTAAACTATGGGAGTAATATGATTCTTTTATCTAGCAGTTCAAGTCCTAGATAATTAGTATTTTATAAATAAAGAAAGTTTACACCTTTTACCTCTTTCTAGGGATTTTATAATATAATTTTCCAATTGGTTCATTTATATTAAAATATGTAATAATATAAATGAACTTTTTTAATAGTCAAATACTCTTATATATAGATAGGGGTGGGAAAGTGAAAGAAGAACTGCTAATAAAACAAGCAAAAGATGGAGATAAAGAAGCTTTACTTAAGTTAGTCATGGCTCAAAAAACAGATTATTATAAATTAGTCTATGTTTATATGAAAAATGAAAATTATGCTTTAGATGCAATACAAGACATGATAGTTATCCTATATGAAAATATACACAAACTTAAGAAAGATACTGCTTTTTATAGTTGGAGTAAGACAATATTAGTTAATTCCTGCAAAAATATATTGAAAAGAAAAAATTGTTTCCTTAGAAGAAGTAAAAGAAGAAGGTAGCTATGAAGCATATCATAATCCTGAAAATAAGGTAGTTTTAGAAAAATACTTATCTATGTTAAGTTCTAAGCATCAGGAGGTAATTAGATTAAGATACTTACTTGACCTTGATTATAAGACCATAGGAGAAATACTTAAAATTCCTCTTGGTACAGTGAAATCAAGGATAAATGCGGCTATGAGAAATTTAAAGAGGATTTATGGGGAGGATGATGTAAATGGCTAATATTGAAAAGCTACTAACTGATGGCAAAAAGGAATTAGATAATTTATATATACCAGAAAATATGGAAGTAAGGTTGAGAGCTACCTTAGATAGTATACCTAATAAAAAAAGAAGTTTTAATATCAAAGGAAAGATTGCAGTATTAATTATTATAGCACTTCTTATAGGATACAATGCAAATACCTTAGCCTATTATGCAAAGGAATTAATTGGATATGATAATGTGATGAATGGAACCTTACAAGAGTTAAATGAGTTAGGAAGGGGACAAATTATAGATAAATCTTATACATTTAAAATTGGAATTAAGGTTACATTAGATGGCGTAATGTTAGATGATAATAATTTAATCTTATTCCATACTATAAAAGATCCTTCAGGTAACGTGGAAGATGCGTATTTAGATTTAGAAATTCATCAATTAGAAGGATTATTTGGAACCACTTATAAATATGGTGGGTATGGAGAAATAAATGAAGATGGTACTGAGATGAAATGGATCATAACCTAAAAATCCCTATTAATAAAGTTATTGATGCGAATCAAAGAAAACTAAAAGTTAGATCATTAATAGCATCGCCAACAACTACAGTTGTAAAGGGACAAATTCAAAATATAGTTGAGCTAGGAATAGACCAAATTACAGGACAAAGATTTATGCCTGAAAATATAGAACTAATACTAATAGCTGATGGGAAGGAAGTTGATTTGCAAAGTTCGGGTGTGAGTACAGATATAAAAGGTAGCCGATTTAATATGTCTTATGATGCACTACCCCAAGATACAAAGAATATTGAAATAAAATCAAAATCATTTGGAGGAAACTATGAGGTTAATAAAACTATAGAAATGGAGAAAGGAAAGATTAATAAAAGTGTCAAAATATTAGAGCAGGATATTAGAATTAACGAAGTTTATGAGTCAAAGGGAAATACCTATATAAATATAACTACAGATGAAAATTTAACATTGAGTAAAGCGCTCTTAGATATAGATGGAAAACAAATAGGAGCAGATGAAACCATTCCAGGAGATTATGAAAAATTAGTAGATGGAGATAGCACCAAAGTAAATTATACTAGAACTATTAAATTTAAAGGAACTGGAGAAAAGTTGGTACTAGATGTTCATAGAATTAGATATAATAAAAGTTACGATAAGACAATATATAAATATAATATAAAATAATTAATGAGTTAGGGGGAAGCCTAACTCATTAATATATAGCCATTTTACGAAGGTGCTTTTATTTATATAAGAAAGCCTATTGTAGACAATGTATATCATAAAGGAATATGTTTGTATAATATACTTGTGATTTATTTTATAATAAAGATAAATAACTTGGATAAGACTTTATTGCTGAAGTTTAGTATAATAAAATAATGTTATGTTATAAATAAAAGGAGAGTATAATATATGGACTATCAAATCAAACCATTACAGTCTTCAGATGACTTATCGCCTGTTTTAAATATATATAAATCTAATAATGAGTATTTTCAAATAGTATCTCAAGAAGATGCATCTATGGATGCTATATTGAAGGATATGACCGAAGTACCGCCTAATACGAGCACAGATCAAAAATGTTTCTGCCTCATTACGGAAAATGGTAATCCAATAGGAGTGATAGACTATATCGAAAATTATCCAGACCAAGATGTTCTTTATATTGGACTTTTTCTTGTAGATGGTAAAAAGCATAATAGGGGAATTGGAAGTGAGATTTATAAATATATTGAAAGAATAGCTATGGATGAAGGTTATGAAAGGATTAGATTAGGAGTTGTACAAGAAAATATAAAGGGGTTGAGGTTCTGGCAAGAAATGGGCTTTATAACTGTCAAAACTGTAAAAAGTAGCATAAAACCTGAAACAAATTGGACAATTCATGTTATGGAAAAAAGGCTCTCGGTAAGTAAATAGGAGGTATTTTTAGTTATAGTGAGTTCGACTTATAAAGTTATAATAAAAGGTATAAAAAAGGAGTGTTATGATTATATGATTAGATATCCTTCTAAGGGTGTTTTCCATCCATTGGACTTACAGTCTCCATATAATTATCTTGCTGATGTAGGTGATCTTCCTTATGAATCAGCTCTCCAAAAAGCTTTAGTTGAATCGGAAAGGAACCAATGGAAATATCTTGTCTGTAAGTTAATTAGCGCAGTAGATGGACATTAACAATGAAAGAAGAGGTTGTTATGAAATATTTTAAATATACGAACAAAGAAATAGAATATTTAAAAAAGAAGGATAAAAAGCTTGGGAAAGAAATAGATAGGATAGGTATGGTAAAAAGAGAAGTAGAGCCAGATATATTTTCAGCACTTATTTCAAGTATAATAAGTCAACAAATATCTACTAAGGCAGCAATTACGGTGAAAAATAGACTTATAGAACTGATTGGAGAGATTATTCCACAAAATATAAATAAAATTGAATTGGAATCTATACAAAAATGTGGAATGTCTTTAAGAAAAGCGAGTTATATTAGGGGAATAGCCGAAGTAGCTATTAATAAGACAGTAGATTTTGAAAATCTTCATAGCATGACAGATGATGAAGTGATTAAAGAATTGACTTCACTCAAGGGTGTAGGAGAGTGGACGGCCGAGATGTTACTTATACATTCGTTGCAAAGGCCTAATATACTTAGTTATAAAGATTTAGGTATTCGAAAGGGGATAATGAAATTATATAAATTAACAGAACTATCAAAAAAGGAATTTGAGATATATAGAATCAAATATTCACCTTATTGTTCAGTTGCATCTTTATACCTATGGGAAATATCTAGTGAAACCACAGAAGGGAAAGATTAAAAGATTAGGAAGGGGAGGTAATGAAAAATTTTTTAAAAGAGTTTTCAGTATGGAGAAAAGATTAGAAAAAATGGAGAAACTTAATAGGGCTAGACAGTGACAGGAATATTATTTTATAAGCAATTTAAAGAAATTATAGTGTCCTCTTGATATGCACCATATAAATTATACTATGGGGTTGTTTTATAACTAAAAGATAGTTGCATTTTTTTGATTTTTGCTTCATGATTAAATTTAGTATAATTTCTCATGATAGATTTGTCATACTAAAAAAGAGGTCTAAGCTAAATAGCTTCTAGACCCCTTTTTTTATTGATTGTTTATTTGAAGTAGTTCCTTTTTATATTATTCCTCAGAATATATCATTCTAGCATATTTAGTTTCAAAACCTAATTTTTCGTATAAGCTAATAGCTCTTTTATTATCGAAATCTACATGTAGTGATAGATTACCATTAGTAAGTTCTATCATCTCATTAATTAATTCTGTAGCAATACCCCGTCCTTTATTACCTTTTTTAGTTACTATATATGCAAGGTGGTAAGTGGGAATAAAGTCTTTAAATCCAGAATGAACTACAACACAAACCCCTTGTGGAATATTATTCCGAAGTGCCAAGAGTATAAAACCCGTATCTACTGCAGTATTTACGGCATCTAAAGTTTCTTTTAATGGATCTGAATAATCTAGAAGCCATTCTTTAATCCATTTAGAGATTTCTTCTTTAGGATATTTTTCAAAATCTTTTACCCTATATAATTGTAAGTCACTTTTGCCATCATTTAAAATAATTGCATGTTTACCATTTTTAATCTTACCTTCCTTTGCCAGCTTATAAAAACCAGCAAAAGAATAAGCTTCTTCTGTTGACAAAATAATATTTTCTTGTTCTCTTAAAACTTTAGCACTTTCCTTTAAGAGATCTTGATTTACAGATACTATTCTACCTTCTGTATCGTGAATCGCTTTTAAAGTGTCTTCCAAAAGAGAACCCTTTCCAGTGAATAAATGCCTTGTATATTTATTTACTTCTATATTATAGTTCTCTAAACCATCGATTCCCATATTTTTTTTATAATCGTCAAAGATAGCATTGCCTTTAGGAATAGTACAAGAAAATATTTTAGGATATTTGTTAATATGACCATGTGCCCATTTGTTTACAAAGCCATTATAAAGGCTGGCTACAGTGTATCCATAACTAAGCTGAGTAAATACTGTTGATATATTATTTCCAAGTTTGTCTGATATTTCTTCTCCTAATTGTTGTAATGCAATGACACTAAGATTTCTATTTCTATATCCATTAGATGCATTATACATATTATGCTCATTACAGTAACCGCCAACTAGCTTATACATATGGCTTGTGTCACTTTTACTGAAATCAACTAAAGATTCCTGGGGAAACAAAGGAAGCTTCCAATCCTCTCCTTTAAAATATGGAATATTTACTTCAATATTTTCTTTTTCAGCAAAATGAATAATAGAATTGATGTAGTCATTTGAACCGTTAACGAGGATTTTATCCTTGTTTTGATTTATAGCATCCTTAATTATTACCTCCGATATCCTATCAAATTTATGCCCGTATGGATTTGAACCTTCAAGTTTTAAGTAAATTTTTTTAACCCCTAGATATTGCTCTAACTTTTTGGCCCGCATAAGAGGGGTCTTGCCAGAAATATTCAAAGAATCACTCCCTGTATTTAGTATGTTAATTAGTATAACATATATTCCTACAATGTAAAATATATTAAGAATCATTGTTAATATCCATATATTACTGGCAAAAAATATAAATTGAAGCACAATAGACTTATTGATATAGACCAGTAAGTTTATAAAATAGGGAATAAACTATTATGTATGAAATTAATAAAGTTATAAAAGCCCCATTACGAAGAATTAGAGGAATATTTACAGTATTTATAGAATATAAGCTATAACAAAGATAATTAATTATTTAGTTAATAACTATTATATTGAAAGAGCGGTGATACAATGGTGATAAAGAAACCTATTCCAGATAAAGAGAACTGGAGTGCATCAGAAATTATACAGATTATTTGTGGTTTTATCTTAGCAATTGTAGTGACTATAATTACATTTATGTTGTTTAGGGCAACTGCAGATATATATAGTCCTTCGGGATTGCAAGAATTAGAAGGTACCTATGAGTATGGATTAGGTACATTACTATTAGGTTGGATTCCAGCTGTTATAGGGATGTTTACTTTACCTTTAAATATACTTTTATGGTCAAATGCAGTTTCTAATAAGCTTAAAATAAGTTATTTATCATTAGCCTTGTTCTTTATAATAATAGTAGTAGGTAAAGGAAATAAGCTTTTATCCAGTATCTTTATACCATTAATATTAATAAATATATTACTTATTTCTTTTCAGCGTTACCATATCTCTAAAAATAAACTTGCAGAAAAAGATGAATGATGGTTAGGGAATTTAGAGGGTAGTAAAATGAAGGGGAAATTCCTTGAAAGAGTGAAGAATATTATACGGATTTATCTAAAAAATATTAATATAGGGCACAGATCATATTGTGATTATTATTAAAAACGAGTCAATAGTAGACGGAAATGAAAATCAAAAAATATTAGGATTAAATTAAAGAGATACCAGGAATATTATAAATATTTGATGCTATGGATTTGAGAGAAAAATTTAAAACTATAAATTCTATGTGACACTACCAAATTATAAGGTCTAATAAAAGTAGGTAGGTGATGAGATGAAAATACAAAGTCCACACGATAAGTTTTTAAGGAAACCTTTGGGGATATAGAAGTAGCAAAGAACTTTTTAAGTAACTATTTACCAGAAAGCATTATGCAAATCATAGATTTAGACACAATAGAGCCCCAAAAAGATAGTTTTATAAACAAAGAACTTCAAGAAGGCTTTTCAGATTTACTTTTCAAGGTAGATATAAATAAAGAGAGGGATATATTTACAAAAGATAGTGAAGAATTGTTTAAATCTATTTTAAAATCAATAGAATATCTACAAGAACTAGAAGATAAACAAATGGGAATAGAATATTTTGAAATACTTATGAGATATATTTTTAGTGCTGGCAAAGACGTATCCAAAAAAGATATTAATAAGATAGTTCAAAAGATTGAAAATACCTATCCAGAAGGGAGTGAGCGGGTTATGACTTTAGCTGAAATACTTAGAAAAGAAGGAATAGAAAAGGGAATGGAAAAAGGAATGGAAAAAGGAATAGAAAAAGGAAAAACGAAAGCTCTTGAAAAGGCTGTGATAAAATTATTAACTAAAAAGTTTGGAGTTTTACCGGAAGAACTTAAGATAGGAATATCAAAACTAGATGCCGTAACTTTAGAAATTATAATCGATGGTATATTTGAATATGAAAGCCTAGAAGATGTTAAAAAATATATATTATAGGATATAATTGACTGGCTGTAGTATAATAGCTAGTTATTTTATATCCTATAATATAAGAAAATATAAATTAGAGTGATATTATGCAACAGAAAAGATTAAAGAATATATTAAAGAATATATTAAAGAATATATTAATCATTCAGGTTCATGGTCCTTCGAGCCTTTAGAATTACTAGGTTTTCTCAGAACATTAGCAAGTTTTAAGACATCAATTTGAGATAAAATGAATTCTAAATTAGTTTCTTGTTGGAATTCTATAAATTCCTCAAAGGAAATAGAGTTGTTTCTCAAATATACATATTAAGGGGTTTCATTCTTCTCGGATGATTTTTGTTCACACTTAATTAATTCGATAAATTGGGGTGAAACCCTTTTTGTTTTTGGATAAAATTAAGTAAAATCAATATTTTATCATAATATATAATATACAGTTGAGGCCAGTATAATAATAGGGTATAATAAATTAAACATACATATATATACAGTATAGGAACAAATCGGATTATGTCGTAAAAACTCATAATATACCTGACTTTGATTAGAATTACAAAAAATTATCAGGGGTTTTAAAGTAATAAGTCTAATGAGATACCACATGGGGAGTTTATAATTTAAAAAGGTAGACTATTTTATTTGAAAAGTTAGGAGATAAAGTAGATGAAAAGAATATTATTATTACTGCTATTATTAACTTTAATCTTAAGTGGTTGTACTATGAAAAAGAAAGAAGAAAAGAAAGGTTTACCAACGAAAGAAGAAGTTCTAGAAGAAATGCTTGATTATTTAGAAGATAAATATGGTGAAGAATTTGAAGTAGATTCCATTGATTTTGCATGGTGGGGAAATCCAGGAAGAGAACATATGTTAGCATATCCGAAGGATAGGGAGAATGATGATAGAGTATTTGCTTTAGTGAGAACATATGAAGAAGATGGTTCGGTAACTTATGAGGATGGGTATGTAGGTTATGTGATGGAACCTATAGTTGTTGGAAAGTATGAAAGTATTGTTAAAAAGTATTTTCCGGATAGTTTGGTTTTTGCTGGGTTCGCCAATAATTATCTATATCCAGAAGAGCTTTTAATTTTTCCGTAAAAAATTCCCACCAACTCTCAATACCCTCCAAAAACCAAAAAATCTTACCAATCTTGCAATGATCCCTAATTACTATAAAATATATATAGATAAATATACTAAAGTAAGAAATAGACTAGTTTAGGAGGAATCTAATGTTAGAAGGAGATACTAGAAATAAAGTTGATAGAATATGGGAGGTATTTTGGACTGGAGGAGTTACCAATCCCCTTTCAGTTATTGATAAATTACATATCTATTATTTATAAGAGGATTAGATAATTTAGAAACTAAAAAAGAAAAGGAATCCCAGGTTTTAGGTATAGAATTAAAAAGAATATTTCCAGATGACAGGCAATATTTAAGATAGAGTTAATTTCAAAATTATGAGGCAGAAAAGTGTATCAAATAGTTTCAGAAGAGGTATTTCCGTTCATTAAAGAATTATATGGAAATGAAGAACCAGGGGTAATATTAGAGGAGATAAAAGGTCTAGAAGTAGAGATAAGGGATGGATTAGGTGAATTGGAAAGAATGGTAGAGGGAAAGTGATATTATGACAATTAAGAGTATACGATTAGGGGATTATTATAATATTAGAAAAGGAAAAAAGGTTATAGAACTTGAAGTAAAAAAAGAAGGCAGTATACCATATATTCAAATAGAACATTTAAGGAATGATTAGAATATTAAATATTGTATGCCTAGTGAAAAATATATTATAGTAAATAAAGATGATATAATTATTGCATAGGATGATGCTAATGCAGGTACTGTAAGCTACGGATTAGAAGGAGCTATTGGAAGTATTTTGGCAAAGTTAAGTAATAGTGATGAAAAAATATATACGCCGTAATGGTTACATGGGAACGTGTCATAATAGTGATAGGTGTAATATGTATTATAAAATCAAGGCTTTCAGGAACTTTAACAAATATATTTCATGTATTGCTTAGAGTAATTAGTAGATAATTGTTGTAAGCAGTGTATGAAAAGCAGGGATTTAATTCTTTAAGAATTTATAATTATATGGTATATTTATATTATAATCACTGTCAGCTACGAGGTATCAGTTTAAAAGTGCGACATAAAAGTTATTTTTGGGGGGGGTAGATATATATGAATATTGAAATAAAAGCATATGATAAAGAAGATATTGTAGAAATAATTTATATATGGAATGAGGTTGTTCAAGATGGTATTGCTTTTCCACAGATGAATTTATTAACGGAGAGCAGTGGGGATGATTTCTTTTCAAAACAATCCTTTACTGGTGTTGCCTATGATATAGACAGAAAAGAAATTGTTGGTCTATATATACTTCATCCTAATAACGTTGGACGATGTGGCCATATTTCTAACGCAAGTTATGCAGTAAAAAAATGTATGCGTGGTCATCGTATTGGTGAAAAACTTGTTATTCATAGTATGAACAAGGCAAAAGAATTAAACTTTAAGATTTTACAATTTAATGCAGTAGTTAAGTCAAATGAATATGCACTTCGACTATATGAAAAGCTTGGATTTACTAAATTAGGAGTTATTACTAATGGATTTCTGATGAAAGATGGAACATATGAAGATATCATTCCTCACTATTGTATACTGTAGCTGCAAATTTAAATTTGTATAGTTGAGAAAATGATAACAGTATAAGGTCAGGTTGATACGTAATATTAGTAAATGACGAACTAAATGAGTTCGTCATAGTTTAAAATTGCGAACTAAATGACCTTTGAAAATTGAATAATGCAGTATATAATTAGGTTATCATTTTAGTAAAAAATTAAATATTTATTGAAATATGATTTATTTTATATTATTATGTAATGATATTTATCTATTATTTTTTACACTAAAATATAAATATCAGTCTGATTTTTATAATGGAGGCTATTATGATAAAGAATGATGAATATTTTATTAAAAAAGCAATTGAACTATCTTTAAAGGCAAGAGAACAGGGAAATGAACCATTTGGAGC
>Ga0079226_10000709_pt1 | contig 24221 bp, 20 predicted proteins | sample Poulit2014_FD_76345 | JGI IMG/M metagenome (GOLD analysis project Ga0079226, IMG submission 76345) | Agricultural soil microbial communities from Georgia to study Nitrogen management - Poultry litter 2014 | ecosystem: Environmental > Terrestrial > Soil > Agricultural land | place: USA: Georgia...
CTAAAATCTGTTTACTTCCCTACTTTATGTCCGCGAACAGCGTAATACCATATGAACAAATAGCATGGCAAGGCTATCCAATAAGCTTGGGTGGTATTAAACATATCGGCTAATTGTCCATATGCCAATGGAATAATTGCTCCTCCTGCAATTCCCATGATCAACAATCCAGATGCAGCACTGGTGAACTTCCCTACTCCTTCGAGGGCTAATGGCCAAACCGCTGGCCAAACTAGAGAGTTTGCTAGTCCTAATAAGGCTACAAAAATTAAGGAAGTAATCCCATCGGTAAAAACAATTCCAAGAGTAAATACCATGCCCAAAAGAGCACATATTTTTAATGCAGTTGCTTGATTTATATATTTGGGAATAATCGCTATTCCAATCAAATAGCCTATAACCATAGCAGCCATAGTTCCTGTTGTGAAGTATTTAGCAATGGTTAAAGGAACATCTAACGAATTTCCATAAGCGATAATCGTATCGCCTGCAATCACTTCTACTCCCACATAAAAGAACAAAGCAACCACGCCCAACAATACGTGAGGAAACTGGAAGACACTAGTTTTGTTTTCCGTAAGTAAATGATGGTCTTCGGTTTCTTCTTCATCGCCCGATACTTCAGGTAAGCTAGATTTAAAAATCCAAAAAGCGAGGATTAATAAGACCATTACAATGCCTATATACGGATTTACAACTTCTAGGGCCATTACATCCAAAGCTTTAGAATAAGCATCTGAACTCATGCTCGCCATTTGTTTAGACAGGTTATCGGCTTCTTCTAAATTCAAGAACAGTCCTAGAATAATAGGTGCTGCAGCTCCAGCGAATTTGTTACAGATTCCCATTATACTAATACGTCGCGCTGCTGTTTCTACTGGGCCTAGAATAGTGATATAAGGATTGGAAGCAGTTTGTAGAATAGCCAAACCACCACCCAAAGTAAATAATCCAGCTAAAAATAAAGAATACTCTCGCATATAAGCAGCTGGGATAAATAGGGCAGCTCCGAAGGCCATGATGACAAGAGAAATGGCCATGCCACGCTTAAATCCAAACTTATTTAAAACCCTTGTAGAAACAGGGGCCATTACCAAGTAGGCGATGTAAAAAGCGAAGGTAACTAAATAGGATTGTGCTTCGCTAAGTTCGCAAGCTATGCGCAGATAAGGGATTAAAAGAGAGTTAAGCCAAGTAACAAATCCAAAGATAAAAAATAAGGAACCTATAATGATCATAGGGCCTAAAGTAGACTTATAAGCTTTTTGTTTTGCTGTACTATCCGTTTGCATAGTTTTCTAATATTGAGACTTTCTATTTTATAAAGACACTATAAATCAGTATTGCCTTGTCACAGTTTTAAAGCAAGAATATAAAAGGTTGATGCACTTTCACTTTAGAGCAAACCAAAATATTTTCGTAAAAACCACTCTAGAGCCAAACTTGTTAAAAGCAGAACCAATAATACTTGAAGGCTAATTAAAGCTTCGGTTTTTACTATTTCTCTCTCTTTAATCTGATATTTATTTTGTTCCATTAAGGAATGGATGAATCCTTCTAACTCGTCTATAAACAGTACTCTAGCCTCTGTTACATCGGCTAATTTCTGTAAACTTTCTATGTCGGCTCGTATAAATTTCTCCTCTATGTCGAAAGCTAGAATTTCAAACTCTCCGGTAGTCGACTCCTTGCTATTCGATTCGGTAATTCTAAATGTATACGAAGCTTCTTCCAATTCATCTAAAGCGGTTTCTTGGTATAATCCAGAAGGTAGCATAGGTTGTTTTTTCACCAAGGTATCTCCTTTAAATATCTTTATTTCTAAACCTGCGTCGCGATTTAACTGGTAGTTGCTATCAAAGTATTGTGCTCGAATTTTAGCTTGGGTATTTTGATAGTAAAAGTTTTCGTAATGCACTTGCAATCTAGTTTTTTGTTCTGTAGAAGCTAGGTATTGAACCAGTCCTTGCATGAAACTATCGAAAGCTTCGAAAGACTTATCCTTTTCGTAGACCCCCGATCGCCATCGCCAAATACCTTGCGCATCTAAAATTCCGCGATTGACATTTCCATCTTCGTATACTGCTAAAAGTGGGGTTCCGGATCGCTGACCGGAAATATACTGTTCTAGGACTACAGTATGTGGCACTTTCATTTCTAGCATACCAAACTGTGTTTCTAAAGGGGATAGTTGATCGAAGTTAATATTCTCGAACAAGAACAAATCAAAAGCCGGATCTAAATGGCCTTGAACCGCATCGGCATGTTGCGAAGTTTTTTTGCTAAAAGCTAGCTGCTGTTGGTTTAGAACATTCCAATTGGCATGCAATCCAGCAATGTATAATACTGGCAATTCTTGGGTTTCGATTTCACGAAGCAACAAATCGGCTTGTTGTTCTGGTTGGTATAGAATGACCAGATTATAGCCTGCCAACTTCCCTTCTGCTTCCTTTACGGATAGCAGCTCCACTTCCAAAAAACTATTTGCTTCTAAACTTCTCTTTATGGTCCCCAAATCTGGATGAATAATATCGCTAACCAAAGCAACTTTTCCACTAGAGTCCAAAACGTCTACCGCAAAATTTTGCGCGTTGTTCATCCTATTCTTTTCTTCGTCTAAAGGCTTTAACCGCAGCTCGTAGGTTTGCAAACCCAATTCATTTGCTGGAAGGTGAATTTGGGTAAACAAGCTAGTATTACCGTCTTGAAACCTAATGGCTTCACGGTGTACTACTCGTCCTTTATGAAGGATCTGAATTTCTGAAGAAGCTTCATCTACTCCATGAATAGAAGTTTGAATTTCTACTGGAAAATCATTGTGAAGATAACTAAACCTATTGGCAGTAACTTTATCGATTCGCAGGTCTGGATAGTTGGTAGTATCCCCCAACACTACTGGGTATACCTCACGATTTACTTGACTAGCATAGTAGGTGTAATCTCGTCCGCTGGTTTGATTCCCATCGGTAAAGAGCAACACAGGGGCATTGGTGTCTTTATAAATTTGGTCTATGGCTTCTAGTGCATTGGTTATCTGTGTTTCGCCATCAGAAAAGCTTAAGCTATCCAATACTTTTACTTCCGAACCAAATCGGAAGAAGCTAACATCGAAATGTTCTTGTAATGCGGTGTTACTTTTCAGGTAAGCATGCGCATCTTCCAAATGTTTATTTTGCTCTAAATGTGAAATAGACCGCGAATTATCTAACAAGATGGGCAAACCGGTTTTTACCGATTCATAGGTTGTCTTTTTTACTTTTGGATTAAAAAGTAAAAGGAGTAGCACCAAAATACTACAAAAGCGTAAAAAGCCAAGAAGAAGTTTGACTTTCGTACTTTCTTTATTTCGGTAATACATAAAGAAAGCTAGTGCAGCCGAAACCACACTAGCAAGTATTATATGTAATATAGGATTAGATAGCATCTATTAAGTAAGCATTCCGCCATCTACTTGAAGAACCTGTCCGGTGATATAGCTAGATAGATCACTTGCTAAGAATACGCAAGCATTGGCTATATCCTCTGGTTGTCCACCACGTCTTAATGGAATGGCATTTCGCCAGCCTTGTACGGTATCTTCATCGAGTTTTGCTGTCATTTCTGTTTCAATAAATCCTGGTGCAACTACGTTGCATCGGATGTTTCTAGAGCCTAATTCTAAGGCAATAGATTTTGAGAATCCTGTTATTCCAGCCTTAGAAGCAGCATAATTGGATTGTCCAGCGTTTCCTTTAACCCCTACAACCGAGCTCATATTTATGATAGAGCCTTTACGTTGTTTTAGCATGGTGCGTTGCACTGCTTTGGTCATATTGAAAACCGACTTTAGGTTTACTTCTATTACGCTATCAAAATCCTCTTCGCTCATGCGCATTAGCAGGTTGTCTTTGGTAATTCCAGCATTATTAACAAGGATGTCAATAGTTTCGAAATCTTCCAATACTTGTTTCACCAATTCTTGTGCTTCTTCGTGATCTGCAGCATTGCTTTGGTATGCTTTCACCTTTACGCCATGCGACGATAGGTCGGCTACAATCTTATCTGCTGCTGTAGACGATGAATGGTATGTAAATGCAACATGGGCTCCGTTTTTAACGAAAGATTCTACGATACCTTTACCAATTCCACGTGATCCACCCGTAATAACGGCTACTTTTCCATCTAATAATTTCATTGTATTCGGTTTACTTTTTTTTTCAATTATTCTCTGTACCCACCGAACCTCGGTCGATGAACAAAGTCAAATATAAACTTTTAAAACGTTAAAAAAGAAAAACCCTGTCCGAAAACAGGGTTTTTTTATTCTTCTTTTATAGGATGCTTATCCCATAATTTCTTTTACTTTCAATCCGATTTCTGCTGGTGAGTCTACTACGTGCATTCCACACTCGCGCATAATCTTTTTCTTTGCTTGTGCAGTATCGTCAGTTCCGCCAACGATAGCACCAGCGTGTCCCATAGTTCTTCCTGCTGGTGCAGTTTCTCCAGCGATAAACCCGATAACCGGCTTTTTACTTCCGCTTTCTTTGTACCACTTAGCTGCATCTGCCTCTAAATGTCCGCCAATTTCACCGATCATTACAACGGCGTCGGTTTCTGGATCGTTAATAAGCATTTCTACTGCTTCTTTGGTAGTGGTTCCAATAATTGGGTCTCCACCAATTCCAATTGCTGTACTAATTCCAAGACCTTGTTTTACTACTTGGTCGGCAGCTTCGTAAGTTAATGTACCTGATTTAGATACAATTCCTATACGTCCTTTCTTAAATACAAAACCTGGCATAATTCCAACTTTTGCTTCTTCTGGTGTAATTACACCTGGACAGTTAGGACCAATTAATCTAGCACCTTTTCTCTTTACGTAATCCGACGCATGAATCATGTCTTTTACCGGAATACCCTCAGTAATGGTAATAATTACTTTGATTCCTGCTTCTGCAGCTTCCATTATAGCGTCTGCAGCAAATGCAGGTGGTACAAAAATAATACTAGTATCTGCTCCAGTCTCTTTTACTGCTTGCTCTACTGTATTAAACACAGGACGGTCTAAATGTGTCTGACCTCCTTTATTTGGTGTTACTCCACCTACTACATTTGTACCGTACTCGATCATTTCCTTAGCGTGAAACGTACCCTCGCTTCCAGTGAAACCTTGTACAATTATCTTAGAATCCTTATTAACTAATACACTCATTGATTTATATATTTATGCTATATTATTTCTTTTTACGACCCTGCAAAGGTAATCTTTTTAGTTTATTATTAAAAGTATTTCCGGAGAAGCATTTTATAAAGACGTTTTTCGTCCTTGTAATCTTCTCTTCTTTCCTCGATATTTAAACCTTATCCTGAAGCTTTTCTACCAAACTAGGCAAGCTACGCAATGCGGCTACCTCTTTGTATTTTTTACGTACCTCTTCGGCAGGACTTCCAAAATAGGACTGACCCCCTTTTAATGATTTACTCACCCCACTCTGTGCCATGATTACCGCTTTATCGCCAATTGTTACTCCGTTGGCAATGCCAACTTGCCCCCAAATGGTAACAAACTCGCCGATTACTACACATCCTGCAATTCCAACTTGGGAGGCGATTAACGCTCGCTTTCCAATTATAGTGTCGTGTCCGACTTGTATAAGGTTATCTAATTTAGATCCTTCACCTATGGTTGTAGAAGCAGTTACTCCTCGATCTATGCTACACATAGCGCCGATATCTACATTATCTTCAACCACCACATTTCCTCCACTGATAAGTTTATCGAACTTCTCTGGTCGATTTTTATAATAGAAGGCGTCTGCGCCTAAAACCGTTCCTGAATGTATGGTTACATTATTTCCAATTACCGTATCATCGTAGATACTAACATTTGGATGAATTACACAATTATCACCTATCTGTACATTATTCCCAATAAAAACATTTGGTTGGATAATGGTATTCTCCCCTATTTTAGCAGTATCCGAGATCACTGCGGTAGCGGGACGGAAAGGATTAAAATGTTGTGTAAGTTTATTAAAATCTCGAAAAGGATCGTCGGATATCAAAAGGGCCTTGCCCTCTGGACACTCTACTTCTTTGTTTATGAGTACTACAGTTGCTGCTGATTCCAGTGCTTTATCGTAGTACTTTGGGTGATCAACAAAAACGATATCACCAGGGGTAACTACGTGGATCTCATTCATCCCTAATACAGGAAAAGTTGGATCGCCAACGTACTTACAATCGATTAGTTGAGCTATTTGCTCTAACGTGTGTGGCGTGTTAAATTTCATGGCTCAAATATACATAAAGATTTGTTTTTACAAACCATAGACCTTCAGTAAAACAAGATATATTGTAAAGAAAAAACCTGTAAAGCAAAGGCTCTACAGGTTTCATATGTCATCATAGGTTAATAAAAGTTTGCCTTACTTTTTAAGTACCTTAGGGACTAGCCGTGCATCACCATCAATTTCGTGCTCGTAATCCAATCCTAACAGCTCGGCTAACAATGGGTATACATGAATGTTTTTAAATCCTTCGATTTGTTTACCTTCTTGAATATCTGGTCCCCATGCCATAAATACGGTATCCATATCGGGTGTATCTTCTGCTAAATAGCCATGTGCACCTGGAATCGGGGTTCGGTTTGTAAAATAGTAAGGTGCTTCGGCAATCAATACAATATCCCCAATACGGTTAAGCTTATCTTCTTTGGTTGAAAAACGGTATTTTTCTGGCACCTTAGCTTTTAAGTATACTTCATATTGATCGGTTGCTTCCTTTTGAAAGTATTTCAGTACTTCTTGGGTATCGTTAGGTTCTTTTATAAAAATACTAGTGTAGGTTCCATTCACCACCACATCCATCTTCTCTGGATCTATTTTTGGTAATAAAATTGGGTTTTCTCTATCCAATTCTGTCATACCGTGGTCGGACAAAAACACAAAGTTAACTGGTAATCCTGTTTTTGATACTGCTTCGTATAGTTTTTGAATAGCGCCATCGCTGTAATGGACGGTTGTTTCTGTTTCAAAAGCATTCGGGCCATAGCGATGGCCAGCTTGATCTACATCGGGCATATAGAACGTTATTAAATGTGGACGTTTTGCAGCAGGCATTTCTAACCATTTTACCACTTGATTTATACGTTCCTCTACTCCTTTATTTTCGGCATACGGATAATAATACGTTGGTAAATAACCAGCGATTTCTGCCTCCGATCCCGGCCAATAGAAGCATGCAGAGAGCATATTTTGACTTTCGGCTAAACTCCAAATCGGTATCCCGCCATACCAGTCAGGATTAGTTATAGCTTTTTGATTGCGTAAGGAATATCGTTCACCAGTTTCTGAATTTAACATGTTATTTCCTACTAATCCGTGATGTGGTGGAATCATTCCTGTTACTATGGTGTAATGATTCGGAAAAGTAACACTAGGGAAAGAAGGCGACATATACTCGGCCTTTACCGCTTGGTCGGCAATCTTGTTTAAGAATGTAGGCTTATACTTTTCAAAGTAATCGTGTCGGAAACCGTCAACAGAAATTAAAATCACATAAGGTTTTTCCTTCTGCTCCTTTGCATTCTTACGGTTTGGTGTTACTATTTGATCGTCCTTCACCTGTGCTTGACTGAATCCAAGACTTAAAACAAAAGAAATACAGGTTAGTAAAAAAGTAAGTTTTCTCATAAAGTTAATTGGTAAATACAAATGTGATAGTATAAATGCTTAGCGCAAACGAACGCCTGTTCTCCTCTTAATAGCTTGTATGACAAATAATATAATCACTGCTACTTTTGATATCACGCTAGGGTATATGTGTACGAACGGATTGAAAATAATGGCCACTAAAAGAAAAACCAGCATCGTAATATTAAAAGACCTTATGGTTAAATATTCGGTTACCACCACTAGCAGCGCTGTAATAGTGACGGTTATTCGTTGCGCCAATGGCAACCATTCAAGATTTTCGGCATAGGCTTCTAGGCCAGCATAATCTTCAATAAAATCCATTCCTATTAAAACGCAACATAAAAATAAAAGTATTCGAATCATAAGTCGTTTTTATCGTTCTTTTGCAAACCCTGTGTTCGCAAATTTTATACGCGCGACTAAATTAGTATTAATTTTTCGCTTGAACGAAGATATCTGTTTTTTTGCATGTAAATCATCGTCAGTTTTAGAGAATGGAAATATGGTAATTACTGCAAAACATTTGTCATTCCTATCGATGCCTGGTGAGCCTTTATTGCTGCAATTTACTACCTTTATATAATCAGGCACTTTATACCACCAACCTATGGCCGATATAACGTTAAAAAACATCGAAGCAATTGAGCAACGAATAGTAGAAACATGTATTAAATCTGGAAGAAAACCAGAGGATGTAAAACTATTATTAGCCACTAAGACGGTTTCTGCTGATCGCATACGAACAGTAATAAACCAAGGTTATACCCTTATTGGTGAAAATAAAATTCAAGAAGCGATGGCCAAACAGGAGGTTCTAAAAGAACTTCCTATAGAATGGCATTTTATCGGGCATTTGCAAACCAATAAAGTTAAATTTATAACGCAATTCACCGATGTTGTGCAGTCTATTGATCGATTAAGGTTGGCATCGAAACTTCAAAATAGGTTAGTTTACGACAAAAGAAAAAGTATGGACGTGTTTATACAGGTAAACACCTCTTTTGAAGCAAGTAAGTTTGGGGTTCCGCCTGAAAAAGCCTTAGAGTTAATCAAGCAAGTTTCGGAACTTCCACGTCTAAACACAAAAGGATTAATGACCATTGGGATTCTTTCTTCTAAGGATGATAAGGTTAGAAACTGTTTTAAGTTGCTTAAGGAAATTCAATTAAAAGCTCAGGAATTATCCTTGCCAAATGCTAGCTTCGATGAGTTATCTATGGGAATGTCTAATGACTTAGAACTAGCTATTGAAGAAGGCAGCACCATGATTCGAGTGGGCACATCAATATTTGGAAAACGAACTTTTCCAGATAGTTATTATTGGAACGAAGGCTAACTTCCACAATTATAGAGGTACCGCAATAATTAGAAAGCTATTCCTTGTTGGGTAAGCTTTGTAGTGGGCTGATGGAAAAGTGTTGGGTAGCGACTAGAAAGTCACGGACTATTTTACTGAGTTCATTTTGACTAAACACCGTGTTCATTCCACAGTACCTATACATTCCCATAATCAATTCATAGGATGCATCGGCCGCTTTCCTTGCACTTAGTTGTAATTTATCATCAAGAATTATCAAGTCACTTACACTATCCGCTACAGCTTGCCACAAATATTTTATATCGGCTAAAAACATTTCTCTAGCCTTATAAAAAGTTTCTGTAAGACTTTTAAATTTTTGTTCTACATGCGGTATATTCCCAAGGGTTAATTCTCCATATAAAGGTTTTTTAGTGCCGATATCTCGTTTAAACACCTCGATAAAGTGCTGGGCTATTCCCGTACACATTACCGCAATATTGGTAGTCGCAAAAGCATCGAACGGAAAACGATATAAAGTATGCTCTGTGAATGTACTCCCTTTAGTTAAATCGAAACTGTGCTTCTTTGGTACTATGCAATTGGTGGTTTTATAATCATTACTACAAGAAGCACGAAGTCCCATAGTGTGCCAAGTATCCAAGATTTCTACCTTTTCAGCAGGGAATAAAAAAGAACGAAAAACGGGCTTACCATTTTCATCTATTATGGGCTTTTTATTTTCATCATATAAATAGGCATTTGCAGTAAAGTGAGTAGCGTATAATGAACCACTCGCATAACTCCAATGTCCAGAAAGCTTATAACCTTCTTCAGCTTCTATTGCCTTCCCAGTAATAGCTCCGCTACCTGCAAACCAAAGCTTCTTATTTTGACTTAATTCTTTAGAGACATCTTTAGCTAAATACCCTAAAAACATATTGGCACCCGCACCAAGGTTTATTGCCCAGCCCAAACTTCCATCGGCATAAGCCAATGCCTCGAATAACAAGGCGATGTTATAGGCGTTCATCGGTCCATTTTTAGTATAGTCCGGCATGCCAACCCGCAGCCATTCTTTGTTGTGAATCAGTTCTAAAACAGCATTGGAAAAACGATTGGAGCTTTCATTTATAGCCGCCTGATTACGAATAAACAATAATTCTTCTTCTGTGAAATATGCAGAAAATTCTTGCATGGATTAATTTTAAAATTCTAATGGTACTCCTTGTTCAGGGAAAATATACTGTACACCAAGGGTATTACCCTCATGTAATTCTTTTTTAATCTGCGTTATATTATCCGCATCAGGTTTGATGTGGGTTATAACAATAGGAAAGTTTTTCAAGCTTTTCTTGCCGGAGAACTTTGCTAACTGCTGCAATTCTTCGATTAAAAGCTTAGGTGTTAAATGTCCGAAAAGCAAATGGTCGGGTTGTTCATTGGTGAAGGATACTTCTATTAAAATAGCTTTTAACTTTCCTTGTTTTAACTCCTTGCCCACCTTCTTCCACAGACTTTTTAAATGAGTACTTTCCTCTATACTATCTGGCCCTGTATCGCCTAAATATAAGATACTATAGCCTCTCTCATTATGAAGCCAGGCTGCAGCGCTTGGTACGGGATGACTTAACGGAAAAGCTGTTAGTTGTAAATTTGTTTCGACAATAGAATAGGTCTTTCCTACTTCTAGAGTTTTATATCGGTATTTATCAAGGATCGGCTCTTCTCCTTCATTTGCAAAATTTGACCAAGTGGCATTTATAAAGTAATGCTCTTTAAATGTCTTTATAGTGTGCGAATTCCCATAAATAGGTTTTGCGCTATCTTCGGGTGAATTGATTACCAAACCCGATAAATGGTCTAAGTGACTATGGGAGATAAAATAGGCTTTTACATTCTCTTGTAAAACCTGCATTGGAGGTTTGTTTAAGTTTCCCTTCTCAGCTGCTTTTAAAAGTCCAGCACGAAGGGTACCCGCATCACAAGCTATGTAGTTTTCACTCTTGTAATCTCGAACCAAATAGCTCGACAAATTGCTTTCATCGCCACCACCATAAATGCCTAATGGAAGTACTTCAAACTCTTGTGCGTATCCAATCGAACAAATAAAAAATAAAAGAAATAAGGTAGTATTACGCATGTTTCATTTTTTACAAAACTAAGCAAATATCTGTCTTTAGACGTTTAAAGGTTTAAAAAACATAGGTCGCATTGTCTGCTATTTATTACCTGAGTTGGTTAATAGGATTACTGGCCTTACCTAGGACTTTCTACACTTTTTTAGTAATTCCTATCATCAAGTATTTTAATATTTACAAATGTCCGTCAAGCATTTCGTTTATAATTAGTAATTTCCCAGGTAATTAATAAGAATCATTACCTATTGTTTAATAAAAAACCATTCATGGTTAAGTATACAGCCTTGCTTTTGCTCTTAGTTTTTACAAACTATTCTTGGGCGCAGCTTCACCCTCAGACACATCAACACTTAAAAGAAGTGCTAAATTATGAAAGCAACTTAGAAAATAGTTTTCCAGTATTTCTCGCTATTCCAAAAGGCTTGGATGAAGCAGAGCCTTTGCATTTTTATCAACCTTCAAATAATGCTGTAGCTCGTTTATCTACTTATTATTTTAGTGAATCGGATTCGTTGGTAACAAAAACCATTCACCAATGGAGCCATTTCAACGATTTGTTTCATCCCAACAAGCCCTTTCGCAAAGAGGACATCGAGGACTTAAAAACTAAATATGCTGAATTACGAATAGAAATGGCTAATTATTATGGCACCAATACACATGAATATGAGGATAGTGAACCGAATTCTTTACTTTATGGGGAGGTCACCAAATGGAAAAATCCATTGTTATACGATCCTATGCTAGAGTACAAAGAGTTGGTAAGAGAGGAAGATGCGTATGGATTGATAACCATAACCTATGTGCACCAAGGTTGGGAACAAATGGTAAAAAAACAATTAGATTTTTTACAGTATTATTTTATTAATAGGATAAAAGAAAAAGATTATAAAAAAGCTATTAGCTTGTTGGGTGCAGACTTGCAAATTGAGGTACAAGAAGAGCATATGGAAGAATTGCATCATATATTCACCAACCACCAACTTCAACTCATAAACTCCAAGGATGGTTTTTCGAGTCTAGAAAGAGAACACGTCTATTTATATAGTTTACAAGATAATGAGGGCGAGATGCAGTACACAATGACTATAGCCTTTAACAATAACCAAGATATTATTTTCTTGCAATACAATTCTGTAACATGAAATACCTTCTTTATTTAATATGTTTCGTTCTAACCCCTACCCTATTTGCCCAAAGTGCAAAAAAGGAAGTAATAAGCAAGGAACTAAAAGAGGTGGTTAAGGAAGCCGACCTCTTGTTTTCCTATAGATTAATGGAATGGTGGGGAAGCGAATTAACAGAAAGACAGAAAGAGTTAGATAAACAAGTAGCCGATTATATACTATATCATGATGCTGATAAGCTTTATTTTGTTTTACTAGATGCATCGTTGCAATATAAACTTGGCACCTACTATCTACCTTTAGGAGTTAGTAATGGAGACATCCAATTTGATCCTACTCGTGAAAAATTAAGTAGAAAAGAAAGAAAACTTTATCAAGTGAAATATAAAATGGAGGAAAATGCAAGCAAAATAGCCAATGAAAGAATCATTGCAAGAGATGGATATTCGGTGAGCACTATATTGATCAAGCAAAAAAGAGGATATAAACTATACCTGTTGGCCAATACCTCGGAGATAAATGTTATTCCAATTGGGAACGATGCGGTTTTTCAGGGCAATAACCGCGGGCGAATTAAAAACTGGGAATGGTTTCATGATGAGTTACTTCCAATACCTGTAAGCAGAGAAGGAATAAAATTAGCCACTCATAAACATCAAGATGGACAGGCCATACTAAGTCCAACCGAAATTGCCAACTTCCGACTTTATGGGATGCTTTATAACATGATGGAAATGCCTATTTTGGCAGTAGAAGAAGGCCTACTACTAGAATATGATGCTTCCAACAATGTAATACGTAAATTTCAACCGAAAAATTAAGCCATTGAAGTGAGTAAAGTGTTTCGTTCTATACTTGATAAAATTGGTTCTTTAGAACATCAAATTTTAGATCATAACGCAGCTATGGATATCGATCTATTCACTAAAAATCAAGATTTAGATATTCTGAGATTTCTTCATCCCAAAAATATAAGCGGTTTTATAAAGCCCTTATCATTGGCCTCTTCACAACCAATTAAAATATATACTCAAGAAACTGAGCCACCAATTATCTATTATACTATTTCCCCTACTTCTTATGGGGATCTCATAATAGCCTCTACCGATTTAGGTATTTGTTTTGTTTCTTTTCACTCAAAAAATAGTATAAAAAATCTACATGCTAACTACCCTAATTCCACTCATAAAAATGTAAAGACCCATCTACATGAAATCGCAATTAATTATTTAGAAAACAACCCAGTTACATCCTTATCCTTACATATTAAAGGAACTGCATTTCAACTTCAGGTTTGGGAAAGCCTTCTTCACATTCCACAAGGACAACTTAGCACCTATAAACACATCGCTATAGCAATAAACAACCCAAACGCTAGTATAGCTGTAGGTGCGGCGGTAGGAAAAAACCCTATTGCCTTGCTTATCCCCTGTCACCGAGTAATCCGTGGCTCTGGAGTATGGCGTGGCTACAAATGGGGTAATAAACATAAAGCTGCTTTATTAGCTTTTGAGTTAATGTAAATATATACTCCATTCTCTAGAAAGGTTTTGGCTTAAAAACCTTGCATTTACTTGAATTCGTATGTACTTTCACTTTTTCAAATTTTAAAAAACCTTTAATAATGATCCCCTTGAAAAAAATCTGTATTTCAAATGAATCTAACGGGAAACGACCGATTAGCAACATTTTGAAAAGAGCGTTTTTGTCTGTAATGCTCGGTAGCATTAGTTTATTTGGAACAGCTGCAATTGCTCAAAAAAAACCATTAGATCATGATGCCTATGACGACTGGCAGCGTTTTGGTAAACGTGAAATCAGTCCAAACGGAAAATGGACCACATTCAATGTTAATCCGCAAGAAGGTGATAAATGGCTGTATGTACAATCTACTAATAAGGAAACGCCCATTCAAAAAATACACCGTGGGGAAAACCATAGCATAACAAGTAACTCAAAACACGTAGTTTTTGCGATAAAGCCATTTTACAAGGATATAAAAGCGGAAAGAGTAAGCAAGAAGAAAAAGAGTAAAGACAAGGTAGAGCTAGCTAAAGACAGCCTAGGAATATATACTTTCTCCAACGACAAGCTTATTAAAATTCCTGAACTGCTCAGTTTTAAACTCCCTAAAGAAAATGGCGATTACCTAGCTTATGTTCAGGAAATTGAAAAAGAGAGTTCGGATACTACTAAGAGTAAAAAGAAAGATACTTTCAAACAGCTTGTCCTTAGAAATTTAAATAGCAAGGAAGAAGTTTCTTTTCCCCATGTAGACAAATACAGGTTTAGCGATGATGGAACGTATTTAGTGTACAGCATAAAGTATGAAGGAAAGAAGAAAAAGGCGAATGATGAAGAAAACGAAACGGAAGATGTGGACACTACCGAGGTAGAAGAAAGCCATTTGGAAGGGGTATATGTTGTAGAGACTAAGACCTTTAAACAAACAGCGATTACCGATAAAAAAGGAGCGTATAGCAGATTCCAATTTAATGAAGATTCCAACCTGCTGGCTTTTATTGCCACTCACGATGAGGAGAAAGAAGAAGTAAAAGACTATTCTATTTTTCTTTATGACCTACCATCGAATCAACTAAAACTAATAGAAAACGACATTACAGGAATGCCAGAGGACTGGGTTCTTTCGGAGAACTACACCCCTAGTTTTAGTAAAAACAATAAGAACTTATTTTTAGGTATTGCTCCAAAGAAAGTTGTACAAGACTCTACTTTTATAGAGGAAGATCACGCTATTCTAGATATATGGCACTACAAAGACGATTATCTACAAACGCAACAGTTAGCTAGATTAAAACGAGACTTAAATAGATCTTACCTATCGGTGGTTTCCTTAGACTCCCCTAATCAATTAGTTCCTTTGGAAGATGAGAAACTAAACCGTGTTAGCTTGGTAAACGAAGGAGATGCTGAATTTGTATTTGCCATGTCGGATTACGGCTATCGAGTAGAAACGCAGTGGGATAGATCGGGTAACGACACCTATTATTTAATTGATATAAAATCAGGTGAACGAAAAGAAATTTTAAAAAACCTAAGTGGTAGAGCCTATATGTCGCCAGAAGGAAGAAATATGGTATTCTTCGATGCAGTATCGGAAAACTGGTATGTATACGACATCCAATCCGAAGCAATTCGTCACCTAAATAAAGGCATAGACGTATCGTTTGCCGACGAACGAAACGACCGCCCTATGCTTTCTTATCCATATTCCTTAATCGGCTGGACAGAAGGAGATGAATCTGTTTTAATAAATGATCGTTATGATATTTGGCAGTTTGATTTGGCAGGAAATAAGGCTCCTGTAAACCTTACAAAATCTTACGGAAGAAAGAATAAAACGAGGTTTACCCTTTTAAAACTCGATAAAGAAGCAAGACATATTAGCACTAAAGAAAATGCTATACTTGTTGCTTTTAATGAGAACAATAAAGAAAGTGGTTACTTTGAGTTAGACCTTAGAAAAAATAGAGGACCAAAAGAGTTGCTGATGGAGCCAATGAGCGGTCATAGGTCATTAGTTAAAGCCAAAGAGAAGGATGTATACCTTTTTGTACACCAGTCTTACGTTATTCCACCAACACTGGCTAGTTCTAAAAATTTAAAAACCTATAAAAATCTTCATCAGACCAACCCACAACAAAAAGATTATAATTGGTCTACGATAGAATTAATCCACTACACTGCGCAAAATGGGAAGCCAGCTACTGGTATGCTCATTAAGCCAGAAGATTTTGATAAAAACAAGAAGTATCCGCTTATTTCTTATTTCTATGAACGTAGAAGTGATGATTTACATGGCTACGAACCACCAGCCCCTACTCGCTCGAGGTTGAATATAACCTTTTTTGCAAGCAATGGCTATTTGGTATTTGTTCCAGATATAGAATACACCATTGGATATCCAGGACGCTCTGCAGAGGAGTATGTAGATGCAGGAATAGACTATTTAATCGAGACATATGACTTTGTTGATAAGGACAGAATTGGTATTCAGGGACAGAGTTGGGGAGGTTATCAAGTAGCACATTTAATTACTAGATCGGATCGATATGCTGCAGCATGGGCAGGTGCGCCAGTAGTTAACATGACGTCGGCATACGGAGGCATTCGTTGGACTACTGGTTTGAATCGTCAATTTCAGTACGAACAAACACAAAGTAGAATTGGTAAAAACTTATGGGATGGATTGGATTTATATCTAGAGAATTCCCCGTTATTCCATATGGAAAATGTAAGTACACCAGTCGCAATTATGCACAATGATAAAGACGGATCGGTACCATGGGAGCAAGGAATAGAAATGTTTACGGCCTTACGAAGATTAGGGAAACCTTCTTGGTTGCTTAATTACAATGGTGACGAACACAACCTGATAAAAAGACAAAACCAAAAGGATATTCAACGCAGACAATTACAGTTTTTTGATCATTATTTAAAAGATGCACCAGCGCCTGAATGGATGGTTCGTGGTATTCCTGCAACAGAAAAAGGAAAAACATGGGGATTTGAGCTAACAGATGAAAAACCATAGCTACTAGTACCCTTAATAAAATTATTAAGCCGAGACTAAAGTTTCGACTTTTTTATTGTGCTTTTACTTGGAGGTTAGTTTATACGAAAAAACAAATCACCCCACTTCAACCCAAGATAAATCCGCATAATTTAATAAGCTTTATATCGAGATTTGCTTACTCTTAGTTTGGATGTAGTAGGTAAAAGATTAACGAAAATATATAAAGCTACTAGATTATAGTAAAAAATTAAATTGCTATATTTAATTGTTTTCTCTAGACATTTATATTCTGGATAATAATAGGATTTATAACCGGTTGGATAAGATTTTAGAGATGCAGTACAACACTATTACTTTTAAACGAGAGAATTGGATATTAAATTATTTTGAGAGTTATTTTAGGTTAGATTAGTTGCTCTCATAATAACGCGAAAGGCATCAGAAATGATGCCTTTCGTGGTTAAATATATGTTTAAAATGGTGTTATGGTAATGGTTGTCCAACTGGAATTTCACAAACGTGTCCAGGCTGCCCATGTGGAGGATTTAGCTTTTGATTCTCTTTCATTAAAGGAGTCTTTAATTGCACATTACTTGGTGCTGACCCATTAGCAGATCCGTTTGGTAAAGGTTGTCCAACTGGAATCTCACAGACGTGTCCTGGTTGTCCGTGTGGAGGATTCAATCTTTGTCCACTATTGTTTGTATTTGTGTTAGTTGCATTAGTATTTGTTGGCAATGGTTGACCAACTTGTATATCACACCTATGACCTGGCTCACCATGTGGAGGATTTAAAGCTACTTCAGCCTCTGTGTTACTCGTAGTTGCTGATTCTGCATCATCTGATGTAGTTACATCTTCAGTGGTAGGCTCCGATTCGTTTTTCTTGTTTTCATTACAAGATGCCATTCCAAATAAAAAAGTTCCGGCTATAAATAAATAATAAACTCGACGCATTTGTTTGATTTTTCGTTTAATAAAAACAAACATACAAATTTATACTTACACAGATTAACAAAACGTATAGATTTACGAGCTTGGCAAGTGGCTGATATTAAACAAAGTGTATTTTGGTACCTACTGATTGGTTAAAATATAGGAAGGCACTAAAACGTAAAATAGCAAGAAGATAATAATATCTAATTAGTAAGAAAAACTATTACACTGCTACAGCATTAGGCAGGGACTTAATAAAGTCCTCCAACTCTGTCAACGCTTGTTTATCCAAAAGCTTGGTATTAATACGAAGGGTTCTTTTTGGCGTGTAGAAAAAATATATCTTCCCTTTTTTTCGAACTTTTAAAATATCCTCTACATGTACTTTTGGTTTAGATAAAGAATTGCGTTGAATATAATCTTTGCCAATCAATATATATTTATTCACTTTACAATAGGTGTAAATTCCGTAAAGTATAATTGCTTGCGCAACATAGAGGATAGGCAAAACCATATTGGTCTCACCTTGTGTAAGGGAAGTTACTAAACTTACCATGCCGAACATAAACCAAGTTATAGAGATAATAGAAAGCACCTGCAATCTATCTTTTTTGTAACCTAACAGCATAATTATTGAGGCTTTGATTAACTCTATAAAGATAGGATATTTTTTATAAGGATACAAGCTTCATTTGTTATAGAAAGTTCATTTTTCGTTATTTAGTCTTGTAATAAAATAGGAGAGGAAGTTTCCCCCCTCTCCTACCCTCCATTCAAAATTAGTTGGATTTGCTTAAAGTTGTTTTAAAATCTCATCAATCGCTCGTTTTAACTGCGGATCGTTTCCTTTTAAATTATCTAAGAATGTGTTTTCTACTTCAATATCAGGTGCTACACCTGTATGCTCAAGGTTTTCCCCTTTAAGAGTGTAGGTTCCCCATGCTGGAACACGATAGCTAGAGTTGTCTACCAATCCTTTGGAAGAGGTGAAAATAATCCAACGATAGGTTTCTGTTCCGATAATTGTTCCTAGTCCAAGCTCTTTAAATCCTGCTGCGGTCATCTCTGCATCGCTTAAGGAAGCTTGATTTACCAATAGTACAATAGGACCTGCACTCGGACCAAAATTAGATTGGGTAGTTTTCTTACCACCGCGATATTTCCATTTCAAATACGGACGTTGCGCAAGAAAACTTAATACTTTATCATGAACATTTCCGCCCGTATTAAATCGCAAGTCTAAAATAAGCCCTTCCCTATTGTTTTCTTCTGCTACCATATCCAACAAAAAGGATTCCAACTGAGCTCCTGTCATGTTCTTCATATAGGTATACGCTATGCGATCGTCACTCCATTCCTTAACGTTAGCACGATTAGTAGCAATCCACTCATCATATAATAAATCACGAAGCTTTTCATTGGTGATTGTTTTAATATTCGTATCGAATTTCTTCCCATTACGCTCAAATGTTAGCTGTACATCCTCTTTTTTATTTGGAGTGGTAAAGTAATAGTCACGATCTATGCTTTCATCAATCTTTTTACCATTTACAGCCACTAATTTATCTCCTGCCAGGATATTGATGTGATTTGCTATAGCAGGTGATTTATCTACAATTCTGGCCACTATATAAGGATTAGTCTCATCAAACAATAGTCCTGTTTCGCTTGTATAATAGCTGAGTCTAGTTTTTTCCTCCTTACCTCGAGAATTAAACCCTAAATGGGAAGAGTTAAGTTCTCCTAGCATGTCATTTAATAAAACACGTAGGTTCTCTCTATTTCGCACATAAGGCACAAAGGCTTGGTAATCTTTCTTAGTAGTTGCCCAATCTACACCATGGAAATTCTCTTCATAGAAGTTTTCATCTATCCCTGCCCAAGTTTCCTCAAACATTTGCTGGAACTCTCTTTCTAAATCCTTTTGGAAAGTATGCTTAAATGATATTTTATTTAACTTATTATTTCCTTCGTTATAACTATACACCCCTTTTGAGGTTAGAAGGAAATATGTTTTTTTATCGGTTTGAACTATTTGCCTTACATAGCCATCTGTAACTTTCTTCGTCTCTGGTTTTTCAAATGGTTTGTACACTTTTTTATAAAAGTTGTACGAACCTCCATCTTCATTAGAGTTATAAAATACTATGGTATTCTTATCATCTGAAAAGACTTGTGGATTATTCTGTGTTCCAAACCTATTGGAAACACGCTCCACTCTATCGCGCAAGTTATTTAAGTTAACCTTTACAACTGGTTTGGTTTCTTTAGCTTCTTCTTTCTTTTTCTTACTCTTCTTATCGTCCTTTTTTTCTTCTTTCTCTTCAAATAGTTGGTCGAAGCCTTCGTTGTTGAAATCCTCTGCATACCAATCTAGTGCCAATCTATAGATACTAGAATTTTGCATGCCGAACGGATAAGAGGGAGTGGTTCTATTACTTGCGAAATAGATATACTTACCATCTGGCGACCAGCTAGGATTTGCTTCTGATACTCCGGTATTGGTAAGATTTATTGTTTTTTCTTCTTTTATGTTATGTATAAACACATCTTGTTCAAAATCGCGCATGGCAGTAAACAAAACGTATTTACCATCGGGTGAAAAACTTGGTGCTGAGTTTTGGAAACCCCAAATCTCATCGTTAACAATAGTTTTAGACTCTAAGGTTTTTAAATCTAGTAATCGCACCTTGTCACGGCCACTTAAGTAAACGGCCTTGGTAAGATCTGGATTAAAAGCAATTTCTCTATTGCTAGCAAGATCCTTGCTAAGTTGTTTAGCTTCACCACCTTTAGCTGATATTTTATACCAATTTGGATAACCTTTGTAGGTTTGGCTAAAAAGTAAATCTCGGTTGTTTTTTAACCACTTTACTTCCATTACCCGTTCTCCATTATTTACAATTTCGGTAACAAACTTCCCTTCTTTATCAGCTACAAATAGAACACCACGACTTATGAAAGCAATTTTCTCTTTATCTGGCGATACATCGAAATAGCTTATACGCTCAGTTTTGAAACTTTCCTTTTTATTTAAGCTATAGTGCGAAGGGGCGGTATAGTCTATTTTACTAGTTTGTTTAGTTTTTACATCGTATACATAAAGCTGGTATCCTTTTTCGAACACAACTTTTTGTCCGTTAGCTGCAACATGTGGTGATTTTATAGAACGATCAAAACTAGTAAGTGCTTTTGGCTTATTATTTTCTAACTTATACAAATTGTATTCGCCAGTATTCTCGTCGGAGATATAATAAATTTCCCCATTTCTATCTACGGTAGGATGAAAATCCTTACCTAAATAGGTGGTAAGTTTTTTAAACTCCTCTGTATTGGGATTATAGAATAAAATATCTGGGTTATTGGCACCTTTATATCGTTTACGAGCTACTTGCCTATTGCTCTCCATGGAATTGGTAAATAAATAATTTCCTTTGGGTGTTTCCACTAAACCATCGGAGGTAGAAAAGAAGGTGTTGAATATAGGCTTAGCTGTACCTCCTTCTACAGAAACGGCGTAACTCCCAAAACTGTTATATCGGTTAGACGTAAAGTAAATGGTTTTACTATCCCAACTCCAGCTTTCTACTTTATCTGCTGCTTGATGAAACGTAAGCTGAGAAATAACTCCAGTTTCTAGCGATAATACAAATACATCGTCGTTCCCGTATTGATTGGAAGTAAATGCCAACCATTTCCCGTTAGGCGATAAAACGGGATTTTTTTCTTGCCCTTCCAATGCTGTAATGCGTAAGGCTTGGCCACCATTTGTAGGGACTTTCCAAATATCGCCATCGTAAGAAAAATAAACTTCGCTCGCATCTGGGTTTAAGCTAGGTGTAGTAGCGAAATACGGGGTGTGCTGTGCATGGGAGAGCAGGGAAAATAAAAAACTCCCCAACAAAATACTTAGTTTTTTCATGAAATTAAAGCAAATTGAATAGTTCTATTTTGAATATATAAAGGGTGAATATAATTAAATAGTTACTTAATCGTCTTGTAAAAAACATCTCGATTAAATTAAGTTAGATTACAGGTGTAGGTTTTTTATTTTCATCAAGGGCAACAAATGCAAAAACACCTTCAATTGCTTTTGTTCTACCGTCGGAATACATTTCTTCTATATAAATTTCCACCTGTACTTTTAAACTAGTATTTCCTACATGGATTACCTTACCTGTTAGTTCGATAATTGTACCTGCAGGAATAGGTAGGTTAAAATCAATTTTATCGGTAGATACAGTTACCACCCGTTTTCTAGAGAAACGTGTAGCAGCGATGAATGCCACTTCGTCCATTAGTTGCAGGGCTGTACCTCCAAACAAGGTGTCATAATGGTTTGTAGTATTTGGGAATACCGCTTTAAATATAGTGGTTTCCGAAGCTTTGATACGTGATTCTAGGTTCTCCATTTAGTTGAATTTTACATTCCTTACCAATTAATCTCTTCTTTTCCAACAGATTTTAAATAGGCGTTGGTTTGTGAGAAGCATTTGTTTCCAAACCAATATCCCCTATTAGCACTTAAAGGCGAAGGATGTCCAGAGGTTAACACCAAATGCTTTTCGGTATCTATTTTTCTACCTTTCTTTTGTGCATCACCTCCCCATAGTAAGAACACCACATTATCGCACTCCATGTTAATATGCTCGATTACAGAGTCAGTAAGTATTTCCCAACCTTTTCGTTTATGACTTCCAGCTTTTCCTTGTTGCACAGTTAATACTGCATTTAATAGTAAAACACCTTGTTCTGCCCATCGTTCTAGGTTTCCAGAAATAGGAATAGGAATATCTAAGTCACTTTCTATCTCTTTAAAGATATTACGTAAAGATAGAGGAAACTTTACTCCATCATTTACAGAAAAACTTAAACCATTAGCTTGTCCATGACCGTGATACGGATCTTGACCTAATATCACTACACGAATATCTTCTAATGGACAAACCCGGAATGCATGTAAAATCTGTTCCTTTGGCGGATAGCAGACTTCTTTCTCATATTCTTCTTCCACAAAGCTGCGTAGCGATGCAAAATACGATTCGGCCATTTGAGTTTTAAAAAATGAAAACCAAGAGGTAGGTAAGGTTTCTATATTCATCTCATATTTTTAAGATGTCCAATTTACATTATTTATAAAAGCTTACAAAATGTAGTAACAGCTAAACTAAGTGTTATATTTATTTCGTTTTAATATTGGATTATTCCTTTTAATTTGTATACTTGTATAGATGAAATTAATTTAACTTTAAATCTTTAATTATTATGAAAAAAACATTACTTAGTTTATTTGTTGCATTTGGTGTTATAGGATATGCCTCTGCACAAACAGTAATATTCGAGGACGATTTTGAGGCCTACGACGACTTTACCTATACAGATGTAGGAGATTGGACAATATTCAATGGTAACGCTGGTTCACCAACCTATGGTTTTAGTGGAATACAATTTCCAAACATGGGATTAGATCATGCATTTATAGTTTTTAATGCAACTGAATTAGGTCTTGAGCCAAGTGAAGGTAGTGACTGGACTGCTTATTCGGGTAATAAAGCAATGGTTTCATTTGCTGATGTTAACGCTCCAAACGATAGTTGGTTAATCTCTCCACAAATAACATTAGGAGAAGAAAATAATATTGTATTTTTCCAAGCAAAAGCAGCTGACGCTACTTACGGTACAGAAGAATTTAATGTGTTAGTATCTACTGGATCAACAGATGTTTCTGATTTTGTTGAAATCGGTACTGAGACAATTACTACAGGAACTACTTGGATGCTATATAACTACGATTTAGATGCATATGCTGGAGAAGATGTTTATATTGCTATACAATGTGTTTCTAATGACCAATTTGGTTTTATGGTAGATGACTTTAAGGTGGAAGGTGATGTTTCAGCTTCTGTAGATGACTTTACTGCAGCACAGTTTAAGATCCACCCTAACCCAGCTACGGATATTATAAATATCAATAACTTAAGCGAGTTAGTTATCAGTGAAGTTAATCTTGTTGATATTCAAGGTAGAGTATTACAATCAATGAAAAATGATAACTTAAACCAAGCACAAATTAATGTATCTACATTAAGCAATGGCATGTATTTCTTAGATATAAAAACTGATGCTGGAAATGTTGTAAAGAAATTCATTAAAAAATAATTTCGAATAATACAATTAAATAGGTTATTTAACCGATTGTTTTCTACAATATATAGGAAACAATCGGTTTTTTCATTCTTCTTCTATATTGAGCTTTATCATTAAGTTTTCCATTATACAACTACATAAAAATTCAAATAAACTTTCCTTATCTTGCCTTTTTATAAACTATAAAAACAAACTGTTTTATGAGAAATCTACTCCCTACAAGAATGAGAAAACTAGGAGTTCTCGCCTTATTTATCTTTGGAAGCGTATCAGCAGTCGCTCAAGATAAAGCTGTTATTGAAGCCATAGTTGAAAAAGCGAACAACGACTCACAATTAGAGCAAATGGCCCACGAGC
>Ga0079226_10000711_pt1 | contig 24213 bp, 19 predicted proteins | sample Poulit2014_FD_76345 | JGI IMG/M metagenome (GOLD analysis project Ga0079226, IMG submission 76345) | Agricultural soil microbial communities from Georgia to study Nitrogen management - Poultry litter 2014 | ecosystem: Environmental > Terrestrial > Soil > Agricultural land | place: USA: Georgia...
AAGGGAGAACCCTTCCACATTACCCAACTCAAACAAACACTCAGGGTCGCTCACCACTTCCTTGGCACCGCCACAATCCGTGGCAATAACTGGCACACCTGCTGCCATGGCTTCCAGCAGCACCATGCCAAAGGGCTCATGATCAGAAGTCAGTGCAAAAAGATCGAAAGCTTTAAAGTAACGGCGGCCATTGGGTATTTGACCGAGGAAACGTACACTGTCGGCGACATTAAGATCTACAGCTAGTTGTTTGAGCTGTTGCTCTAAACGACCACTGCCCATAATGGCGAGTAAGCTGCCTTCTGGCAGCTCTGGCAGTGCTTTGGCAAAGCCTTTAATTAATGTGGTTTGATCTTTATCGGGATGTAAACGGCCAACGTTACCGACGATCCATGCATCTTGCGGCAAGCTGAGGAACTCACGCGCTGCCTCACGGCTGACTTGCTCTGCTTGTACCGCGTCTACATCAATGCGGTTGTATAGAGTTTGGATATGTTCTTCTTTAAATTTTGGCAGGTTGCCACGCATATCATCGCGTACCGCATTAGAAACACCGAGTAAGCGTAGCCGTTTACGGAAATGATTAGCTAAGATTTGCCGTGAGCGGCGCTTGTAATCACCAAATGCATGGTGCACGCCAATCACGGGGAGTTTCGAGCCAAATAACGCAATATAAATAGGTTTAAAACGGTGGGCAATACAGAGGGTAAAGTTGCGGCTATTAACAATTTTTTTAAAGTCTTTAATGGCAGCCAGCTTTAAGCCGCGCACTTGTTTACTGCTGTAGTTCAAAAAAATCACTTCATCAGAGGCGCTGCCCTGCCGCACCTCTTCATTGGGTTCACCGGTTAAATATACTGTGCAAACTTTATACTCGGTACCTTCAAACAACACAGCGTACTGTCGTGCGCAGTCCATAAAAGGTCCGTCATAGCCATGCACAAACTGCAAAACCCATTGCTGTGCAGCAGTTTTATCAGCACTAGACACTGTCATCGGCCTGCTCTTCCTTCACCACCAATATATCCTCCATAATCAAATACTGCAGGTCCGAGCCATAGAACATATCTAAGGCATCTTTCGGTGAGCAGACCATGGCTTCGCCGCGGCGGTTGAGGGAGGTATTCAGGGACACGCCGTTGCCGGTGAGTTTTTCTAGCTCCAGCATTAGGTCATACCAGCGTGGATGGTGTTGGCGTTCTAAGACTTGTGCGCGGGAGGTGCCGTCTTCATGCACCACTTCGGGGACACGCTCTTTCCATTCGTCACTCACCTCAAAGGTGAAGGTCATAAAGGGTGAGGGGTGATCCACTTTAAGCATTTGCTCTGCCACTGTATCGAGCATGGATGGGCAGAAGGGGCGCCAGCGCTCACGGAATTTGATTTGCTCGTTAATGCGATCAGCCACCCCAGGAATACTCGGGCAGCCAATAATCGAGCGGCCACCTAGAGCACGGGGTCCAAACTCCATACGGCCTTGGAACCAAGCCACGGGGTTACCCTCCACCATGATTTTGGCGATATGCTCGGGAACGTTATCGATTTTTTGCCACTTGGGTTGACCTGGGTGCTTGGCACAGGCGGCGATAATTTCTTCGTTGGTGTATTCAGGGCCGAGGTAGACATGCTCCATTTTTTCCACGGGCACGCCTTTACGCTGGGAAATAAAGGCTGCGGCACCCACTGCGGTACCGGCATCACCGGCCGCTGGCTGCACAAACAATTCTTTAACATCATCACGCTCAATAATTTTTTGGTTGAGCTTAACGTTCAGCGCACTGCCGCCAGCAAAAGCGATACGGCCGGTCTCTTTGATGATGTCGCCCAGGTAGTACTCCATCATTTCTAGAGCGAGCTTTTCAAACAGTGCTTGCACGCTAGCTGCGTAATGAATATAGGGATCGTCGGCGATATCGCCTTCGCGTTTTGGTCCAAGCCATTCGATCAGTTTCGGTGAGAAGTAGTAGCCCTTACCTTTTTCTTTATAGCGGCGCAGCCCCACGACGTTGGCGTACTCGGTATTGATGATCAACTCACCGTCTTCAAACTTGGCAAGGCGGGATAAATCATATAAATCAGGATCACCGTAGGGTGCCATGCCCATAACTTTGAATTCGCCATCGAGCATTTCAAAGCCTAAAAACTCAGTCATGGCGCCGTAGAGGCCACCTAAAGAGTCGGGATCATAAAACTCTTTAATTTTATGGATCTTGCCGTTTTCACCGTAACCAAAGAATGTAGTGGCATATTCACCTTTACCGTCAATGCCCATGATAGCGGTCTTTTCTTGGAAGCCTGAGCATAAATAGGCACTGGCAGCGTGGGCTAAGTGGTGTTCAACGGGTTGTATTTTGACTTTCTTTAAGTCAAAGCCCAGTTGCACTAAACACCATTGGATTTTTCTGTAATAACGGTGGTAACGACGATTACCGGCAAGAATCGCATCAATGGAACGCTCAGGGGCATACCAATAGCGCTTGGCATAATGCCAGCGGGCTTTTTCTAGAATATTGATGGGCGCAAAGGGAATCGCCACCACATCAACATCGTCTGGGGTAATGCCTGCCTGCTCTAAACAAAACTTGGCCGACTCGTAGGGCATGCGATTTTTAGCATGCTTGTCGCGCACTAAACGCTCTTCCTCAACAGCAGCAATTAATTTTCCATCAATATATAAGGCTGCCGATGGGTCGTGGTTTAGTGCACCAGACAGGCCGAGAATAGTCAGTGACATGGATCTTTTCGCCTCTTAATCTTCAGAGCTGCGCTTGGGCAGCTGCGGTAAACGCTGATCTAACAACTTGTACAATGGGCTGTCTTGCGGCCAATTGCGTAATAATCGGGTGCGGTTTTTTAAATACGCACGGGTGAAACTGCGCATGCTGTGGTGCTGCTGCATGGCATCTAAATCTATTAAATAGCAGCGCTGTTGATGCCATAATATATTGTGGCCTTTTAAGTCACCATGACTGATTTTTTCACGGATCAATGCATTCAACAATTCAACCAATGCATTTATTTCAGCTTCTGGTGTCTCGCCACCCTCTTGATAAAGCGCTAAGCGGTCAATTATATCCTGCTCACCACAATATTCGCTAATTAACCACGCGCGGCCTCGCAAACCAAGCCAGCGATTTTCTATAATGGCTAAAGGCTGTGGTGTGGCAATGCCTAAAATGCTTAAGCGATGACCTTCGCGCCAGCTGTGCCAAGCACGACTGGGTCGCCAAAAACGTTTCAGCCAATGCATGACATTTTTAATGTTATAGCGTTTAACCACCAGTGTGTGTTGACCGTGCTCAACACGCGCCACTGTAGCGGCGCCGCCGGTTTTGTAAATATGACCGCTGTCGATTGCTGCATCTGGATCGGCTAATATCGGGGCCAATTCCGCTTCGGCGGCGCGCCACACCGCCCGCAGACCAAACAAGCCGCGTGTGACACTGAATAAGCTGCACTCACGGCCTGCTTTATTTAAGTAGTCTTTGACGCGCCACTGGCGAATTTTAAGGATTTTTTGATGCAAGTCCTCGATGGCAAGCTGATGCGTTGCGTTCACTGCTAAATAGTGAGCGAGCAATTCTGCCAGGTGCGCGTCGTAAGCGCTGGGCAATTGAGCAAAAAATACCGCTAAATTATCCAGCACTGTTGCTTGGGGCAGCGGCTGCCCCGTCTGTTCGCTTTGCACCCCGCCGCCGTCCACCACATACAGCTGTTTGCCCTGTTGCAGCAGGTTGTCCAAATGCAAATCACTTTGCCAAAGGCCACGCAAATGCATCTGCGCAACAGCCTGTAAAGCTTGGCTCAGCACCTGGCTTTGCTGGGCGGTTAATGGCGCTGCAGTAGAGCAGGCTTGCCAGGCATCCGCTAAGCTCTGTGCATCGTCTATAAACTCAAACAATAAATAAGCACTGCCATCACTGTGCTGCTGGGCGTCTAATAACTTTGGTGTGTTGATTTTTTGCTCAGCAAGCAGTTGCGCACCGCTGAGTTCACGTTGGTAGTGACGCGCCGCTTTAGCGCCCACTAGTAACTTGACTAAAACAGTGCGCCCTTGCCACTGTGCTCGGGCCACATAGCGTTGTTCCGGCAACACGCGTAACCACTGTTGAACCAGCAGGCTTTGCCCGTTATCTAGGGTTAACGTCAGTGGTAAATGCGGGGTGCGTCCAGTTAATTGGCTGAAGGTCATTTGCGCGCGGCCTTGTTTTTACGACGCGCATCTAAACGTTGCAGCCAATGGGGTATATCTTCTGGACGCTGCAAATAGCTTTGTAAAAACAACTGCACCTGCTCGCGCCCCCACACCTGTTGTGAGCGGCGAAATAAGGGTTCTAAATCCTTAATACGATCGCGACGCCCCAGCAGTAAAGGACGGGTTTTCTCAAGATCAATCAATTGCGCGGTGATACCTGCCGCCTGCTCTTGCAGAAAAATATGCTTAGGATAGAAACAGCCGTGCACCTGCCCAGCTTGATGCAGTCGTCTGGCCAATTGTGCACAGGCTTGTAAGACTCCTTGTTGCTGTTCATTGGACAGTTGTGGCCATTGCGCTTGCCAGTGGTCTAAATCTTGCCAGCCGTCTAAGGCGTAGGTCATCAGGATGGCTTGCCGCTCGCGACCCACTTTACGCTGGGCAAAGTAAGCTGCACGCAAGGCAGGAATGCCCAGTTGCTGATAACGCTGAATGTTACGCATTTCACGGGCAAAGGTGGGTTCACCCAAGGGGCGCTGCAAGGTGCGGGTGAGGTGGTTAATTTGCCGTTTCAGGTAAAATGTGTGCTCACCTAGGGTTAACTGGGCAACACTGCTCCAGCCACCGCGCTCGGTGTTTGGCGCATCCACCGCCTCCAGCTGTAAATCCCAGAGCGCAGCGAAACTGTCCAATTGCTGTTTGACCAATAATTGGGCTATGGCTGGATCAGTAAAGTCCTTCATTCACGCCCCTCAAAAAACCGCACGATTTTCGCGATCTGTTTCTTATCTTGGGCATTGAGTCGCGCCCGCTCAACGTATTGTAAATAAAAGCGTAAGCGCTGGGTGTTGCTCAGGTGATACTTGCCCACTTTGTCTAAACACGCCAAGTCTTTGATAATGCGGTACTGTAAAAATGGTCCCCACCAAAAGGTGCCTGTGGGGCAATCAATTAAATACACTTTAGTTTGATCATCCACCAAGATGTTGCGCCATTTTAAATCATTATGGGTGAAATGGTGTTGGTGCATGATTCGTGTGGCGCAGGCAATTTGCTCGCTGACCTGTTTAACCCATTGCCGATCGTGCAACCGCGCACTGTCGTTATGGGCTAAATCAGCCAAGTCTCGGCTGCTGGGGATTTCTCGGGTGATCATTGCTCCACGCACAAAAGCGCCTGCTTTGCGCTCTAAACCTTGGGCAATCACTTCTGCGCTGGGAATTCCCCATTTGGCAAAACGCTTGAGGTTTTGCCATTCAGCTTTAATCCGCGGACGCGCTGCGTAACGGCGCAACCCCTTACCGGCACTGCGGTAGCGTTTTACATAATAATAAACGCCTTGCCGCTTGACGCGAATCAACTCGGAAATGGGGTCATGGGTGATGCGCTCACCTTGCAAGGCAAAGACTTTTGCAAGGCTGCCAAAATCCGCCTGCAGCATTTGATAATCTGCTGCCAACTTCCAACTGGACATTACAACGCATCTCCATAGCGTTGCTTACGCGCATACAACTGATCAGCTTTGCTCTCCAGCCAGCGCAGCAGTGGAGCTTCGTTATGCAAAATTATTCTTAACGGCAGCTGGAAGTACTCCCTTAAAAAACGCAGTTTATCCCGCTCCGTTAGGCCGATATCCAGCGTAGAAAAATACAAGGCGGCCAGATCTTTGTTGCGCCAGCGTAACGGCGTGATGTTGCGGGTTTGCGCACGGTGTAAATCAATCACTGATAAACGAAACGAGTCCGGGGTAATGGGTGTGTCGGTGTGCAATAAAAAATGGCAAATATAACAATCACGATGATTCACCCCAGCACGGTGCATGCCACCGACCATTTGCGCGACACGGGCAATTAAGGCCCATTTCAAAGCGGGTTGCGGAGGCTCTGTGCGCCACGCCATGCTGTAATCTTCTAAGCTGATGGTGGGCGCTAATTCTTCGGTAATAATAAAGGAATGCTGCTGTGCCGGATTGCGTCCCCGCGCGCCAAAAGCCACTGCGGTCATGGTAGCAATGTTATGTTCGCGCAGACGTTCAATAGCAATTAACTCTTGCTCAGCACCCAATACCGGTGCTTTGGCTGTCAGCCAGTTTTTGAAAATTTCTGCCCAACCCACCCCGCGATGAATTTTCACAAAGTAACCACGGCCAGCCACTTCAGTACGTAGCGTACGCCGCGCTTCCAGTTCGCGATACACCTCACCTTGTAATTGTTCCACAGCGACAAACGCATCTTTACCGTCCCATAGACTGGCAAAGGGTTCGTCTAACATCAGTTTCATGGTTTCTCCGCTAAAATAATATCGGCTGCACGCTGTGGCATGGAATATAAATCCGCTGTTTTAGCGTAGCGCAATGCATTTGCCGACCACTGCGCTCTTAGTGCTGGATCAGCCAAAACATTGCTTAGAGCTTGGTCCAAATGTTGCTGCTGAAAGGGACTGCTCAACACTTCGCCACACTCTGCTTCTTTAATATAGTGCGCATAGCCACACACATCAGTCACCACCACCGGCAGCCCCGACACCAAGGCTTCTAATAACACCGTACCGGTGTTTTCATTGTAGGCGGGGTGCATCAGCAGGTCGGCACCCAGCAAGAAGCGTGGTATGTCACTGCGCCCTTTAAAAATCTTAACCTGTTTAGAAATGCCTAAGGCAGCGGCTTGGACAATAAACTGTTTTGGGTTGTCCTGCCCAATGACTATCAACTGGGTGCGCTCGCGCTGCTGACTGGGCAAACTGGCTAACGCCTTTAGGGTACGGTCCAAACCTTTGGTTTTAAAGCCTGAGCCCACCTGCAACAGCAAATAGTGATCATCCGCTATATTGAACTCAGTGCGAAACTCAGCGCGAATATCTGCGGCATTGATTGGCGCTCGGCGATCTCTGGCAATGCCTGGCGGCAATAAGTGAAAGCGCTCAAGCGGTGTTTGGTAATGTTTGATAAACAACGGCTGCTGCACTTCAGAAATCATCAGAATCTGGGTGTTTGATTCGGGGGCAAACACCGCCCGCTCATAGTCGGCAAAATACCGGTAGCGGTTACTGTAGCGATACAGTGGATTGCGCAAAGTCTGAGCTTTTTCTTCATAACAGCCGTCGGCAGCATAATAAAAATCCAAGCCGGCCATTTTATTAAAGCCGATCACCCGATCCACAGGGTACTGCTGCATATCGGCCTGTAGCCAATTGTGAAACTTTTCATTACGCCGGTGGTTTGAAAAAGCCTTCACTGGTCCGACACGCACATCAAAACCATCAGGGATGTCGCCCTCCCAAATCAGTGTATAGACACGGATTTGATGGCCACGCTGCTGGCACTCTAAGGCGATGCGCATAAAATCACGCTGCAAGCCGCCAAAAGGGAAATACTTATAGAGAATAAAAGCCAACTGCATCAGTGTGCTGCCTTACTCTGTGGCTCTTGCTCAGTTTCGCTGCCAGCTATTGAGTCACTGTTAGCAGTCGCGACTAAAAGCGGCTGCAATGCTGCAAGCACTTGTTCAGCACCCAGATTATTAAAGCACTCTAAGTGACGGTCACCGCGTCCGGCATTGGGGCCTTCTGCACATAAATGCACTTGCCCTTGGCCATAAGCACCGACCCGCCCCGGCAACGTGGGCCCGTATAAAGACACGCACGGCACATTTAAAGCAGCAGCTAAGTGCCCCAGCCCTGTATCCACCGCAACGCAGGCCTGAGCGCCAGCAATGTGCTCAGCCACTGCGCTGATATTTAAACGCGGTAACACCAGCACATGACTGAGCCCATCAGCAATGGCTTGGGCCCGTTCTTGCTCAACGGCATTGCCCCACGGAATACGCACCGCCACACCTTGCTCGCCCAGTCGTTCGGCCAGCGCTCGCCATGCAGTTTGTGGCCAATGTTTACTGGGCCACGTGGTGCCATGTAAAAACACCACATAAGGCTCTGCCGGCTGCTCGGTGATTAAATTTTCACGGTGCAAACAGTACTGCCCCACCTGCTTGGGTACTGAGTAACCCAGCGCCAGAGCAAAAAGCTGGCGGGTACGCTCCACCGCATGCAAATACGGCGCGACATTGTATTGGCGATCATAAAAATAGCTGGCCATCGGCTCACGTACACATTGACGACTAAAGCCAGCCACCGGTGCTTTAAAGCCACGGGTTAACCACGCACTTTTCAGCAGTCCTTGGGCATCAATCACAATATCGTAATGCTGCTGATGCAGTTTTTCCTTAAACGCACGCCACTCACCGCTGCGCCAAGTGTGCAGAATGTTTTTGCGCCAGCGGCGAATCGCCACCGGAATCACTTGCTCAACGGCAGGGTGCCAGCTGGGGATTTCAGCAAAGCCCTCTTCAACCACCCAATCAAAGCGCACCTCAGGAATCGCCGCCAAAGCGTCAGTTAAGGCCGGCAAAGTATGAATGACATCGCCCAGTGAAGAGGTTTTAATTAACAGTACTCGCACTAGTTCACAGACTCTGATAATGAAATTGGGGTGCCTATTAGCTCAGTGAGCGCATCAATGACCAGCGCAGGTTTGAGCAAACGCAGGCAGTCATAGTGGCCAAAGCGGCAGGTGCGATCAAAACACGGACTGCACTCAATGCCGGTGCGTACTATAGCAACTTGATCGGCCAAAGGTGGCGTAAAATCAGGTGAGGTCGAACCGTATACAGCAACCAGCGGCAGATTTAAAGCAGCAGCCACATGCATTAAGCCGGAGTCATTGGACACCACCGCACTGGCGCAGGACATTAAATCAATGGCTTGCGCCAAAGAGGTTTCTCCGGCCAAGTTGTAGACTTCTTCGCGTAAACCTGGAATTAAATACTGACGAATTTCTTCACCACCTGGGTGGTCGTTTTTCGAGCCAAAGATCCACACTTGCCAGCCTTGGCGGATTTTCGCCTCGGCAACTTCCGCATAGTATTTAGCTGGCCAACGTTTGGCATCACCAAACTCTGCACCAGGACACAGCACTAACACCGGACGATCGGCCAGTTTTAAATCAAAAGCTGCTAAAGCATTGTCACGCTCCGTTGCATCCACCTGCAAACGGGGCTGTGGATAGGGTTTTGGCAACTCTGTATTGGGCGGATAAGCCAACGCCATAAAGCGCTCAATCATCAACGGATAACGTGCTTTATCGAGGTTGCGTAAATCATTGAGCAAGCCATAACGCATCTCACCTTTCCAACCGGTACGCAGCGCAATGCCAGCAAAAAAAGGCGTTAACGCTGACTTTAACGAATTGGGCAGCAGTATTGCTTGCTGATATTGGCCTTTAAACTGACGACCAATTTTACGCCGTGCAGCAATATTGAGCACCCCATGCCCCAAGGGAAAGCTCAGCGCTTGCCGCACTTCAGGCATGCGTTCGAGTATCGGCCGACTCCAGTCCGGCGCTAACACATCTATGTTGCAATCGGGGTGCTGCTGTTTCAAACACATGAACAGTGTTTGCGCCATCACCATATCGCCAACCCAGCTTGGGCCAATAATCAATATATTCATATCTGCAGAGTTTCAAGCATCTAAGTCGTTGCGGCAAGCATTGCAGTTTAAAATTCAATGCTGGCCAACACTTTATTCCTGTTTTACGCGGAACCAAGCAGCGTACAGTGCGGGTAAGAATAACAAAGTCAGCACAGTGGCGACTATTAAACCGCCCATTATGGACACTGCCATGGGACCAAAAAACACGCTTCGCGTCAGTGGGATCATGGCTAACACAGCCGATGCTGCGGTCAGCATAATGGGCCGGAAGCGCCGCACCGTGGCATCGATCACAGCTTGCCACGGGGTATGCCCTTGGCTGATATCGGTTTCGATTTGATCCACTAAAATCACTGAGTTGCGCATAATCATACCTGATAAGGCAATGGTTCCCAGCATGGCAACAAAACCAAAGGGCTGATTAAACAATAATAAAAACACAGTGACGCCAATCAACCCCAATGGTGCGGTGAGGAAAACCAACACTGAACGGGAAAAACTGCGCAGCTGGATCATCAGTAACGACAACACCACAAACAAGAATAATGGCATGCCCGCCATCACTGAAGCTTGCCCTCGAGCTGCATCTTCCACGGTACCGCCCACTTCGAGCAAGTAGCCACTGGGTAAGCTGTCTTTGATTGTCTGCACGTTGGGTAAAATCTCTTGCATCACATCCACCGCTTGCTGGCTGCCATAAATATCTGCACGCACAGTGACATTGGGCAAACGGTTGCGGTGCCAAATCACGCCTTCTTCAAAGCCATATTGCAAACTGGCCACCTGCGACAAGGACACACTGCTGCCGTGCTCAGTGGGAATGGCTAAGCTGCCCAGTCCCGCAAGGTCTTCCCGATCTTCTAAAGTACCGCGCTGCAAAATTTCAATCAGTTCATTGCCTTCACGGAACTGGCCGACACTGGCGCCGGACAAAGCCCCCCTTAAAAACTGCGCCACACTGGCGGTGCTGACCCCTAGCGCACGGGCGCGATCTTGGTCAATTTGCAGCTGGACAATTTTACTGGGTTCCTCCCAGTCCAAGTGCACGTTGCTCACATGGGGGTTCTCCCGCACCACTGCGGCTACCTGTCGTGCCAGTTGACGCACTTGACCAATATGTTCGCCAGTCACGCGGAGCTGCACTGGGTAACCCACTGGTGGGCCATTTTCTAAGCGGGTGACCCGCGCCCGCAGCTCAGGGAACTGCTCATGCATGGTGTCAATTAACCAAGTGCGCACTTCTTCGCGCTGCTCAAGATCCTCGGTGATCATGATAAATTGCGCAAAGCTGGTGGCCGGCAGTTGTTGATCCAGTGGCAAATAAAAGCGTGGCGAGCCTGAACCAATATAGGCCACATAGTTTTCAATGCCTTGTCGCTGGCTGAGCAGTGTTTCGATTTTTTCAGCCTGCGCCTGCGTAGCTTTCAGTGATGCCCCTTCCGCTAATTTAATGTCCAACAATAATTCAAGGCGATTGGAGTCTGCGAAAAACTGTTTAGGTACAAAACGAAAGGTGTAAATCGAACTGACAAATAACAGCACTGTGATCACAATAACCGTTGTGCGGTGACTGACGCACCAGGTAATCAGCGCCCGCACCCGCTGATAAAAAGGCGTTGCATAAGGGTCATGTTCACCTTGCTTACTGCCATGTTTAGCGGCTTTCAGGCGGGCTAAATCCGGTAGTAATTTATCCCCCAAATAAGGCACAAACACCACCGCAGCAATCCAGGACACCACCAGCGCAATGCCCACCACTTGGAAAATCGAACGGGTGTACTCACCGACACTGGAGTGTGCCGTGGCAATCGGCAAAAAACCCGCTGCAGTAATTAACGTGCCGGTCAGCATGGGAAAAGCAGTGCTGGTCCAAGCAAAACTGGCCGCGCGAAAGCGGTCCATGCCCTGCTCCATTTTAATCGCCATCATTTCAACGGCAATAATGGCGTCATCCACCATTAAACCCAATGCCAACACCAACGCCCCTAAAGAAATCTTATGCAGGCCAATGTCGAAGTAATGCATCAAGGTAAAGGTCATGGCTAACACCAGTGGAATGGAGGTAGCCACCACTAACCCGGTGCGCAAGCCCAATGACACAAAACACACCAATAAGACGATGGCCAGCGCTTCAACCAACACCTGAACAAACTCACCCACACTGGTTTTGACTGCGGCGGGCTGATCCGACACTTTACGCAACTGCATGCCCAGCGGCAGGGTGTCTTGGAGCCGTGCAAACTCTGCTTCCAAGGCTTTACCCAACACTAAAATATCGCCGCCATCACGCATGGCAACGGCAATGGCGAGGGCATCTTCACCCATAAAGCGCACCCGTGGCGCAGCGGGATCATTAAAGCCACGGCGCACTTCTGCGATATCACCTAAACGGAAAGTGCGCTCGCCAACCCGAATTGGAAACTCGCGAATTTCACGCACCGTCTCAAAGCGGCCACTGACTCGCAGCTGTACCCGGTCGTTGGCTGTTTCAAAAAAGCCTGCTGCCGAGACACTGTTCTGTTCGGCCAGTGCCTGCTGTACCGCCTGCAAGGGCAAACCTAAACCAGCCAGCTGGGTATTGGACAATTCAATCCATATTTTTTCATCTTGCAGACCAAGAATGTCCACTTTGCCCACGTCTTTAACCCGCTGCAGCTGCAACTGCACACGGTCGGCATAGTCTTTTAAAGTGGCGTAATCAAAGCCTTCGCCGGTCAGCGCGTAAATATTGCCAAAGGTGGTGCCAAACTCGTCATTAAAGAAAGGGCCTTGAGTGCCAGTAGGCAAGGTGTGCTTAATATCACTGACTTTTTTGCGAATCTGATACCACAGCTCTGGAATCTGTTTGGAAGCCAGCGCATCATCGGCAATAAAAGTGACCTGTGACTCACCGGGCCGCGAAAAAGAAACGATCTTTTCATATTCGCCGGTTTCCATCAGTTTCTTTTCTATCCGCTCGGTCACCTGCTGCGCCATTTCTTCTGCGGTCGCACCGGGCCACAGGGTATGAATCACCATGGCTTTAAAGGTAAAGGGCGGATCCTCACTTTGCCCCAGCTGGCTATAAGACATGCTGCCAATAATGGCCAGCAGCACCATGCTAAACAAAACTAAAGGACGATTATTTAACGCCCAAGCAGACAGGTTAAAGCGCATCTGCATCACTCCTTAGCGTCAAACAATACTGGCTGGTTGCTGCGATCCACTGGGCGTACACTTTGCCCGTCTTGCAATAAATGCACACCGGCAGCAACCAACCACTCATCCCTTTGTAGGCCTTGTTTCACCGGCACAAAGTTTTGCCCAAAGGCGCCCAGTTCAACGTTTCGCCGCTGTACTTGTAAGGTGTGCGGGTCAAGCACCCAGACATAGGCTTGCCCACCATCCGCAGTCACCGCCGCCAGTGGCACAACATAACCGCTCTGTAAATCAGACTGCATATACACTTTAGCGCTTTGTCCCAATTCTGCAGCCAGTGCTGCGGTGCGGAAGGCCACGCGAGTAGCATAGGTGCGTGAGCGCGAGTCAGCAGCTGGGGCAATTTCGCGGATCTCGCCAGCGAAACGACGATCCGGCTGGGACCATAGCGCCACTTCAACCGGCTGACCCACTTTAAAACGTTCAATGGCATGTTCTGGCAAGTTAATTGCCACCTCACGCTCGCCGTCCACAGCCAGTACAAAGACTGTCTGCCCTGCCGCTACCACTTGCCCTTCCTCAACCCGTGCTTGAGCAATCACGCCATCCTGGGGTGCTTTAAGCTGAGTGTACGAGGTTTGATTCTTAGCCATTGCCAGTTCGGCTTGTGCTTGCTGCAATCGGGCCAAGCCATTTTTAAATTGATTTTGTGCACTGTCATAATGCGAACGACTGAGCAGCTGACGATCCAGTAGTTTTTTATAACGATCACGCTCGGCTCTAACCAGTTCTAGATTAGCTTGCGCAGAGGCCACTTGGGCTTGCATCGCCTCTAAATGCAAACGCACATCTTCAGGATCTAATTTCGCCAACACCTGCCCAGCACTGACGTGAGCGCCAACGTCCACCAAGCGCTCAACCACTTTACCGCCCAAGCGAAAGGCCAATTCAGGTTCTAAGCGCGCCCGCACCTCGCCAGGAAAGGACACGGACATATTTTGTGAAGACTCGGGTTGAACCACTATCACTGGCCGCACACTACTGACCACGGGCTCTTCAGCGCTACAAGCCATCAGTAGCGCCAGCGCTAAGGTCATCATTAGATAAGCGATACGATGCAACATAAATCACCTGAACTGTAAATATAACGGCTGAAAAACTGTGCCGATCCAGTATAGTATAAATACTACACTCACCAGTTTACTATTTGTCCACTATGTCAAATAAAAATATGACGGCAGGGCCCGGTCGCCCTAAAAGTCTCAGTAAGCGCGCAGCAATTCTTGATGCGGCGCAAGTTTTATTTTTGCGCCACGGTTATGAAGGCAGCAGCATGGATGCCATTGCCCAAGAAGCAGGGGTTTCAAAACTCACTGTGTATAATCACTTCACTGACAAAGAAACCCTATTTTGTGCTGCCATAGAAGCTCAATGTGAAGCACAACTGGCGCTGTTATTTGTCAGCCCGGTGGACACCCCACCGAGTAATTTACGAGAGTGCTTATTAGCCATTGCCTATAGTTTTCAAAACTTAGTCGATAGCCCAGAGTCCTTAGCCATGCACCGGCTGATCATCAGCCATGCGCCTATTAACCCAGCCCTGTCACATTTATTTTACGAGGCAACGGCACTGCGCATTATCAATAAAATGGAGCAACTGCTGAGCACCATCGACGCTGCACAACAACTGGTGATTAAACAACCCAGGCAAGCTGCAGAGCACTTTCTGGCTTTACTCAAAGGCACCCGTAACCTGCAACTCTTGGTTGATTACCAAACCGAGAGCGTCCGCGCCGCCAGCCAGCAGCATGTCGAAAGTGTGGTGGATTTATTTATTCGGGCCTATTCAAGTTAGCCTTACTCACCTTGCCTGCCCATCTGTACTGCTTTATTGATGGCTGATTGCTAGCCAAGGGGTTCTTTTTCCAGCACAAGCCCTTACAATATGTTTTTGCATATTTATTTATTGGGTATACGACATGTCTGATCACGCTCTACTGCTCGCCAACCTTGGTTCACCACGTTCGACTTCGGTTAAAGATGTGCGCAGCTACCTGAACCAATTTTTAATGGACCCCCACGTGATTGACTTGCCATGGCCAGTGCGTCGCCTATTGGTCAGTTTGATTTTAATCAACCGCCCTGCCAAGTCTGCGGAAGCCTACGCATCAATTTGGTGGCCAGAAGGTTCACCGTTGATTGTCTTAAGCCAGCAATTAACCGAAGCTGTCCGCCCACTCTGGCCCCACGGCCCAGTCAGTTTAGCCATGCGTTACGGCGAGCCCTCGATCAGCAGTCGTTTACTCGAGCTGGCTAAACAAGGCGTTAAAACCGTCACCTTTGCTCCGCTGTATCCGCAGTTTGCTGACAGCACCACCACCACTGCCATTAAAGAAGCCGAGCAATGCATCAGCAAACATAAGCTGCCCATTGATTTGAAAATTGTGCCGCCTTTTTATGCTGAGCCGGCTTATATTGATGCACTAGTAAAAAGCAGCGCTGCAGAACTACAACAAGACTTTGATCATTTACTGCTGAGCTTTCACGGCCTACCTGAAAGCCACCTAACTAAGCTCGACCCTACTGGCAGTCACTGCTTAGCAGACAAATCTTGCTGCGATAATGCCAGTCAAGCTGTGCTGGACACCTGTTACCGCGCACAATGTATGCGCAGCGCACAATTATTTGCCGATGCTGCTGGTTTACGTCCTGAGCAATGGTCAGTGGCTTTCCAATCACGCCTCGGCCGTAATAAGTGGATTGAACCCTACACCGATGCCACCCTTACTGAACTGGCCCAGCGTGGCGTTAAAAAACTGCTGGTGATGTCACCTTCATTTGTTGCAGATTGTATCGAGACTTTAGAAGAGCTTGGCATTGAGGGGCGGGAAGATTTTATTGCCGCAGGCGGTGAAGAGCTGGTGCTGATTCCTTGCTTAAATGCCGAGTCTTATTGGGCGCAAGCATTGACTGATATTTGTGAAAAGACCACAATCGAGCAAGCCAAATAACAGCATACAAGTTAGGCAAAGATGGCTGGTTATAGCTTCTTTGCCTAACAATTCAAATCTAGACTTTTTAACGCTTCCAGCTTTGCATTTGCAACGGTATCCTAACCATTCATTTTTTATAAAGCAGGCTCTTTGCAAACCCTTGAACACCTCAACTGATACTTATCGCTTTACCCTCGATTCATTTGAAACCGCACGTTTTGCTAATCTGTGCGGTCAATATAACGAGCATTTGGATTTAATCGAACAACGATTAAACATCACCATTCGTAACCGTGGCGAGCAATTTGAACTGCTTGGCCCGCGCGAGCAAACCCGTGCCGCTGAACAACTGTTACGTCGGCTGTACCGTGAAACTAAAGACACAGATCTCACCCCAGATACGGTGCACCTGTTTTTACAAGAGTCCAGCATGCAAGAGCTCACCAGCCCTAGCGCCCCCAAGCAGAGCAACGCCCTTACCTTGCGCACTCGCAAAGGTGGCATTCGCCCGCGCGGAGGTAACCAGCAAAGTTATGTGAAGTCGATTTTAGAACATGACATCAACTTTGGGATTGGCCCGGCAGGGACAGGTAAAACCTTTTTAGCGGTGGCCTGTGCAGTTGACGCCTTAGAGCGCGAGCAAGTACAGCGCATTTTACTGGTGCGCCCAGCGGTGGAAGCCGGAGAGAAGCTGGGCTTTTTACCCGGTGATTTGTCGCAAAAAATTGATCCTTATTTGCGCCCTTTATACGACGCTTTGTACGAAATGCTTGGTTTTGAACACGTGATGCGCTTGCTTGAAAAACAAGTCATTGAAGTGGCGCCTTTAGCCTATATGCGTGGTCGCACTCTAAGTAACAGCTTTATTATTTTAGACGAAAGCCAAAACACGACCATTGAGCAAATGAAAATGTTCTTGACCCGCATCGGGTTCGGTTCAACCGCGGTGATTACCGGTGACATCACTCAGGTGGACTTACCACGCGGCACTGTCTCAGGTTTGGTTCATGTCAGTAAGGTTTTAAGTGATGTACCAGGTATCGGCTTCACTTACTTCAAATCCTCTGATGTGGTGCGTCACCCACTGGTACAGCGCATTGTTGAAGCCTATGAAAAGCATGATACAACCGCGCACAGCTTGCCGAAAAGAGAGCTGCAGTCTTGATCGAGCTTGATCTACAAGTAGCCAGCTCAGCACGCCCTCTGCCCAGCCATGCTGAGTTTTTAAGCTGGTGCCGCCTCGCCCTCGCCGAGCGGCAACAGGCCTCTGAGCTGACAATCCGCTTAGTGGATGCTGAAGAAGGCTTAGAACTCAATGCCACTTGGCGTAGTCAAGACCAGCCCACCAATGTGTTGTCGTTCCCAGCGCAGATCCCCGATGGCATCTTGGATATTCCACTGCTGGGTGATTTAGTGATTTGCGTACCTATTGTGCAAGCTGAAGCTACGCAGCAAAATAAAGACCTCACCGCACATTGGGCTCATTTAGTAATCCATGGCTGCTTGCATTTATTAGGCTATGACCATATAGATGATAAAGAAGCCGAAGAAATGGAAAACTTAGAGCGCCAATTATTGGCTAAACTGGGTTTTCCCGACCCCTATAGCGACAATCAATACACGGATTAAATAAACCATGAGTGAAGACAGTTCTAGTAACGGGCATAAGTCCTGGCTGGATAAACTAGCCCAAGCTTTTGCCCAAGAACCTAAAACACGCCAAGATTTATTCGATATCTTGCAAGAAGCCAATCGCAATAAGCTATTGGATAATGATGCCCTCGCCATTGTCGAAGGCGCCATCCAAATCGCTGACTTGCAAGTGCGTGACATTATGATCCCACGCTCAAAAATGATCAGCATTAAAGCCTGCCAAACGCCAGAGCAGTTTTTGCCAGCCATTATCGATGCGGCGCACTCACGCTACCCGGTGGTCGGTGAAAATAATGATGAAGTGCTGGGCATCCTGTTGGCTAAAGATTTGCTTCCACTGATCGGTAAACAAGATGACAATTTTGATTTACGCAACTTAATCCGCCCCTGTAATTTTGTCCCTGAATCCAAGCGCCTTAATGTGCTGCTGAAAGAGTTTCGTGCCAATCATAATCATATGGCAGTGGTTATTGATGAATACGGTGGTGTCGCTGGCCTAGTGACCATTGAAGATGTTTTGGAACAGATTGTCGGCGACATTGAAGACGAGCATGATGTGGAACAAGACAGCTTCTTCCGCACCCTGCCCACCGGTGATTACATTGTCAAAGCACTCACCCCTATCGATGACTTTAATGAGTTTTTTAACAGCGGCTTCTCGGAAGACGAATTCGACACCATCGGTGGCCTGGTGATGAGCGCCTTTGGCCATTTACCCAAGCGCAACGAAACCATTGAAATTGATCATATGCGTTTTCGCATCCTCAATGCCGACAGTCGCCGTTTACACCTGTTGCGCATTACCCCCTTAGACAAAAACGCCGAGTCTGGTGATTGACAGTTAACCCCAGCCTGTTCAGGTAAATTTCAGGAATCAACATATGCTTTGGCTGACTCACAGCGGCTGGCGTGGCCATAGCCTCGCCCTAGTCGCTGGTGCACTCGTTACTTTAACTTTAGCCCCTTTTGAGCTGTGGCCCCTGGCCTTGCTCTCCAGCATTGTTTTATACCTGAGCTTAAGTCACTTAACCGCTCGACAAGCTGCAGTACGGGGCTGGTGGTTCGGTTTAGGCATGTTTGCCAGCGGTACCAGTTGGGTTTATGTCAGTATCCATGATTATGGGGCGGCTTCGGTCCCCCTCGCAGCATTTCTAACCGCTGTATTTGTTGCAGGCTTAGCCTTATTTCTAGCGTTATTGGGTTGGCTTTGGGTGCGTTTTTTCCGACACCCGCAACATTCTTTAAGCAACGCCTTGGCTTTTGCTGCGCTTTGGGTGGCTATTGAAGCCTTGCGCGGCTGGGTATTGACTGGTTTTCCTTGGCTGTACTTGGGTTATAGCCAATTGCATGGACCTCTGGCTGGGCTTGCTCCACTGGGCGGGGTGTGGTTGATTTCGTTTGCCATAGTACTCAGCAGCATCTTATTAATTAACCTGGTTAAGAAACAATACTGGTGGCAGCCGATTAGCGCAGCCTTGCTGATTGTGTTGATCTGGGGACTGGCACTGAGCCTGCAATCGAAAAACTGGACGCAACCTGCCGGCGAACCCCTCAGGGTAATGACTGTACAAGGCAATATTGAGCAAAACCTTAAGTGGGATCCAGCGCAAATTGAGTCACAACTGCTGCTCTACCAATCGTTAACACTAAACGCCGCAGCCAGTGATTTAATTGTCTGGCCAGAAACCGCAGTACCTGTGTTAAAAGATCAAGCGCAAGGTTATCTCAATAGCATGGAGCGCATCATCAGTCGCCAAGACTCTGCCTTAATCACTGGCCTACCGCTGCGCCAAGCTGATGCGCACGGTGACCTACGTTATTACAATGCCATTACCACCTTAGGTGACAGCCAAGGCGAATACCTGAAGCAGAAGCTGGTACCCTTTGGCGAATATGTACCACTGCAAGAGCTCTTGCGCGGTTTAATTGCTTTCTTTGATTTACCCATGTCCGACTTTGCCCGCGGTCCCAGTCAACAAGCCCCCCTTAACGCCAAAGGCTATAAGATTGCGCCCTATATCTGCTATGAAGTGGTGTACCCAGAGTTTGCCGCTGAGTTAGCTGCGCAAAGCGATATTTTACTGACCATTAGCAATGACACTTGGTTTGGTACCTCTATCGGCCCTTGGCAGCATTTACAAATGGCACAAATGCGCGCCTTGGAGGCCGGGCGCTGGATGATTCGGGCCACCAACAACGGCATCAGCGCGCTGATTAATCCCCGGGGTCAAATCAGCGCAACAGTGCCGCAGTTTGAGCAGGCCATATTGCGCGGCACCGTTGTTCCTATGCAAGGTTTAACGCCTTACCTGCAATGGCAATCATGGCCCTTGATACTGTTGTGCACTCTCTGCTTATTTTCAGCTTTTTTACAGCGTCGATTTCAGCGGCTCTGAACTTCGTTAAACCAGTTGGGCAGGTCACGCGCACTGTAGCCAAGAAAGCCAGCTCGTAAAGCCATAAATAATAAGAAAGCAATCCACAAGCCATGGTTACCTAAGCCTTGTAATAACCAAGCAACAGGTGCACAGACCACAACTGCTAACAGCATTGAGTTACGCATCTCCCGCGCCTTGGTTGCCCCGATAAATAAACCATCCATCACATAACTCCACACTGTGATTAAGGGCAATATGGCTAGGTAGACTAGGTAATCAGATGCTGCTCTTTGCACGCTTTGAATATTAGTTTGTAAAGCGATAAACACATCGCCAAATAGCCAGAATAACACCGCAAAAATAACACCGGCCAACAACGAGTAAATACTCACTAAACCTAAAGCACGCTGTAAGGCCCGTCGATCTTGTCTACCGAGCGCGTGTCCAGTTAATGCTTCTAAACCATGGGCTAGACCATCGAGTCCGTAAGAACAGATCAACAATCCATTCAGTAACAACGCATTGGCAGCTACGGTATTGTCCCCTAAGCGGGCACCTTGGAAGGTCACTGCAAAAAACACACTTTGCAACGCCAAACTGCGAATTAAAATATCGCGGTTCACCGCCAATAAGGGTCGCCAGCTGGCCCAGCGCAATAGGTGTTGCCAAAAATTGAGCAAAGGGCCTTTATCAACATAGCGCCAAGGCAGCACTAGCCCCAGCCCGGCTCCGGACCACTCTGCCACCACTGAAGCACGTGCAGCGCCGGCCACTTGCCAGTCTAAGCCGAACACAAAAACCACATCTAAAACGATGTTCATTGAGTTGGCCAACAATAGCATCCAGAGCGCAGCCCGAGCATTTTGAATGCCCAACAACCAGCCCGCTAAGACATGCATCAATAAGGCCGCAGGCAAACCAAATAAACGAATACTCACATACTCATGGGCTAATGCCTGCAAGTCTCCGGAAGCATCCATCCACACCAGTATATGCGGCAACAAAGGCAGGATAATCGCTAAACAGACTAAAGTGAGTACAACCACCAACAACAAACTTTGCAGCAAAATATAACGCAGTGCTTGCTGATCATTTCGGCCTGCTGCTTGGGCGGCAAAACCGGTGCTACCCATTCTTAAAAAACCACAGGTCCAAACCAGCATGGTATAAATACTGCCGCCCACCGCCACAGCCCCAAGCTGATACGCAAATGGTAGACGCCCGACCACAGCGCTATCCACCAAGGTCACCAAAGGCACCGACAGATTACTGAGAATCATGGGTATGGCCAGCGCAAATAAGCGCTGGCGTGTTTCTGCATGCTGCCAGGCATCAAGTAGCATGGCATAGAAGCGCTGCATAAATCAGAGCACCTGAGTCATTGAGTAACTGATCAATACAAAGCCTGATATAAGCGGCGACGATATTGGGTAACTAAGGGGTGATCAGTGCCCAGCAGCTCAAACACTTGCAATAACGTCTGATGTGCCGCGCCATCTGCAAAGTCACGGTTGCGGATAAACAGCTGTAACAAATTATCCAACGCAGGCTGGTAACTCTGACGGGCTAATAACTGAATACTCAACTGGTAAAGCGCTTCATCATCAGTATTATCTTGTGCCAGACGGGTTTTAAGCTCAGCCATATCGGGCAATTCAGCTGACTGCCTTAAGAAGGTGAGTTGTGCGCGCACTGCGGCAATGGCATGTTTTTGCTCTTCTGCAGTGACTGAATTCAGCACCGCTTCAGCATCAGCTAAAGCGCCCCGTTCCAGCAAACAGCGTGCATACAGCACTAAAGCCGCTGGCTGCTGATCATCACCCGAGAGCAGTTCTTTCAACAATGCTTCTGCTTGGGCAATTTCAGCATTATCAAACAGGTTTTGCGCTGCTTGGATGGGGTCTTCTGCTGGCTCAGCTGGCTCTGTCACATGCTTACTGAGCAAACCACGAATATCCGACTCACTTTGTGCACCAGTAAAGCCATCTACAGGTTTACCGTCTTTAAAGAGCACTACGGTCGGCAAACTTTGCACCCCTAAGCGGGCAACAATATCCTGTTCTACATCACAGTCGACTTTTGCCAGCAATAACTCACCGGCATAGCTGTCAACAATTTTCTCCAACAAAGGCATTAAAACCTTGCAGGGCGCACACCAAGCTGCCCAGAAGTCCACCAATACAGGTTTTTGAAATGAATTTTGCACAACCAGCTGATCAAATTGCTCAGCACCACTCACATCAAATACAAAGGCGTTCTCAGTCACGTTATGTCCTTTCTCAAGTAAATATTTGCCATGAAATAATATCCAGCAGTCATTATTTGCGTATGGCGCGGTACACCTTAAAACCATCGCGCTCAGCTAAAACACTGCATACACCAAGATGTTTCTCTATTAGTGGGGGATACTTTAAAAAACTATTGGCTACAATACGCAATTCACCACCAGGGCGTAGATGCTCAGCTGCTTCTCGTAATAAGGTTTCAGTGGTTTGATATTGTGTGTGTACCCCTTGGTGAAAAGGCGGGTTACTGATTATAGCCGCCAACTGCTTTGGTGCAGCATGGACCCCATCACCAGCAATAACAGTTGCCTCTAGTTGGTTCGCCTGTAAAGTCAGCGCGGTGCTATGTAACGCAAAAGCATCCACATCCAGCATACTGATTTCTGCAGTTGAATAATGCTTTTTTAAAAACGCACCCACCACTCCTGCGCCGCAACCAAAATCTAAATAATGACCATGGGGCAGACCATCTAAACACTCCAATAGCAATTGAGTACCTAAATCCAAGCGCCCATGGCTGAAGACACCTGGCAGTGTGTGCACTTCTAGAGACTGCTGAGCAATTTCCACAGTAAATGTCTGACTCAACTCAGGTAAATTGGGTGGCTGCGGTCTTTGCTCAACTTCACAGCGCCATAACTGACAACGCCTGGCACTGTCCAGTTTACTAGTACGGCCATAGGCAGCCAGCTGTTTAGCCGCCCGTTCAGATCCTGCTCGTTTCTCACCCACTAAAAATATCAGCCCGCTGGGCACTTTAGCGGCAAGTTCTTGCAATAAGTACTCAGTTAATGCACGCGATTTCGGTAAAAACAAAACACCTGCGATGTACTGATTGGCTTCTGGTAATTGAGGGCCAAAAGAACATCGTTCAGCATAGTTTTGTATTAATTGCTCATATTCACCCGCATGCCAGCTCCAAGCGTGTGCTTCTGGCAACTCATCGAGCAGGCCATCTGCTGGTGCACCTGCTAAGACAATCCTGCCTTGTAATAATTCGCTGTTACGTAGTAATACCTGACTTCTTGGGTCCATAATTTTACACCTAAAAATATAAACACATTTTAACAGCAATACTGCACATTAGGCGCAAGACTCAGCATAGGGTTCTTCACCTTTCCTGTTTTAGGTTCTAGATCATACTTTAGCCAAAGAGACGCTTGCTGAAGATATACTATAATCATTCATAAGTACTGCGCTGTTGCTGTAAAAGCGACGTTAAGGATGACCTAGCAACGTGATTTGACTTAGGATGGGTTCAATTACGTAATTGCAGCAATAGCGCAGTACGCTTTGCCAATCTTAGTTAAATATTTTAACCAAACTTATTGGGCTAGCAGATCAACTCCTAACACTCTGATCTACCTTGCCTGCAAAGCATTGCCTGTAAGAGCTGTTACATCAAGCAAGCCCCTGTCTATTAAACAAATAACCATGACTCAGCCATTAGTTATTTTTCTAGACAAGTCACTTCAGAACTTTTTTACCATAACGAGAGTGTACCTTGTGAAATAACTCTCTGTACGCCCTACTCAAAGCTTCCAAGCCCTAGGGTTTTAACTGTTTAAAGCACAAATGTTCACCACCTTGAAGGGCAACTGATCCACGCTAAAAAACCTGCAGGCAATTTCAATACTCACAAGTACCGCGCTGTGGCTGTGACGCGCGAAGCTAGGGATGGCATAGCGCCGGAGTTGAGCCCAGGACGGACTCATCGACGGAAGAACAGCCATTGCGCAGTACGCCCTGCGCTGAAGTTTCTTATACAGCTGTAAAGGTTCTTCTTGAGTTTTGTGGCATAGCGTACTGCACTACAGCCGCTCTTCCCTCAAAGCGTCTTCCTGACGCTATTCGGGCGCTGCGCCATCCATGGCTACGCTTGCCACGGCAATAGTGCAGTACTCTTAATCAAAGATGCTGTTTGCTTGTCTGAAGTACGGATCAAAGAAAGATCGGCACAATGCACTATCGCATCGCCCATACTGGGCTGTCTGCTCAGCGATATAAAAAACAATAAATACTAACCACACACGATCTAGAGACATTACTGATCCATGCCACGGGATTGCAAGCAATACAAATGA
>Ga0079226_10000712_pt1 | contig 24186 bp, 16 predicted proteins | sample Poulit2014_FD_76345 | JGI IMG/M metagenome (GOLD analysis project Ga0079226, IMG submission 76345) | Agricultural soil microbial communities from Georgia to study Nitrogen management - Poultry litter 2014 | ecosystem: Environmental > Terrestrial > Soil > Agricultural land | place: USA: Georgia...
CCAGCTCGATCACATCGCCCGCCGCGAAGACGGCATCGATATCCGCGTAACCGGCGCTCTGCGACAGCTCGACCGGCTGCCCGCGGAAGGTCACACGTGCTGTCCCGCGAGACCATGCGGGAATCCGGACCGACAGCCGACGGGTCCGGCCGGGTGCCGCCTCGACGGTGATCCTCACCTGGCCGTCGGCGGGATAGCCGGTGACGGTGGAGACCGTCATCGCCTCCTCGCCGGAGCCTGCCGACCACGTGCCGGTCGCGAACTGGTGGAGCTGCAGTCCGTCCGCGCTCTCGGTCGCCACCAGATGGTCGAGGCTCGCGAAGGTGCGCATGATGTTGGGCGGACAGCAGGCGCAGTCGAACCATCCGCGACGGCCGTGAGCGATGGACCTGCCCTCGTCGGCCTTGGCCCCCTCGCGCAGCTGCAGGGAGTTGACGTAGAAGTACTCGGTGCCGGTCAGGGAGACACCGGCGAGGAACGCGTTGAACAGCAACCGCTCGATGACATCGGCGTACTGCACCGTGCCGGTGGCGAGCAGCAGCCGCCAGGCCCACTGGATCGCCCCGATCGCCGCACAGGTCTCTGCATAGCCGCGGTCGGTGGTCATCTCGTAGGGGTCGCCGAATGCCTCCCAGTCCCAGCGCGCCCCCATGCCGCCGGTGACGTAAGTCTTCGTGGCCATCAGATCAGCGAAGACGGCCTCGCAACGTGCCAGCAGCTCGGCGTCACCGTCCTCGATCGCCTGATCCGTGGCGCCCGCGAAGAGGTACAGGGCGCGCACCGCGTGCCCCTCGACCGCCTCGGTCTCGCGGGCGGGTACGCGCGCTGAGAAGTAGCCGGGGCCTGGCCGGGCATCGGGAAAAGTCTCCTCGGCTCCGCGTACATCGAGGAAGAAGCGGGCAAGATCCTTGATGTCTGAGCGTTCCGTGAGCCGGTACAGCTCAAGCAGCGCCATCTCGATCACGGGATGACCATCGGTCGAGGCGCGCCCCTCGGGGCCGAAGATGGTCTCGAGGTGGTCGACGATGCGCAGGGCCACCTCGAGCAGTCGAGTCTCCTCTGTGTTGCGCGCCAGAGCGACCGCTGCTTGGATCAGATGGCCGTAGCAGTACAGCTCGTGATTCCACGCCAGGTTCGAGTAGCGCTCCTCGGGTGAGTGACGCAGGGCGTGGACGCTGTTGAGGTAGCCGTCGGCCTGCTGTGCGCCGGCGATCAGATCGATGACCTCGACGGCCATGGCGCGCAGGCCGTCGTCCGCTTCTCGTCCGAGTTCGAAGGCGACCGCCTCGAGCCATTTGTAGACGTCAGAGTCCTGGAAGATCATCCCGGACGCTTCGCCCTGCTCACGGCCCGCTACGATGCGGAAATTGCGGAATGTACCGGATGCCTCGAGCTGCTCGTATCCCGCGCGCAGGGCGTCGGTGCGGTTGCGTTGTTGTCTCAGGTGCCAGAAACCGTCAGTGACCTGCGCGGCCCCGGGGGAGAGGGGGTGCAGGGCGGCCATGGCACTGCCGGTGGGGATCGCCGGTGCGGCGAGGGCGGGCGATGCAGTGGGCATCAAGGAACCTCATCGTGTGCGTCGTTGCGGAAAGTGCGGAAACAAGTTTTCTGTGTCGATAATGACATGCAGGACGCGCGGCGACAACCCCCGCCGAAGCCCATCCGCTCTGCCGGATCACGCCAGGAGGTCACGTGAAGAACATGGAGAAGGCTCCGCTGCGCATCGCCGATGTCGCCGCGCTCGCCGGGGTGTCGGTCGGTACCGCCTCGAAGGCACTGAACGACACCGGACAGCTGCGAGAGGACACCCGTCGCCGGGTGAAAGAGGCGGCTGCCACGCTGGGGTTCGTGCCCGGTGCGGCAGGTCGAGGACCGGCGGATGCCCGCACGTACACCGTGGGTCTGCTGACGACCGACAGTTTCGGGCGCTTCACCATCCCACTGCTGATGGGGGTGGAGGACGCGTTGGCGGCAGGCAGGATGGCGATCATCCTGTGCGATACCCGCGATGACGTTCTGCGCGAACGCCATTATCTGCATTCACTCCAGGAGCGGAGGGTGGACGGACTGATCATCACTGGCCGCACCACGGATCCGAGGCCCTCGGTGGGGCTCGCCGTCCCGACCGTCTATGCTTTCTCGCCGTCGGATGATCCTGAGGACGTGGCAGTGCTGGCCGAGGAAGGCGCCGGAGCGGCTATGGCCGCGGAGCACCTCGTGTCGATGGGGTCGCGGCGGATCGTGCATGTGACAGGCCCGCAGCGGCATCATTCGGCATCGGCTCGCGCGGAATCGGTGGTCACCGCCCTCGGTGAAGCACTGGTCGTCCCGCCGATGTTCGGCCACTGGTCCGAGGAGTGGGGCCGGCATGCGGTCGACATCGTGCTGGCGAGCCACCCCGACGTCGACGGGTTCTGCTGCGGTTCCGATCAGATCGCACGTGGAGTCACGGACCGTTTGCGGGAGCGAGGGGTCGAGGTGCCGAGCCAGGCGCGAGTGACAGGGTTCGACAACTGGGAGGTGATGGCGCTTGCCTCGCGCCCGCCGTTGACCACGGTCGACATGGATCTGGCCGACCTCGGGCGGCTGGCCGGCCGCACCTTGTTAGCTCTCATCGAGGGCAAGGAGGATGTGCCGCGCCGGCAGGTCCTCACGCCCCGGTTGGAAGTGCGCGGCTCGACGTTGTGAGTTGGGCGGGTCGTGGGGCCGGCATGGCCGCACCGCCTCCCTGCGCGGTAGCGTCGACCAGTGCGGCCCCTGGCTTCTCCGGCAGCGCCTGCGTGCGGTAGGGGTCTCGATCAGTGACCCCGTGCAAAGCGAGCATGAGACGGCGGACGTCATCCTCGGTAGTTGCAGGTGGGCTCCTCATCGACATGGAGGTCGCTGTTCTGGAGACTGGAGTGTCGTAGCACACGCGTGGGACGACACCGAGTTGCGAGAGCGTCTCGATGAGGCGCTTATCCCACCATGTAGCTGAATGATCACTGAATTTGGTGGGTAGAGTTCCTTCGGACCATACGCCGACATACGCATGCAGAAGGAGGACTGTGCCGAGTTCACGCCGTCTCGTGCGCAATGCGCGCCTCCTCCTGCAGTCGGGCATCCAGCACCTGGTGGACGACCCAGCACTGCTGGTCGTGCAGGTTAGTAGGCGAATCCCGGTTTCCGCGCGAGTATGGTCCGGGAAGGCGATGCAGACCATCGGCACTCGAGTTCTTGGCGGCGGAGGCGTTGCGGCTCTGGGCGCCTATATGGCCGGTGACTCAGCCGTCGCCGAGCAGTTGGTCGCCGACCCGCGGGTGACGAAGTCGCGTCTGGGCGGGGAGGTAGCGGTACTGCTTGACCGCACAGACCTGATCTCTCAAGAGAACCATGCCACTACGCGGGCCCGCGCCGCCTGGATCCGCGGTGACCTCAGCCGTGCCCTTGAAATCCTCGAAACGGCTGGCCGTGGGGGTAGCCACTACGCGTTGAGGCTGCGCAGCGAGCTGCAGCTGCTCCGCCCCGGCTACGGTTTGCTGGTCGTCAAGAAGCAGTCTCCACGTGTCCCCCTCCAGCCGGCCGATGGCGGCACCCGCGTTCTCCACCTGGTCACGAACTCTCTTCCCCACACCCAGTCCGGCTATTCGCTGCGCACCCATCGGATCCTTACCGCGTTGCGTGAACAGGGCATCGTCTCCGCAGTTCTGACACGCACTGGGTACCCGGTTATGGTCGGTTGCCCCGGAGCGGACGACATCGATGTCGTCGATGGCATCCGCTACCTTCGTACCCTCCCCGACCGCTTGGGCGCGACTCCGGAGGCGCGACTCAACCAGGAGGTCCAGCGTGCGCTGGACGTTATCGAGGAGTTTCAGCCTCATCTCATTCACACGACCACGGATTACCGCAACGCACTCGTCGCCCAAGCCGTCTCCGCGGCCGCCGGCATCCCCTGGGTCCTAGAAGTTCGAGGCCTGATGGAACAAACATGGATCGCCTCGCATCGCACCGCAAAGGCCCGCACGGCAGCCGCAGGTTCGGAGAAGGCGCGCCTCGTGGCGGCGCGAGAAGCCGAACTGGCAAGGGACGCACATGGAATCGCCACTCTCAGCGCGACCATGGCCGACGAGCTCGCCTCCAGGGGAGTGGACAGTTCGCGCATCACCTTCGTTCCGAATGGTGTTGATGCCGGCCTGCTTAGCGACCATCTCGATCCGCAGGGGGCCAGGCGGCATCTCGGTATAGGACGTCCCGACGCATTCGTCGTGGGAGCAGTCAGCGCCCTCGTGGACTACGAGGGGCTCGACATTCTGCTCAGGGCGGCAGCCCAACTGCTCGACGATGAACGTGCCTCCGCAGATCTTCGTGAGCGCCTCCACGTCCTGATCGCCGGCGACGGCGCGTCCGCGCCTCGCCTTGCAGCGCTGGCGAAGGAACTCGGCATATCCGACCGGTTGCTGATGCCGGGACGGGTCCAGAGGGGAGATGCACGACATTGGGTGCAGGCCCTCGACGTCGTCACCGTTCCGCGCCTGGACCGGGAGGTCTCGCGCTCGGTCACGCCACAGAAGCCGGTGGAGGCGATGGCGCTGGCCCGCCCACTGATCATCTCCGATCTGCCGGCACTGCGGGAAGTCTGCACGCGAACTGACGGGGTCGAGTGCGCGCTGGCCGTCCCCGCTGATGATCCAGGAGCACTGGCATCCGCTATCGCTGCCTTGCACGCCGACCCGAAGGAGGCCCAAGTGCTCGTTGATTCCGGGCTCAAGGCCGCTGCAGAACGCACATGGCCCGCCATCGTGCGCCAATATGACTCGTTGTATGCTGCCGCAGCCGCTCGGCACCAGGAGGTACTTGTTCGTGGCTGACAACGCGAAGGGAACACAGCCCATCGTTCAAGCGCTCCGAGACCGCGGTCTCGATCCGTCCGGACTGGAGCCGGTCGGTGTCCGCCCCCCGCTCTCCAAGTACCTGAAGGAACTCTGGGAACGCCGACACTTTATTTGGATGGATGCCCGGCACCGGGTCGCCACCTCAAACAGCAGGAATCTCCTGGGCAGTGTGTGGTTGGTGCTCCAGCCCATGCTGGAAGCGGCGATGTACTACGTGGTGTTTGCCGAGATTCTCGGCGTCGATAGGGGCATGGACAATTTCCCGGGCTTCATCATCATTGGCGTCCTAATGTTCCGCTCTACGATGCGGGCTGTTAGTTCCGGCCCGACACTTCTCAGCTCGAATAAGGCGATGATCAGAGCGTTCGTCTTCCCGCGCGCATCGCTGGCTATCTCTGCGGAGATCCGAGAGTCAATACAGATGATATACACGACCGTTACCATGATGGTGATGATCATGGTGGTTCCTTATCATGAGCTTCCGGAGTACACCTGGCTGCTCGTCCCGGTGATCTTTGCTTTCCAGTTTGTTCTGAATCTTGGCATTTCCTTGGTGATGGCTCGTGTCGGATTCATTGTCCCCGATATTTCGCAGGTGATGAGACTGATAGGGCGATTACTAATGTACGGCTCCGGGGTTATCTTCCCGATCGATCGGTTCGTCGACAATGCCCTCATCATGGCGCTGATCCAGGTGAATCCGATCTACCACATGCTAGTTCTGTACCGTGAAGTGCTCATGGACGGAACCGTTCCCGCTCCCGAGCACTGGTTGATTCTCGGTGCGTGGGCGCTCGGCCTGACCTTTTTCGGATTCCTCTTCTTCTGGCGAGGGGAGGAGACTTATGGCGCAGAGCAACGGTGACAGTGAGCGCTGGATCGCTCCCGAGGAGTCTCCGCTGACCGTAGTCGCCCACAATATTCGTGTGCGCTACAAAGTGCTGCGAACCGACCGTGAGCCGCGGAAGAACTTGATCAGCAAGCTGCGTCGCAAGCAGGTGGTCTCCGTCGCTGCGCTCCGTGGGGTTTCCTTTACCGCACGGTCCGGGGAGTTCATCGGCATCATCGGTCGCAACGGCTCGGGAAAGTCGACGTTGCTCCGCGTGCTCGCAGGCTTGGAGCCACCGAGCTCGGGAATGGTGATGACTTCCGCTAGCCCCATGCTACTGGGCGTCAACGCCGCCCTGATCCCCGAACTCACCGGCGCGGAGAATGTGAAGCTAGGAGCCCTGGCGATGGGCCTCACACCGCAGCAGGCGGACGACGTTTTCGATGAGGTCGTCGAGCTCTCGGCTCTAGGAGACGCGATCGATCTGCCTATGCGCACATACTCCTCGGGCATGGGTTCACGCTTGAAGTTCGCTATCTCGTTGGCGGCAGACCCGTCGATCCTCATGATCGACGAAGCTCTCGCGACTGGTGATGCGACGTTCGCTGAGCGTTCGAAGCGAGCGATGGACTCCATGCTCGAGAAGGCTGGCACCGTCTTCCTGGTGAACCACGCGGCCCAGACCATAGAGAACATGTGCTCTCGCGCGATCTGGATGGAGCGCGGGCAGATCGTTCTCGACGGGGACGCCGTCGAAGTGGCACGGAAGTACCGCTGGTTCGCTCACAACCTCGCTCAAGGAGATGAGAAGAAGGCTGCTGGACTGCTGAAGGATGCCAAGAATGAGGGGCGCGAACAGCGCCGATCCGCTGACTCCTCGACTGGTGCCTCGAACAGATCAACCGGGCCCAAGCCTCGCGGCGGCGAGGACTCAACTGCGCTCGAGCTCGAGACCGATCCGTTCATGAAGATCTTCGGTCAGAACTCGGACCCGAAAGCCTTTCCGACCGAGAGCGCTTCGTCCAACAAGAAGACCTGACGTAGTTCAACCCATCTGCATCCGAAGGGACCACCGTGGCACTGCGCATCATGACTATCTACGGCACCAGACCCGAGGCGATCAAGGTCGCCCCGATCATCAGGGCCATTGAGCAGGATCCGGAACTGGAGAACATCATCGTCGTCACTGGGCAGCACCGTGAGATGCTCGACCAGGTCAACAGCATGTTCGATATCGCTCCGAGCCATGACCTGAACATCATGGCCGCGGGCCAGAGCCTCAACGGCATCGTCGCTAAAGTCATCCGCGGGGTCGACTCGATCCTCGAAAAGGAGGAGCCGGACGCCGTGATCGTCCAAGGTGACACGTCGACTGTGATGGGGGCAGCCATTGCTTCCTTCAACCGGCAGATTCCCGTTGTTCACCTCGAAGCTGGGTTGCGTTCCGGAGACATCAACTCACCATTCCCAGAGGAGGCGAACCGCAAGCTCACCAGCCAGATCGCTGCGTTGCACCTCGCGCCAACGTCGACCAGCAAGGCGAATCTGACCCGCGAGGACGTCAGTGAGAACGACATCGTCGTCACCGGCAACAGTGTGATCGACACCTTGATGATCGCGACGAGTACCCTCGATGTTCGCTTTGACGACGAGCGACTCGAGTCGCTCCAACGAGCGAGGCAGGCCGGCACCGCCGGACGCGTGCTGCTTGTGACGGCACACCGTCGGGAGAATCTCGGGGCGGCCATGGAGGATATCGGAAGTGCTGTCGCCAATCTGGCCCGCAAGTATCCGGAACTCACCGTGGTCTTCCCGATCCATAGGAACCCGAAGGTCCGCGCAGCGATCCGGCCAGCCGTGGAAGGACTGCACAATGTCCTACTGATCGAACCACTTTCGTACGCCGCCTTCACCCGAGTTCTGAGCCTTGCCGATATCGTCCTCACCGACTCCGGTGGTGTTCAGGAGGAAGCCCCAAGCCTCGGCAAGCCCGTCCTCGTCATGCGCGAGAACACGGAGAGACCGGAGGCGGTCGTCGCCGGAACCGTCAAGCTCATCGGGACCCACAAGAAGCGCCTCGTTGATGAGGTCTCCCTGCTGATGGACTCCGAGGAAGTATATTCCGGCATGGCGAACGCGGTGAATCCCTACGGGGACGGGCAGGCAGCCCGTCGCACGGTCGAGGCGTTGAAGTGGAAGTTCGGGGCGGGCGAGCGACCTGGCGAAATGAAGGTCGGTTGACCGTGGCCTCAGAGGCGAGCGCGGTCGGATGGCGAGAGGGTTGCAACGGGGAACGGTTCCCCTCCCGAGGTTCTGAGAGCGTGGCAAACACCGACGAACCACCGGACGGTCTCACTATCTGCCCGTTGTCGATATCGCGCGGGCCAGTTTGTCAGGATAGCGATCGGAACCGTAATGCGCGCGGGCCCAGTGGGACGGTGATGGGAGGCGCAACGGGCGTTCGGGAGAAGCCGGAGCCCAAGCGTCTGGCCGGGGTATCCGGTCCGGCAGGAGTCGGATGGCCTACCGAGTTGATTGCGATGCGTCATGCCATTCCGCGTTGGCCTTGGTAAGCATCTAGCGCGAATATTTCCAGGCGAAAGAAGCAGGATGACTGAAGAAAAATCTGAACCACAGGAAAGTACGCCGGCGGCGGTTTCGAGCTATGACGCTGACGTGGCGCTTCTGGCGCCGCTCCGCGCCCCTGGCCTTGAGCAAGCCTCCATGGTCTGGGCACTCATGGCGCTCGCCGACGCCGGCTACCAGGTGAGGCTGTTCGATACCTCGGCGGTGCGAGGGACCACGAAATGGGCGAAGGTCCACAGCGAATTGCTGGCTCTGCTCAGCCGAGACAACGTGGCGCTGGGACTTCCGCAGACGTCCTACCGTGTCCAGTCCGCTATCGCGTTCCGGCCATCTCAGAGCATCGCGTACGATTCCATCGGCAACTCGATCGTTGCGGACAGTGCTGTCCTCGTCAGCGATGAGGATGGGTCCGATGACCATGAACAGATGGCGGAGAGAGCGGCTGAGCTCCTCGAAGAACTGAGCAGGGCAACCAGGTCTACGGCTGTGCTTGCCGGCAAGAACGAGAAGATACGGGAGTCGTATCTCGGCGCCGGGCTGGACGCGGTCGCCGGGGAATGGACTTTCGGTGCACCGAGCCGTCTAATCGCAGATGTGCGCGAGCAGCTGGTCGACGACGCCAAGATTCGGATCGGCCGACATGTGCGGGACGCCGAACGTCCGTGGCCGCAGGATGACGTCGTGATTCGCCGATCGCTGCCGACCACCGCGGAATGGTCTGCTCATGTGTTCGGGCCGCATACCGGCATCCTCAAGCAACTGAGCAACGTGCCGTCACTGTGGACCTTGAACCATGTTGCTGTCCCTTCTGATTTGGAGAGACTGGACTTCTGGGTGCCGGTCGAAGAGTTAGCCCCCGACTCGCCACCAGACCTCGCAATCGATGAGGCTATTGCTGCAGGGCTTGTCGTACTGCTCCCCCTTGAACTCGAAGGAATGTATGGAAATGGGGTTGTCTATACATCACCTGGCGGAATTCGCTCGGGTGCGCGGGCAAATCATGGCAACGTGAGGCGTTACGAAAGGCAGTCCCGCCGTGCGATCGAGTACGCATGGTCCCGTCGTGCTGAGCGCGCCGTTGAGTTCCTCCGGGAGCTGGGTCTCGGGGATCCTATGGCCGATGAAATCGACGACCTTCTACCTGTGCGTCCGCGAGATGGCAGGGAGCGCTTCCGGATTCTCTTCGTGACGAGCAATGGTGCCGGGATGGGGCATCTGACCCGTCTGTTGGGTATCGCGCGAACGCTGTCCGATCGTGCGGAGGTGGTGTTCGTGTCACTCTCGCAGGCTTCTCCTGTTGTCTCCAAGTTCGGCTTCCCCTTCGTTTACATCGCCTCTGTAGCGGAGACGGGGCTGGGTCCCCGAACGTGGAACGCCTACGCTCGAAAACGTTTCGGAGAGGAGTTCGAGACCCTACGGCCCGACGCGGTCGTCTTCGACGGGACGTGGCTATACAACGGGCTAGCCGGCGCGTTGCAGGACACAGGAGTACCTCTCATCTGGTCCCGGCGCGGCATGTGGAAACCGGATATCCCAGACCGTTCACTCATCAATGCCTCGAAAGCCATTGGCATCATTGAACCTGGTGAGTTCGCGGCGGAGTACGACCGTGGACAAACAACCAGGGTGACAGATGCGTACCGGACAGACCCGGTGACGATCCTCAGCGACGATGAGCTCCTTCCTGCAAGCGAAGCGCGCGCGCGCCTGAAGCTCGGCGACGGCGAAAGAGCGCTCTTGGTCACGCTGGGAGCCGGGAATCTCAACTCGATCGACTCGACACTCGTCGATGTTGTGACCGCGATGCGTGAGATCGCGCCGAACTGGCGACTCTTCCTTACCAGCAACCCGATCGCTGGAGGAGTGAAGGCCTTCGAGAACGCGGAAACGCTCGAGTACTATCCGGTCGCTGAGCTTGCGAATGCCTTTGATGCGACAGTCTCGGCGGCGGGATACAACTCCTACCATGAGTGGATGTCGGCCTGTGTCCCCACGGTATGGATCCCGAACCTGGAGACTCAGACAGACGACCAGCTCGCCCGGGCGCGCTACGCGGCCGACGCCGGGGTCGGAACCTGCATCGAAGAGTCCGCCACAGAGGTCGTCCGAGCTGCGATCTTGCGCATTGTCGACGACGCGGAGCGTGCAGAGATGCGTGAGAGGCTCGAAGCTCGCCGGACCCCGAACGGGGCTCATGCGGCAGGCGAACGGATCCTGGCGCTCATCGAAGGAGGAAGCTGATGGTCGCTAACACGGAACGCCCTTTGCTGCTTCCCTCTGGGCAAGGGGGCGCTGAACACTTCATCGATCTTGCGGGGCAGCATGCCCTTGATTCCACTGCAGGCGGATCGACAGTGATCTTCGCGGCGGGTAGAGCCGCATCTGTCAACACCCGGCAGCTGCTGTCGGTGCTGGTCGTGGTGATCGGTCTCGACGACGAGGCCAAGGAGAGGATCTATCGGTATCTCTTCTCGATTCAATCGATCACCCATCGCCTGCGCCCAGTCATCCTGACCGACGGGGACGACCTGCGGGGGATCCGTCGATACGGATGGATGACCGAGCACGTGATGTCCCGTACTGCCTACGAATCGCTCTCGCTGACACCGCAGTGGGAATCGTGGGTCGTCGACCGCATACGGTCCAGTGCTGCTCGGCTTGACGTTGGCTGCCTTCTCGTGTGCTCAGATGCAGGCGTCACCTTCAGTCAGCACGAGGCGCTCATGCACAGGATGAAACAGAAAATTCCGTTCACCCTCACCCGATTCTGATCCCCCTCCTAATCCTTTCCCCAAAGAACGTCCCCAGGAGTATTGATGGAAACTGAACAGCAACCACGCAGTGATCTCGTTGTCATGGGGCAGGGATACGTGGGCCTCCCGCTTGCGCAGGAGGCATGCAGCGCTGGGCTCAAGGTGGTTGGCTTCGACCTGAACCCCGGCCTAGTCCGCAGCCTCAACGCTGGAATTTCGCATATCGATGACTTGTCGGATGAAGATCTTGCGACAATGCGGACGATGGGCTACGAAGCTTCATCCGACCCCGAAGTGCTCTCACACGCGGACGCAATTGTCATCTGCGTCCCCACGCCGCTCTCGAAAGATGGCTCGCCGGACATGAAGTACGTGGAGTCCGCCGCCACGACGGTCGCGCGGCATCTCACGCGAGGGACGCTCGTAAGCCTCGAGTCGACCACCTACCCGGGGACGACCAACGACGTGCTCAAGCCTCTGCTGGAGGAGCAAGGCTTCACCGTGGGAGAGGACGTCTACCTCTCATTCTCCCCTGAGCGCATCAACCCTGGTGATCCAGTGTACGGATTCCGCAACACCCCCAAAGTGCTCGGCGGCGTCACCCCTGCTTGCACTAAGCGCGCGACAGAGTTCTACGAGAAGATCGTGGATCGCGTGGTACCTGTCTCGGGTCCCAAGGAAGCAGAGATGACGAAACTGCTCGAGAATACATACCGGCATGTCAACATCGCTTTGGTGAATGAGCTCGCAAAGGCTTGCCGCGGCCTCGGAATCGATCTGCATGAGGTTGTTGATGCAGCTAAAACAAAGCCGTTCGGGTTTCAGGCGTTCTATCCGGGCCCTGGTGTCGGCGGTCACTGCATCCCGATCGACCCCAACTACCTATCGTTCACGATTAAATCCGAGCTGGGTAGCCCGTTCAGATTTGTCGAACTAGCGCAAGAAATAAACGAGTCTATGCCCAGATACGTACGGGACAGGATTGCCGAAGAGCTCAATGCGCACCGCAAGCCGATCGCCGGATCCAAAGTGCTCCTCCTCGGCGTCACGTACAAGCCGAACATCGCAGATCAGCGGGAGAGTCCCTCAGTTCCTCTTGGGAAGCTGCTCAACGAAAGTGGCGCCGACCTTCGCTTCCATGACCCAAAAGTGGAGCGGTGGACCGTCACGCCAGGGAACGCGCTGCAACGTGTCGATAACCTAGATCAGGAGATTAATGAAGCAGATATAATCGTTCTTCTGCAGAACCATGTCGCCTACAAAGAATTGGATTTCACCACGGTCTCGGTGCCAGTTTTAGATACTCGTGGAGTGCTAGCAAAGGCTACAAATGTGACCGGGCTTTAAGTCTTCGGTGGCGTCTATAGGTGAGTAATGCGCGGCCAGCATTATGTGCACGCCGCACCCCGAGGATTGCCCCACCGATGCGCAGAACGAAGCTTTCGTCACGAAGAGGATTGGTGCAGTTTTGTTGCGACGAAAGAAGCGTACGAGAGCGCGGCGTGGAGCGGTCGCAGCTGATGCATCCTTGCATGACAGATTGCCCGTGTGGCACACGAAAGGCAGAACATGACTGATTCAGTAGTTGCTTCCTCTGCGGCGGAGCGCCCGGGCCCAACTCTGCGCGGGTATGCGCTCGTGGGCGCCGATCTCGTGATAGGCGCGGAGGGCCAAAACTCTTACGGGAGCGTTCCAGCCGGTGGCGACGGAGCGTATGCCTCTATTCAGGAGAATGGGTCGGGGGGATTGGTGATAGGCACAGACGTCTCCGGGTATGGCAGAGTGTATCTCTACAGAAGTGACGACAATTGGGCTGTAGGAACGTCACTGATGGAGCTCGCTGATTATGCCTATGAAAAGGGCTGGCAGCTCACTGTCGACAGAGTGCAGGTGCAATCGTTCCTTTTAGGTTCGCGGAAACGAAAGCCACATCTTATTACTCCCGGGATGATTACGCAGCAGATTGTCTCGAGGGAGACTGTCTTTCGCGAGGTCACGCTCTTGCTCCCCGAGGAGGAAGTGCATGTAGAGGGCGCCGGGACGCCTCGGGCTACCGTTGTTAAGCGTGCGGAGAGGCAATCAAGTGAGGACTACGCTGATGTGCTTCAGGCGGGCTTGAGGGAGATGGTCGCCCGACTTCGCACAATGCTGGAAAGCGACTTGGTCATCAGGAGCGACATCACGGGTGGTCGGGACTCCCGGGCCATCCTTGCAGGATTAGTCGCCGCAAACCCGTCCGATCGGCATATCGGCGACATCGCGTACTTCAGGAGCGGTGTCCACGTCGAATCCGATTGGAAGATCGTAGAGCCGCTTTCCAGAAAGTATGGACTTGAGGTTAATCGTCCGACTCCAGCCCCGCCAGCTCGGGTGGACGCGGAGACGGGCTACACCGCATGGCGTCGTAATGACCTCGGCGTGTATGCACCTCTGTACCCCGTAACAAGCTACTTTGGGGGAATTTCCCTAACGGGGGCCGCAGGGGGCGTGCATCGACGCGTTTACGCCGACCAAACCCTCGAGCGAAACATCCTTGCCCGCAAGACTGATTCGGTTTCCAGTGATGATATTGCTGAGCTCGCCCGACGAGCGAAGCGTACAGTTGACGAGGCAGACTACGACATCGATGACAACCTGGCGCATTTTCGTCTTTTCCGGAATAGATTCCATGGTGGGAGAGGGGCCTTGCGCTCCCTCAGCGTTGCGCCTCTCTCGTCGAAACTGCTGCAGCATGCTTCGAATCTCTTGTCCGCCGAGCATCTGGATCGGGCACAGTTCTTTGCCGATGTCATGCTGAATCTTCATCCGGAATTGGCTGCCGAGCCATATGACTCCCCGAGTAAGGGCTGGGATGATCTGCATAGGGACGAGCTCACTAGAGTATCGGTCGGTGACCCGGAGCCGGGGCAGGTTCATGGGTCCGTCAGCTCCGCCTTCCCAGGTAGCGGGTCCTCGGGACGCCGTGCACTTGATCCATACTGCGATGAGTTCGACCGCCTTGCGGGCCGCGTTATCTCGTCGGGCGTGCTGCCGGCCGAGTATGTGTATTCGGCTGGGTTAGAGCTGCATTCGAGTCGTGAGCCTGGATTGTCTCATGCTATTAACGGCGCCCCCATTTCGACTGTTCTCCTTGTTGGGCAGGCGCTCGAAATGGAACGCTCTCGTAGTTCTAAGTCGCGCCGTACTAAAAAGTGAGTTGATTCGGGCAAATAGTGCGACGTTGTCACTGCCGGACTGCGGTGAGGTGTCAGCGGCGCCGAACTAAACAGTGGGTGATAAATGGTTGCTAAAGCTAGGCGCCTGGCGCCTAGCTTCGCGTTCGCGAGATGAGTTCTGCCGCGGGCCTGAGATCATTGAGTGCCTAGAGATGATGCGGTCGGCGATACGGACGAGGCAACGTGGTACTACTTTTGGGGTCTGCCTGATCTCTGGGTGATCCACGTCTGGGCAGCCCGCAGAGGCATAGAGCACATGCGTCGCGCTTGCCTCCGAGAGTGAATGGGTGAGCTGTGTGTCGTGCCCCGGGTTCTGATTGTTTCGCATGGAGCCAGCGGAGGGCGAGTGAATTGAGTTTCGGCCCTTCAATTGCACGGTGACGGACTGGGGCCGCCCAGTCTGCGTACGTGGACAGCCGATAGGCTTAGTGCCATCACGATCTTCGAACCCCTTGCAGAGGACAGCCATGCCTGAGGTGCTAGCGCGCAGGGGCCTTCGCACTGCATTGGCCGTTGCAGGCGTTGCGTGCGTACTGGTCGTGCTCATGGTTGTCGCTGCTGTCATGATCGGAGAGAGGCCTTCTCCGCAGCCGACGGGGTCGCCCTTGCCCTCCCAGGGGCCGTCGGACAACGGAGGTGCGAGCACACCCCCGTCGGCCGTCGAACCCCCGGTGCGTGCTGAGGAGTCTGCGCCCCTGACCGTTCCGGAAAGTGTCCGGGTAGCGAGCGGGACCTTCACTGCAGAGAAGGGCGTGACATACCTCCTTCGCTTTGAAGTGAGTACGGAGAAGCCCGCAGAGAGCCCCGGGAGCGCCATGTACCTTGCCATTTCTCTGAATTGCGTCTCGATTGACGGTGACGATGGGGGGTCGGTGGGCGGGACGGAGAATCTCCTTCCCGAAGAGCCGGTCACCTATGTCAACCAGATGCTGCTCGAGCCACCATCCGACGGTGTGTACAGCTGCAACATCTCGGCCAGTAACCCGTATGAACATGTCGCGGCGTTGGGCACGACTGTCGATCTAGTGGCGAGCTGGGAGGTGACGGTGCTGGAGGGACCCGCAGCAGAGGCACCTGCGGAGGACCGGTTGCCGATGACGGTCACGGCGGGTGCAAGGTCTGTGGCATTCGAGGACGAGGTCCCAGTCGACGACTTTCCAGAGCGCGATCTGGACATACTGTCGAGCCTGCATGTGACCACGTGCACCGGCGTCAACGGCTCTCGCGAAGCAGGGCGAGCTTGGTGCGGGATGGGCGACATCGATGAGAACGGAAGCGACTTCGACATTGAGATTCACCTGGATGTCGTCGGTGCAGATGGAGCTGTGTGCGATGGCGTCGAAGTATGGACACGGTCGGTGGTTCTCGAGCGTGATCGCCACCATCAGCTCATCTCGGCCGACGAGACGATCGAAGTTCCGGAAGATCCCTGCGGTGACTCGCTGAAAGTGAGGGTCGTGATTGAGAATCGAGGACCGGCCTCGCTAGTTGTGCATGGCTCAAACTCATCTTTGGTCACTGTGGAAGCGCGGAAGGATGGATAAAAACGGCATGACAGCGCCAAACAATTATGCGGAGAACGCTGCCTTGAAGCAGCGGTTCGTCCGTGTCATGGGTGGGCCACTCGGCACCGGGGGGAGAGGGGCCGTCGCGCTTCGATGCGACCATGGGCTGGCCAATTTCCGTGACCGCGTGCTTCCGTTGACCGTTGCTCGGCGGATCTCCGTCTCCCAGGCATACAATCCGAGGAACTGGCATTACCCCGAAAACGCTGGTGTCACCATCGAGGAGCTCGACGACTGGGTGGCCGATGGCCGTGTTGAGATCTGGAACCACAGCGCCTCCCACGCTTCGGCAGAGTCTGCGGCGCAACTACGTGACCAGATCGTCGGCGGGCTCCAGGAGATCCAGGAACAATTGCCCGCAGCTCGGGGCAAGGTGTGGGGCTGGTCACCGCCCGGAGTCAAAGGAGGGTACGGAGGGTATGACGGCGGAAAGCGCCCTGAGGGGTGGCACACCCCAGCCGGCAGAATGATTCTCAAGCATCATGCGGTCGCACAGGGCTCGCTGTACCGGACGCACCTGCGGGTGTTGGATGGCACCCCTCGAGTCGGGCTTGCGCGCTATCAGATGGATTCGCGGGCCGTCGATGACATCGTCGCGACCATCGACACCGCAGCGCGTGAGCGACTAGGGCTGCAACTGATGATTCACCCCTCTGTCCTGGACAAGCCGGGTTTCCTGACCACTGCCGAACTCGAGGCGGTGCTCGACCATATTGTGACCCATCGAGAGCGCGGGCAGCTGAAGACACTCTCCCCGTACCAGCTCCTCGTCGCTGATGCATCATTGGCAGAAGCCATGGGTACTAGTGGCTAACCTGTCGCGTACGCCAATTGTCGAGGTGCAGGTCGATCCGGCTTTGATTTGCCCGACATTGTCCCGCGGGCAGACAGATGAGCAAGAGCATTCAGTCGCGATACATAGTCGGCGCTGCTAGGTTACAGGTATTTGATAAACTATCCGTTCATGCGGAAGGTTTCTCAGGAGCGACCGCCCGATACATAGTCGGCAAGTAAGACGTGATGAATGGGCCGCCACGGGCCAGCTGTCGCAGCGCCCGTGGATGTGGGGGCTTCCTTCGCGCGCTTCTGCGCGAGCTGGACCGACTTTCGGGGGACCAGATCTTCAGGGACGCGGCGCGCAGCGTCCGAGAACCAGTCAAGAACCAGCGACCACGCGGACTCTTTGGGCGGGCGATCAGGCGAGCCCCCGGCGATTTCACCATAAACCTTTCCAAGACGTGGCGACAGTGGGAGTGGGGGCGCCAGATTTGCCAGATTGTGCGCACTGGGAGATTTGCGCGGATCTTCGTAAGGCCGAGACAGCAGGCCCGGAGCGGATTGCGCAGTAATGTCCCGAAGTGCTTGACCTTCCAGCAACAGGTCGTCCGGAAGATTCCGCGCCGAAGAATGCAAATGCTTTCCGGTTAGCGGAATCACGCGAGGCCGAGTCTGCGGATGAAGTCCGGAGTGGAATCGGTCCCTAAATTCCTGGTAATGAGCCAAAGGCTCGGGAGTTCGCGGCGTCCAACCCCGGATGCGTTGGGAGGTTTCGCTCAGATCCTCGGCGACGGCATCAATGCTCTTTTCAAATCCGAAGTACTTACGGTAGTGATTGAGTATCTCATGTAGGCTGGTGAATGGCTCGTATTGCTGACGGGCGCCTTCTCCTCCTTGTCCGCCGAAGGGGATGGTAGAAAGCTGTCTCCGTCCGCCTACGATATAGACCGGCCGATAACTGCCGAACGAAAAAGTTGCCCACCAATCAACCTGCTCGGAGGCCGACATGTACGTCACTGGGCCAGGGTCAAACTCTCGTGAATTAAGCGGAATGTCGTACGTGCGAGCCAGGTCAGTCGCTATGGCGAGGTCCTCTGCGCGGGCTTCCGACCGCGAAGATAGTAGATCAAAGTGTTGATCAAAAGTAACGCCAAAGTATTGCCTTGCGGCAAGAAATAGCGCAAACACTCCGCGCGAATCCTTGCCTCCGGTTAGTTCGAGTTGCACTCGCAGAGAGTTGTCTTTCAGGATCGTTCCAATTCGCCCGATCCAAGTACTGAGGTACTCGGCGAGCCCTTCAACGTAGGCATCATAGTCATCTTCATTGCGGCGTGGATCAGGGTCAACTTCGGCGAGGCCTGAGGGGGTTGCTTCGAGAGTCCCCCATCGAGGAAGGAGTGAGATCTCTTCAACGGATGTTCCGTACGACCAGCACTGGTCCCAGAATCTGCCCGGAACACCCCAGCTGTCTATGACGTGACGCACAGGGGTGACTGTCCAGGACTTTTCCCGCACGGCGTCGACGAGCTTGATGAATGAATTCGATATCGCCCACCGATTATCACTTCGGTAAAAGAATATTTTGCAGTTTCCCTTGAAGTCGGATCCGACTCTCAGGCCCGATTGTGTCGGGCTGGCAAGAAAGTAGCAACCGTCTTCGTGATGGGAAAGATTCTGAAGATTCTCCTTGCGGTGGAGCCGTAGACCCTCTGGCCCTAGAATCAAGTCGGCACCCAAGAACGCGTACCCTGAGAAAACTTCTTCGGGCAGTGGGCTGTCTGATGTAATCACCACGGGCTCTAGGCCGCGGAATGATGTGGGCTCCATGGGCGCATGGTACCAGTTGGGCGGCATCTCAGGGTCTTCTGTGTCGAGTTGATTGCATCTCGCTCGGGGCCAGTGCGTTTCGAAGCTTGAAGGGATGGACTTTAGTGGTCAAAATTATTGACGTCGAATCCCGGAAATTGCGGGCTCGATTCGACGGCTGCTAGGGATGTTTAAGGCGAAAGTAATGTATGCGCGATCTCGCCTATTTCTGGCGGAGCTGGTCGGTGATAGTAGTCGGGTGCCATGGCTCGGAGTCGTCATGTGCTCCAGTCGGGTGTATTCTTGGCGTCCGGTGTAGGTGGCCTGTTCTCGAACCGAGCGATTCGGGCCGTTCTAAAGCAGCCTCCGCGTTTCAGGTTCGTGAGCGCACGAATTGGTTGCCTAAAGCGTGCGGCGGACCGCTTAGAATTGTCGGGGACGCAACTTCATGACTACCCTGTCCGAGTCTCCTGTCGCTTTCGCCGGCTTGAGGTAGGTTCTCGAGATTATCTTATGTCGAATGTGGCCAGAAACTGAGATAGCTGGGTTGGGAGTGCAGCGCCGAGAGACCCTCTAAGCTTAGAAGTCTTCGTAGAGGTCTCCGAGGATCCGCCCGTACTCTTTATTCGGCAACGCCCGGTGACCTTCACCGAGGTCCAGCTCGACCATAGTCATGCGCTCCTCGTGACCCGCGGCGCGGAACGCTTCGAAGAGCGGGAGTTCGTGCTCAAGTCGGTGGTGCTCGTCGCCGAGATTCGAGACCATCACGGTCCGGGGGTACGGGACGCGTGCGCGACGAAACCTCTCGGCGACGCTGAGGCGTTTGATCAGTGAACCCTCGGTGGGCAGGCGGCGCCGGCCGAGGGCGGGAATGGCCGCGGCACGGGTCAGTCGGGGTGGGTACCGACGCAGGTCGGTCTGAGGGCTCATGGCCACGACAATGGCCTCCGGCAGGTGGGACGCGATCTGAAACGCGGCGAATCCTCCGCCGGAGCTGCCGGAGAGAATGATCCTGGAGACCCTTAGAGCGGAGGCGATGCGCTCGATGTTCTCGGCCATGATTGGGAAGAGGTCTGTTCGCTCGGTACCGAGGTACCAGCCCAGTCCCAGTGCACTGGAGAGATCGAGCGTGGGATCGGAGATCGCAACCGTTGGGCCGGCTTGCAGCTCGAGCTGGTATCGCCATCGCTGGAAGATCGGAACCCGGATGCGTGCACGGTCTATCGCTCCATGCAGGAGGACAGTGAGCGTGTCCCCGGCGACGGGGTCGAGCGCGATGGGAAGGACCAACGGTCCGGCCGGAAGCGTATGGATCGCTTGTTCGGATGGGCGGGCGGGGGTGCTGAATCGGTCGCAATGGGTGACGACGGGCAAGGCGTAGGAGGTCGGTTGCCAGCCTTCAGTCCCGTCCCAGTTCATGAGTGCTTTGCGGTGCGGCAACACGAGCTTCGACGGTTGGCGCACGTCATCCTGTCGCAGATCGGCGATGGCCGCCGATGTGCCGAGATCGAGATCAGTTTCGAGACCGCGTGCGTCGGCTTCCAATCGGATCTGATCCGCGCTCTCCTCACGGCGCCGCGCCGACGTGTCCCAGGCGTCCTCACGGGCTGCGGCGAGCAGGGCGAAGAGCTCTTTCCGGCTGGACGCGTCCTCCGGATGCGGGCGGCCTGATCCCGTGGGACGGACGTCGGCAGTTTTTGTCTCCGGAGCGGTTCCGGGAGCCGCAGGTGTGGCGGGAGGAGTCTGAGGCGCCTTTGGGGGAGCGTCAGGGAATGAGATTCCGCTCCGTCCGACAAGGATGAACTCGCTGACGCGGCCCGTGTCCACCTTGAGGCAAAACTGGCCTGGTTCGACCCCGGGGAAGGTTGCGATGGTGGGGTGAGCGTTCTTCCCGACGGCGAGGACGGTGATGAAGCGGAACTTCGTCCCGCTCTTGCGGGCGAGCACGGCTGTCGCGGGCAACATCTCCTTCCACCCCGTGGAGACCCAGCCGTCGAAAGGCTCCTCCTGTCCGCGAACTTCGTCGAGCTCGGTGCGCGTTCCGCTGAAGCACAGGGCCGCACGTCGTTCACCTGCCGTCAGTTCTACGCGGTGGGGGCTGATCTCGGTGTTGACGTCCGGGCCGAGCTGCCAGCGCTGGACTCCGGTCACGTCCTTCGGCGAGGTCACGTGGTCGACCACCACGAGGTACTCGCCGCGCACAGAGTACACGACGCGGCGTGACAGAGTGACGCCCTCGAAGCTGTCGTCATCGAAGAGGAAGTCGTGATGCCGAGGAGTGATCTCACGGTGGCGCAGCTCAACGCCGGCATCCTGCCGAGGAGTACGTCCATCGATGGACAGCACCGAGTGCGCAGCCCGGGAGACGAAATGGTCGCGGGGAATACTGCGGCCATACTGATACTTGCCCGGGTCGACGAGCCAGTGCAATCCGTCGGCCGAGTAGGTCAGTGAGCCACCGTCCGGATGCCCGTGCACTCGACGAGACGAGCCGAATGACACGGAATAAAAGGTTTCATCAGCAAGGTCGCGTTCGGTCTCTCCCCAGCCGCTGCGGGCGAAAATGTAGCCCGCGTTGTAGACCTTCACGACGTCTTCGGGCGGCGTCCCCTTCTGTCCGCCGGAGGTCACGTAATCTGTGATTGGTGTCCGCACTGCTTTGGGGCTCAAATGGTCGGTGTCGCCTAGGGAGACCAGTGTCCCATCGGGTCGTGTGGCATGGGCGATCTCCTCTGGCGCGAGGAGGAGGCGCTCTGCTCCAGAGGGACGAGGGAGATCCTCGACGTCGATCCGGCGCAGTGCCTTCTCCCACCACAGGTAGTTGTTATAGTGGTAGGCGACCGCGCCTTCGGCGTTGACCCCCTGCTCGTCGTACTGTTCCATCAGCAGTGCGCTCATCCGGTCCAGCGCGAGCTGCCACAGTGACTCGTCGCGGAGAATGCGACCGCAGACGAACAGAGATTCCTGTTGGTGCAGGGCATGGTTGGAGTGACCCATGTTTTCGGGGTCCGCCAGATGCATTGCGTGCGTGCGAATCGCTATCTCGAGCCATTCGAGGTGCTCAGGGGAGCGCTTTCGGATCAACGGCGCCGAGACACAGAGCTGCTGAGCCCGGATGCCGTCAGACATGTCCTTCCATGCCCATGGGGAGCGTGGCTCTTCCGGTGGGTTCTTCTCGACCCAGTCGTGGAGGTAGTGGAACCACATTTCGTATGCATTGTCGCTCCCCTTCGCCGCGGCGCGGCGAAGGGGATCCAGCCAGCGCAGCATGTGGTACTGGAATTTCCAGTTGCGGTCGGAGAACGGATCTTCGCGCCACGTGGGTGTTGCGGGGAGCTGCCACTGAGGATGCGGCGGCATCGTCAGCCGTCCGGCGAGCAGCTCGGAGACGTCCTTGGCTCGGAAGGAGCTGACGAACGATTGCCGAACCGCGACGTTGAAATCCAGTGACATGAAGTGAAGGGCCTCCCAGGGGCGCAGCAACGTGCCGCGCCGATCGGGGTCATTTTAACGCGGAAGGGACAGGTCAGGTGGTCAGCTCGGCGTAGGCGCCTGAGATCAGCTGTGCGAGCTGTGTCCAGTCCCTGTTCTTGACGACCCATTCCCGGGCTTGTGCGCCTACCCGGGTGGCGAGCTCGGGCTGGTCGAGTAGAAGGGTGAGCTGTTCAATGAGAGAGTCGGATTGACCCTTCGCGTGCAGGAAGCCGTTCTGACCTGGGGTGACGATCTCGGTCAGTGCGGCCACGTCAGAGGCGACGACGGTCTTGCCCATCGCCATCGCCTCGAACGGCTTGAGCGGGGAGACCATCTCGCACACGGGGAGAGGGAGTCGTGGGAAGGGTGTGATATCGATCAGCGAGTAGTAGCGCTCGACCTCCTCGTGAGGAACCCGTCCGGTGAACGTCACGACATGGTCGATATCGTTCTCCTCAACGTAATTCTCGAAGCGCTCCAACTCCGCGCCGTCCCCGACAATGAGGATATGGAAATCCTCACGGGTGCGGTTCATGGCGCGGGCGGCCTCAAGAATGAGCTCGATGCCTTCGTAATCGAGGACTGACCCGACGTAGCCGATGACGGTTTTACCCGAGACCCCTAGCCTGTTGGCGAGCTCCTCGTCGCGCGCGATTGGAGTGAAACGCGAGGTGTCGACCCCGTTCGGAACGATCTGGATCTTGTCACCGTCCACACCGCGGGCGATCATCTCATCGCGAAGAGCTTCGGTGATCGCGAAGACCTTGGTCGCGCCACGGGCGGCGTCGGCCTCCATCCGGGCGATGTACTTGAACATGTTGCCCTGGGCCCACTCGGGATTACGGGAACCTCTGGTTACCTCCCACAGACCGCGGATCTCGTAGATCGAGGGAATGCCGAGCATGCGCGCAGTCTTGACTGCAGTCAGGCCGTTCCAGTGGTTCGACGCGGCGTGGATGATCGCCGGACGGTGCTCCTTGGCGAGGTCGATGAGGGCATTGCTGTAACGCTCGGTGTAGTGATACAACGGGTTCTTCTTCTCGACCTCGCGGCTCTTGAGTAGGCGACGATAGTCGACATTCCCCACGACGTCGTGCAGCGGGACATCGGGCAACTCAGCCTTGCCAGGCATGTCATACGGATACCCTAGGCGGGTGATTCCGTCGACGTCCCAGCCGCTGCGGTTGAGCTCCGAGAGCAACCCATGCGTACGGGTCGCATAGCCAGCGGAGTTGTGTGGTAGTGAGTTGTGCAGTAGGTAGAACACGCGATCGCCCTGCGCATTGTAGGCAGGGGCATGACGCATCTTGGGGAATGGAAATCCCGTCTTGCCCAGCTGATAATTGCTAACAGCCTCACTCTGGTACTGCACCTGCAGCCGCTTTGCCCAGTCGTCATCGGGAAGAAGCTTGCGGTAGGCCTCGACGTAATCGACAACTTGTTTGGTCTTGCCCACGGTCCGCGCACGTCGAATAGCCCGGCGCAGTGCGTTCATCGGGACAGCGCGAGGATCTGCCTCTTTCAAGAGCGCAGTGGCAGTCGTTCGATTGCCTCGCGCCAGCACGGCTGTCAGGTGAGCGCGCATCACATCGTTCGCGCCCATGGACTCACGAGCTTCAGCGAGTGTGGCTTCCGTGAACGACCCGTCTTGATAGGCGGCGTCGATATGCAAGACCGCGCGGTTCACTGGGTCGGAGCCGGTTCCGATCGTCTGGAGCGCCGACTGCAGCCGGTGCGGGATCGCGTAATCCAAGGCGCCTCGGTGCTCCGTGGGTGATTTCTCGATGTCCGCTTCCAGGCGGCCGAGGGCCCAGGAGGTGCGATCCATGGGCAGGTCGAGCTCGCGCACCAGCTCCAGGTACAGCTCCAGTGCATCGACCTGCGCGCCGTTGCGGGCCAGGGAGAGCGCAAGCACGTCTTCGGCAGATGTGCCACGTGAGTTCTTGATCAGGAAGCGAGCGTACTCGAGCACGACGCTCGCATCGAACTTGGCTAGCGCCACAGCCTCGCGGTAGGCGGCCAGGGCGTTCTCCGCCGAATCGGAGCGTGCGGCGATCTCTCGCGCCTCCGAGAGCCGTTCGTGGGCTGCGGAGCTCAGTCCGGTCGAGTCAGTCGTCGGCTGCTCGACGTTGGTGGGCTTGGCGCGGAACCAGCGCAGCGCGGATGTGTATCCCCGGTGTTGCGTCATCGCCAGAGCCCCTTGGTGTCGATGATGATCTTCTCCTGCAGCAGCTCGCGGTCGATCTCCTTGAAGGGATCGTGGTCGACCATCAGCAGCACGATGTCGGCGCGGTCGATGCCGGACTC
>Ga0079226_10000713_pt1 | contig 24183 bp, 23 predicted proteins | sample Poulit2014_FD_76345 | JGI IMG/M metagenome (GOLD analysis project Ga0079226, IMG submission 76345) | Agricultural soil microbial communities from Georgia to study Nitrogen management - Poultry litter 2014 | ecosystem: Environmental > Terrestrial > Soil > Agricultural land | place: USA: Georgia...
AAGAAGCAGTGGAATTATTAGTGAAAAGTCGTTAATATTAGAAAGTAACTTTTTTTTGAGGAATGAGGAGGGCGTTTATACGTCATGAAAGAGATTAATGCAGCTCAATTGGCTGAAAAGATAACCGCGAAAGAAGAAATGACTTTGATCGATGTACGGGAAGCAGAAGAAGTAGCTTATGGGATGATACCAGGATCGATTCATATTCCACTTGGTTCTCTTCCTATGCAACTAAGCAAATTGAGTAAACATATACCATATATTATTATTTGCCGTTCAGGTAGCCGGAGTGGTTTAGTTGCTCAGATGATGGAGAGTAATGGTTATGACGCAACAAACTATGTAGATGGAATCATTGGTTGGACGGGTGAAACTGTAACGCCATAAATATAGGTGATTTCATCAACAACAACTTTAATAATGTACGATAAAAAAACTGCTCCACCTCGTAATAAGGGGAGCAGTTTTTAAATGTACTAATTAGTCTAAGATTGGATATACGCCATCTTCATCATGTGTTTCCGTACCTACTAGAGGTGGATTAAATACACAAATCATACGCATATCTTCTTTTCCACCACGTAAGTAATGTTCATCATGTTCGTTTAATGCATACATGACACCATCTTCTAATGGATACACTTTTCCATCTGCGATTGTTTCAATTTCACCATCGCCACCAACACAATAGACAGCTTCTAAGTGATTTTTATAATGAATATGTGTTTCTGTGCCTGCATAGATAATTGTTTCATGAAAAGAGAATCCCATTTGATCATCTTTTAATAAAAGACGACGACTTGTCCAAGTCTCGGATGAAACCTCTTTTTCTGTACCAATAATGTCTTTTATGTTTCTTACAATCATTTTATATCGTCTCCTTCTGTTTATTCTATTGTGACATAATACATGCTCGAGCACAAGGTGCGCCCGAGCACGGATATATTATTTTTAACTTTGTCTGTTTCGGTTCGACATGTGATGTGACAGAAATGGAGGGAACAGATTATTCCTTCGCCGGTTGGAATAGTTGTTCTCTAGCATTGTCTGCCGTCTGTCATTTGCCCGAATCTATCTTTTAGCTAATACTGCTTCAATCGCATCTTCAATAATAGCAAAACCTGCTTGTAAACCTTCTTCATCCATTATTAAAGGAGGTAAAAACTTGAACACTTCATCTTCTGGTCCAGATGTCTCCATTAACAATCCGCGTTTGAAAGATTCAGCGCAGATATCGTTTGCCACACCATCTACGTGACAAGCAACACCTTGCATCATGCCACGTCCTCTCGTTTCAGCTTGTAAAGCTGGGTACTTTTGGACGACTTTTTCTGTGAACTCACTCATTAATTGTGCGTTTTTATTAATGGATTTGGAGAACTCATCATTTTCCCAATAAGATAATGCTTCAGTAGCAGCAACAATTGCTAAGTTATTACCGCGGAATGTTCCATTATGCTCACCTGGATCCCATACGTCTAGGTCACGATTATAGATTGTAATCGCAAATGGTAAGCCGTATCCTCCGAGAGATTTCGATAATGTGACGATATCTGGTTTAATGCCAGATTCTTCAAAGCTAAAGAATGTACCTGTACGGCCACATCCCGCTTGAATATCGTCAACGATGAGTAAAATATCGAATTTGCGAGCAATTTTCTCAATCCCTTGGAGCCATTCATTACTTGCAGCATTAATTCCACCTTCACCTTGTACGGTTTCTAGAATAATAGCTGCAGGAGTATCTACGCCACTAGAATCTTCTTCTAGATAACGTTCTATTAAATTCAATGACTCTTTTGTTGAAATAAAATGATCGAATGGCATCGATACCGTATTTGTTAACGGGATACCAGCACCTTGACGCTTCGATGTGTTCCCTGTAATAGCTAGAGAACCAAGTGTCATACCATGAAATCCGTTCGTAAAGCTCATGATGTTCGCGCGGTTCTTCACTTTACGTGCTAGTTTTAATGCACTCTCTACTGCGTTTGTCCCTGTTGGACCAGGAAACATCACTTTATAGTCTAGTTGACGTGGCTCAAGAATTACTTCGTGAAATCGACGTAAAAACTTACCGCGTGCATCTGTTGCCATATCTAAACTATGCGTGATAAAGTCTTGCTCAATATATTCAATGAGTAATTTTTTCATGGCATCATTGTTATGCCCATAATTCAATGTTCCTGCACCAGCAAAGAAATCGATGTATTCTTGATCGTTCGTATCCCAAAGTTTATATCCTTTCGCTTTTGTAAAAACAGTTGGAAAGCTACGACTGTAACTTCTTACATCTGACTCATACTTTTCAAAAACATCCATATTCACTATGGGATTATCCGTTACGATACTCATTCAGTTAATTAACCTCCGTTGTTTTTTCACAGTCTATTTATTTGATTTGTTTGGAAAACCTTATTTAAAAGGGCCAATTCGATACGTCAATTCTGACTCATGTGATGGGTCAGGAAAATGATCTTCTGAAAAACATTCAGAAATAGTACAATCTGTCTCGTGCTTTTCCGCGATTCCTTTAAATAATTTGCTAGAAGGAATGTTTGACGGTGTGACGGTCGCTTCTAAATAGTTCACATCATCGTCACGCAGTTGTTCTAGTAATTGTTCGATCAACTTTGTTGCTAATCCTAAACCTCGATATTCAGGGTCAACGGCAACTTGCCAGACAAATAGTGTATCGAGTGATGTAGGCTGGATAAACCCAGAAACAAAGCCAACTACTTTGTCTTCACATTCGGCAACGATAGATGTTTCATGAAAGTATTTACTCCACATTAGATAACTATAAGAAGAGTTAACATCTAGCACTTTAGATTCTTCTACGATGCGAAACATTTCACTTCCGTCAAATTCATTTGGTTCACGAAAGTAAATGATTCTCCCATCTCGTACCTTTATGGCATTTTTGTCTAATACAGTATTAACAGCTATTCACCTCCAATAAGGGTCTAATAAGACCGCATGAATTAATCCTAACCAATAAAAAATATTATATCAAATCGACTAAATTGCCATATACATTCAATATATGTGTTCACATTAACTGTGCAATACGAATATTGCTATTTTCTACAAATACCTCCTTTATCGTCGTTTTTAGATATCAACTCATTTTAAAAAGGTACTATGTTTTTAAAAAAGTCCTTCTATATCTTGCATATTATCCGTTTTTTGGTATAGTTAAAGAAAGGAATTATGAATGACTATTCACTTTTTATTTTAGCATTAAGTAAGCGATTACATTTTATAGGGGGACTATTATTGAAGAACAAAACAGTCGTTGTAACAGGTGGTTCAAGTGGAATGGGAAAGGCGATGGCACAGCGCTTTGCTGATGAAGGAGCGAATGTGGTTATTACTGGTAGAGATATAGAGAAGCTAGAAGCAGCTAAAAAAGAAATGGTAGAAACAGCTTCTGGAAAACTATCTTATGTACAAATGGATGTCAGAAATCCAGATGATGCAGAAAGAATGGTTCAAGAAACGGTCGAGACATTTGGACGCATTGATCATTTAGTGAACAACGCAGCTGGAAATTTCGTTGTTTTAGCAGAAGATTTGTCTGTGAATGGTTGGAATGCAGTGATTGATATTGTACTAAATGGAACCTTTTACTGTTCTAAAGCAGTTGGTGATTATTGGATAAAAGAAAATATAAAAGGTTCTATCATTAATATGGTAGCTACATACGCATGGGATGCTGGTGCAGGAGTGGTACATAGCGCAGCGGCTAAAGCAGGAGTCTTAAGCTTAACTCGTACATTAGCGGTAGAGTGGGGTACACGTTATGGTATTCGTTCGAATGCTATTGCACCTGGACCAATTGAGCGTACGGGTGGTGCGGAACGACTCATGTTATCAGAAGATATGGCGGAACAAACCCGTGAATCAATTCCGTTACAACGTTTTGGTACACCGGAGGAAATTGCGGGACTTGCTAAGTTCTTATTTTCTGAAGATGCTGCATATATTAATGGAGAAGTAGTGACGATGGACGGTGGTCAGTGGTTAAATCAAGTTCCGTTTTAATTAAAAAGACGAGGTTGGGACAATACGAAGTATTACTATACAAAAGACGAAATTTTGAACGAGCGTTATTCGCTTCGGGAAAATATTCCGCTTTCCGTGGGCGGCTGATGTGCCTCGGGCCAACAGGATGTTGGTCATGAAGGCGTTGCGACAGGACGTCGGAATGTAGCCTTCCATCCTATACGCATTTCGGGGTCACGACGTACAGGATGTACTAGCACAGACGTGGCCACAGGACGTGGCGTTTTTAGCCGACCACAGGAGTCTTTTTCCCTACGCTAAAGTTAATATACATACATGAGTTAATTTCATAATTCATGATATCAGTAAAAATCCGAACAATAATCCAAATAGTGATTTATGAAATTGATTCACATGTATAGCTTTTAACTTTAATCATTCGTCTTTCTGTAATATACAAATACGTATGTCTCAACCTTTTTTTATAAGAAGAAAGGGTGATAACATGGCAATGACTGTACGGAAACAAAGAAATTGGGGGAAGATAGCGCTTATCACTTTGATGGTTTTATTATTACTTATTATTATTGCGTATTTCTTCGTTCAATCTTACGTTCAAAAATCGCTACCTTTAGTAGAGGGGGAAGCAAATATCCCGGTAGAAAAGGAGGTAGTCGTTACAACTGATGAAGATGGCGTACCACATATTGAGGCAGAAACGCTGGAAGATTTATTTACAGCCCAAGGATACGTGCAAGCACAAAGTCGGATGGTACAGATGGATTTGTCGCGGAGGCAAGCGTCAGGCATGTTAAGTGAACTTATTGGCGAATCGGCCTTAGAAACGGATAAGTACTTCCGTACGCTTGGTTTACGACGAGCTGCGGAAAATTCATTAGAGTTATACTCAGAGGAAGCGATAGAAGTATTGGAAGCGTTCAGTAATGGAGTGAATGCTTATATAGAAGAAGCAAGTGCAAATGGTACATTGCCAATCGAATATAAACTTATTGGTGGCGAACCAGATGAATGGTCTCCCATAGATTCTCTCACCATTGGTAAGTTTATGGCTTTTGATTTAGGGGGTCATTGGGAACGTCAAGCATTTAATATGTATGCATTGGATACTTTTTCTGAAGAAAAGGCGTTGGAATTATTTCCGGATTATCCAGATGAAGCAATGAACATTATCGACGACTCTGAAATTGATATTGTGACGAGCTTTAAAGATGCAGTTATTCCTGAACCATTTAATGGAAGTAATAATTGGGTCGTAAGTGGAGAAAAGACTGAATCAGGTATGCCATTACTTGCAGATGACCCACATTTAGGTTTATCGACTCCTTCGATTTGGTATCAAATGCACTTACAAGCAGAAGATATGAATGTAAGTGGGGTTATATTTGCAGGAGTACCGGGTATTATTTTAGGTCATACCGATCAAATTGCATGGGGGGTTACGAATACAGGTCCAGATGTACAACAATTATATGTAGAAAAACGAAACCCTGATAATCCGAATGCATTTTTATTTGAAGATGAATGGGAAGAAGCAGAGGTGATTAGTGAACCGATTAAAATAAAAGGGGAAGAAACATTAGACTATGAAGTAACCGAAACGAGACATGGTCCTGTCGTGTCAGAGTTTGCAGCGGATAGTGGAGAAGATGAAGTGCTATCTTTAAGCTGGACAGCGCTTGAGCCAACGACAGAGTTAGAAGCGGTATTAGAAATGAATCAAGCGACAAATTGGGAAGAGTTTGAAGAAGGATTAGAAAAATTTCATGCTCCTGCCCAAAGTTTTGTTTTTGCATCATTAGATGGAACAATCGCGATGAAAGCCAATGGAAAGATACCTATTTATGAAGATGGAGAGGATGCACTATTACCTCTACCAGGTTGGGAAGAGAAATATGTGTTGGATGAACACATACCGTTTGATGAGTTACCGACAGTTGTTAATCCGGACAAAGAATTTATCGCCACCGCAAATAATAAAATGGTAGGCGAGGAGTACCCGTATCATATTAGTAATGTATGGGCGCAACCATATCGTTATGAGCGAATTTTTGAAGTATTAGATGAAAAGGATACAGTAACCATCGAAGATATGCAGGCATTACAAATGGATGCGGTTAATTTACGTGCTCAAGAATTTGTACCGCTATTTATTGATGTACTAGATGACGCTTCCTTATCTAAATCAGAACAAACATCGCTCGATTTATTATCGGAATGGAATTATGAAGACGATGCGAATAATCCTGAACCATTAATATTTGATCGGTGGATGCAGAAGATAGAAGAGATAGTATATGAAGAATTACATGAAGAAATAATGGATTTATTCAGTGCTCGTGGACAGACGACGGACATGATGCTTCGTGAGGGAGATGCTTCTGTTTGGATTGAAGAAAATGGAGGGATGGAGATGGTATTACACGATTCGTTAACGGAAGCTATCCATGAACTCGAACAAACATATGGAACCAATCAAACTGTATGGCAATGGGGTAAATATCATCAAGTTCAATTTAAACACCCTTTATCTAGTGCAGGAAAACTAGTCGCATCTATTTTTAATAAGGAGCAGCCGATTGCTGTAGATGGAAGTGATGTAACCCCGATGGCTGCGCGACATGATGGCGAGGGGCTGGTTGACCATGGAGCATCATGGCGATTTGTCATCGACTTAGATGATATTCACACAGGCTATCACACGGTAGGCCCTGGACAGTCAGGACATATACTAAGCCCGTGGTATAGCAACCAAACAGAAGATTGGGTATATGGAGATTTTCATGAAACATCCATTACATCAATAGAAGGACAAACACTTCATTTACATCCGCAATAGACAAAATGATAACGCCAGATGTATGTATAGTCCGACTAGTCTAATATACCTGTAAATCCGTCTGAAAGCGTTGAGGAGCTGTCTTTTGTACCATAGCCAAAATGACAAAATAATGATAATCTAGTAAAAGTAGAAAGAAGTAATTGAATTTATTGTCATTAAAATGGCTTAGGAGGAATGTAGATGGTGATAAGTGAGGATGATCGAATTTTTGCTATGCTGATTTACCTTTCAAGTTTTTTTACAGCGTTTTTTGGTCCTTTACTTATTTGGTTACTAAAACGGGAGAATTCCGCTTTTGTTGATTTTCATGGTAGACATTATTTCAACTTTCTCATCTCCTATGCTATATATGGCGTGATTGCTGGATTGACTGTTTTTTTGATTATTGGTATTATCCTCGTTCCGGCTGTAAGTATCGCAGCGTTTATATTTACAATTATCGGGGCGATTAAAGCGTTTGGGGCAGAACAATATAGAATTCCACTCACTTTAGAGATCATACCTGAAAAATAAACTGTTTTTATTTGGGACAGCTCGTCGATCATGCGAGGTGTCTCTGCCTTTTTAATTTGCTAAAAAGTAATCTGCCATAAATAAAGAAGATTTTACTTCACATATGTGCGGTCATTACGAGAAGAAAAATAAAACATGGGGAGACTAAAGCATATGAAATTGTTAAAAGCACAAGGAGAATTATACCAACAGCTGTTAGAACAATATTTAGAAAGTAAGAACAGATCCTATTTAGAAAATGCAAAGCGGATGAGCACATCTTTTGTTAATCGTAATATTTATCCAGAAGAAATTGTCCGGATTCATATGAAGGCAATTGAATCCATATATAGTGATGAATACAAAGATTATAAATTATCGTTGGAGTTTTTACTGGAGTCATTAATTGCATACCGTGAAGCACATGAAGAATACTATGAGTTAAAAGCAGAGTCGCAAGAAATGCGGACTGAAATGGAAGTTGCTGCAAATATGCAAAAGACGCTGTTGGCAACAGAGATCCCAGACGTTGCTGGATTAGATATTGGTGCAATTAGTGTACCATTTAGACAATTGAATGGTGATTATTATCATTTTGTCCAAGCAGGAGATGGATCCTTAAGTGTGGCAATAGCAGATGTCATTGGTAAGGGTGTACCTGCGGCATTGAGTATGTCTATGATTAAGTATGCATTGGACAGTTTTCATGATGAAACAATGAGCCCAAGCGCTATTTTACGTTATTTGAATCGAGTAGTGGAGAGAAATGTCGCATCGAATATGTTTATCACGATGTTTTATGGACAATTTTTTCCAACATCAAATATATTCCGGTTTTCCTCGGCAGGTCATGAACCGTGTTATCATTATATAGCAAAAGAAAAACAATTTAAGGAAATTAACGGACAAGGGCTCGTGTTAGGTGTGATTAAACATACTTCTTACGTACAACACGAATTAAGTTTGGACGATGGTGACTATATCGTCTTGCTAACAGATGGTGTGACAGAATGTTTGCAGTCAGGTCGTTTTATTGAACAAGAAGAAGTGCTAAGAGTAATCGATAAATATGCGTATTTACCAGCTCAAGAACAGGTGAACCAAGTATATTTACATTTTAATCATATGGATGGATTTGAGTTGAAAGATGATTTTACATTATTGATTATTAAAAAAGATGTTTAATAGGTATAAAGTTTGGGAAATGTAATGTAGTGACGGAAGAAAGAACGATTATATAATATGAGGTGAATAACGTGAATTTAAAGATTAATGTATCGGAAGAGGAACATACAGCGACGGTGCAGTTAACGGGCGAAATCGATGTGTACACCGCTCCGATGCTTGTGGAAAAGTTACTACCACTTACGGAAATGGAAGGTCATGTAGTTGAGGTAGATTTGGGAAAAACCACTTACTTAGATAGTACAGGATTAGGTACATTTATTAGTGCCTATAAATCAAGCCAAGAGCATGATAGTACGTTACGGCTAATTCATGTCAAAGATCGTGTGCTACGATTATTTGAGGTGACGGGGTTAGATAAGATAATGAGTGTTAGTACGGATGAAACGGATAGAGGTGAAAAAATCAATGGAGAAGTTTGATTTTATCCAGATGAAGGTCCCAGCAAAACCTGAATATGTTGGGGTAATCCGCCTGACCATATCAGGTATCGCTAGTCGAATGGGATTTACATATGAAGACATTGAAGATTTGAAAGTAGCATTATCAGAAGCGGCAACAAACGTTGTTTCGCACGCTTATGAACACGAAGAATCAGGAGAGCTTTCGTTAGGGTTCGGTGTGTATGAAGACCGGCTAGAGGTGATGGTATCGGATCAGGGAGAAAGTTTTGATTTTGAAGAAATCAAAAGTAGAATCGGTCCGGTGTCCGAACGAGAAGAAATAAAACCAATAGCAGAGATTCGTGAGGGGGGATTTGGTTTATTTTTAATTAATACATTAATGGATAAAGTTCAAATTAATAATAAGTATGGTGTAATCGTATTAATGACAAAATATCTCGATGAAACCGAGGTGGAAGCAAATGAGCAAGTCCGAACCGAAACATGAACATGGGGAGGAAGATGTTTACTTATTAATCGACCTCATACAAGCAGATCCTAAAGATGCAGCAACAAAAGAAAGACTTGTACTACAATATGAAGGACTTGTTCATTCTTTAGCAAGAAAGTACTCCCATAATAGTGGGAATCATGAAGATTTAGCTCAAGTAGGCATGATAGGTTTACTCATTGCGGCAGAGCGATTTGATAAAACGTTCAAAAGGTCATTTGAAGCCTTTGCGATTCCTACTATTATTGGAGAAATTAAACGATTTATTCGCGATAAAACATGGAGCGTTCATGTACCAAGACGGATAAAGGAGTTAGGACCGCGGATTAATCGAGCGGTAGAGGAATTAACAAATAAATTACAACGTTCACCAACGGTAGAAGATATAGCTTTTCATCTAGAGGTTTCGGAGGAAGATGTCTTAGAAACGATGGAGATGACGCAGAGTTATAAAGCATTATCAGTTGATTACCGACAAGAAGTGGATTCAGAAGGCGGTGCTATATCGCTACTTGAATTAGTTGGGTCGGAGAAAGACGATTATCGGGAAGCGGACATTCAAATGTTGTTAGAGAGTGCTTTACCAGTGTTACCTGAACGGGAGCAACAAGTGCTAAAATATATTTTTAATGATAACTTAAGTCAACAAGAAGTAGGAGAACTGCTAGGTATTTCACAAATGCATGTTTCTCGATTACAACGCCGTTCGCTTCGCAAATTACGCGAAGTACTTGAATAGGGATTACATAGTTGGGAAAAATAGCCTTTATCCATAAGGCTATTTTTTGTTGCTTTTTAATCATTTTACATATTGAAACGTAGCAAGAGGTTACATTTTATGTAGTAAACAATTGTTAAAATGTCATTTTGATTACATTTCATGATAATCTGCATTTGTACGTAAATCTTTGTTAAAATGGTAGTGTTGGAAGGAGAGATAGTAGTGAAGACGGAATTAGTCGAACTAGTAGCAAAAGAAATGAAATTAAAAACATCGATTGTTCAACAAGTCATCGATCTATTAAATGAAGGAAATACGGTCCCATTTATTGCTCGTTATCGTAAAGAGGCAACAGGAGCTCTGGATGAAGTGGAAATTAAAGCGATCCAAGACAAATGGACATATGCGGTTCAATTAGATGAACGGAAAGAAGAAGTCCTCCGTCTAATTGATGAACAAGGAAAACTAACCGAAAAGCTATCGAACGATATTCATAAAGCAACAAAATTGCAACGGGTCGAAGATTTATATCGACCATATAGACAAAAGCGTCGTACACGTGCAACGATAGCGAAGGAAAAAGGACTAGAACCTTTAGCAGAACTTGTCTGGAGGCAAGAAGTCGAAGAATTAGAAGCTGCAGCGCAAGCATATATATCCGAAGAGCATGAGTTGACTGCCACTGCAGATATATTCGCAGGAGCTAATGATATTATTGCTGAATGGATTTCAGATGATCCAGCTTTCCGTGAATATATTCGGGAAACGACATGGAAACTTGGACAAATCGAAACGAATGCTAAAGACGAAGATAAAGATGAAAAACAAATTTATCAAATGTACTACGAATATAAAGAGCCAGTGCGTACGTTAGTATCACATCGTGTGCTAGCGCTTCACCGTGGTGAAAAGGAAGTTGTCTGACGGGTCTCAATTGATCCACCGCTTGATCAGTTATTAGCTTATTTACAGAAACATGTGATTGGTGAGCGGAAGGTGCCAGCTTGTGTCGAAATTTTAGAAGCGGCTGTTGAAGATAGTTTTAAACGATTAATTCAGCCATCCGTAGAAAGAGAAATTCGTAATCGTTTAACGGAGATGGCAGAAGAACAAGCAATTAGTGTTTTTTCTGAAAACCTACGGAATTTGTTGTTACAACCACCATTAAGTGGACAAAAGATTTTAGCCGTTGACCCCGCTTTTCGAACAGGTTGTAAATTAGCAGTAGTCGACGAAACGGGAAAAATGCTTGATATTAATGTGATGTATCCAACTGCACCAAGAAATGATGTGGAAGGTGCAGAGCGATTGGTATTATCTTTTATCAATAAATACGGTGTTGAACTTATAGCGATTGGAAATGGAACAGCATCACGTGAAACGGAACAATTTATAGCAGATGTCATTGCCAATAATAATTTAGACGTTCCTTATATTATTGTAAATGAAGCGGGTGCCAGTGTTTATTCCGCATCTGAATTAGCGCGGGAGGAATTTCCTGATTTGGAAGTAGAAGAACGTAGTGCGGTATCGATCGCACGTCGAGTACAAGATCCACTCGCTGAATTAGTAAAAATAGATCCGAAATCAATTGGTGTCGGACAATATCAACATGATGTCCGTTAAAAAGAGTTGAATAGTGAATTAGGATTTGTCGTAGAGACTGCTGTGAACCAAGTGGGTGTCAATGTAAATACCGCATCAAGTTCCTTGTTAGAACATGTTGCAGGCTTGAGTAAAACGACCGCAAACAATATTATTAAGGAACGTGAGGGACTTGGTAAATTCTCTAGTCGAGACCAGTTGAAAAAAGTACCTCGTCTTGGGCCGAAAACGTATGAACAAAGTATTGGATTCTTACGAATTGTAGATGGAACTCATCCCCTAGACCAGACACCTATCCACCCCGAAAGCTACAAAGTAACAGAATCCTTGTTGGAGGAATTAGGTTGTCAGATGGATGAGATTGGCTCTGAAGAAGTTCGTGACCAACTAGCTAAGGTTGATACACAAAAGGTGGCAGAAGAACTACAAGTAGGGGAGTTAACTTTAGTAGATATTATTGATGCGCTTCGTCGTCCAAGTCGCGACTTGCGTGATGATTTCCCACAACCAATTTTGAAACAAAAAGTGCTTTCAATGGAAGATTTAGAGCAAGGAATGGAATTAGAAGGAACAGTCCGAAACGTTGTTGACTTCGGAGCATTCGTTGATGTAGGTGTTGGACAAGATGGACTTGTTCATATTTCGAAACTGTCCTCTAAATTCGTTAAGCACCCTATGGACGTTGTATCAGTCGGAGATGTCGTCACCGTTTGGGTAGAGGATGTCGATATAAAACGAAATCGCATCGCATTAACGATGTTGAATTAATTAGGCTCGCGCATAAATCTAAGTTATCGCGCACAACTGTCATGTACCGAGCAAAACCAAATAAATTCTCCATAAAAAAGTTGAGCGTCCGCACTATCAAATTGCGGAACGCTCAACTTTTTTAATTCTTCTAGTATGTTAGTAATCTCGTTCGGCTGCAGCAGCTTCAATCTTGCTCATATCAATACCAGCAGCTTTTGCTACGCCTTCTCCATATGCAGGATCGGCTTTGTAGCAACTTACGATGTACCGAATTTTAATAAATTCTTCTGCACCATCAAAGTTACGTGCAGTGTTTTCGAATAATGCTTGCTTTTGTTCGTCTGTCATCAGGTTAAATAGTTTACCAGGTTGTTCATAGTAGTTGTCATCATCTTCTCGGAAATCCCAATGAGTGGCATCACCGTTGATTTTTTGAGCAGGTTCCATCACTTCTGGTTGTTCTTCCCATTCACCATAACTATTAGGCTCATAATGTAATGTGCTTCCTAGGTTCCCGTCTGTCCGCATTGCTCCATCTCGATGGAAGCTGTGGAACGGACATTTTGGCGCGTTAACTGGAATTTGATGGTGATTCACACCTAGACGGTAACGTTGTGCATCTGCGTAAGAGAATAGTCTAGCCTGTAACATTTTATCAGGTGAGAATCCAATTCCAGGTACAATGCTTGCGGGTGAAAATGCAGCTTGTTCCACTTCAGCAAAATAGTTGTCAGGATTACGATTTAATTCGAACTCTCCAACTTCAATTAATGGGAAGTCGCCTTTATACCAAACTTTAGTAAGGTCAAAAGGATTATAAGGCATATTCTCGGCTTCTTCTTCTGTCATCACTTGGATGTACATTTTCCACTTAGGGAAATTACCTGCTTCGATATTTTCATATAGATCTCTTTGATTCGTCTCCCGATCGTTACCGATTAGTTCTGCTGCTTCTTGGTCTGTTGTATTTTCAATGCCTTGTTGTGAGCGCATATGGAATTTAACCCATACTCGTTCATTATCCGCATTGATCATGCTAAAGGCGTGACTACCAAATCCATGCATATGACGGTATGATTTTGGAATTCCACGATCACTCATAATAATGGTTACTTGATGTAATGCCTCTGGTAGTAATGACCAGAAATCCCAGTTATTATTAGGTGATCTCATGTTTGTCCGAGGATCACGTTTAACAGCATGGTTTAAGTCAGGGAATTGTAGGGCATCTCTAAAGAAAAAGACAGGCGTGTTATTACCAACTAAATCCCAGTTTCCTTCTTCTGTATAAAACTTCAATGCGAATCCACGAATGTCACGCTCTGCATCTGCAGCACCGCGTTCACCGGCAACCGTTGAAAAACGAGCGAACATATCTGTTTGTTTTCCAACTTCAGAAAATATTTTTGCTTTCGTGTATTTAGTAATGTCATTTGTTACTGTGAATGTTCCAAATGCTCCTGATCCTTTTGCATGCATACGACGTTCAGGAATTACTTCACGATTAAATTGTGCTAGTTTTTCAAGTAACCAAAAATCCTCTAATAATACTGGACCTCTTGGGCCTGCAGTTTTTGAGTTTTGGTTATCGGGAACAGGCATCCCGGCAGCCGTTGTAAGTTTCTTTTTGTTATGTTGATCTTTGGACATGTATAAGCACCTCTCATTTGTTAATTGTAATTATTATAATATCATATACCTTCTAAAATAACAATCTATTGTACTCAACATCAAAGAATAAAAGACTTTCATTTATATATATGCTGTATTTGCGTAATATATGAAATGAAACAAATTTTACAACATATGATTCAATAAAAATTGCATTATATAATTATCAATTAAATGAATCCAATTGATAATAAGGAGGGAAGGCATGTATATATCGTGTCCAATAAACATATTATTTGGTATGATATCTACAGGAATATAAAAGTAGGAATTAAAGGGGCAGTGTACATGGAATGGAAAAACATATACCGTGGAATGATGATGGGCGCAAGCGATCTAGTTCCTGGTGTAAGCGGGGGCACAATAGCTGTCCTTTTAGGCATATATGATCAATTAATTGCATCGATAAATGGCATCTTCACCAAGCAATGGCGAAAACACTTTGCATTTCTAATGCCACTTGCGGTTGGGGTTGGACTAGCTATCTTTTTATTAACTCATGTGATGAAATGGTTGCTTGAATATCATGAACGTCCAACATTTTTCTTTTTTATTGGGTTAATCATTGGGATTCTCCCATTTTTATTTCGCGAGTCGGAGGCGAAAACTCATTTTAAACTGCAACATTATTTCCTTCTCGTCCTTGCTATGATACTCATTAGCTTGTTGCCAACAAATCCGAGTGAAGGTGCATTGATTGCAGAAAGGTCGATTGCGATTTACGGTTTATTGTTTCTTGCAGGAGTAATTGCTAGTGCTGCAATGATTTTACCGGGTATCAGTGGATCACTCGTACTTCTTATTCTAGGTGTTTATCCAACTGTGCTTCAGGCAATAAGTGAACTGGATATAAAAGTAATCCTTACAGTAGGTATCGGGATTGCAACAGGCATTATTGTCATGAGTAAAATCATTCATTACTTTTTCACCCATTATCGAACGGCAACATTTGCGATGATTATCGGTTTAGTGATAGGTTCTGTCTATGTCATCTTCCCTGGTTGGGCGGCGAATATAGGAGAATTGATTGCGTGTATCGTAGTGTTTGCAGCTGGTTTATTTACTGCGCATGTTTTAGGAAGAGTAGAATATTAAATAAAGAAGGTGAAAGAAGGATGTCCCCTCTTTCACCTGTTTTTTAAGCCAGTTTCACATGGAGTGCTGCATCATTTTTAAAGGATATCGTCGCATTTCTAAGACGAAATCTGCCTGGACGTGTACGTGGCCGTGATCTTAACTGGTATATATGGCGAAATGTTGCCTCATCCGTTCCCCCAAATTGAACGGAGGTGATTGCTTGGCTATTCACCAAACTAACGTCAAAACGCTCCTCTTCCGGTTGTCCCCATTCGATAAGGAATGGCAGTGTCTCTTTTGTATAATCATAAGACGGGAACAGCATACGCCAATGTAGAGTTGCTCCGTCTTGCTTCAAACGCTGTCCGTTAATGGGGCCAGTGAAGGGAATGCCGTTTTTCTCAAAATGTGTAACATAATCATCTAATCTAGTAGTACGCAAAGCCATTTGAAAAGGTCCTTGTGATTGAGTGGATAACGTATAGACAAGGTGTTGCACTAATGGGTTGTTACTTTGTTCTGCTGTGGCCAAGTCTTGGATGCCAAGCCATTCTATGTAGCAACTATTCGAAAAGTAAGCTAAGTAATTTTCAGTTCCCCAACGTTCATGCTCTCCACCTTTGACAGACTTTAATGCAATGTTTCCGTATTCTTTTGTAGCTGATTGTAAATCTTTTCCGGCAAATACGATATGGTCTAAAGATAACATGTGAACCTCTCCTTTTGTGTCTTTCCATTATAGCAAAACTATTGGAATAATCACTCTTTTCACTCATGTAGATAGATAAGAAGTAAAATAATCATGAAATTTACTATAATAAAATCCAGTCGTGGTAGACTAATAGAAGATGATACGGGGAGGGACAAACATTGTCAATATTGCAGGTAGAGGAAGTAACAACTGTTTTAAGTGGAAAAAAGTTACTTCACAATATTTCTTTTACTCTAGATCGGGGAGAGGTACTTGCTTTAGTAGGGCACAATGGTGCAGGAAAGTCTACCTTAATGAAAACGTTGGTGCATCAGTTAGAAAAAAAGTCCGGTACGATTACCATTGCTGGTGATACGGATCAAACGAACCATTTATTAGCCTATAAAAAACATCTGAGCTATTTGCCAGAAGAACCGATGTTATTGACTGAATTAACGGTGATGCAACACTTTCAATTATATGCACTTAGTTATGACATGAACGAGCAATCTTTTCATCATCAATTAGATCGATTAGTGGAAGGTTTCGGTTTGCAGACAAAGTTGGATGCGTATCCAGAGGAATTATCGAAAGGAATGCGACAAAAAGTCCAGACAATTTGTGCTTTTTTACCAGATGTATCAGTTATGTTAATCGATGAACCATTTATCGGGCTCGATATATATGCGGTCGAATTTTTGCTGGAAATATTGCGTGAACGAATGAAGGCAGGATTAAGTATTATTTTAACGACCCATCAACTAGAAATGGTGAAAGATTTAGCCGATACGTTTATTCTGTTAGAACATGGAATGGTGAAAAATAGAGGGCCGATTATGGAATTTGATACGATTACTCGAGGCTTTGACAATGTTTAAATTATACATGTTATTAAAGCGAGGGCGTCTTCAAAAGAAAGGCCGCATTTATAAAAGGCTCTTTCATATGTCGTTTGATGTCACCATGATGTTATATGTGCTTTTACTAATTGGCTATTTTATATTTGCATCTGTACGTAGTGGGAATGTTTTCAACCAGATTCAGCATGTTGTTTTAGAGTTAGAAGCTATTTCTATTGATTATTTCTGGGTGGTGATGACGGTTATTCCTTTAGGGTTGTTATTGCGTACCTTTTCTCATCCAGGAATTACTATTTCCACAGCGGAACATACGGTGATGGCTCTTCCTTATACACCAAGAGAAATTTGGCGGATGGCGGCGTTAGAGCGGTGGGGGAAATTCGCGTTAATACTCACCATAATTGGCAGTGGGCTATGGATTTTTTCTCCAACTAGTGGCCCAGTTATAGTGTTATACATAAGTTTATTATTTCTAATTAACATATTGATGACTATCATTGAATGGCGTGTGTTTCAACTTCATGTATTTTGGAAAATTATCATATTTGCTTTAGCAATCGGTGTGAATATTTTATCCATTTTCACGAGTCCACCAATTATTGGGGCGATTAGTCTTGTGCTACTTGCTATTATAAGTATCGTCTTATTGCCCCGCATTGTACAAGCTATTGACTGGAAAAAGGTCACGATCGCTTGTGATTATAAATTATGGAATATGTTTATCGTATCGTATATGACGAAACAAAAAATTAAAAAAGAACGATCATATACGCTATGGCAGCGGCTGCCATTTTGGCGTAAACCGTTACCATATCAAAAGGGTTCTCTGTATCATCGGTTATGGCATATATATTTGCAACGTCAACTTGCTATGATCGGTAAGTTAGTCGGAGCGTTACTTGTCCTTATTGGATTTGTCCCTGTAACGAATCGCTGGCTTGTAGACATTGGCTCCCTATTCGGCTATTCTATTACTCTAATACAACCATGGATATTTTACGTCTTCTTATCCATTGCTATTCATATATATGCTAGCTTTGTAGCGGTATTATGGAAAGACCGTTTAACTGCTGATATTGTAGAAGTCGTCCCGTGGAGCGTTCGGCTATTTCATCAGACGTTGCTACGTTGGGCGTTCGTAGGAAGTGTTGTATTTTTATTACCTGTTGGTCTGTTTGCCTATGATAGTTGGTCCATCTTATTTGTAGGTCAAATGGTGATTGCTGGATGCGCTCATTTATTTATTTTATATTGGAAAATAGTAGATATTATGCGTACGGTATCAGACGAAGTTGCAGCAGGGGTACCGAAGCACCTAACGATGCTAGGCTATAGTTTGTTAATACTGATGATTTTGTCAGTCTTTCTTCCTTATGTTCTTATCATTGCTTATATATTGCTAGCTTTAATAGGGTTAGCTCATATTCGCTTTCGTCTCATTCGAATGTAGGCCACAAATTTACTTCTTATGCATAAGCTAATGGTAGTAGGTAAGTTAGCTGGAGCATAAGTTCTATCATTTCGTTATAGTTTGATACAATTAGGGTATGGTGATAGATAGAAGATGATAGAAAGAAGGTTAAATGATGATTGGATGTCTGATCATACATGGTTACACAGGTGGACCATATGAAGTGGAACCACTACGGGCTTATTTGGAAGAGCATACCGATTGGAAAATACAGGTGCCGCAATTGACAGGTCATGGAAAGGAACTTGACTTAGCCGAAGTACCTTATGAAGTATGGTTAAATGATGCAAAGGTTGCTTTTGAAAAATTACAAGCTGATTGTGATGAAATATACGTAGTAGGGTTTTCTATGGGTGGGATGATTGCTGCGTACTTAGCAAGCCAATACAAGATAGATAAGTTAGTCTTATTATCAACCGCTCGCAAGTATCCATCCTTTAAATATTTAAGTTATTATGTTGGCAAGATGATTGGGGATGGATTTAAAGGAAAATTACGTGAAAATGAAACGTTTCGTCATTATAAAAGTAAATTTGGTCAAGTTCCCCTCCGTTCGAATCTTGAATTTATGAAACTTGTTCATGAGACAAAGGATTATTTACAAGATGTGCAGTCTCCTGTATTGATTGCCCAAGGTCAAAAAGATGGACTCGTACCGTTCAAGACAGTATATGCACTAGAAGATGAAATAGGTTCGGAGGAAAAGGAGGTCGTCTTTTTTGAAGAGTCGGATCATTTAATTTGTCTCGGAGATAACCGTGATATTCTTGTACAGATGATTTACGATTTCTTAATGGATCATGAAGAAGAAGCGATGGAGTGACTCAACCAAGGAACGCCTTGGAAGAGCACGCCACGGTCATATTTGATAGGTGAATCAACTCTCTCCCTATTCATCCTCGCTCTGATAAGATATGGTCACTTTCGGTTTGCGTGTCGTGCTGACGATAAATAGGAACAGTCCGAATATAACAATAGTACCACCGAGCCATTGAGAAGCGGTGACGACCTCTCCTAATATATAGTAGGCAAGAATCGTCGCTCCAATTGGTTCGAAGACAATCGCCATTGAAATGGTAGACGTACTCATCCACCGCAATGCCCAGTTGAAAAGCGAATGCCCTAAGAATGTAGGAATAATCGCCAGTGCTAAAAACCAGAGCCAATAATCAGCAGGAAAGCCGATAAAATTATTTTGTAAAATAAGGTTGTAAACGAGTAAAGTTAACGAGCTAATGCCATACACAATAAAAGAATAGGTCATAAGTGATAGATTACGTCGTAAACGTTGACCGAGCAAGAAATACCCCGTTACTGTAATAGCACCTAAAAGGGCTAAAATGTCCCCTAATAAAGCTAACCCACTTATTTGAAAGTCGCCCCAACTTATAATGAAGCTACCGATTAACGTAATGATCATACTAATGACTGCAGCGACGGAGAAACGTTCTCCGAAAAAGAAGTATGTACCAATAAAAGCAAAAATTGGTTGCAACGTTACGAGCACCACCGAGCTTGCCACAGAAGTGTAGTTTAATGATTCAAACCATAAAATAAAATGCAACGCCAAAAAGATCCCAGATAATGATAATAATATCCAATCTCGTTTCGTAATGGAACGAAGCTCTTGTTGATATTTGAGTAACATAATAGGCAACAACAATAATACGGCAAAAAATAATCGATAAAATGCTATGATGGCTGCCGGCGCGCCACCTGCTAATTTAACAAAGATTGCAGAAGTAGAAACCGCAATGACGCCGATAACGACAGCAATATATGGATTGAATGGAGGTAAACGCAACACTAAGACTCCTTTATAATACGTACATTTATAATAGAGATTAAGTCTATTATGATGTGTAAATATGCTTGAGAAATGCACTCCGCTTTCCGCCGGCCCTGCTAGACCACCTACGGCTGTCTTACCAGAGGATTTTTATGAGGGTACTTAAGTGGGCTTCTTTTCATCCGGCAGGAGTTTTTACACAACATCTTAGACATAATCAAAATAGATACCATGATGAATGTACTGTAATTTCTAATTTTGTACAAATTTTATTATACCTTATTCTGAAATGATTTGGTATTAAGAAACAGCTTGTCATTAAAATGTTAGATGAATCTATCCGAATCATTGAATAAATAGGCGTAGAAAAGCAAAGATAGAGTGGACGGAAATGCGTCCGCTTACATGAGGGACACGGATTGAAATCAAGATAAATATGATGGCTTTTTGTGGATATGCCTCCGTGTGTTATGCTATACTAATTAAGCTGTGTACATGAGTTGTGGAATGTAATATCAAATCCATGAAGGAGGAAGCCTCCTGTAACTTTAAGGATTGATGTATATAGATAGTACTTCATTCATCTAAACAGGATGGAGTAACATATAACAAGAAGCTATCCGTAAATAGATATTATTTACAAAGTGTACGTTCAAAAAGTCGGCTGGTATCGTTTAAGGAAAGAAACAGTTGTGGTTAAGAACTTTTTTGAACGACCTCTTAAAGTAAGATGTGAAGGTTTCCGCTTATGTAAAAATTTACAAGAGTAGGAAAAGGAGAAAAGTTAATGACAACTTTTAAAGAATTAAACGTATCAGCACCAGTAATGAAAGCATTAGAGGCAATGGGGTTTGAAGAGGCAACGCCAATTCAGGCAGAAACGATTCCTCATGCAAATGAAGGCAAGGATGTAATTGGACAAGCACAAACAGGAACAGGAAAGACAGCTGCATTCGGTATTCCGATGATTGAGCAGTTTGATAAAAAGGTAAGAGCAATCCAAGGATTGGTTGTTGCTCCGACACGTGAACTTGCGATTCAGGTTGCGGCGGAAATCAACCGTCTAGGTAAATTCAAAGGAACACGAGCTTTGGCCGTTTTCGGTGGTCAACATATGGACCGTCAAATCCGGGCATTAAAAGATAATCCACAAATTGTGGTTGCGACACCAGGTAGATTATTAGACCATATACGTCGTCGTACGATTCGCTTGAATGAAATTAAAGTAGCGGTACTTGACGAAGCGGATGAAATGTTAAACATGGGATTCATTGATGATATTAAAGATATTTTGAAACAAATCCCGGAACAACGTCAGACATTATTATTCTCAGCGACAATGCCGAAAGAAATCCGTGAAATTGCAACAACATTGATGAAGAGCCCTACGGAAATTAAAGTAAAAGCGAAAGAGATGACGGTTGAAAATATTGAACAATTTTTCATGGAAGTACCAGAGCGCTTCAAATTTGATACATTAACGAATCATTTTGATATTGAGTCACCAACATTAGCGATTGTGTTTACACGTACGAAAAAGCGTGTCGATGAAATAACAGATGGCTTACAAGTTCGTGGTTTTCGTGCGGAAGGTATTCATGGAGATTTAACACAAGGAAAGCGCTCATCTGTATTAAATAAGTTTAAACATCGCTCGATTGAAGTGTTAGTAGCGACAGATGTTGCAGCACGAGGACTAGACATTTCTGGCGTAACACATGTGTATAATTTTGACATTCCTCAAGACCCTGAAAGTTACGTACACCGCATTGGGCGTACAGGTCGAGCTGGGAAAACGGGAGAAGCGATTTCTTTCGTCACCCCTAGGGAAATGCCACATTTACGCTTAATTGAAAAAGTAACGAAAAGTAGCATGAAACGTATTGTACCACCGACAAACTCGGATGCTGCACGTGGTAAACAACAAGCAATAGCTGACAATATTTCAAAAGCAATCGAAAAAGAAAATTTAAAACAATATACTGAAACAGCTACAGCGCTTTTAAATGAACATGATTCTGTATCCGTCGTAGCTGCAGCGTTGAAGTTACTAACGAAAGAACGTAGCGATGTACCAGTACGTATATCTTCGGTTCAACCAATCAGTGTGAAAACTGGTGGTGGTCGCGGTGGTCGCGGTGGCCGTGGTGGCGGACGTGGTCGTGGGGGTCGAGATTCCAATCGTCGTCCTCAAGGAGGCGGCAAACGTTTTTACGGGAAACGTGGTAACCAAGGTGGCGGCGGAAACCGTCGCAAAGGAAATTACCAGAAACGTCGTGGAAATAAGTAAATGCATGAATGATTAAGGAGCTGTACACATAGCTCCTTTTTCTTTTGGGTAATTTTCTCGCGTATATCATGTGTTGTAAATCTAAAAAATTAGTGAAATATCTCAAACAGTATAGAAATTATGATAAAATAAATAAAGAAAAGTGAGGGAAGTATATGAGACAACAACCAAAATACAATATCGCAAAAAATGCAATAAAAGCATGGAGAATTACAGCGTCCATCTATATCGTTGGTCTATGGTTGCTTGTCATAGGACTTATTATTTTGACGTTGCTATTCGATTTAACATTCATATTAAGCGGCATTGCTTTAGGTATAGGAATAGTAGCTTCTTTTGTATTTGTTTATTTGATACCTAAATTACGATACAGGAGATGGCGATATGAAATATATGAGCAAGAGATTTATATTCAGCATGGTATTTTAATTGTCACTCGAACGATTATACCAATGATACGAGTGCAGCATGTTGATACGAAACAAGGTCCGATACTGAAAATGTATAAGTTAGCAACGGTTTCAATCTCTACCGCTGCAACGACACATGAAATTCCTGCATTGGTAGAGAAAGACGCTTCGAGTCTACGTGATCGTATTTCTACCTTAGCTATGGTGGATGAAGACGATGTGTAATCACGAACAACCAATGTCTCCTATCACTGATTTGTCTAAACCACAACGTTTGCATCCTGGTGCCATGTTTTTTAACTTAGTTCAATTATTAAAGGAAATGATTTTAGGATTAGGAATAGGGTTAATTTTTACGTTAAAAGAATCCATCTTTTTCTTTTTCATATTTGCAGCAGCGTTTTTAATTTTATTACTCGTATATAGTGTCGTGTCGTGGTGGCGATTTACGTATCGCGTCGAAGATAATGAACTGCGGATAGAACAAGGGATTTTTATTCGGAAGAAAAGATATATATCCATTAATCGTATTCATAAAATAGACGTGACAGCCGATGTTCTACATCGTTTATTTAAGTTAGTAAAGATACAAATTGATACAGCAAGTAGTGGAGATGGCGCTGAAGTAGTACTCAGTGCTGTAAAAATGACGAAAGCAGTGAGATTGCGTCGTGCATTGCAAACAAATCGGACAGAGGAAAATATAGAAACTACCGAAACAGTAGAGGTTCCAAAGCGTAAAGCATCTTGGAGAAGTCTATTTATTGCAGGAAGTACATCAGGAACGGCTGGCTTTTTATTTGTGATTATCTTAACTGTTTTTTCTCAGATTGAAGAATTAATTCCATCACATGTCTATAAATCTGTTTATTCTTTTGTTTTTGAAACAGGCATATTCATTTTAGTTGCTTCCATTTTATTTTTTGTATTTATTTTATGGATTGTAGGAATTGCAGGGACAATGATTAAGTATGGGAACTTTACCATTGAAAAACGAGAAAATGAACTATTTATTAAAAGAGGACTCATTGAAACGAAAGAATTAACGATTCCATTCGATCGTATCCAAGCGATTAGTATAAATCAAAGCATTATTCGTCAGCCTATTAATTATGTAAAAGTAACAGCGGTAGTTGCAGGAGGATCGTTTGATCGTCATGAATTGTTTCCAGTGATTTTCCCGTTAATGAAAGAAAAGGATGTAGAAGCATTTTTAGGTGAATTTTTGCCGGCGTATGCTCAAGTGGAAAAAACATTTATCCCATTGGCAAAGAAAGGATTAAAGTATTACTTGCTTCGTTCATCTATATGGTTTCTCCTTGCATTAGTACCTGTTGTTTATTTCCTTCCTAGCTTTACTTGGCTCGTTATTGTGTTACTTGTGATTAGTTTATGGATTGGTTACTTAC
>Ga0079226_10000714_pt1 | contig 24158 bp, 16 predicted proteins | sample Poulit2014_FD_76345 | JGI IMG/M metagenome (GOLD analysis project Ga0079226, IMG submission 76345) | Agricultural soil microbial communities from Georgia to study Nitrogen management - Poultry litter 2014 | ecosystem: Environmental > Terrestrial > Soil > Agricultural land | place: USA: Georgia...
CGCTGGTCTGGCAGTATAAGAAATCTCAGCTTGCCAGATTCTGTAACATTGAATCCAGAAAAGGCGGTTAATTGTTAAAGAGCTGATTACTTAAACACGACAACTATGTTGACAGATACCGAGCTCTCGGCATGTCTCAAGCGCCTAGCAGAATTTTAGTTGAGCAAAGTATTGGGTAGCTAAAAGCGCACAGAATAGAGTGACCGCCGCCGCTTTAGGGCACTTCCCTGTCGCATGCGAGTGTCGTCTTGGTGAGAAAAAGATACTGAGCAAGCACCCGCAAGCAACCCCTGCGCTAGGCTTGGCTTAAGGTTTAATCAGAGCAATGGGCAGCAAATTATTTTTTTCTGCAGCACGCTTAAGACGACCATCTGCTTTAATCGCTCGAACAAAGGTGTTGATGCGCTCCAACCACTCCGGTTGGCCCTTTTTAATGGCGTACGCATACTGAAACTGTTCGGTTACATGTTTTGGAGTTAATAACTTTGCCCAATCATAGATTTGCAGCATTTTTTGGCCATAAGGGTAGTCTGCAATAAAAACATCGGCACGGCCCGAACGCACTTCAATTTCCCGCTGGCTGTGCTTTATTACCGTCATTAGCTCAGCATGCTGTAAACTCTTGCGCATCACCCCTTCCATATAGGTGCCTTTTTGTACACAAACGATAACACCCGGTTGGTCCATCGCTTCCCAGCTGTCTAGCACAGGATTTGCCTTGCTGGCCACGCCATACATACCACTGCTCAGATAAGGTTCGCTGTAATCAATATATTGTGCTCGAGCATCGGTGATACCAACACCAAACATGGCAATGTCACACTTATCTTGCTGGATATCCGTCATGAAAATACCAAAGTGCGTCGTGACATACTCAACCTCTACCCCTAAGTCTTTGGCAAGCTCTTGCGATAAATCGATATCAATGCCCTCCAACTGACTGGTTTTTTTATTTTTATAAGAGATGGAAAAATAATCAGGCCAAATGCACACGCGCAATGTGCCTGTTTCCTTAATCTGTTGCTCCCGGTCTGATGCAGCAAAAACATCTTGCTGATCGCCTAAGCTGCTCAATAGTAAAAAAAATACTGTAAACAGAAGATATTTGCTCGGTTTTTTTATTAATACGCTGAGTTTAAGTTCTTGTTTCATATAGAATATCCACGGCTTTTGATAAGCTTGACTTAACGCAATATGGCACTGCTTTATTGCCCATTAATTATTGGAATTGACGATACCTGTGCTAGCCAACCTTGCCTCCCTGATAAAAGATGCTGCTTTTCGACAAAAGTGGATTTTACTTTCAGCCGTATTTATTTTGTTCTGCTTTTGGCTGGTGCTGCAACATACCGCCCAGCAAAGTGTCAGTCGTAGCCTTGCTGAGCAGAATACTAGCAATGCAGCTATGCTGCACGCCCTTGAAGGCACAGTGGTAAGGTCATTTCAATCGGTCAACAGCTCAATGCAAGCACTGGCTAAAAGTCTGTCTCAACAAAATAGCAACCTCGCCATTAATAAACTGCTAATTGAACAACTCCGTATATCACCTCAATTGAGAACCATTGATGTGCTAGATGACCATGGCTTGGTGACTGCTTCTGCAAGTAAAAGCTTAGGTAAACAGGATAGTTATGCCTGTTTGAAAACTTTACAGAATGAGCCTTTAACTGACTTCGTGATTGAAGCACCCCGCAAAGGGCGCTACCCCAATGATCCTTTTGCCGAGCAGTCCAGCCATTATTATATTCCCTTGTGCTTTCCGGTTAAGGATACCGACGGGCAGCTCAGCAAGGTGTTAGTAGCCTCAATAAATCCTCAGTATTTTTACAGTCTTTTCACTTCGATCACCGATTCTTATGCGTCTGATGTGCATTTGTATCGCTATGATGGCCAGAGGTTGTTAACCACCGGTGGTGTAGAACCGGATCTTCAGTGGTTATTAAATCAGGTGGATGAGAAAAGCTGGGGACAATTTCGAACATCTATTGAACAAACCAACTACTTAGTAAGCTATCGCTCCACATCTTTGCTGCCCATCGTTTTAGTCTTACTGTCTGATGAGGCACTCGCCCTTGCCGCTTGGCGGCATGATGAGGCTATGATCCATATCTTCTTGCTGGTTGTTTCAATCATTACTGTATTGGTTGCTTTGGCCATAGCTGTTATTCAAGAAAAGCGCTGGCTGGCCCAAGGTGATATTCAACTGTTAAGCAGTGCGATTAGAAGTACCGCAAGCGCAGTTTTTATCACCAATAAACAAGGTGAAATTCATTGGATTAACAATGCTTTTAGTCAGTTGACCGGTTATTCCTTTGCTGAGGTAAAAGGCAAGACGCCCAGAATACTGAAGTCAAATTATCATTCGCAAACGTTCTACAAAGAGTTATGGGCGACAATACTGTCAGGTGATAATTGGCGCGGCGAGTTAACCAACCGTCACAAGCAAGGGCATACACTGATAGTTGAGCAAACCATCACCCCGATTCTTGATGAACACAATAATATTGAGCATTTTATAGCAGTGCATGAAGATGTGACCGCACGAAAAACTGCTGAAGAAAAGGCACAGTATTTAGCTAATCACGATTCCTTAACGGGCCTGCCCAATCGCCGTTTTTTTGAGCAGCACTTACAGCAAATATTCGCTTACTCTGCCCCTGATACACAGCATGCTGTACTGCTTATAGACCTTGATCGCTTTAAAGATATTAACGACAGCATGGGGCACCAAGCAGGTGATGCTTTGCTGGTGCATACCACAGCTAACTTGCAAGAGCTTATGGATGAAAATTATTTGTTAGCCCGCTTAGGTGGGGATGAATTTGCCATACTGGTGAGAAAAGTAGAGAGCCAAAAACACTTGGCTGCCTTTGCCAGCCAGGTGGTTATGGCTGTAACTAAGACTTTTCATTATGCAGATGGAGTCTTTAATATTACTTGCAGCGCTGGCATAGCAACGGGCAACAGTAGGAGCACAGATGCGTCGCAGATGTTACGCCAAGCAGATATGGCAATGTACCGCGCCAAACATGCGGGAAAAAACACCTTCCGTTTCTTTGATAAAAACTTAGATGCACTCATTAAACGACGTATTTATCTACAACAACAGCTGGAAAACGCTGTCCGCTCTGATACAGCTTTCAGCTTAAGGTTTCAGCCACAAATTGATACGGCCAGCGGTGAGCTGTACGGCGCTGAAGTACTGATGCGCTGGGAGATCAGTCCAGGTGAGTGGGTTTCCCCTGCTGAGTTTATAGTTTTAGCTGAAGAAACTGGGCAAATTCAAGCCGTTGGCGCTTGGTTGTTAGAAAGTATTTTCCAGCAAATGGCTGAGTGGAATCATCGTGGGATTAAATATGGGAAAATATCTATCAATATTTCAGCGGTTCAGCTGGCTAGAGAAGCCCTTGCAGAGCGTATGTTGCAACTGATGGAGAGTTATAAGGTTTCTGCGGAGCAGCTCTGTGTTGAAATTACCGAAACAACTTTGATGACCAATTCCGCAAAAGTCACAGATAACCTCAAGCTGCTAAAGCAAGCGGGTATCATGCTGTCAATTGATGACTTTGGTACCGGTTACTCCTCATTAAGCTACCTAAAAGCCATTGATGCCAAGCAGTTGAAAATAGACCGTAGTTTTATTATTGGGATCGGCGAGAAAAACTCTGATGAACATATTGTGCGCGCCACTATTGCCCTAGCCCACAGCTTAAACCTGGAAACAGTGGCCGAGGGGGTCGACAGTCAACAGCAGTTGGCCTTTTTAACAGAGCTGTCCTGTGATTACATTCAGGGCTATCTTTTCTCTAAACCTCTGCTTGCCGAGGATTTTGAGCAGTTTATTCAAGAGCATAATCCAACGGCTATAGTTGGCAATTTTCAATAAGGCGCAGGTGCTCAGATTGTTGCTCAGTAAATGAGCTTGAATAGGCTTCGCACCTGTTACGGCCTAAACGCTTGGCTTGATATAAGGCCATATCTGCTTGCTTAAGCACCTCCGCGCTTGCTCGATTACTTGCTGAGCTAGCAGACACTCCAACAGACACTTGTATTGAGCCAACAGGTTTAATCTGCAGCTGTGCAACTCTGCTTCGCAGTCGTTCAGCAATAACTAAAGCAGTGTCCAACTCGGTGTCAGGAAGTATCAATAAAAACTCTTCGCCCCCTGTTCGGGCAACAATATCTTGCTTGCGTGAGATCCGATTGATTTCCTGAACCAGTCCAACTAACACCTTATCTCCGGCTGGATGCCCGAAAGTGTCGTTGACCTTTTTAAAATGGTCTATATCAATAGCTAATACTGAAAAGTAAGTGTCTTGCTGTTCAAAGTTTTTAAGTAACTCTTCTAAGCTACGGCGGTTAACTGCCCCAGTTAAAGGGTCAGTGGTTGCTTCTTCTTTGAGCTGATTGAGTTGCGAGGTAATCAGTCTTAAACCCTTTAATAAACCTTTCTTTAATTCGTGAGCTTCAAAGTACCAAGGCTTGAAGCGTTTTAAATGACTGTGAGCAGCAGGGGTGCCAATTTTCATAGCTGTGCCAGCCAACTCGCGTAACGGCCGTGAAATAAAACGGGCCAATAGCCAAATAAATACAAAAGTAAATAATGCAAGAGGTGCTGTACGCGATATAACTTGGCGGATCAAATGATCTAAACCACTGAGCGTTGCAGTCAGTGGGCGCTGGGCAATGACGCCCCAATCAGTGGTTTGGATGGGTGTATAGCCAGCCAACATCGCAACCCCTTTGCTATTGATCACTTGAGCAGAACCACTCACTCCTTTGGTGACATTATTGATGACTTGGTTGTTATAAATATAAGAGCCAATGCGCTCAGGATCAGGATGATAGATAATTTGCCGGTTGCTATCTACAACATAGATGTACGAGCCGTCTTGTTGATAGTGGTGCCCTAATAAGTTATTGAGAATATTCGGCCGCTCTAGGCAAATACTCCCACCGATGTAACCTAAATAGGTTCCTGAGGCATCAAATATAGGGCTGGAAATAAGCACCACATAATTGCCATCAGCAGCGAAGTAAGCTGTGCTGACTGTCGGTGCTTGTGTGTGCAGAGACTCAACACTGCCTGATCGACTGCCAATAACGTCTGCTGCATTGGATGAGACAGCCAGTATCAGTCCCTCAGCATTAACCACAGAAACCGAGCCAAAACTCTTGGTTTGCAGTTTGAGGCGCTCGACTTCACTTATCAATAATGACTGGTCGGTAAAGTTCTTGGCCAGTATGTTGCTGGAGTAAGCTAACTGGTCATGGGCTGCTTTAATGAAGTTATCAGCAGCTGATGCAAGCTTTTGCGAGTAAGCATGATTGGTTTCCAGCTCTTGCTGTATGAGCTGCTCTCTTTGCACTTTATAACTGGCGTAAAAACCATTATTTAGGGTGATTAACGCCACTAAAAAAGCTAAAAAAATAATTAGGGTTTGTAAATTAACAAAGCGTGCATGCAGAGGTATATGGTTCATCCAGAATTCCAATTAAGGCTAAAAATGGCGCTCGATATTCTTCTAACCTTTAGAAAGCACCCAATGTTGTATATTTAAATCAACGCTGCAATGCTAACGGCTGCTGTCGGTGGGGGTAATTACGGTTAGCACAAAAGGCGCGTACCTCGCCATCCGCGAAACGGGCTTCCACATTATAACCTTTATTTAAAGGGTGATTGAGCGCCACTAAGCGTTTTTCACCCGGTTGCACCTGTAATATTAAAATGTCAGATTGCGTCAAACCAAAACCAAATTCAAAACGCACTGAGTCGAGCATTACATCATCGGTATTGTGTACGGTGACATACAGGATGTCCTGCTCCTGATGATCAGCAAACAAGAGCCAGCCTAGGGCTAAACCCACTATGAAAAATACTGTCCTGAGCGAACGCAATGCATCAATAAAGCGATCAAGCCACATACCCTATCTCCATTAGCAAATTATGGCGTTATCATACACCTAGCGTTGAGTCTTTCACTGCGACCCAAATGTGCAGTGGATTGCATCAGTGAGGTTGTGTTTTTTGGCAAGGCATAATAGTTGCACAACTGGCGGCAAGCAACTGCATATGTTTACGCTGTGATTATTCAAGGTTGGCAACCCCGAAAGGGATATGCACTGAAGGCGAACGCGCTGAAGCAGGTTTGAGATGCAGCTTTTGATCATCGAAGAAAATATGCGGTTGCATAATATCCAAGACTTTTGCTTTCTCGACACCGCCCATAAAAAAAGCTTCATTCACATCAATCCCCCAATGCCGCATGGTGTTAATTACTCTTTTATGCGCCGGCGCATTGCGCGCGGTGACAATGGAAACCCGTAAAATAGGTTGGTATGTGGGGTCTTGCTGCTTTTTCTTCAACTCCATATGTTGAATATCAGCAATGCGCTTTAAAAAGGCTTTTAATGGACCAGGATTGTGGGGCCTGTCTTGGTGAAGAGTTTCATGTTCATGGAACTGCCCCAAACTTTGGCTTTCTTTATAGACAGTCTCCGCCTCATCATCCACCAAAACACCATCAAAGTCGAAAGCAATGCGCAGCTGTGCATCATTGCTGTCATCATCAATTTCCCCTTTTAAGATCTGCCCCGCAGGATAGCCTTCAGCAACCGGACTTTTAACATCGTCAGCGTTAGCCGATAAAAACAGCTCTATATCAAAGGCTGGGATATACGGATGCGGTGAGCGACCTTGCATAAACACTGCGCGAGTGATGGGCAGCGCATAGTGTTGGATGGAGTTCATCACCCGTAAACCGGTATCGGGATCATTGCGTGAGAGTAAAATCACTTCTACAGGCGGGTTTTCTGGGTCGAGTTGATTAAGCGATAATAAACGACGAATAAAAGGAAAAGCAACACCCCGTGCGAGAGGCTCGTTTTGTTGCTCCCTCTGATAGTCACGGTAAACTTTCTCGCCTTTTGTTCTAAACACAGCATCAGACTCAGATAAATCAAATAAAGCGCTGGATGCCAAGCCTATTACTAAACGAGAACTTAAATCGAAAGCCATAAAGGACCTGCCAAACTGTAGAAAAGATTCAATGGAGAGTGACCGCTGGTAAGTGACTAAAAGATACGAAACACACAGCCCTACTCCGCTCACTATAGCAGGATCGTTTTTGAGGTGTTTTATTTATATGGCGTGCTGCATGAAAGGAAGGATTTGCCAAGGCTGGCTAACTTAAACTGCGCCTGCTTAAAATTGCAGGCGCAGTCTTATTCAGTATTTAATAGGCACTGGCTGCACTGCGGCAGTCTAGGTCAGAAAGAGTATTCCAAGCATCAACAATCAATTGATTCTCTAAACCCATTGCTGACTGATTAGATTCTTTATTAACTTGCATGCTTTGACTGATTTCATTCATTTGCGATGCAACAAAACGACCCATTTTTTTCAATACTTTTAGGTTATCCATATCCTTACCCCTTTCTTATAATTCCCATACAGCAAAGGCTGTAACGCTTCCCGATAACGAGACGTAGCAATGTATATTGCTAAATATAAGAGCAGGTGGTTTGCAGAAATAAAGCAGTACTGAAATAGGTTTCAGTAGTGAACCAAGTTTTCATTGCGAAAACACTGGTATAGCATTTTGGATTATGCGCGAGCTGTTGCTCTGAGGCGTACCGGTGATGTCTTTCTCTGTACCACGCCACTCAATCAAATAGTCGTTTGAGTCGGGATAGAATGGATAAATATACAGTACTCGCACTGAAAAAGCAAGTAGCATGTCGAAAAGACTTTAGCAAGAGATAACTTTGCGAGCAGACAGATGCCCACCCGCAAAGTTATTCAGTCCAATCAATTTGGAACAATTGATTTAAGCAGTCACCTGCTTGGCTTACAGCAAAGGCAAGGTGTAAGACAGGATTAAACGGTTGTCATCCAAACTTTTGAAAATGTTTGAACGTACTGTGGAGTTTCTCCAGCGCACGTTAAAGTTTTTCAATGCGCCTTCTTGGAAAGCATAGGAAATATCGAAGTCACGCTCCCACTCGCGGCCTTCCATCTTATTGCCGTTTTTATCAAGTATGCTGGCGCCGGTACCTTTAACGTAACGGTTAAACATGGTTAAGCCAGGAATGCCTAAACCGGCAAAGTTGTAGTCGTGACGCACTTGCCAAGACTTTTCATCTTTAGCACCGAATTCGCGGTTGGCCACAAAGTTAACCAAGAACGGGTCTGTACCCTGCATGTAAGCGTAACCGGTATCACCGGTCATTTTCTGGTAACCCAGACCGAGCTTGTTGAAGCCAAAGTTGTAGGTGACCATGCCGGAGAAGGCTTTGTTATCCACACGGATCTGGCTGCCATCATTGGTGGAGCGTGAAACACGTAGATCAGTTTTTAATGAGCGCTGCTCACCCAATGGCAACGTATGTACTGCAGTCACAATGTGCTGTTTGTACATATCTTTTAAACGGCCAAAGTTATAACCGGTGGTTAGGGAGTCATTCCACTTGTAGTCAAGGCTGGCTAAGTCAAAAGAGTTACTTGTGTAATCTCCTCTATTACCACCTCCAATGTTTTTCTTGCCTTTTTTATCATACAAACGTTTACCGACCACATTCATTTCCATACGGTCGTGGTTGGATGATGAACGGTGATTTACACGGTCAAGATGACCTAAGCGCGCCGTTAAGCCTTCAATTTCATTGCTGGTTAAAATCCCACCAGTGAATACTTGTGGCAACAAACGACCTTGCAAGTTAGCTTGCACCAAGGGTAAACGTGGCATCAAGGTGCCTACCTCTAAAAGCGTCTCAGAGGTTTTTGCTTTAAAGGTGCCACCGAGCTTGCCGAAGTTATCTTTGGACTTGTTGTTATTGCCTTGGGGGAAAGTATCAGCTGTGCGGTATGGGCCTGAGTCAAGCTTGATACCGGTGGCGGCGTAAATATCCACACCGACACCAATGGTGCCTTCAGTGAAACCCGACTTGTAGTTTAGGATAAAGGCTTGTGACCATTCTTTTTTGGTTTTATTGGATGTACGGTTCGCCTCTCTACTATCAGCATCTATACTTGGGCTGTGACGCGTATCCTGATTCATATACAGGTTACGAAAGCCTAAGCTAGCGGTGCTGTCTTCGATAAAGGCAGCGCTTGCCAAAGATGGGATGGCCAGTAAAACACTGCCAGCAGTGGCTAAAGTAATAGCCCGCGCTAATGGTGCTAAATTCATTCGTCTGTTTTCCTTTGTATGGCTCATGTGCAAATGGGGCTGTTAATAGCCCCATTTAAATTAGTGTTACTTTTTGCGTGCCTAGTCTGCCGTAAATGTACGCGGACGTAAAACATCAGGCTTCAAGAAATCTTTTTCACCCACATTGTCGTGATCACCCAATAAGCGACCATTGACTTCTAATCCATAGTTGGTGTGCTTATGGAAAGTTTCTAAGTATTTCTCACGGGTTTCTTTAACGTCACCTGTGTAGCGTGGTTCTTGCGGGCGTTCTTGGCTGTCAATGTAATAAGCAACATCCCAAGCGTCTTGTTCGCTCAAACTATTGGGGCGACCTAAAGGCATATTGTGCTTAACAAATGAGGCCAAGGTGTAGTGACGTGAAATACCTGCACCCCAGTTATAGGAGCCATCGCCCCACACTGCTGGGAATACCACCTCACCGCGCTCAACTAGACCTGAACCATCATCTGAGTGACAAATGCTGCAGTTTTCTGCGTACACTTTTGCACCGCGATCATAGTCCATACCTTTAGCTGGGTCTTCCATTCTTGGGTAGCCGCGACCGTACATGGTGCCGCCTGGCTGATAAATAGGTACGCCTTTCGCGAGCCATTGGTGATAAGCCGCTAAAGCAAGCATATCGTCACTACCGTACTCGGGTGGTTTACCGTTCATTGAGAAGCTGAAGCAACCAGCGATACGCTCTTCAAGGTTGTTAACATGATCGTTTTTAGGGCGGTAGTTGGGCAGTATCACTGCTGCTGGCCAAACTGGGCCTGCAAACGGCAAACGGCCTTCACCCATGTGGCAACTGCTGCAGTTCATGCTATTAAATACGTTTTTGCCACGCAGTTGCTGGGTATTCATAAAGAGGTCATAGCCACGGCGAATGACGCGCTTTAACTCAGGGTGCAAGTTAGCATCCTCTAAGTCTTCCATGGTGGGTGGCACATGGACAAACTGACCTTCTTGAGGCTCTGGGTTGTTGACTGGAAAGCGTGGCTCTGCCTGCGCTGTAAAACTCAACACGCTTGCTGCAACAGCAATTGCCAAGCCACGGAAAATAAACTTGTTCGAACTTTTCATTGTTATTCCCCCTATTACTGTGCTGGCTGACGGGCAAGCCACTGTGATACTGCTCGTATATCCTCATCATTCATGCGCTCAGCAATGGCCAGCATTAAATGTTGTGGATCGTTATCGCGAGTGCCCGCTTGCCAAGCTTTTAGCTGATCAGCGATATAACCCGCATGCTGGCCAGCCAGTCTTGGGAAGACATCACCGGCACCTAAGTTGTCAGGGCCATGGCAGCTGGAGCAAGGCACAATATAGCGCTCCCAGTCACCGACAGTGGCGAGCTTTTCACCTAGGGCGAGTTCTTCTTCAGTTGCCTCAGCATCATAAGCACCCTGTTTAGCAGGGAGTTGAGCGTAATAGGTGGATACATCTTTAAACTGCTGATCATTGAGCATATTTACAAAAGGCGTCATGGACGGGCTTTCACGCTTGCCAGACTTCACATCAACCAGCTGCTTATATAGATACTTGGCGTTGATACCCGCTAGGCTGGGCCAGGATTCCCCCCCAGGTATATTCATCCCAGAGCCATCTGGCTGGTGGCATGCGACACAGGTTGCTGCTGCTGTTTCACCAGTTTTAGCATCTCCGTCTAACGCATGCGCTGAGCTTATTGCTAAGCACAAGGCTGCGGCAGTGAGAGTCATACGATGAAGTATTTTCATTTTCACCTCTTTCCCCTAAAGGCTTTTTTTGATTACTTATCAAGAGTTGACATTAATCATTAATATATACTGTAACAGTATTATTTGTAAGGGTATTAAGTGTTTAAATGGCTTGTTTTTGACCACTTAGAGGTAGACCTAGGTCTATAGTGTTCGTAGAACAATTTCATGCACTGCTTTATTCAAACCACTGGTGCGCTCCACTTTACGTAATACACTGGATTTAAAGACCCCTGACTGGCCTTCGATGAGGGTAAATTTACTCCGCGCACGGGTAATGCCGGTATAGAGCAACTCTTTGGTCAGTACTGGGTTTAAACGGTCTGGCAAGATTAAGGCGGTGTGTGAAAACTCTGAGCCCTGGGACTTGTGCACGGTCATGGCAAACACAGTTTCCACCGCTGTTAGGCGGCTCGGCAAGACAAAGCGCACACCACCTTGGCCATCGTTTTTTGAAAAAGCTACGCGCAGCACCTGCTCTGCTTCACCTTCAATACTTGTTGTATTACTTGGCAATAATAAAGCAATGCCAATATCACCATTCATCAAACCCAAGCTGTAATCGTTTTGGGTGACTATAACGGGGCGCCCTTCATACCACTCTTGCTTGCACTGGATCAGCCCTTTGTTGTGCAGTACTTGGCTGGTGCGCTCATTGAGGCCACTGACTCCAAAGTCCCCTTCGCGTAAAGCGCACAGCAAACGGAACTCGTCAAATGCAGCTAACACTGCGCTGGCCCACTGCTGCCAAATTGGATCAGTTAATGGCTGGCTGGGTGCTGGTCGCGATTCTTGTAAAAGGTGTAAGTAATGGGCGTAACCAGCTTGCCCCCCGGGCTGATTTTCACCTAATAACAGTTTGTCAAAATGCGCTGAAGAGCTGTCACTGAGTAACACATAGTCAGTGTCTTGGTTGGGGTTGGTTAATAGTTGCCAAGCACTGTGTTGATCACTTCGATTGACTGCCCGCGCCAGTTGGCCGATGCCTGATTGGCTGCCAAACCGACGCGAGTGGCGCAGCATCACTGTACGTTGAGCGAGGTGATGTTGCTGTGGGTCTCCGACACGCCATGACTCGGCCTGCAAGTGCTCTTGGCATAACTGCTCAAGGGTGTGCTGGGTGCTGGGGGTGTAATAAGCAAATTCAGCATCGGCACATAAATCACCTAACACTGAGCCTGCTTCCACCGACGCCAGTTGATCTTTATCCCCCAATAAAATTAAACGTGCATGGGGTGGCAAAGCATCCAACACGTTATGCATCATTTCTAAATCAATCATGGAGGCTTCATCGATCACCAGCACATCAACGATTAATGGGTTGCTGCTGTTGTGCCGAAAGTGTCGCGTGCCCGGTAAGCTGCCCAATAAACGGTGCAAAGTAGTGACTGCGCTGGGGATAACCTCTTTGACAGCTTGCTCTACCGGCAGCGAGTTGACTTGCTCGCCGATGGACTCTGTTAAACGGGCGGCTGCTTTACCGGTGGGTGCTGCCAGTTGCATGCGCAGTGCCTGTGAGTCTTGCAGTGCAGCCTGTTGTAATAAAGCCAGCAAACGCACCACAGTAGTGGTTTTACCTGTGCCTGGGCCGCCGGTGATCAAGGTTAGTTGGCCCTGTGCCGCCATGGCGCAGGCAACTTTTTGCCAGTCAGTTTGCCGCTGCCCATCCACCACCAGCGGTTCTTTAAATAAAGCGGTTAAGCGCTGTGAAAAATCGTTGGCCAGTGGCATCACTGTATCAAGTCGCTGTACCAGATGCTGAGCGACGCTGGCTTCGTACTGCCAGTAACGGTACAAATAAAGCCGCTCGTCAATGAGCACCAAGGGTGCTGGAGCTGTTGTCCCTGTCTGATACAACAAAGTGGAACGCTGTAAGGCGGCTTGCCAGTCGTGCAGCGTCACAGATGCCAAGAGTTGTGAAGGTAAAACATGCTGCTCATCGCTTTGCCCTTCAGGGGGTAACAACAGTGTGGTTTCTGGGTCTGCCAATAAAGCCTGTAAGTCTAAACAGATATGCCCGTGCCCCAACTGGTGACTGGTTAAGGCAATGGCCAGTAGCACCAAGGGCTCTGCCTGCGGGTCTAATCTAGCCAGCAACTGCAGCAGTGCGCTGTCGATGGGACGTATCCACTCAAGCTCTAGCCAGTGCTCTAGCAGCTCCAGCACAGCGGCTCGATCGGCAAGATAGCTGCCCGCTTGTTTGGCTTGCATCGGGTGTTTTAGGGTTTGGCCAGAAGCATGCTCTGCGCCGCTTTGGTTGTCCGCAAAAAGCTCTCCTTGCTGGATCATAATGACCCCTCCTCAGGCTTGCCTGTAAATAGTCTGTCCATCTGTTCAATCAGCTCACGGTCGGGTCGCCAACAATGCAAACCTTGGGTTTCTGGATGATTAACTCCGCGCAAAAACATATAGAGTGCACCGCCCATGTGGGTGTCATAGTCATAATCACTGATGCGTAATTTGAGCAAACGGTGTAAAGCTAAAATATAGAGCGCGTATTGCAAATCATAACGGTGACTGAGCACGCACTGATTGATGGCTGCAGCGCTGTAGTCAGCATCTGTTTCGCCTAACCAGTTTGACTTATAGTCCACCACGTAATAGCGTCCTTGATGCTCTAGGACTAAGTCAATAAAGCCTTTAAACATGCCATTGAGGCGCTCGGGTTCGAGATAGGGACGCTGCTCAGCGGGTAAAATAAATTGCCGCACCGCGCGATCCAAGGCTTGTGTATTGGCATCATGGGTGGCAAACCAAAACTCCATCTCGGCTTGATAATGCTTGAGTTCAGCAAGCACCAGCGGCTGTTGATCCACCATAAAGCTGTGTTGTAGATAATTATGCAGCCAAGGCCAGAGCAGCGCGCTGTGCTCGGCAAAACCATAGGCTTCACTGCGCTGCTGTATATATAACTGTGCTTCATCAGGTTTTTTTAAAACCTCCGCAAAGCCCTGCTCCGCTGCCCACTCTAAAAGGCTGTGTAAAAAAGTACCGGGCCGCGCGCCACGGGGAAAGCTGTGCATCCCCTGCAGTACCGCCAGCTCATCACTGCTGAGCAGTGGCGGCGTTACTGCAGTTGCTTGCTCATCATCAGTGATGTTTTGTGCCCGTGGGGTCTGGGGTGCTAAGTCTTCAGCCCGTTCGGTTGCTGCTGCTTCACCTTGTTCATCGGCAGGCGGCTCTGCGCTGTGCCGTAAGGCGCTGTAAGACGCTATCCACCAGTGTTCCCGAGCACGTCGTTGGGCGGTGCGCCAGATGGGTTCAAAGCCGTCGGTTAAGCTTTGTAAAAGCTGCGTATTGGCCTCGGGTAATAAAGAGACCGTGCTAACCAGAGCCTTGGGTTGATTAGCCAAGGGCGCCAACCATTGCACTAAGGCGTCACTGCTTGCTAAAGGCTCTGCATTATTCAGCAAATAACCGATAGCGCTTTGATTAAGGATCGACTGCTTACCCTGTCCTCTTTTTAAGTCTGCCATGCCGAGCCAGCAGGCATGGCGGGCACGGGTTAAAGCCACATAGAGTAAGCGTAAATCCTCCGCTAAGCGCTCTTTTTCAGCCAATGCTAAACTTTCGTTATCAGGGTGTAGCTTCAAGGTGCGCTGGCCAGCCACTTGCACATGAAAGGGTTGCTTGCCTTGTTGCGCACGAAACCCACAAATAAAAGGTAAGAACACCAAGGGGTATTCCAGACCTTTAGACTTATGAATGGTGACCACCCGCACCAATGACTCATCACTTTCCAGTCGCAAAATTTGCTCTTGGGCACTGTCCACTTGCCCAGCACAGGCTGTTTGCAGGTAGCGTAATAAAGCGGCTTCACCGTCCAGTTCCGCTGCGGCATGCTGGAGCAGTTCGGCCAGATGCAATAAATTGGTTAATGCTCTTTCACCATCGGGACGCTGCACTAAACGTTGCGGCAAGTGAAAATCATGCATGATTTTACGCAACATCGGCAGTACGCCTTGTGTTTGCCAGTCATCCAAGTAAGCCTTAAATTGTAAGACCCGTTGCTCCCAAAGCAGTTCATCTTGGTTGAGTTGTTCCAGTTCAGTAAGTGGCAAAGCAAAGGTGCTGCTGGCCAGTGCGGCTTTTAAAGTGCGTTCATTATTGGGGGTTAAGCAAGCCAGCAACCACGCCGCCACATCCAGCGCTTCTTGGCTAGCAAACACTGAGTCTTTATCGGATAAATAAACACTGCGCACATTGCGCTGCGCCAGTTGTTTGCGGATGGCTTGAGCTTCTTGGTAGTCCCTCACCAACACAGCAATGTCATTGGGCTGCAAAGCGTGCAACTCACCTTGTGGTGTTTTAAAGCCCGCTAGTTGCTGTTGCGCCAAATTCAATAAACGTACAATCTCGGTGGCGCTGCTGGCCGCCAGTTCTTCGATATATTGGCTGCGGGATAACGGCTCTTCCGAATGAATGTACCATGTGGTTAAAGCTGCTTGCTTCTCCCCAGCGACCCACCACTGCTCTTCACGGCCCTTGGCTTGCACACTGAAAAAAGGCAGCTCATTGCTGCTGCCGTCCCTAAATAAAAATGCGCCTTGGCTGTTGTCGCGCTGCTCTGCAAGTTCAAAAAGCTGATTGACCGCTGTCACCATAGGTTTGGTGGAGCGAAAGTTTGTGGTTAAGTTGTGATGCCGCCCTTGGGTGGCACGGCGGGCTGATAAATAAGTATAGATATCGGCGCCACGGAAACTATAAATGGCTTGCTTGGGGTCACCAATTAAAAATAGACCGGTTTCTGGTTGGTTTTTTCCAATCTGATAAACCGCATCAAAAATACGGTACTGCAGAGGGTCGGTATCTTGAAACTCATCAATCATGGCCACAGGAAACTGCTGACGGATTACCTCAGCCAGTCGCTCGCCACTGGGCCCTTGCAGGGCATCATCAAGGCGGGTGAGCATGTCATCAAAGCCCATTTCGGCACGCTGCTGCTTTTCTAATGCAAAACGTTGCTTGATCCAGCGGGCTGCATGCCACAGGGCTTGCTCATCCAGCCCGCGTGTCAGCTGCGTAAGCTGTTCAGGTAATTGCTGCAACGCCACTAAAGCAGGGTGTTCGGGAACTGCGCTGGTGTCTTTCCACGCCTCCTGTAAGCCCTCAGGGGTCAAGCGATTAAAAGCCGCGGAACTCAGCTCCAGTTTGAGAAGCGAGTCGTCGGTGGCCCAAGCATCGATGCTGTCAAGCCAAGATAAGTAATGACGGGGATGGAGGCGACGTCCATCCACTGCTTTAGCGGCCACCGCCGCATCGAAAATATCCCTGAGCTGTTGCGTCCATTGCGGCCACTGTGCTTTTAAATCACGTAAAGCCTGCTGCTGTTTATCAATGGCGGTGGCTAACAGTTGCTGCAAGGGTAGCGCTGAGCCACCTTGTTGATCGGCACCCTTACTGGTTGACACATTGAGTAAAGGTAATACCATTTTTTGCAGCACACGCGGTTCTTGCCAGTGCTCCAGCACCCACTGGGCATTGCTCTCTGCTAGGGGATAACATTGCTGACGCCAGTAATCTTTAACCACTAAAGCCAATAAATCACTGAGGTCAGTTTCTAGGGTCTGGGTAAATAAACTGCCGCTATCAAAGGCATGCTCGCGCAGCATACGCTGACACCAAGAGTGAATGGTTGAAATGGCCGATTCATCCATCCACTGCGCCGCTTGATCAAGGCGCTGTGCGCAAGAGGCCCACTGCTCTGCTGGATAATCCTCTTTCAGGGTCTGCAGCAACTCATCAGGGGTAGCGTGCTCGCCACGAAACACTTGCGCAGCTTCCACCAGTTTTGCCCGAACTCGATCACGCAGCTCTTGGGTCGCAGCATCGGTAAAGGTCACCACAAGAATTTCTGGGGGTAATAAGTGCCGATTAAATGCTGTTTCTTGCTCGGCACCGTGCTGTAAAATCAAGCGCACATAGAGCGCAGCAATGGTGTAGGTTTTTCCGGTCCCAGCACTGGCCTCAATAAGCTGACTGCCATACAGTGGAAACTGCAGGGCTAAAGGGCGCTGTGCTGCCTGCACTGAACTCATTTGGCATCTCCCTGACGATCTAGATTAATAATTTCAGCATTAAATAAACACGCATAAAGCTGCTGCGCCCAATAGCTGAAATCCCCATCGGCTGTTAAAGCAGCATAACTGGCAAACTGGCGGGCTAATGCGGCACTGCCCTGCACCTCGCCACTGTTATTAAAGCCCCCTTCATAAACAGCTTTAGCCTTGCTATCGCAAGCATCTTTTAAAAAGCTCATGGCGGTTTTTATCGCCACCGGTAATGGCGCATTCAGCCCATGTTGCCAAGCATCCAGCCAATCAGTAGTGATCTGCACAGCCTGCTCTTGTTCTAGACTGGCGAAAGCAATGTTGCTGCCTTGGGCAAAGATCAGCGTTTGTGTGGCGGCACCGGTGGCGTTGCTCAGCACGTGCTGCAGCCAGGGTCTTAATAAGCGATGCCAGCGCCATTCCCGTCCAGCAAGTATTCTGCCCGGTAATAATTCAATGCGTGCAAATTCAGTATCTTGTGGGTTGTTAGGATGGGCGCTGAACAGTCCGCCAAGCCAGCCTTCTAAGTGTACTTGGCCACTTTTAATATCAATAATACGGGCAGGTTCTTCATGGGGCCATAAGTGGCAATAACGTCGATAATTATTCAATTGTTCAAGCAAGGGCTCAATCAGTGCTGTGCGTAGCTGCTCAGCAAAAGCGCCCATGGGTAATGCGCCACTGCGTTGTAGCTTTGCACTGTGCTGCTCGAGCACCTGATTGATGTCCGTATCTAAAGCTGCCTGCTGCCCTGCATCTAAGAGTTCGCGCTGTAAAATAAAACGTTGCAAACCGTCTAAGGCAAAAGGCTCATCGTCATAAATGTCTAAATCTGCTTGATCCAAATGCACTTTGAAACGCTCACTAAAGAAGTAGCGCACAGGATCTGCTAAGAAACGTTGCAGCATGTCTGGGGTGATAGCGCTGCTGGGCACATAGTCTGGCAAAGAGTCAGCTGCAGCTGTTGATTCGGCTTGGTGCAATACCGCCCACTCAGCAGCATAGGTAAACAGATTATTTTGTTGATGATCAGCATTAAAATAATGCTGACTAAAGGGTTGCAATGGATGCACGGTCGTCAGTGCATCCAGCAAGGATTGCTCTGGGTCAGACAAACACCAACCACTGCTGATGTGATCACGTAACTGAGCAATTAATACTGAAGGTGGTCGCTCGGTATTGTCGCGCACACTGCGCCCCACCCAGCTGATATACAGTTTGTCACGGGCCGACAGCACTGCTTCCAACAACAAATAGCGGTCATCTTCCCGCCGTGAACGGTCTCCGGGGCGATAGTCGCCGCTCATCAGGTCAAAATCCAACGGCGTGTGTACCCGTGGATAATCACCGTCATTCATCCCCAGTAAGCACACCATGCGAAACGGAATGGCGCGCATCGGCATTAGGGTACAGAAATTTACTGAGCCGGCTAAAAAACGCTGACTGAGCTGATCGGCTTCAATGTTACTGAGCCAAGCTTCCCGTGCTACAGTCAGTGGCAAAGCCTCTGTGAGCTGGGCGTGCTCGCACAGCTCAAACCAGTGCTCGCAACCTTCCCGCATGCGTTGCACCAACAAATAATCGGCATCCTCTTCAACCAGGAAAAACTGCTCAAGCACATCTAAAAAGACTTGTCGCCAGCTGGCATAGTCCTGAACAACGCTTAATTGCTCGTGAAGTGTTTGTAAAGCATCTAAAAATTGCGTTAAAGGGCCAACTAAAGCGGCATCCAGTCCACCCACTTCATCATAGGGTTGGATGTCAGCGTAGGCATCACTGCTACCCATGGCATAGCCGAGCAACATGCGCTGCAAACCAAAGTCCCAAGTGTTTTGCGTTAAGTTTTCAGGTAAGTCAAAATTTTCTCGGTGTTGAGCATTTAACCCCCAACGCACCCCTGCGCCGGTTAACCATTGTTGCAAAATGGGTAAATGAGTTTCACTGATTGCAAAGCGCTGACGTACTGCGGGCACATCTAAAAAACCCATAATGTCAGTCACTGTTAAGCGTGACTCAGGGAGTCGCAAGAGTTCTTGCAGGGCAATTAATAAAGGTTCTGTGTGCTGCTCTGCTTGGTCGGATAAGGTAAAAGGAATATGGCGTAAATCATGGCGGGCATATTGTCCAAACACAGCTTGGATATGCGGTGCATAGCTATCGATTTCCGGCACCATAACAATGATGTCCCGTGGCTTTAAGCTGGGGTCTGCATTAAAGCTGGCCAGTAACTGGTCATGCAAAACTTCCACTTCACGCTGGGCGCTGTGGGTCAGATGAAAGCGCAATGAGTCGTCGGTGGCTGGATCAATGGCAGGCCAAAGCGCTTGGCTTTCGTGCAAGGGTCGTAAGTGTAAAATATCATTGTGCAACTGTTCTAAGAGCGTAGCCGTGTCGCCATCCTCAAACACATCAACACGTTGCCCCTCACTCTTAAAGCGTTCTCTATACTCTTCTGGCTTATCGTATTGGTCCAGTAGATTAATATAGTCACGGCCCTGTTTGCCCCAAGCGGCTAGCAGTGGATGGGCATGCTGGTGCAGTTGTTCAAGGGACAAAACTTCAGGGAAACCCTGCTTGCGACTTTGCCGACGGTATTCGTGGCGTAGCAATTGTTTATCTTCAACAATGTCAGACCAGTGGAACTGACAGGGATTATGCACGCAGAGCAACACTTGTGTGAAACGGCTTAAAGCAGCTAAAGCCTCAACCATTTGCGCAGGCAATGAGGAAATACCAAACACAATAATACGCTGCGGCAAGTTGGCAGGTGTTTGATCGAACTGCTGCATTGCACTGATAAAACGCGGGTGTACGGCTGCGCGACTGCTATCAATGGCTGCTTCCCCAATATCCTCTATTAACACGCGCCACAAAGCCGCTTGCCAAGCAATGGTGGGCTCACGGGCTTGGGCTTTGTCTGGAGTGACTGGCGGTTGCCCAGGCAATTGCCGTAGCTGGTTATTACCGGCCGCCCAGTCTTCAAGCCAATCACTGCGATAGACTTGGTACTGGTCAAACAAGTCCGCTAAACGCTCAGCCAGTTGATAGCGTTTACGCAGATCACGGTCATCTGCGAGAAACTGCTGTAAAGGAGCAAACTCCGGCTGATCAACCACCTGGGGCAGCAAGCGCATCAGCCGCCAAGTGAGCGGCGCTTTATCAAAAGGTGAGCTGTGCGCAATGCTTTCAGTGCCCAACACCTGCCGATAAATTTGCCATAAAAAACGAGCCGGCAAAGTGACATTTAAACCAGCAGCAATGCCGCAACCTTGATCAGCAGCCAAGGCCAGTTTCAACCATTGGGCAATTCCATTGCTTTGAACCAAAATATGGTCGTTTTCAAGCACTGGTAGAGGGTATAACTTGCTCCACTGCACCACTAAATCCCGTAGGTTCTCTAGATGGTTGCTGTGTACAACGATAAATCCCGGCTGCAAATCTTGGCTGACTGACATAACGACACCCTATAAATTTTGCAGCATAGTGTGCCACTTTTTAGGGCAAAGTGAAGTTCCAGTACCCAGCGGACTGTACTCAATACACGTAAAGACATTTAATCATTTAGTGTTTTTTCTACTAATGTCTAAATGACCATCAAGTCATCAGCGTGGTTTAGTTCAACCGTCACATTACTCAACTTACCCAATCCCCGCACGTACTCGGAGAATTACAATAATGAAATTTAGTCCGTTAGCACGCTCAATAAGCTTGGGCACCTTGGCTGTTGCGCTAAGCATCCCAATGGCAGCCCAAGCTGCTTTTATTGAGGACAGCAAAGCCAGTCTTGAGTTGCGCAACTTTTATATGAATCGCGATTTTCGTCACGATGATGCAAAACATCAAAAGATAAATCCCACCTACACCATTGGACAAAAACGACAGTCTAAAGCTGAAGAGTGGGCACAAGGTTTCTTGCTCAAATACGAATCAGGCTTCACTGAAGGCACCGTTGGTGTTGGTGTTGATGCCGTTGGTTCACTAGGCCTTAAACTTGACTCAGGTCGTGGCACAGCAGGTACTGGTCTTTTATTGCAGGATAGAGAGACAGGCAAGGCGCAAGACTCATATAGCAAGTTAGCCGCAGCCGCTAAATTTAAAGTGTCAGATAGCGTGCTGAAAGTCGGTAATGTGATGCCGAAACTGCCAGTTATCTCTTCAAGCGACACCCGACTACTGCCACAATCCTTTAAAGGTGGCACGCTTAACGTCCAGGAGATTGAAGGTTTATCTGTTGACTTAGGTCGCTTAGACCGCGTTAACAACAAGGCATCGCAAGACCATGAAGCCCTTAAAGTTAATGGACTGCAGAGTAAAAGCTTAAAATACGCTAAGAAAAACGAAGCTCACAAACTAACCAATCGTAGGCAGGACAGTAACGCTTTTGACTTTGCTAGTCTGAGCTATAAGTGGGGCGATACTGGTTTAACCACTGGCTACCATTACGGCAAATTAGATGATTTCTACAAACAGCACATTGTTAACGGTGTGTATGTATTACCCATTGCTGATGGTCAGTCATTAAAAATTGACTTACGTTACGCCAGAACCTCCGAGGACGGCAAAAGCGGCATTGACAACAGGGCCATTTCGGGGATGTTGACCTACTCATTAGGTTACAACAGCTTTGGTTTAGGCTATCAAAAAATGTCCGGTGACACTGGGTACGCTTACCTTGCTGAAACTGACCCTTTCTTAACCAACTATGTACAAGTACGTGATTTTGCTGCGCAAGATGAAAAATCATGGCAAGCCCGTTACGACTATAATTTTGCAGGTCTAGGTGTGCCAGGCCTCAACTTAATGACCCGCTATATCAAAGGTAGCAATATCTATATGGGCGCTGGTGTGTCACGCGGCAATGAATGGGAACGTGATACTGATATTGGCTATGTTTTCCAAGATGGGCCATTGAAAAACCTCGGAGTGAAATGGCGTAACTCTACCGTTCGCTCAGACCTTTCTGGAAAAATTGACGAAAACCGTTTAATCGTTAGCTACACAATTCCGCTGCTCTAAGCTGCGTGTAGCATCTACAACAAACCCGCTCACAAGGCGGGTTTGTTTTTTTTAAGCGCCTGTGTTTCAAAGTGCCCGCTGAGCGGGTACAGTGAATACTGAACAACCAGTACTTTCCCTAAGTCTTATTGGAGTACGATGAACATGGCTAATAAAGATAGCAACGTCAGCAGTGAGCAGCTGCTCAGTGAATTCAAAGCCTTAGTTTCGGACACCGAGGAGCTGCTGCAGCATTCCGCAGAGCTGACCGGTGATAAAGCTGAAGCATTACGTGCACAAATCAACTCAAGCTTACAACGTGCTCGTAAGTCACTCAGCTCAACCGAGCAAGCGCTCCTTGAGCGCGGCAAACAAGCACTGGATAGCAGTGAAGAATATGTGCGTGAACACCCATTACAGTCCTTAGCCATTGGCGCCGGCGTAGGTTTCTTGCTGGGTCTACTGGTGTCTAGGCGATAAACATGACGGACAGTAAAGCTTCAGGGTCTTCGCAGCGCTTAGGTGCTGCGGCACTGAATTTACTCAGTGACCATGCCGAGTTATTTGCCATTGAGCTACAAGAGCAAAAGCGGCATAGCAGTCAACAATTGATTTGGGCTGGGGTGGCTGCAGCCTGTGCTTTTATGTTGTTCTTATTGCTCAATGGTTTACTGATCGCTTTGCTTTGGTCGCGTTTTGATTATTGGCTGTTAATCGCCATGTCTGCTTTCTATGCTGTAGCCGCCCTGCTCTGTGTGTGGCGTATTAAAACTGCGCAAAAAAATTCAGCAGCACCTTTTAGCGCCTCTTTGCAGGAACTTAAAAACACTAAAGAGCAGCTCTTACCATGACAAATCAACAGCGTAAAAAAGACGACCCCATAGCCTTGCGCAAACAATTGATTCAAATGCGTCTTGAGTTAAATCGACAAAAAATACGTCATGAAGGACTCGCCCTACTGGAGCCCGTACAGAAACTACGGGGTTATCAAAAGTATTTAAGCCAAGGTTCTAGGCCCTTGCTGCTGGTAGCTGGAGTGACTTTAGCAAGCTTTTTAATAACTCGTAATCATCGCGCGGTGGGCAGCTTACTGCCGGTATTGCGAGTAGCCAGCAGCTTACTGCCTTTGTTAATGACCTATTCACGCTCAACCTCAAGCACAAGCGCAGCGCAAGGTGATAATCTAAATCAAAATAAACCCCAGTGAACGCTGACCGTTACTGGGTTATTTAGATTATAAATTATGCTTGAGGGCGCACTATGGACTGGCAGCATTTATTAAACCGCGAGCGTTTAGGTAAAACATCCCACAGTGTGGAAGAGTTAGGTCGCAGCCCTTTTCACAAAGATCATGATCGAGTCATTTTTTCCGGGGCATTCCGCCGTCTTGGCCGTAAAACACAAGTACACCCTGTGACTAGTAATGATCATATTCACACTCGCCTCACGCACTCCCTTGAAGTCAGCTGTGTAGGCCGCTCTTTGGCGATGGCCGTAGCGGAAATCATCCGCCCTGCATTGCCTGAATGGTGCGAACCCAGTGATTTAGGCATGATTGTGCAATCCGCCTGCTTAGCCCATGATATTGGTAACCCGCCTTTTGGCCATTCTGGCGAAGACGCCATTCGGCATTGGTTTCAGCAAGCAGCCAATAAAGGCTGGCTGGATAATATGAGTGATGCGCAACGCCTCGACTTTTTAAACTTTGAAGGCAATGCGCAAGGCTTTCGAATCTTAACGCAACTGGAATACCATCAGTTTGATGGCGGCATGCGTTTGACCTATGCCACCTTGGGTGCGTTTTCTAAGTACCCTTGGAGTTCTCAATACGCCAATGCGGAAGGTTATAAAAAGCATAAGTTTGGCAGCTATCAAAATGAACTGCCTTTGCTTGAGCAAATATGCATTAAGTTAGGCATTCCAAAACTGGCTGAGCAACGCTGGGCGCGTCATCCACTGGTGTACTTGGTAGAAGCAGCCGATGATATTTGCTATGGCTTAATTGATCTTGAAGATGGCATCGAAATGGAGCTGCTGGAGTACCGAGAAGTTGAAGCCTTGCTGTTAGACTTAGTCGGCGATGATGTACCGGAAACCTACCGACAGTTGGGCCCCAATGCATCACGGCGCAGAAAGCTCGCTATCTTGCGTGGCAAGGCAATTGAACACTTAACCAA